>Ga0206848_1001_pt1 | contig 320444 bp, 264 predicted proteins | sample Alteio_BWOrgCont_18_FD_152635 | JGI IMG/M metagenome (GOLD analysis project Ga0206848, IMG submission 152635) | Enriched cells from forest soil in Barre Woods Harvard Forest LTER site, Petersham, Massachusetts, United States -... | ecosystem: Environmental > Terrestrial > Soil > Temperate forest...
TTAAAGATTCATTGCGATTATCTTTAAGTGCCAACGAAATGACACAACTTATTGCTCGATATCTTGGAGACTCAGAGAAGATTGTTTGTGAAACTATAAACGTTCTTCACGCCTAAGAAAAAATAGTTATAAAAAAGAGTATGGGTCATGTAAAATTTACATGACCCATACTCTTTTTGTTTTGCTACTCGATTTTACTGATCTTACGATGAAAGCTGATTGCAAAATGGTGGGCGTAATCGCGCAATGCAATCAAAATCTGACCAGCGTTATCTTTAACGTCTATCTTTTTTCCATTGGGTAAGTGACACGAATAAACGGTCTCTTCACGTTTTGCAAGACTGGCAATTTCAGCATCTGGGAAAACTTTACTCGCGGCACTTAATTGTCCCTTACCGCCGTCGATCAAGATTAAATCAGGAAAATCGCGTGTTTTTATATACCGTCGCGAGACAATCTCTTGCAAGCTTGCATAATCATCTTGGCCAACAACTGTTTTGATATGAAACCGTCTGAACATATTTTTATCAGGCTGCCCGTCAGTAAAGCGTACGCACGATCCGACCATGAACATCCCCTGTTTATGGGAAATATCAAAGCAGTCGATCGTATGCGGTTCTCGCGGTAGTTTAAGTAACTGTTTAAGCGCACGTGATAACGAACCCTGCTTTTCTAATTCTTGTTCAGCTTGGATCATGCCAATTCTAATCAAGCCTGCATTATGGCCTGTTTCTGGATACACAATAGTTACGGGATTGTCTTTAGCGTGCCATGTTTGTAAAAACTGTTCTAAGAGCTCGCGCTCTTCACGGGGAATCTCAAAATTTACCAATACTGTTGCTGGACTTACTATTTCGCGATAATAACTTTTTATATACTCAAGATAGTCTGGACTATCAAGCAAATTACTCGACATATCTGGCTTTTCTTCTTGTGTAAGCGTAAATGTAAACTCTGGGAAATAAAATACACGTTGTTTTTTCAAGACACCTTCACGTTCAGTGTATAAAAAAAGCGCTTTGGGAATACCCCTCGAGACATCACTACGTGACCCTCGGGGCGACGAAGAAAACTGTTGGTCGGTAATCACAATCCAAATATCTTTTTTGACAAGATCATCAAGGGTCGACGGTTTAGTATCGAGTGAAATAAATACCCGTTCAAAAGCCTGATAATACCCGTACAGCTCTTTAGATTTCTCGAATTCATGTTTTTTATTGTGTTCTTCGATCTGTTTTTTCAAACTTACTAAAAATTTTGCATGCCCTTGTTTCAGAGCAGTACGAGCCAGCTCCATACGCTCACAATATGCCTCAAGATCAAAGTCGGGCCTGCAAGAACCAGAACAAATTCCCATGTGATAAAACAAACACCCATTGGCAATTTTTTTACCACAACGTTTTAACCTAAACGTCTTCATCAAAAAATCGTACACTTTGCGCGCAGACGATTTTTCGATAAACGGACCAAAATAAGAACCTTTAAGCTTTTGATTACGAACAATTTTTATATCAGGAGTTTTTGATCCGGTGATCATGATATACAAAAATGGCTGCCCAAACTTGAGCAATACGTTTAATGGTGGCTGATTGCTGCGAATAAGCTTGGCTTCTAGAATCATTGCTTCGAGCTCACTCTGGGCTTCTATAAAATCTAGTGTATCGCTTGCTTCTATAATCGTATGGGACTTAAGGTCAGAGTTTTGCTTTTGAATATAACTCGAAACCCGTTTTTTCAGGTTTTTTGCTTTCCCGATATACAGTATCTGATCAGCAGCGTCTTTAAAGAGATAAACCCCCGGTTTTGAGGGTAATTTTTTAATACACGTATATAACGCATCTTTTGTTTCTATACTATCGTTACTATCGTTCATCGGCCTCTTTCATGAGTTTCTCGCATGAGTTTCTCGGAGTTTTCCCAACTTTTATTACTTTTTAATTTACGAGACGCAAAAAATAAGTATATTGAGCTGTGTATTTCTATATTTTGCTATGGTTTTACTATGTTTTAGTACTGTTTTAGCGTACATTGGGTTTTCTATTTTAATAATAATTTTATCAATTTTATACTATACGAGAGAAATATGATTCATAAATTAAAAATTCCCGGATTATTAGTACTTATTTCGCTGACAAGCTTCTGGGTCGGAAAATCATTATTTTCGTACTTTACTCATACAGCGCCCCCTCAAATTGCCCTTGTTGGCTTAGAAAATGGGGGAGTTTATGGTAAAACGTTAGAGTTTTTTGTTACGTCATCGGGAACGTATAAAGTTTCACAAATTACCGCACAGTTAGACGGGAAAGATTTTGATCTTGGTAATGTAGCTCATCCAGGTAAAGCTGTATTTAACCTACCCGTTAAAGTGAACACCAATATATTTGCAAACGGCAAACACACATTAACACTTGAAGCAACCGATGGCAGTTATAATAAGAATAAAGCATCGGTAACATGCGATTTTGAAATCGATAATACACCGTTAAACGCAGCACTTTTAAACACAAACTACCGTATTGATCAAGGTAAAACGTTGCACATGAAGATACAAGCGAATAAAAAGCTTGCACGTGCTTGCGTTAAACTTATGGGCCAAGAGCATAACTTTTATCCAGAATCTGAAGATTCAACACTGTATGAATGCTTTATTCCAATCGATTGTGAAGAAAATCCATGCGAATCTATGGCTGCTGTCGAACTAGAAGATTATATTAAAAACAGCTGTAAGCTTTCTGCAAAAGTCGAAATCGTTACGTTCCCATTTAAAAAACAACACGGGTTTAGTGTTGGACAAGATAAGCTTGATAACGAAAAAGAGCTCAGCATGAACTCTAACATTCTTAAAGAAGCGTTAGAAAAATGGGCTAAAGAGTCACCTAAGAAAAAACTATGGGCTGGCAAATTTGAATATCCAATCGATGTCCAAAAAATGACAACACCGTTTGGTGAAGTTCGTATGACCCCTGAACGTGGACGTTATATGCACAAAGGGCTCGATTTAATAAACAGACCAAAATGCGTTGTATGGGCAAGCCAACACGGCAAAGTAATTATTAAAGATCGTTACTTATTTACCGGTAATACTGTTGTTATCGACCACGGTCTTGGTGTCTTTACACTCTATGCACATCTTGAAGATTATGCTGATATTAATGTTGGCGAGATGATTAAGAAGGGCAACCCTGTTGGTCGCCTTGGCATGACAGGATATGCAACCGGCTATCACTTGCACTGGGAGCTGCGCGTTAATACTATCGCTGTAGACCCAACAGAATGGACAACCAAAGTCTTTTAAGATAAATAATTTTTAAGAATTTAAATAAAAAAAGGCGCCTAGAAAAAATCTAGGCGCCTTTTTTTAGCTATCAAGTAGTCTTTAGCTATTAGACTGTGTCATCATCTCCATCTTGATTATTTTTAGCTTTTTTATCTGCTTTAAGACTCTTTTGATCTCCAGGTATCTTAGCTTTTTTACCATTGCTCGCTTCTTTAGAACGAATTGATTCTGACAAGCAATCGATTGCAACTTCTTGATTGCTTGCTCTTGCTATGTATAGTGCAGCCTGAAGTTCATCAATGTCAGCTTCTTCTACAAGCATAATAAGAGCGCCAATATCGCCTACTTGAGCAGCTTTTTCTAACGGCGAAAGTTCTTTTTTTTCTTTATTGGTAGGAACATTATTTTCTAAATCACGTCCAAATTCCGTGCCACCACTCGTTTGACCAGCAGCAGCAGCAAATCCCCCACCCTGTCTTGTGCTTGGTACAAGAGGTTCTTTAGGTTCGTTATCATCTCCATCTTGTGTACAATCTGATTCACCAAGACTCAATCTCAGCGCACGATTTAATTCTTCTTCTTCGTTTAGAGCGCTATATGCAGTAGGTTGTCCAGTAGGCTGTTTAGTAAGTTTTGCAGAAGCTTGAGCGATTTGCAAAGCTCTTTGTGAAAGTTGCTGTAGGCCAGGAGAAAGCTTAGTAATAGTGTCAAATAATGCTGCTGTCTCAGTAATTTGTGGATGTCTGCGCAAGAGGCTTAATTCACTCGATGGCAATTGTGCGATTTTTTTATTGTTATCCAATGCCAAAAACGCTTCAGTGTAATGAAACAGGAGCTTACAGATGATTTTTCTTTTGTCACAATCACTCATGACACGTTCTTCATCTTTGCTCTCAAAATATTCTTTTATTGTTTCAAGCGTTTTTCGAGATTCTACGACGACCAAAATGATCGCTTCGGCAGATTCGGCTAATCCCAGATGTTCGTTATAGTGAGCAAAATCTGTAGCAAGAATCCCAATAAGTTTCTTATAGGCTAACCTGCTTTTTGATATTTCTTTTTTTTCTGTATCAGTCTGGACTGTACCAGCTTGGGCTTCTGACTGATCTGACTTGCCTGTAGGCGCTGAGCTCATACCATAGGCTCGATCCTGAAATGAGTTCAGGATGACAATACAAGAGAAAATTTTAAGATAATATATAATTTTTTTTGAATTCATACGAACTCCTGGGTAAAGACTTTATAACTTGTTTTTCACGCACGAGCTCATGCTTCGTGCTGAGTTACTGTATCAAGAAAATAGTAATAATCAATAGAGCCTGATTTGTTTGAAACGATAAGCGTTAACCTGCAACAACAGCTAATAAATCTTCAAGCGAAATTACGCCCTGCTGCACTTTTTCTATCCCGTCATGCAACAAGAGCGTCATACCGTTATTACACGCATATAAACGAATTTTCTCGGTCGATTCTTTGGCAATAATAAGTTCTCGCAAATGATCATCAATTGATAACAGTTCAAAAATCCCAACCCGGCCACTATACCCTAAGTTAAAACAGCGAGAGCAGCCTACTGGTTTAAATAAAATCTCACACGAAATATCGTATCGTGCTAAAATTTCTCGTGTGGGAACATCAAGAATAACTTGTTGTTTACAATGTACACATAGTTTACGCACCAAACGCTGAGCAAGAACACCCGATAACGAAGCGTTAATTAAGAACGGCTCAACACCCATTTCTATTAACCGTGTAATCGCGCTCGGTGCATCGTTAGTATGTAATGTACTGAGTACAAGATGGCCCGTTAACGAAGATTCTATAGCTATTTGGGCTGTAATTTTGTCACGAATTTCACCGATCATAATAATATCTGGATCTTGACGCAAAAGCGCACGTAAGCCTGTTTCGAACGTAAACCCTGCTTTGATATTAATTTGACTTTGCGTGATCCCGGGTAAATCATACTCAACCGGGTCTTCCATCGTGACGATATTACGCTCGGGGCTATTAAGCTGGGATAACATTGCGTATAATGTCGTTGTTTTGCCCGAGCCAGTCGGACCAGTAACAAGAAAAAAACCATGCGGCTGGTTAATAAGCTCATGAATTCGTTGGGATATAATACTATTAAAACCTAACGTATCAAGATTCAGCAGATTATGGGACCTGTTAAGAATTCTGATCACCATTTTTTCGCCAAAAATGGACGGAAATGTTGATACACGAAAATCGATCAATCCAGAATTTTGTTCTTTTTGTTCTTGTTGTTTTTTTTCTTGTGAACTTTTTTCGCGTTCTTCACGGCTTTCGTACACATCATGTCCTACGCCGTCATGCATAAAAATTTTAAACTTCCCATCTTGCGGAACACGTCGCTCGGCAATATCAAGATTGGCCAAAATTTTTAAACGAGAAAGTACTAGATTCTTTTGTTCACCATCAATTAACGATTGGTCATACAAAACACCGTCAATACGATACCGTACAACCATCGAAACCTCGTCAGGCTGCAAGTGAATATCAGATGCGTGAATTTGTATCGCTTGATACAATAAAAGATCAACCAGATAAACTATGGGGTCTTCAACAATCCCACGTCTAATTTTTTCAGCTTGACTAAAAAGCGTGTAGATTGAATCTTTATACGTTCCCCCGTTGTCCATTGGTTATCCTAATTTGTAACCAACAAGAAAGCCGACAACAGACGCAATAAATAATAATAAGTTTTTTCTGATCCACACAAAAAACAAATTTAATGTCGAATTAAAATCGCTTGATGAACTTAACCCAAGCATGGTTTTGATTGCGCTCCAATCAATCGTTAATAATTGTGCAAACTCCAAAGCTTTAATGGTAAAAGCTGAAACAAGTAAACAAACAAAAATAAACTTAAAGTACTTTTTAAAGAGATAGCCTATTGCCAAGCTTAAACCAAAATAAACAGCTGCCTGCACAGCTTCTGAAGATGAGCCTCCAATATCATTGGCCCATTTTTTGAGATCAAGCTCCTGCCAATTTTTTTTTGCACTATCAAGAAATGAGTTTGCGTACTCCCCTACTGGCATAATCTTCTCCTAATTTTTTAATAATTTATTTTAATAATTTGCTCAAGCTTTTTATTCTTTTTTGATCGTATCACAGTTTACGCAAAAAACTCTAGGATCGAAACAAAAATCAAAACAAACGTCGAAACAAAAAAAGAAAGGCCACGCTTTTCGCATGGCCTTTCTTCAAATCTATCGATTATTAAATTTAGTTATACAACTAAATCTTTTAATCTCTTGCCTGGTTTGAATTTAGGAACTTTTTTAGCAGCAATTTTCATTTTTGCGCCTGTTGCTGGATTGATACCAACACGTTCTTTTCTGCGCATAACTGAGTATGTGCCGAAACCAGTTAAAACAACTGTTTTGCCTTTTTTCAATGATTGCTCGATAGCCTTGATAAATGATTCAAGAGCACTCTTGCAAGCAGTTTTTGGCAATTTTGTATCTTTTGCCATTTGTTCAATCAAAGCAGCTTTATTCATAGAAATCTCCTCGTCCTAAAATCAGGTTTACACCAAACAATAAACAACCCAAGTCAACACAAACTAAATCACACATTCTTATCACAGAATTGTTCATCAAATAAATTTTGTCAAGTATTCTGTTCTAAATTTTTATCACTGGGTCACTTTTACGGAAGCTTTCGCAAATCATAAAGGCGTGCTTATCACCCATCAAAAAGCCAAGAATTTCAATCTGTGCACACACAATATGCACGCACAAAAAAAATCTTTTGTATCATAACAAAAGATTAAAATTTAGACATGTGCTTTTAAAAAAAGATTTGTTCGCCAATTTATTTAATACGACTTCTATCATTGCCAAAACTATGACGCCCATGAAAATAAACTGGCCTGCCAGTCATTTCCTTCAGAAATGACTGGTGCCGAGAGCCGGACTCGAACCGGCACAGGCTTACACCCGAAGGATTTTAAGTCCTTTGCGTCTACCATTTCGCCACCTCGGCACATATCGAATATTTCATGTATAGTACAGCGTATATCAAACCAGGATAAGCGTAGTCCGTCTTCGTTTTCAACTACGTCGGACAGTCTTCGCATATAACTGGCGCAGCCAGACGAAGCTCTTTAGAGCGAAGACTGGAGGCGGCACCCGGAATCGAACCGGGGATGGAGGTTTTGCAGACCTCTGCCTTACCACTTGGCTATGCCGCCGAATATGCCTGTAAAAGAACATTTTGTCAAATCAAAGTTGCTTCAAGATTCACGGGACCTGCATTCGTGATTTTTAAATCTACAAAAGTTCCGATAAGATCGTCACTACCCATAAACAAAACACGAACGTTTCCCTCAGTTCTTGCTAAAAGTTTATCATTTGTGAGCCGTTTTTCAACTAAAGCCTGCAATATTTTACCAACATTGCGTGAATTTTGTTCCAAACATATCTCGATTTGACGTTTCTGAAGGGCTTCTAAGCGCGTTGATTTTTCTTCAGCCGAACATGTCTCTTCCATTCTAAACGCTTTAGTATACTGACGAGGAGAGTAAATAAACGAATAAATAATATCGAATTTAACCTGTTCCATAATTGTTCGTGTCGCTTGATAATCTTCTTCGGTCTCACCAGGAAATCCAACAATAATATCAGTCGATAACGTTGCATCAGGCAACAGTTCTTTAACCCACGCAATTTTTGTAAGATATTCAGACGCTGTATAATTACGATTCATAAGACCCAAAATTTTATCTGAACCTGACTGTAACGGAAAATGTACATAGCCTGCTATTTTAGGTCGATACTGGGCCATCACTTCGAACAACTCTCTGGTCATATCTTGTGGGTGTGGGCTCACGTACCTGACCCAAAACTGTCCCTCTATTTGGGCAACCTGGCGTAACAGTTCTGGAAACTCTGCTCCTGTATCAGGGTCTTTATATGAATTAACATTTTGCCCAACAAGATTAACTTCTTTCGCGCCGTTTATAACGTCATGGGTTATGCGCTCAAGAATTTCAGACATACTGTAACTAACTTCGCGACCGCGAGTAAACGGCACAATACAATACGTACAGTACTTATTACACCCGGTCATAATATTAATAAACGATCTTTGAAGCTCTTTTGGTTTTTGTGTACTTTTTTCTTTGTCTTCTTGTGCTACTTTTTCTTGTGTACTATCTTGTAACCGTTTTTTAAAGCTGAGCCCACTCACAAGTCGTGTCGTTAATAAATTTTTACGCTGCACAATCGATTTAATATCCCGATCTTGCTCGTATCCCTTTTCTCTAGATCTTTCTTGAAAAGTTTGAGGGCTATTTTCGTATAACTGTCGTTTTGTTTCAAGATCAACAATCAGATCCGAAAGATAGGCTAGTAACGATGGGATTTCTTCCCGTGCACCATACACAAAATTTACCTGTTTAAAACGTTTGTAAAATTCGTTTTTACGATAACTTGCAACGCACCCAATAACACCAAGCTTAATATAGGGCTTTGTTTCTTTCAGTTCGCCCAGTTCACCCAAATACGAAAATAATTTATGCTCAGCTTTTTCCCGTACTGCGCAGGTGTTAACAATAATCACGTCTGCGTTCTTTTCTTCTTCTACAGACGCACACCCTACTTCTGTAAGATATTTAGATATACTCTCTGAATCGGCAACATTTGCCTGACAGCCGTATGTTTTGATAAAATAATTGACCATTAGATCCCCTAATATCCCGTATTATTCGTAATTTTAAGAAGATCTAGTATAAACAAACTCATAAATCGCTCAAGCTCTGGCAAAAACTGGTCGTTTTTAACTTTTTCCCTTTGTCAGACGTGGGGAAAATCGGTAGAATGGGGGTCATAAGGCGCTCGCCCTATCCCTCGAGACACCCTCTGCGAGGGTTCCTCGGGATGCTCGGGATATAACGAGTGTCTCGAAGAGGCGCCTTAGGAGCGCCCTAATTTTAGAGACTAATTTTAAGAAAGGTTCCCATGGCAATTCAAGCAGGACTGGTCGGACTCCCAAACGTTGGCAAATCGACACTTTTTAACGCGTTGACCAAATCGAGTATTCCAGCAGAAAACTACCCATTTTGTACCGTCGATCCTAATATCGCTATTACCTACGTCCCAGACGAACGGTTACCAAAACTTGCAGCTATTTTTAAATCACAAAAAGAGCTCCCGGTATCAGTAAAATTTGTCGATATCGCTGGACTTGTTAAAGGTGCTGCAGAAGGCGAAGGCTTGGGAAATCAATTTCTTGGTCACATCATGGAAGTTGATCTTATCTTGCATGTTTTACGTTGCTTTGATAACGATAATATTACGCACGTAAGCAATAAAATCGATCCCATTAACGACTTTGATGTTATTTACGCTGAGCTCATGTTAAAAGATTTAGACTCTGTTGAAAAGCGTATTGATCGTCTACCAAGTTATATAAAAAAAGAATCTGTTGTTCAAAAAATCAAAGAACTTGAATCAGAAAAAAAATATTTAGAACTTATCAGAGATGAATTAAATAAGGGCAACATCTCGGCAATACAAAAATTGGTACAACAAGCACGTGACGAAAAAGTAACAATTATTCCGTTACTATCAGGAAAAAACTATTTGGTAATCGCAAACGTCTCAGAAGACGATTATGTTGGCAAAGAGTACGAAAAGAATACACACTACCAAGCGCTCATCAAGCATTTTGGTCCAGAAAGAGTAATTCCTGTATCAGCAAAAATCGAATCTGAACTTGCACAAATGCCAACAGAAGAATCTCTTGAAATGATGGACTCTTTGGGTATTACAGAACGTGGTCTTAATAATATTATTACCAAAGCATACATAAACTTAGGCTTAATCACATTCTTTACCTGTGGGCCAAAAGAAGCACACGCCTGGAGCTTACGTAAAAACACCAAAGTTCCACAGGCTGCTGGTGAAATTCATTCTGATCTTGAACGCGGTTTTATTTGCGCTGAAGTATATAACGCTCAAGATATTTTTGCTGCCGGCACCGAGCAACAGCTTAAGTTATTGGGCAAACTTCGTACCGAAGGCAAAGACTATATCGTGCAAGATGGCGATCTCTTGAATATCAAATTCAACGTCTAGTATAAAATAGTATATAAGGCTTGGTACACCAAGCCTTATATACTATTTTATACCTTTTGATTCTTATGCTCGAGGGGAAGAAAACCAAACAAGCGACATAGACTTACTCATAAGCGTTTTTATTTACAAGAATTTTTAGAAAAATCTTTTAACAATCGGTACGCAAACCAGGTATGGCTAAAATTGATGGTTTTGCGAGTTTTTAACATATGACGAAAGTTCTAGTATAAACTACAAACACCCTCAATTCTCTAAAAAAGAGCCAAAAACGTATTATAAAACAGGCTAAACGCTTTGTTCGTTTTTTACTGGCTACTTGTGCTAAAATAGTAAATAAACTCAAACAGTATCTAACCATAAAAACTAAATACGGGGTACCATGTTTCATGTTTTATTAAGACAAGTCTATAAAAAATGCTTTTTTGTTATTGCACTCTGCGCTTTTGCTGCAACATCTGAAATCTCTTGTATGCGCCGGCTCTGTGCAGCCGCTGCAGCTCTTACACACGTACCAAAAACAGTCTCTCGTCAGGCAGCACGCGCTACACAACATGCTCGCCCACTATCTATCTGTAACGCGCTAGAAAATCTTTCTTTACATGAAAATGACTTAAGAGAAGATAAAGCTGGAGAGCACTGTTTAGAACGATTACCCCGACCAAAAAGTTCGCATTCTGGTGATAGTCCTTGGCTGCGATCCATGCGTACTGCTGCGGTTGGAGCCTTTTGTGCGGCAGGAGCTGCTCATGCTGCAGGCACAGAAACTAGTGCAGACACTGGTACACATGACGATGATAAGCGAGAGCAAAGAACACACGACGAACAAACTCAATATTTTATCGATATGTTCAAAGCCGGTAAATTTTCACGAACACACATACATTCAACAACATGTTATAAAATTCTTAGAGAGCTCAAACTGCATCTTATCGCAAGCAACCATTATCAAGTGCTCTATGAAGAAATCAAGAAACTGCTCTTAGATTACAAGTATAAAGAAGAAGAAGAAGAAACAGAAAGTCCTGTACACCCTATTATTCTTGAAAAATTGATTTTATTTTGTGAGCACGGCAACCTCATTCTTGATGCTCTTGAAACAAATCCGATACTTATAAAAAATATAGCCAATTACGTAGATCATGAGTCTCTTGATGTGATGATAGTTTTAGCCAATGGAAGCGATATCAAGACAGAGATTAAAAATCTGTTTCCCGGTTATGGCATAAACGAATTAGTAACTGCAGACCCAGATCTCAGAACATTTAGAGTACGTGCAGAACGCTTTAGAAAGATTTTGCCGGGAAAAAGTCCTGATAGAGACGTAAGAACAAGCATAGATCTCTATGTTTATGACAAATACAAAGACCGTGGTTGTACGGTCAGGCCACGAGAATAAGATTGCTAAAACCCTTGCTAAATAGTTATAAAAAAAGATAAAAAGAGTACACAGGCCAAACCGTTTTGATATTCTTTTTATCTTTTTGAGTGGGAATTTTGTCATGATTTTAGGGAAAAAAATTTCTTACGCATTAATTTTTTCGTGCATTCTTTCAGCTGGAGTAACAACGGCTCATGCGAATGTCACAGATCTGATTGATCGCTTAACAATACTTAAACAAAATCTAGAAAAGCTGAGCAACAAGCTCCCACCACAAATAGTTTTTAGCATAACAAGAGCTTCTAAAAAACCTGGTAAAAATTACAAGTACGTAATCTTTACTTCGAATATGACCATTACCAATACCTCAAGCACAAAAACCATTTGCATTAAACACTTTGTAAATCTTACACACCAAGATACATTATTACAGCCAAAAGAAACAAAAAAAATCTCGCACTCTACAGGCCAGATAATTTCATTAAAAATAACCGGCGAACAGATTGCTTTTGATGTAAAAAATCCTATCAAAATTATTTATACAGATGCAGCAGAAAATCCACTTCCTAACCAAAAAAGTTTTGACTCTGGCCATAATCTTAAATTTGAACTGAGAGAAAAGCCAGATGGCAGCTGGTTGTTTGTAAAACTTTCATAAACATAAAATTTAGAATTATTTTTTACGCACAAACAAAAATGAGCCTGGCAAACATCTATCACATTTGCCAGGCTCTTTAATTTCACGTCTTGTTAAAACAGACTCTTGATTTTTGCCATAACCCCTCTTGGCGCAGCTGGTGCTCCAGCAGTACTTGCAGCCGCCGCTGCTGCCTTCTTTTCTTCCGCCTTCCATCGAGCAGTCTCTGCTTGTGCCGCAGCACGTTCCTGCCGAACAAGGCCAGATACCGATGAGGACCATCGATATACATCAGGTCCAAATTCTGCCGAAGTAACCGTATTTAAAATTAAGTGGGCCATTCGCTCATTCTTAATTTTATCAAAAACCGTTTCAAATTCGCATCTGTCACCATATTCACGAAATCCAGCATAAAGCCACAATGGCTTTACAATCCCACTTATCATGAGAAGATAGACAAGGAACAGATTATCTCCTTCGATAGCAAACTTAAGAATATAGAAAGCTAATCCCTTCTCAAAGTACCTGCAGGGTTTAAATAATGAAAGAGATTTATACATAATAAAATTCATGACAAATTTTTGTGAATTCTCATGAAGCGCTTTCCAGGCATAATGTGTAGGATAATTTTCTGCAAATGCTTGTACTCGTGCGATAAAATCTCTTTTGCCAGAAAACCCTTTATCATAATACGAAGCAATGGGACAAAGTGGTCTTAACAGCTGAATTATAAACTCTTGTTGTTTTTGCCCGGGAATAGGTGTATCTATAAGACGGCGAAAAAGAACTTGTGTTGGAGTACCTCTTTGCCGACAAGCGTTTTGTATGTAGGCATCAAAAGTATCATTTGTTATGTTTTGCTGAAGTAATCTTAGCACGCCCATAATATCATACGCATCAAGACATCCGTAAAAGCGCTTACATGCTTCTACAAGCTGTTCGCGGTCTCTTTTTGCAAGCTTTACAATAAAATCTGGGTCATCTTTTTCTTCAGATTTCCCATCAGGATCTTCAAGATCAGCAGTCTCACCTATTTCTACAGCAACTCCTTCTGGTCGACTGTCATCAATAGTAAGCCCTGCAAAACCCTCTAGAGACCTATCCATTGCGCCATCTGGCGAATCTGCAACAACTCCGGCAGGCAAAGCTATTGCAACTGGCGGACCACCAGGGATGCCCTCGACTACTACTGGATACCTAATATCTCCAAAACTTTTTCCAGCAGGTGCTGATGGTACAACAGGCATAGCCTTTGCTGTAGGAACAACCGTAGGTGGAACCTGGCTATACGCACCCACAGAAACCATTGACACATCTGACCCAGCAGGTGCAGACGCTGATACAACATCATAGTGTGCCACCGGTGGCGCCGGAGCAACGGGCGGTGGTGGTCTGTGTGCAACAACGGCTGCTCTTCGAACACTTGCAGAAACTGCAGCCCCTGTTCGGCTCCCTGATTTTGTAGCTGATCTGGCTATCGCAGCCTGCATGGCATGCGCAGAAGAATCGTACCCTATTGCAAACAAAAATACGGTGAAAAAATATCGCGAAACGCTCGTCATTACAATCTCCTTTTTTTATCGATAATCTTTTGTATTTAACAAACAATACATTTATCATCTGCATCTGCCGGGGCAGCGGGCCTGCCTTCGGCTCTTGCAGCTACACCAGCACGCGCTGAGGCTTTTTGATCAGCTTTCATTTTTTTATAAGCATCTTGTACATCTTTTGGCCAATACTCATAATTAGTATTAGGAGACGCCGCCCAAATATAAGCTTTGTAAGTTCGATAATCGTCTATTTTTGAAACAGCTAAAGCGTCAACGAGCCTGACCATATCGATGCTCTTTACATCTTTAATTAATTGCCTAGATATAGAAGTTCTTGCACTCGTCTCACTAGCATTTCCTTGAGCCATTCCGCTTGACATGAACAAACATAGTGCAAAATGGTTATCAAGTTTGATAGCCTGGCCGGCCATGTTTAAACCAAACGTTGAACAGGATGGGTCTAAAAGTGTCATTAATTTCAACATAATAAAACTTACGATAAAATTTTGAGAATCTCTATCAAGTGCTGCCCAACCAGGTCTGGTCTCATGATCTCCTGCAAACTCTTTCAATCGATTTATAAAATTTTTGCGCGTTTTGTATCCTGTGCAATTATCAGGGGCTTTAGGAAAAAAGTGGTTCAATATTTGAGTAATAGATGTCACTACTTCAACACGCTTAGGTTGTTTTGAATACAATATCTGACCCAAAAGAATTGAATAGGGCGAGTATTCGTTACCACAAGCTTTACGCATTGCTTCGTCAAAAAAATCGTACCTTATTCCATGTTGTAGCAACGTTAATAATCCTAACAAGTCACGGTCTGTTACACATTGGTAAAATGCTTTACATGATGCTATGAGCATATGCGTCGACTCTTCAGCAGCAAGCATGAGATGCTCACGGACATCGATATCTTTTGCTTCTTCAACAACTTTGCCATCTGTACTGATACTCTCACCGACATCTACAGTAACATGAGATCGACGAGTACCAAGATTTAAAGCAGCAACTTCTTGTGCAATACGATCTATAATATCGCCCGACTTTGCATCAACAACTACGCCTGCAGGCAGAGCAACTGCAACAGGCATCGGACCATGTGGTAAACCCTCAACTTGAGAGCTAAAATCAGCTACAGATCCTGATACAGATTCTGAACCAGCAGGTGCTGATGGTACAACAGGCGTAGCGTGTACAACAGAAACGGCTCTTGCTGTAGGAACAACCGTAGGTGGAACCGGGCTATATGCACCTACAGGAACCATTGGCACATCTGACCCAGCGGGCGCAGCAGACGCTGATACAGCATCATAGTGTGCCACCGGTGGCGCCGGAGCAACGGGTGGTGGTGGTCTGTGTGTAACAACGGCTGCAGGCCTAGAATTTACGGTAACTGATTTAGCTGGCGCTTGAGCTTTTTTTGCTCGTACAGTTGTTCTCTCGGCCATCATGGCATGTACAGAAGAATCGTAGGTAAGCGCAAAAAAAATTATCGTAAAAAAATATCGCGAAACGTTCGTCATTGCAGTCCCCTTTTTTGTGAAAACAATAAACTCGTATTCGAATAATAATTATGCGTACTATTATTTTTACTTGCTAACGCTTTGAATTTATCTGTTGGTTATGATGTTGTCTATCGATAAAAAATAATGTTAAAAATAAATGGGCCCGGCAAAAATTATACGTAGAAATAGGTGCTTCCTAACAAAGCGAATAACTCACGACGTCATCCCAGGCTTGCCTGCCCGCCGTAGCCACGTAGGGCGTAGGCTGGGACCTGGGATGACGTCGTGAGCAAATTTCTCCGTTATTGCTTATGATTTTATGAATATAACGGACCTGATTTCTACTTATTTTTTTGTCAAAAGGGCCCGGCAAGATCTTGTTAAAAACCTTGCCGGGCCCTTTAATTTTTTAGATAAAAATTATTAAATTTACTTAAATTTTATCCTGAAGCGATTCCCATTCAGTCGACGCTTCTTGTAACTGCTGTTGCAATTTTTTAATACGTGACTGGGCTTCAAGATATGCATTTGATCCAAAATCTAGTTCTGGCAAACCAAGATTTAACGTAGCAAGTTCTTGCTCGTAACGCTTAATCTTGCCCTCAAGACTAGAAATCTTTTTCTTCATCTCGTATGCTTCACGGCCGGTAAGCTTTGGCGTATTTGACGCAGCTTTTGCAGCAGCTACTTTTTCTTTTTGGGCGATAACATGTTGTGGCTGGTCAGCAATGGCTCCAAGACCTGGATTTGCCGAAACAGCGGTGCCAACGCGACCTGGGTTTTCGATCAGATTTTTTTGGTATAAATAAGATTCATAATTGCCAACGTAACCACGAACTCCAGTAGGCGTTAACTCAAGAATGCGTGTTGATAAATCGTCAAGAAATGCACGATCGTGAGATACGAAAATAATGGTACCGGGATACGTTTGTAACGCTTTTAATAACACTTCTTTAGATTCAAGATCAAGATGGTTAGTCGGCTCGTCAAGAATCAAAACGTTGGCGTTAGCAAGAAACACTTTTACCATCGCAACACGGTTTTTTTCGCCGCCGCTCAAGACGCTAATTTTTTTCTTCACGTCATCACCAGGAAACATAAACGCTCCCAAGAGCGCACGTGCCTGCTGGCTTGCTTCACTTGTTTTGCATGACGCTTCAACTTCTTCAAGAATCGTTTTATTGTGATCGAGTGATCGTTCTTGGTCTTGTTCAAAAAATGCGGTCGTTACGTTGTGACCAAATTCAAACGATCCGGTTTCAACAGGATATTTGCCCATAAGAACGTTTAATAACGTTGTTTTACCAACACCGTTAGCAGCAACAAGTGCTACTTTGTCGTCACGATTTACTTCAAATGTCGCGTTTTTAAAAATTGCATGATCACCAAATGTTTTTGATAAGTTTTCGGCATTCAAGACAATTTTACCCGGTCTTTGTACCGCAGAAAATTTAAGGCGCAACGTCGGAGTCTTTGGTTCGATCTCGACACGTTCGATTTTATCAAGCTGCTTCATCATACTTTGAGCTTGAGCTGCACGACTTGCACTGGCTCGAAACTTTGCGATGATCATTGTTTTTTGTTTTATCTCTTTTTGCTGCTCGACGTATGCTTTTTCAACAAGCTCTTCGTCCCGTTCTTTTTGTGCAAGATATTGGGAATAGTTGCCACGGTACATTTTACCTTTGCCACGGTTGAGTGCAAAAATATAATCACACACGTGATCAAGAAAAAATCGATCGTGAGATACAAGTAAAAAACTAAATGGTGCACTTTTTAAGAAGTCTACAAACCAGTCTTTTGCAACGATATCCAAGTGGTTAGTAGGTTCGTCAAAAAGGTATAAGTCAGCTTTAGTGAGCAATAATTTAGCAAGAACCAAGCGCATCTTCCAACCAACGCTCAGTTGATTAACTTTGCTGTCCCAACGGTCAGGGCCAAGTCCTAAGCCTTGTAAAACTCTTTTGGTATCAACAAGCATTGAACCTGCGTCGACGTGTGCTAACTCTTCTTGTAGTTCTGCATAGCGCTCAAGTTTGTGTTCGTCTGATTTGTCGGTGACCGGATCATGAAAATAGTTTTCAAGCTCAGCAAGTTCTGCTTGGGCTTTTTGGACTGAATCAAAAACAGAAAACGCTTCGTCAAGAATCGATTTTTCAGATAATAAGACAACTTCTTGCGGCATGTAAGCTAATTTTTTGCCCTTTTCAAGTTCAATAATACCGCTATCAAGACCCTGGGTCCCCGAGATAACTTTAATTAACGTTGATTTACCGGCACCATTACGGCCAACTAAACCAATTTTTTGTCCTGGCTGTACGCTCAATGAGATATTATCAAATAAGGCACGCGTTCCAAACGACAAACATAAATCTTTAGCTAATAACATTTCTAATCCATTCGCACAGTGTTAAAACCAATATCACTGTATCATAGCAGTAGTATTGGTTTTTTGCAAAATCAATCTGTTTATACGAGTGCCAATATCTTTGACACGTGATTACAAATTCTGCATGAAAAACCATTTTCTTTGTTACAACAGGTGAAAAGATACTTTTTATCAAGCATTTTCATGCGTTCAGATTGTTTTTGACCATGGGTTCCCAAATAAAATTTATTAATCCAGAATATATGACCTAGCAATGGCAAATTGTCATTTCTCGTGATAATGGGCTTAAATGGTCTCTTGACGTCATCAGGGTTTTTATTTATCTGAAAAAAGACATTTATATCATTACCATTAATATTTTTGCCCAAAGTAAACTTCTTTTTTTCGTTATATCCCAATCGCTTGCGCATTTCTCCATCTTTTGGAGATATAAAGAGCAGGTTATCATGAACCCATGTATGAAATGCCTGAGCAATTTTGTAATTTATTCGGGCTTGAGCGAGAAGATTCTTAAGATACTTACACGCAATTTTTTTTGATGTTTCGAATGGATCGTCACATGCCATAAGTTCAAGTATATTAATGGGTGTACATGGTTTAATGTGCAATTCGGGTGTTGGACCAGCGGCTACGGGCAACAGTGAAAATAAAAACTCGAATCTTTCTTCATCTATACCCGTCATAGCAGGAAACCCTTGCCGACGATTTTCTTCTATGTGAGCAAGTAATCCCATACCAACGATATAAAAATCTGAACGAGTAAATAAAACTTGCATCAAGCTCTCTGAAACTCCAGCAGAAAGTAATCCTGGCTTGAGGCCACAAACATCGCGATCTTTAAAAACATGTTTCAAGACAAAACCTGCATTAGGAGCTTTATTTTCTTTGAGATTTTTAATAGTTTTAGAATCTTTATCTGAGTCAGTACCTAAGAGAGTACCAGAGATAGTAAACGACTTTTGCATAGGCTTAGACATGCCAAAGCAAGTGTACATAGAAACAATCATAAAAAACATAACAAACTGAAAAATAAACAGTCGATAACGGGATAATTTCTGGAACATCTTAAAACCCTCACGCAGATCGTACAAACTTATATGACAATATAACGAGATAACAGGGAGGTGTAAGATACTTGAAAAAAATCAAAGACACAAATATTTTCTGATTTGTTTCAAGTAGAAAAAAAGCATTAAACAGCTGCGTGGCGTTTTTTCAAGCTTTTTTGTGACATGATAACATTATGCTTTTGCATGATGCCAGCTTTTGAGAGCATGTGATAGAAAAAGTCGCGATCAGGCGACTTAATAACCGCTTGTTCATGCGCCTCGGCAAGTGCAACGGGATAACCATATCCCTTAATTGCTTGGTCAAAACAAATAGAACTAATAAGCTCAAGCCCATTTTCTTGTTCTTGATCTAAGACCCATTTTGGAAACTCTATACGAACAATTTCTTTGCCAATGTTCACATAAAAAAAACAGGGTTTTAGGTGCTCAGGATAGTACTCAACAATTTTTGCGTTACTAAAAAATATGGTCGACCGAAAACCGGGCATTAAGATTTGGTCAAGTACATGGCTATCGCTTAACAAATCGATATCTTGGCACGGGAATTTTTGATATTTTGGGTCGCATCCAAATGTATCACTCGAAGAAATACCACAGGTACCAATCTTGACAAGATGCACAAGCTCTTTGCTTTTTGGCAAACTAACATAACTGGCAAAAATAATCTTTTTTTCATAAAACTGATTCAGTACGTGCACGTATGTTTTTAAAAACAGGTCGCATACTTCTGGTGGCTTTGCTTCGAGATGCCAGAAAATTAAGCTTCCATCAAACAGACAAATATACGGGGTTATTTGGTCTTCTTGCACAACCTGTACAGATCTTTTAAATGCGACCTCTAGCTCAAGTGCTTCACGCTTTAAATCGACAAGATCAACAGAAAAAGCCTGATTATTATCTTGTGAAACATCTTCGGGGATACATACGTGAGGCTCAGAAAATAATATCGCTTTGCTTGTTTTGCCGTAGTGTAGCAAACAGCCGCCAGCATTGAGCAAAAAACAGCTTATGCCAGAAATATGGCGATCAGGATAAACTTGTGATCCGTCGACTGCCAAAACTGTATACCCAGTAACAAGTTTTTTTACCGGAAAAATATCGGTAAGACTGTCTTGCCAACGGGCTAACGAAAAAGATGCTCGTGCCTGCGTAATACGCTTTTCAAATAATGGATTACTGACCATGTCGTGCCACTGGGCAAGCGAAATCTTCTCATGGGACTGCTGCTGAAAAAAAATCTTTTCAGATAAGTTTTGAATATCTTGAGCAACTTTATCGCGATTTAACATAATTAATTTAACGTTTAATATTTATAGATTTTTTGTACATATGAAACTGAATAATATATATAAACACAGCAAAAATATTACGCGCAGCGCTAAATATTGTTTGGTTTGGTAAGCCGGCAAGATACGATGTTGTTAATTCTAAAAACCCTGCCATGCCCATGAACCCTACAAACATAAAGCTAAAACCCTCGACGCTTTTTGTTCTGTAAATATATATAATTTGTGGAACCTGACTCACCGATGTAAAAAAAACGTTTGTCCAACCACACAAAGAACCTATCCCGTACGGATCTTGAATCGCGAACGGGATAAGAAATAACGACGCCGAAATATTGAGCGCATAGATAAAGCCGATTAATCGCACAGCTTTTGTTCTGTCGTAATATAATCGCTGGCAAATTATAATAAGTACAGCAGTTGCAGCAAGCGACGGCCAAAATTTATATGCAAATGGCAAGTCGCGACAAAAAGCATACAATAAAAAAGTAGCGTAACCGTTTAAGTAACCAAACATAAACAGGTCACTTATCCCGGTGCCGGACTTACAGGTATAATTGGTCCAAATTTGTGGGATAAAACCTGCAAAATAAAATATTTGAGCTGCCCACATTCCTGCAATAATATAATAATCAATAATAGTCACAGTAGGTCTCCTCTATAATCAATCGTTTTTTATATCGTTTTTAAAATAACTATGTCTCAGAGCATAAACTAATCTTTAAAAACATAAAACCCCCTGCAAAAACAGGGGGTTTTGGGGGAAATTATATACGTAAATAATTTAAGCATCGAGCTTTTGTTGCGCGAGAAATTCGATATAACCGCTTGCAACTTTTTTTATGACCTGATCGACAAGTTCTTGACTAACATCAAGCTTTCTCCCACTATTCGCATACAACGCATATAAACCATCAAATAATTGGTATAATTCTTCGGGCGAGCCCGCTTTATATGACGGCCAATTGGCAATAACATTTTGCACACGGGCAGCTTTTTGATCTGCTGTGTTATCAAGCCATTCACCTATCCCAGTGCATATAAGCTGCGTTGAGGTTGCAAGCGTAATTCCGTATATCAACTGTTCAGAAACTTCCCAGTCCCAAAAATTTTTACCGATCACCACTGCAGTAAAATAAGAAGCGACCATTGCTGGTGATGCAAAAGCTTTGAAAAATTTACCAAGTGCACGGCGAGTTGTTGCAGAATTTTTGCCAATAATGCCCAACTTTGACGCAATAAAATCATACTTATCAAGACCTTTATGACCGAGACTCCCATCATCATGTGTAATCTCTTGAAGCACAATATCTTCTACTTCGCTTTCTGCTCCGTCTTCTATAATTCCTGAAAAATTAATTCCCGAGCAATCGAACAGATTTTGACAGGCGCTCAAACCTGGTTTACTTATAACAAAAAATCCTACCAGTAATAAGAATAGCTTGCGATTCATCACGACCCTTTCTTTTACTTTTATTTTAAAATTACGCAATAAACTCATGAGTAAGCTTCTTTTTTGCTAAAGATGCAATATAAGCGCTCGCAACGTTTCTCAAAATTTCGTCAGCAAAAATCTCATTCATCTGAACCGTTTGATTATTGTTTAAATATTCCATATGCAAGGTATCAAAAAGTTCATGAAATTCTTCGGGCGTTCCGATTTTATGGGCGGGCCAATTTTCAATATAGTTATTTATTATACTTATTTTATCATCTGATTTGTTTGACAAGTAGTCACCAACACCATCAAGAATAAAAAAGGTAACAGCTGACACAAGAGCACCAAATGCTAAACGCTCATATAAACTAAGATCTAAGCCATGATCTTCATCTTTACTAAGAACAAGCGCTGAGTAGTAGGTTGCTACCATGCCTGGAAACTTTAATGCCGTACAAAATCTCCCAACAATCGACCGTATATAACTGTCATGAGCAGCGTGTACAATCCCAAGCTCCGATGCAATAAATTCGTATTTATTTAAGCTTCTGTCATGATCTTTGTACGTTTCGTCAACAAGAAACGGATCTAAAAGATCGTCAAGCGTACCCCCAGAGCAAGCACTTGTGCCCATCACAGACATGACAAGCAACGTTATAAATATTAAGATCTTACGTGAAATCATACTACTCTCCTCTATATCATCTTGACATCATCTTGATCATCGTGCTGTTTTGCGTCTGTTATTTTCCGCAACAATGCTTATATTTTTTACCTGATCCACAAGAACAGAGATCATTTCGTCCAAGCTTTGGAGCGTCTCGACGTACAGGTGCAACTTCGATATCTCCGCCAACCTTCAACGACTCAAGCTCTTTTTCTCGTGTTCGTTCAATCTGTTCAATTGAAGACGCAGTATATTCATCAGGTTTCATCTTAAATATGCGATGAACGCTATCGCCTTTAATCTGTTCCATCATTTTTTCAAACTCATAGAACGATTCTTTTTTGTATTCGATTAATGGGTTCTTTTGGCCGTAACCACGTAAACCTATGCCTTCTTTGAGATGGTCGATATTTTGCAAATGTAATTTCCAGGCATGATCAACGGTCTCTAATAAAACCCATTTTTCAGCTTCAACGATCAGGTTTTGATCCATTTTTCCACGATACAACTCATACTGATACACAAGAAAATCGGTAATCGCTTCTTCAAGTTGTGTTGTGCGTTTTTGATGAAATTCGCCCTGCTCAAAAATCGACCGTCCAAAGCCGGTAAGTTGTTCAAGTGCATGAAAAAGATCTTCTATAGCGTTTTGGGTGTAACTGTCTTGAGGACAATACAAAGCAACCATCTTGTGCACGACATCTGCGATCATCTCTTTGATGAGCATCTGAATGTTACCAGGATTTTGCGCGCCATCTAAAATTTCGCGTCTAAAGTTATAAATAACCATACGCTGATGGTTAAGTACGTCATCGTATTCTAAAAGATGTTTACGAAGATCAAAGTTATTTTTTTCAACTTTTTCTTGAGCTTTCTCGATACTACGAGAGATCATGCGATGCTCAATGCTTTCGCCTGGTTTCATCCCTATGCGTTCCATGGTTTTTTTCAAGCGTTCACCACCGAAAATACGCATAAGATCGTCATCAAGCGATAGATAAAACTTTGAAGAGCCTGGATCACCTTGACGACCCGATCGACCACGCAATTGATTGTCAATACGGCGACTTTCATGGCGTTCGGTACCGATAATTCTGAGACCACCGGCTTCAACAACGCCTTCGCCTAATTTAATATCTGTTCCTCGGCCGGCCATGTTTGTTGCAATGGTTACATTACCTCGGTCACCAGCAGCTTTGACAATTTCAGCTTCGCGCGCATGCTGTTTTGCGTTTAAAACATTATGTGGCACATTTTCACGCATCAGTAAGTTACTAAGATATTCAGATGTTTCAATAGCGATTGTCCCAACAAGAACAGGCTGCCCACGCATATGACAACTTTTTACATCTTCGATAACAGCCTTGAATTTATCGTTGCGATCTAAGAAAACAATATCAGCCTGATCGTCTCGGACCATCGGCTTATTTGTTGGAATTGAAATAACGGCCAACTTATAAATTTTATAAAATTCTGCAGCTTCTGTTGCAGCGGTCCCGGCCATACCACCAAGTTTTTTGTACATTCTAAAGTAGTTTTGAAGCGTTATTGACGCTAATGTCTGATTTTCTCGCTCAACACGGACGCCTTCTTTTGCTTCAAGCGCCTGGTGTAAGCCGTCACTGTAACGACGTCCTGATAAAATACGACCGGTAAATTCGTCAACGATCAATACCTCTTCATCACGAACAACATAATCAACGTCTTTTTTAAAGAGCGTATGTGCCCGTAACGCTTGGGTTAAATGATGTAAAACCAAAATATTTTCAGGAGCATATAAGTTATCAACATGCATGGCATGTTCAAGCTTATCGTTACCAGATTCTGTTAAATGTACAGACCGAGCTTTTTCGTCAACTTCATAATCAACTTTATCTGCAGAGCTTAGCGTTAAAATAGCTTTGTTTGCTATCTTATACAGATCACTGCCCTTTTCACTTGCACCAGAAATAATTAACGGTGTGCGAGCTTCGTCAATTAAAATCGAGTCAACTTCGTCAATAATGGCATAGTTTAAATCACGCTGAACGTAATCGCTCAAGTCAAATTTCATGTTATCGCGTAAATAATCAAAACCAAATTCGTTATTTGTACCGTACGTTATATCTGCAGCATATGCTTTTTTTCGCTCAGCATCGTCAAGATTATTTTGAATAATCCCAACGTCCATGCCTAAAAACTTATAAATCGCTCCCATCCACTCAGCGTCACGCTTTACAAGATAATCGTTTACCGTGACTAAGTGTACGCCCTTACCAGCAAGGGCATTAAGATATATGGGTAACGTCGAAACAAGCGTTTTGCCTTCACCTGTTTTCATTTCAGAGATTTTTCCTTCATGCAACGTGATACCACCAATTAACTGTACATCGAAGTGGCGCATATTGAGTGTACGCTTAGACGTTTCTCGAACAACAGCAAACGCTTCTGGTAAGATATGATCAAGCGAAGCGCCTTGGGCAATTCGTTCTCTAAAAATATTTGTTCGCGCTGCCAACTCTATATCTGACAGAGCACTTATTTCAGCCTCAAGATCATTAATTTTTTGCACCAGTGGCTGCATGCGTCGAATTTCACGTTCGTTTTTTGTTCCAAAAATTTTTGCAAGTATTTTGGCTATCATAATTTTTTAAACCTTCAAAAATCAAATCCTGATTACTTTTATTTCAAAAACACGTGCTTACAACTTACCATAAATATTACATCTAATAAAAGATTTCTCCTAAAACAATCATGTGAACATCTGTTCTTACTTATAGTATACGGGCAACAAATCTAATAAATCTCTTAAAAAGCATGTATAATTTCAAATTTAATTTTCGCATTTCTTTACAAATCAACTTTATTGCCATAATTTTTATGATACAAACGCTATGATGACCAAAAAAATTAAGAAAATTTAAAGAAAAATTGGGCACAGCCTGAAGCAGGATTTCTTATGCAAGAATCACAAAATCGTTCAGAACAACTATCTCAGAACCAAACCAAAAACCGTATTGGCAAAGTGCTTCGCGTAAGCGGGACCGTCGTTGACGTTCAATTTAAAGAAAACGAAATCCCTGAAATTCTTAATCGGCTTTTTATTATTGTCCCCAACGCTTCTAATATTAGCTTAGAGGTTGCACAGCATCTTGGTGACCAAATTGTTCGCTGCATTGCGCTTGAAAGTCTTGGCGGCATAACCCGCGGGCTTGATGTTGTTGATACTGGGAATCCAATTATCATACCGGTTGGAAAAGCTGTACTTGGACACGTATTTGATGCATTGGGAAGAACGATCGACGGATCAACCGAAGAAATAAAAACAACCATGTGGCCAATCTATCGTGAAGCGCCTAGCTTGATTGAACAACGGGTATCAGAAGATATTCTTGATACCGGTATTAAAGTTCTCGATCTTTTATGCCCCTACGTTAAAGGCTCTAAGATTGGTCTTTTTGGTGGCGCCGGCGTTGGAAAAACAATTATTGTTCAAGAGTTAATTAGAAACGTCGCCAAAGAACATGGCGGCTATTCAGTGTTTGTTGGTATTGGCGAACGAACCCGTGAAGGCAACGAGCTGTGGCTCGAGATGAAATCGTCAGGCGTTATTGAAAAAACAGCCCTTGTATTTGGACAAATGGGCGAAATGCCTGGAGCACGATTACGCGCCGGCCTAACAGGTTTAACCATGGCTGAATACTTTAGAGACGAAGAAAATAAAGATACGTTGTTATTTATCGACAATATTTTTCGCTATGTACAAGCAGGCGCTGAAGTATCAGCACTTCTTGGCCGTATGCCATCAGCGGTAGGCTATCAACCAACACTTGCATCAGAAATGGGCATGTTACAAGAACGTATAACCAGTACTCAAAACGGTTCTATCACATCTATTCAAGCAGTATATGTCCCAGCTGACGACTATACAGACCCAGCACCTGCAACAACGTTTCAACATCTTGATGCAAGTACTGTATTGTCACGCAAAATTGCACAAGCAGGTATTTATCCTGCTGTTGACCCATTAGAGTCTGTTTCTAATGGCCTCAAGCCCCATATTGTTGGGCAAAAGCATTATGACGTCGCCCGTTCTGTACAAAAAATTCTTCAAAAATATCGTGAACTTCAAGATATTATTGCTATCTTGGGTATGGACGAGCTTTCAGACAGCGATAAATTGACCGTTAATCGTGCAAAAAAAATTCATAACTTTTTGTCACAGCCGTTCTTTGTCGCAGAACAGCATACGGGTATGCCGGGACGTTTTGTTAAACGAGAAAAAACGGTCGATGACTTTGCAAGAATTATTTCAGGCGAGTGCGACAATATGCCAGCACAAGCTTTTTATATGGTCGGAACACTAGAAGAAGCGGTTGAAAAATCAAAAATTAATATTTAATACTTTTAATATTTAAAATAAAAAATATATGCTTTTAGAATATTTTGATTTAACCATTATCACCCCGACCTCAAGTCAAACAGAAAAAGTTCTCTGGGTCGAAATTGAAGGACCAACAGGAAGCTTTGTCGTGGGCCATGATCACAGCCCCCTGATTTCGTTACTCAAAAAACAGGGCTCTTTGACCTATCATCTTGCACCAGATACAGATAATAACGATAACAAAAGTAACGAAGACGATTCAGCTCGGAACCTCTATGATAAAGATCATGACAAAATCTCTCAAAAAACCGCCCAGGAGATCTCTATAATTGTCAGCGGGGGTATATTCAGTGTGTCAAAAAACAAAGCAATCGTGCTTTTGGATCAATAAATTGGTTTATACTCGTATGTCGTTTATTTGACTTTGACCTGACATCTGGTACAATTAACCCTTTCCATTATACAAATCGTATACAAATTGTGTAAATAGCCTCACGTAGGCACATGGAAATTAACCACACTAAGCTTTCTTCCCAGTATTATGATTATGCTAGAAGAAAAGCTTTTTTTATTTTAAAAGGTTTTTTATGCAGAGACTGGTTCGAGCGTTATGGGGCGACTTGCGGGGCAAAGAATTAAAAAAATTTGCTTTCTTAGCTCTTGGATACTTTTTTCTTATTGGCTCCTGGTGGCCATTAAAAACACTCAAAGACAGTGTTTTTATTAATATCGTTGGACCATTACATCTGCCTGAAGCAAAACTTGCCTCTTTAATACTATTTTTTCCATTAGTTTTATTATATTCAAAGCTTGTTGACCATGTTTCAAAAGAAAAATTAATCTACTGGTTTATTGGAATCTATGGGACACTTGGCCTGATTTTGGTCTACTATCTTAATCATCCAACCATTGGCTTGGCAAACGCAAGCGTGAACCCACAAAGAATTATCGGCTGGGCCTTTTATCTGTTCTCAGAAAGTTATATTACCCTCATGCTCTCGCTCTATCAGTCTTTTATTAACGACGTTACAACACCTGAATCTGCCCAAAAGGGTTACGGTTTGATTATCTTTGGCGCACAGCTTGGTGGCTTTTTATTCACACTCTTGGGTAATTATCTTTCATACGATTCAACACTCTATGCCCAACGCGCACCCCTTATCGCTTTGATCTCGATTCTTATGTTCTTTGCTATTGCTTTAGTCGTGTATATGCTCGAACATGTCGTTGGTAAAGACCAGATGCAAGGCTACGAAGAATCTATAAAAAAACCGAATACACTAGATACTGACACATCAAAAGCAAGTACAAAAGTTGGCTTTCTTGATGGCTTAAAGCTTTTATTAACACATTATTATGTCGCCGGCATTTTTGCGTTAATCTTCTTTCAAGAATTAATTTCGACACTCATGGGCTTTCAGATGTCGCTACTCGTTAAATCAACCTATGTCGACCCAGGTTTAGTTAATAAATTTTTGTTTGATTTCGCGCTTGCTGTCCAAGCAATTGCATGTATGTTCGGTTTGATTGGGACATCGTTTTTTCAAAGAAAATTCGGTATTCGTTTTTGCTTGATCGCCTATCCAATTTTACTGGGCTTATTTATCAGCGCATACATGCTTAACCCGTCACTCAGTACCATATTTTACGTTATGTTAATTGCTAAAGCACTTAACTATGCCTTTAATCAACCGGCAAAAGAAGTGTTATATATCCCAACGTCACGAAGTATTAAATACAAATCAAAAGCGTGGATCGACATGTTTGGCTTACGCTTTGCCAAAGCAACCGGCTCTATTGCTAACCGTCTTGTTGGCCCCATTGTTTCTCTCACGGGTGGCTTTGCCCTTGGCCTGATCTTTATTTGGACAATCTGTGGCAGCTTGCTTGGTAAGACATTTAAAAAAGCTGTCTCAGATAATAAAATTATCGAGTAAGTATTCGCACGTTAGTATATCGCTTCTACGAAATCTCAACCCCACGTTCTTTTAAGGGTTCAATTTGAGCATTATAATCTGGCTTTCCACAGACAGGGTTATGCTCTAACGAAAGATATTTTAGGTTGGTAAGCCTATCAAGGCCTTTGATCTCAGTAATTTTGTTTCCCTCGAGATAAAGCGTTTGTAATTCGGTAAGCCTATCAAGGCCTTTAATCTCAGTAATTTCGTTGTCCATGAGAATAAGATCTTTTAGTTTGAGAAGCCCATCAAGACCTTTGATCTCAGTAATTTTGTTTCTACCGAGACTAAGCCCTTCTAGTTCTGAAAGCCCATCAAGTCCGGAAATCTCAGTTATTCCATTACTACTAAGCGCAAGTTCCTTTATTGGATTGAATACATCATTGCGCTCTTTTAAGAGCTCTGCGATCCGATTGATGTCACGGATCTCAATCCCCCCGAGAGAGATAACCGGGTCGTAAGTTCCGACCTCCTTAAATATCCGCTCGAGAGAATCAAGAAAAACTTTATCCGCAAGATCGATATTTTCTGCATACAGTTTATTGAAAAAACGTGCGACACATAATTTTAATATTCCATTTGGAAGTCCAGCATAGCTCTTTTGCGCGGCCGTTTTTGCAGCCGCAGTCTTATTTTCACCAACAATTTTTTGCGCCTCCATCATTTTCTCATCAATTATTTTCTTGAAAGGTCGCTTTGCATTGTATATAGGGAATATTTCTATGAGTTCCTCAAATTTGATACTGGAGCAAATCTTGGATTCGTCAGTATCCGGTGAAAATATGCTTTCAAGTGCATCTTGTTCTTCGATAAATGCTGCACCAAACTTATTTTGTTGAGCGGTCTCATCTCTTTTGACGTAGATGAGGATATTTTCATAGATTGTGTCATAACCTTGAAATTTTTTTATATAAAAAAACTTGGGGAAGACGGGGAAAATGCTAAATAATGCGGTGAGCTCTTCTGAATCTACTCTGACTGTATTGATTTTTGCGCTTAGGTCTTCTGGAACCGGTCGAACTGTATAGGTATTGATTTTTATAGAATCAATTTTATGGCGTGCCATACCGGGAAGCATAGAGACAATAGATGGCAAGTTTTCCTCACGTGCGTTAATTATTATTTCAACGGGAATGTCTGGCGTACAGAGCAGAATTGCGTTCGGGTAGTTCAGCTCAATGGATGGAGTAGTTGTTTTACCGCCTTTGAGTTTATTTTCAACCAGTACCTTTGCAACCGTAAATGGTGTAATAACGGCAATGGTGTCATCGAGTGGGACTGGATAAAATGTATCCCAGCTTGGAAGTTTTACTGAAGGGAGTGATGATATTCCATAGGGGTCAAGAAGACTATATGACTCTGTCATTTCGTTGGAGTATTCAATTCTTTGCGTAATATATTTTAATATATCTTGTAGCTGCTGAGTGCTATATTTAATTGGCTGCAACCTCTTTTCAATAGATGTTGCACCATAAAATCGTAAAGCATAAAAATATCGTGCTAGATCTAATTGGCCAAGTGGTATTACTGGCATTGCTTGTACAGATTCTTCAGCAAAACGTGATATATTGCTTGATGTTATGCTCGCTGAAGATATGTTTATTACTTTGCTTGTCAGAGCACTGGCAATCATAGTAAATTTCCGTCCGGCCTGACTTCTTGTGAGCAGCATTGTTTTTGCTTTCGCCGAGGGTTTTTTGGAAACTCTTATCTTGCTCACCGATGATACTTTATCGTCGTCTGTTGTTTTCGTTTCTTTTTTTTCTTCGACAATGTCTACCTGTTTTTGTTCAACAAGCAATGGGACAAAGGGCAACACTAAGTTATAATCCCCACCGTAGCAGGTGGTCCAATAAACAGTGTTGACCGATAATTTTGTATTAAAATAATCGAGTATGTCTCGGTAGAGCGGTAGCTGGAACCCCGCTATCTGTGTACCGCCCGACTCTTGTGCTTGAACACCTTCTTCGGTTAAAATACTTTCCAAATTGTTGGGATAAAGACCGTGACCAGTGATAACAATATTCCATAGGACTCCAGGAATATCTGACGCAAATAACGCTAAAAGATGATCAACTTCTGCTTTACCCATGACATCAGTAAAATCAGGAAAAGCAGCTGGGTTGGTGTAAACAGTTTCAGCAATACGCATTGCAGATTGAGCTCGCGTGGTTAGAATGCTTGATGTTGCAGTTCTGAAACCAAGTAGCTTTTCTTCATCATTTTTTACTTTAGGGTTATTACGTCTCAAGCGCTCACGATATGTTTTGGGTATTATAAGAAACCATTCTGGGCCAGCGACGCCTTGATAAATTAAAAACCGACCAAAGTTGATTCCAGTGAACAGTGGATCTCCATCGCTGATTTTTGCCTTAAGGACACGGCGCCATACTGCTCTTGATACAATAATGGGAGCGGCTTCTTGTAGAAGTGCTACGGCGCAGAAGTATTCGGCAAATACATTACTGAGTTTGTCTTCATCAGCAATAATAATAACATCTAAGAATCGATGACATTCTTCTTCATTAGGTATTGCTTGCTGTATGGTCGACATAGTGGGCAGTGGCTTTGGAGCCCGGGCTATTTTTTTGACATCTTTTACAGGTCTTGTTGTAAGGCTTGGTGCCGTTGGAATGGTAGTAGCAATTTTTCTGGGCAAAGAAACAGCTGCATACAATGAGCATCCGTAGAACACGATTACACAGAGTAATGGCAAAAATCTCTTCATTACACAATTCTCCCAATTTTTTGAAAATAATCTTCAAGATTATAATGATATCTTTTTTGGTCATTATACTCTGTGCTTTTCTCCAATTGCACGTATCTAGTTTTTTTGAGGTAATTATAGGGAATGAGTACTATTTTTGAAGTGTTATATATCCCAACATCACGCAGTATCAAGTACAAATCAAAAGCTTGGCTTGATTTTTATTTGGACCATTTGCGGCAGCCTACTTGGTAAAACGTTTAAAAAAGCAGTTTTAGATAATAAAATTATCGAATAACTATTCATATTTTTTGTATACAATTATCAAACTCGGGCAAAGTAAATTAGTACTTTGCCCGAGTTTTTCTTTTTTATCACTGGTTATAAATCTGATATGCTTGAAAGTTTTTGGAACATTTTGATAACGTGAAAAACGGTACCAGAAAAATCAATTTTAAAATTATATATAAAAATTAGGAACAGCTGTATGAAGACTATGAAAACGCAGAAGACGCAGATGGTTCGCGTAATACTATTTCTGCTGTTCGAAATTATCATACATTGTGAGTATGCGTCATCTTCAGTTGAGAAGCTTGCTGAAAGCTTGAATACTTTGAAAAGCCAGCTTGATGCTTTGAATATCAAACTCACTACAATAAGTAAACCTACGGTGACCATGACCGATGCAGAAGCAGACAAAGAAGCTGCTGAATGGCTTAAGAAAGCAGGTGCAGATAGTGTGGTAACGCATCCTTCTGGTCCCATGATAGATAAAATTATCAAGAAAATGCGTGCTAGCAAAAATAGCGGATCGTTAGACTTGTCCGATTGTAAGCTTACAACACTTGATGGTTTTTTTGATCTATACATTATGCGTGAGACATGCGAGCAATTAACCTCGCTTTATATATTTCGCAATAAATTAACTACATTGCCAGAAGCAATAAAAACCTTAACTAAGCTGACCGAGCTTAATGTATCTAATAACAAATTAACTACATTGCCAGGATGGATAGGAAGCTTAACTAAGTTAACCTCACTTGGGGTATCTCATAATCCATTAACTACGTTACCTGCGTCAATAGGAAGCTTAATTAATTTGATGACACTTAGTGTATCTAGTAACAAATTAACCACGTTGCCTGATTGGATAGGAAACTTCACTAAGTTAACAATACTAGATGTCTCTGAAAACGAATTAACTACATTGCCAGAAGCAATAAAAACCCTAACTCATTTGACCTTTCTTTATATATACGATAACAAATTAACTGCATTGCCTGAATGGGTAGGGAGCTTAACTAATTTGACGAAATTTTATGTATATGATAACCAATTAACTACATTACCAGAAGCAATAAAAAATCTAACTCATTTGATCAAGTTTAATGTATCTCGTAACCAATTAACTACATTGCCAGAATGGATAGGAAGCCTCATTAATTTGACGCACCTTGATATATCCAATAATAAATTAACCACGTTGCCAGCGTCAATAGGAAACTTAACTAAGTTGCAGCAATTTTGTGTATATGATAACCAATTAACTACATTACCATCAGAAATAGAAAACTTAGCTCAATTGTCTATTTTTTGTTTAACTGGTAATAAACTGCCTGCTAAGCAGATCAACTCGTTACAAAAAAAATTCCCAAAATTAAAGATTATGACAAAGGGTCATGTATCGTTTTTCTGATCCCGTAGCAATCTGATATGTCGCAGCAACCGGTTCAGCGGCAGCTTGCTGGGTAAGACATTTAAAAAAGCAGTTTTAGATAATAAAATTATCGAATAATTATTCGCACTATTTTGAGATTAAAAAAAGCCCAAATAACATTATCCGGGCTTTTTTTGTTACTTTTTTACGTTATTATATCTCAGGGCTGTAATTCTTGTTTCAACGTTCTATATTCTGGAAGTGAAATCCCTAACCGTTCGGCTATTGGCCTATTAAGCAGAGGCCTTCCTGGTGTAAAATCTTTAAGAGATGTCATAAAAAGAGCTTTCGCTGCTTTTGCATCGCACTTTTTATGAGCTTCTATTTTTGCCAAAATTTTTCGTGCTTCTGGCGATAAAATATCTTCACGTTCTCTTGCAGGTGTTTTTTCTTCTTCTTTTTCTTCGCCAAAAAACTTTGAAACTTGAACCATCTTACCTTTAAGCTCATCAACTCGTGCTCGAGTATGATGACTTAAGCTACTATGTGGCTTCTGTAATGCCTCAACGTTAAACCATGCCTTAAGATCTTGTTTTTGATTAATAAATATTGGCATATTTTCTTTAAAAATTGTTTCAAATTTCTTATACAAGCAAATATCCATCAAACTACTTGCTGATCGCAAACTCGCTTCACCAGTACCTGCATCAACAGATTTATTATGTGTATTACAACCATAAACCCATGCATATCCCCCATGGTTCTCTATAAATTTATGAGAAGCCGCTTGTAATTTTGGCATCAACAATGCAAAATAATTAAACGGAAAACGTGGTTTATCGTCGCGCAAACTTGTAAAAATCAAGCCTATTCTTTCTTGCTCCTGCGTAACTAAATCTTTTTGATTCATACTATCAACAATAAACGTATAGATTCTTTGTTCTATTTTAACGGCACACAAGCCATAGAAATGTCCTACTTTTCCCATGACAAAAGCCAAACAACCGTAGGTTTGACGCTTAAATTTTTCAAGAGCATCCTGTATTTTTTCAGTATTTTCAAGCCCAAACGGCTCGTTGTAACCAGGTTGACCAATCAAATAAATCCCCGGAATAAGTATCAGTTGTTTTTGCGCAACAAATTTTTTAAGCTCTGGATCACAACCTCGTACACTTTTGTTGTCTCCATCACACAAATAATCTAACTGTGCAAATGCCAAATCAGTAGAAACTGGAACTCCTAAGCCTGATGTTTCAATGGCACGACGCCATGTATCATATTTTTCGTTTAAAAATCTTCGATCCCACAAAGCTCTGAGTTGCTTTCCTGATTCTTTATCATTGCTCGCTGGTAATTCAAATGCTGATAAAAAACATCTCAGATTATATAACGCTAAATAACCACACTGATCAGGCAATTTTAAATCTGTCTGGGTGATAACACGAATATGGTATATATCCTGTACTTCATCAGTTGTTATCCGACCTGCATCTTCGAGGAGATAACCCACAAGATTTTTGTAGCAAGCTGCACGCCCTAAATCTTTTTCTTCTTCTTTTAATTCAGATTTTTGAACGCCCACACCCTCTGGTGCTACCGGTGCTCTGTGATCTATATGTCTAAAATTATTTTTAAGAAGAATATACTCAGGAACCATAAGTCCAAACTCTTCAGCAGCCCTTTCAAGGGGGTCTTTTTCTGTTATAAATAACGCAAAAGAAGCTCTCAACCGATCATTAACCTCTTCCGTTGGAATCATAAGTTTTTCTTGAATTTTATTTCTCAATCGCTCTAAGATACGAATTCGTCGAGCTCTATTTTCTGGTGTTATCGTTTGAGCTTCTTCAATTGATTCTTTTGTAATTTTCTGAGCTCCAAAAAGCATGCTATTCGAAGCAAAAACTCCTACTATCACCAAAAAAACAGGTGCCCCAAATATTATATACTTCGCCATGTTCAAACCCCTTTTTTAATTATTTACAATCTCCCTACATACAACCATATTCTATTTGAAAAATAGATAGCAATAAAAAAGCCTAAATAGCAAAATTAAAGCAGTAGTTTTAATCGCACAAAGAACATATCCTAGTCTTTTATAAGCACTTTCGGCTACAGTAAGAGAAAATAGGTATCTTGTTTATTATTTTTACAATAACAATATTGGAGAACAGCTGTATGTTATCTCGCATTGCACGAACGCTCTGGGGCGATATATCACGCGAAGAATTTAAAAAATTCGGGCTTTTAGCGCTTATTTTTTTCTTTATTATCGGCTCCTATTGGATGCTACGGGTCATAAAAGATAGTTTATTCATGCATCTTGTCGGCCCACAGGGGCTTCCGTATGCAAAAATGGTCTCTATTGTATCTCTCATAGTTCTCGTGCTTTTTTATAACAAACTTGTCGACATCTTTGAGAAGAAAAAGCTCTTATATATTATTTCAGGCTTTTACGGCTGTTTATTTATTATAATAAGTATTTTACTCACCCACCCCACCATTGGTATAGCAAATACAGTATCTGGTAACGATCGCATTTTAGGCTGGGTTATTTATGTCGCCATCGAAAGCTTTGGCTCAATCGTTGTCGCACTCTTCTGGTCTTTTGTTGCCAGCGTGATGGACCCAGTATCAGCAAAGCGCGGGTATCCTATTATTATCGCTGGTGCGCAACTTGGTTCAGTTTTTACCACGTTTTTGGTCATGACACAAACGTCCAGACTGGGCGTTCCTGTGCTCATGGGCATGGCAGCCTGCTGTGTTTTACTGGTCCCCGTGATGGTCAGAATATTTCACGCGCATCACTATGAAGTCGCTTCGATTTTTGAACCTAAAGAATCAAAAAAATCTACCGGTATGATCGAAGGACTTCGTCTTATTGGGTCCCATGCATATCTTTTGGGTATTTTAGTCGTCTCGACCGTCTACGAAATTATTGCTGTTTTGTTTGAATTCCAAATGAAATACACAGCAAAAGCCTCACTTGGATCTCTTGAAAAAGTGACTGAATTCTTGGGGTTTTATGGTCTGACTATGAACATCGTCTCGTTTTTATTTGCGTTGATTGGCACAAGTTTTTTTATCAGGAATTTTGGGTTAACCGTATGCTTAATTTTATACCCACTATTTATTGCCGGTATGGTTTGTTTTTCTTGGTCGTTCCCGGGATTATGGGTTTTCATGACAACCTGTGTTGCAATCAAGGGTATAGGCTATGCACTCAATAACCCATGTAAAGAAATTATGTATATCCCAACAAGCCGTGATGTTAAATTTAAAGCAAAAAGCTGGATCGACGTCCAGGGTAGTCGATCAGCTAAAAGTTTTGGTGCTGGAATCGCCGCTGTATTTCCGATAGCATCTGAATTGTTAGTCTACGGGTCTGTAATATCGTTAGGTATTATTGCTCTGTGGCTACCAGTTGCTGTATTTGTTGGGCGTAAGAATCAAACACTTGTACAAAACAATCAAATAATAGAATAACACAATTACACGGGTCAAAAAACTAAGATGGGGCTAATATGTTAAAGCACATCAGCCCCATCTTAGTTTTAATATAAAAATTTTTTACGGCTTAAATCGATCAGCAAGTATCTGCATGAATTCATAATATTTTGGAGCAGAAATAGTAGCAATAGAGTCTGCAACTTCTTCTTTGTAGATATGAGATGTTTTATTACGATCTACGACCATTTGCAACGATTGAATTGTTTCTGATTCAGAAATCAATCCAGCATGACAAGCTTTGCGAAAGATATAATTAGGGGAATATTGTTCAAGAACAATACCGCTTTTCTCTTGAAGATATACAGCAATATATTTCCATGCAAGCTCAAAACAATACTCAAAACGCTGGATAACAGCATCACGTATAAGATCGGCAGTTTCATGATCTTGTTCTTTATTCATATCTGCGTTCTTCATACAATCTGAAAAACGCCGCAATCCAACATGCAATGTTGCAAGAGCAGCAATAAAATCGTTATGTTTTATTTCTAGTTTTTCCATACTATGAGATCTTTGGTTATAAAGTCTTTAAAATCCTGAGACACATCATGCAAATCAATTATATCAACAAAAAATGGTACAAGCGATGCATCAATCGCTTCTTTGATATTCATGATAATCACATCATCGATTTTCTTATAAGCATCAAGAGCAAGATCTATGTCTGATCCCGATCGCTGGGTACCCCGTGCTCGTGAACCAAAAAGATATACTTTGCATACTGGAAGATGCTGAGCCACTATATCTAGTAATACTTTTTTATATTTTTCATCAACATTCATCTATAACCCTGATACATCACTTATCAATACACCATGTTTAATTAACATTAATCGGATTCTAGATAATATGACACACATTTGCAAATAACTGACAATCTTTTCATGATCTTTTAATTATACCAAGAGATATCATCAAATATCTCTTGGTATAATGGTTTCTTATTATTTTTTACAGCATGAAAATAAACAAAGACGCCATGTTCGACATGGATCCCATAAAGGATGTTTCCCTGGGCCACCAACAACGACTGCAAGCGCGAATAATGCTAAGTTAAATGGGTATTCAAAGCCGCCGTTTTGCCCGAAGTAACCATGAGGCCAGTGCACAACAATAACAGCACCGATCATAACGCCCATCGTTAATAACGCACCTATTTCTGTTGCAATACCAAGAAACATCATCATACCACCGATGAGTTCAGCAAACGCTGCAAGATATGCTAACCATTCTGGCACTCCCATGGTGCCAATCCATGCAACAAAGCCTTCAAGACCTGGGCCACCGAAAAGCCCAAATACCTTTTGACCGCCATGAAGTATAAAAATCGACCCGAGCACCAATCGTAAGATCGTTAAAGCCCATCCTTGGGAACATACTCTATGACTCATGTGCAGATGGCCCTTATCCACCTGATTCATATTATTATCCATCGCTCTGTCTCCTCTATATTAAGATTATTAAGATTTTTTTGAGATATTTTTGACCTTTCTGTATATTTTTCTTAGGATTTCCCATGCTATCTAAGATAGATTAAAACTTGCAAGTTTTTCTAAAAAAATCATAAGGTCACCCATATGCTCCTGAAACAAAATAGCGTTTACTGTTTACTATCTCTGATATTTTTATTTCATACAACTCATGGTACAGCCACACAAACTCACATACAAGCCGACCAAATAGCCCAAAAACAACCCTCTCAGCATACTCCTGAAACAATTATCTCTGTTGATATTAAAAACGTGATTTTTTTTGCTGCTCAACCACCCCAAAATAAAATTACGCATACCGGACAAAAATTCATAGCACAAGAACTATTGCCACGATTTACACAAGAAACAGACGCTTGGTACGCTCAAGATTGCGAAAACAATAAACTCTTAAATAATCTTGTTGATACGGTTATACATTATTTCACAATAAATAATCTTAATAATCTCGATAATAAAAACGAGAAAAAACAAAAAATACTTGTATTCGATATTGACGATACGGTCATGACTTTTTATAGATTATACTTCAAAAAAATTACGCATGCCGTGAAAACTAATACTCAGATTTCAAGAACCCCAACAACGCAAGAGTTATACGACGACACGTTTGCAATTCGCCCCATGTTTCGACTATATCAATTTTTTCTTACTCAAGGCTTTAAAATCGCATTTGTAACCGCACGACCTGAAGTTAATCGAAAGCTCACACAAGACCAGCTTAAGATGTTGGGTTATAACACCCACGATCAACTTTATTTACTTCCAGATACATGGAAAAAAAGCCCTGCTGAATATAAAGAATGGGCTCGAGATCAACTATCACAATCATATGAAATTATTGCGACACTTGATGACGATTGGAGAAATTTAAACGGAAAGCATGTGGGACGTTGCGCTATTTGGGTCCCTACGGTACTTGAAGAAAGACCTGGAGAAAGCGAATATTTCAAATCTCTTGAAACAGCTCTAAGAAATAATAAAGATTTTTAAAAAACCAGAGAGTTTATCGCTATGCACAGAAATATATTGCTCACGTTATTACATAACTACACACCAAAAGCTCCTGAAGAAATAGGCTATAAAAAAACTATTATCGATTTTATCACACAGTACGATCAGTGCTTTGAACGAACCCTTGAAATTGGTCATATTACTGCGTCAAGCTGGCTTTTAAATAAATCGGGAACACACGCGCTTTTGATGCACCATGCCAAACTTAACATGTGGGTCCAGCTCGGCGGGCATTGTGATGGCGACCCAGATGTGTTGGCTGTTGCAATTAAAGAAGCTCAAGAAGAGTCCGGTATTATGGGAATTAAACCTATAAATACGACTATTTTTGATATCGACGTGCACCTTATTCCAGCCAATAGTCGCGAAAAAGAGCACTATCATTATGATATTCGGTTTTTACTGCAGGTAACCAGCGATGAGCCCGTCATACAAAATAGCGAGTCAAAAGCCCTTTCATGGTTCAATAAGAACGTTTTAGAGCTACCAACCAATGAACTGTCGGTCGTTAGAATGTTTAAGAAGTGGGTGGCTCACGAATAAATTTGTATACCGTGACAAATGTGATATAATCGAATTTTGGCCTGTCTTTATGTATACACAACATACGAGTATACCGGCTCATAACATGAACCCTGACAAGCCAAATTAAAAAACTTAATTTGCGTATAAACCATATGTTTCATTTTTTAGGAGTAACATTATATGTTTTCCCGTTTACGCCAAGCATTGTGGGGCGATCTCACAAAAGAAGAGTTTAAAAAATTTGGGATGTTATCATTAACATTCTTATTCATCATCGGTACCTACTGGCTGATGCGTCCACTTAAAGATGCATTATTCATGAAGATCGTTGGTAAACTCTACATACCATGGGCTAAAATGGCTTCATTGTTCGTGCTCGTTCCACTCATCATGTTGTACTCAAAGCTTGTTGATATGGTAGAAAAACATAAACTTTTCTATGTTATCTGCTCAATCTATGGCGTACTTTTTGCAGGTATCGCATTCTGTCTTGCAGATCCTACTATGGGTTTGACAAACACTGTTCCAAACAAGAACCGTATTCTTGGTTGGGTTATTTACCTTGCAATTGAAAGCTTTGGATCACTCGTTGTTGCACTGTTCTGGTCATTCGTTGCAAGCGCAACCGATACATCAGCGGCAAAACGTGGGTATCCGTTAATTATTGCTGGTGCGCAAATTGGTTCTATCACAGGCCCAACACTTGCAACACAAGCAACACGCATTGGTCTTCCTCAACTTGCAGGAATCATCGCTCTTGGTATTTTGATTGTACCGTTCTTAATTAAAAGCTTTGTTAGTACATATCCTGCAGCAAATACAGATGCTGGTACAGGCAAAGAAGCTAAAAAACCTACCGGCATGACCGAAGGTCTACGTTTATTGCTTGCTCGTCCATATCTTTTGGGCATTCTTGGTATTGCGACATTATATGAAGTAATCGGAACAATTCTTGATTATCAAATGAAATTTATCGCTGACGAAACATATGCATCAGCTGAACAAGTTGCGGAGTTCTTAGGACTCTTCGGACAAAGCGCAAACCTTCTTGCTCTTGTGTTTGCACTTGTTGGAACAAGCTTTTTCATCAGACGCTTCGGCTTAACTTTCTGTTTAGTTATGTTCCCGTTAGCCGTTGCTGGTGTTGTACTATACGTATGGTTTAATCCATCACTATGGGTACTGTTCGGCGCAATGGTTGTTATTAAGGGTCTTAGCTATGCTTTAAATAACCCTTGCAAAGAAATTATGTATATCCCAACCAGCAAAGACGTTAAGTTTAAAGCTAAAGGTTGGATTGATGCATTCGGCGGTAGATCAGCTAAAGCAACCGGTTCAGGTATCAATGCAATGTTTACCCAAATGGTTGACTTAATGTTCTTCGGATCATTGATCTCATTGGGCATCGTTGGTTTTTGGATCTTTATTGCGCTTTATGTTGGCCGTACCAACGCTTCTTTGGTCAAAGAAGGCAAAATCATCGATTAAGTTTACACAAAACTTATTTCAAAAAAGAGCCGGGTTATTCCGGCTCTTTTTTTTGGATATATATTTTTTTATACGACCAAAGCAGCGACAGAGTCTCCAGCCGACGCTTATCCATGCCTTTCCTCCTACGCCCAGGTGGCTACGAAGGACAGGCCGGCTTGGCAAGCTATGGCCGGCAGGCGCATTGCCGTGCCCGGCGTAGCCTTGGCGAAGCCTGGGGCCTATCTAAATGCCGCATAAATGCTTGCTTTTATCTCACATGAAAGATTACGTTTCTTCTGCTCTTTACATAACATGCTTGTTTAAAACTCTAACCAAAATTTTTTATAGATATGCTTTATAAGCGCACGACTGTTTGAGTATCGTGATGCCTTGCATCATCGATACGAGTTGGTGCGCGTTGGGGGATTAAAAAGGGGTCTCCTCTTTTTTGCACGGAGGTCCAGGAGGTGTTTGCAAAAACATCTCCTGGCGTTAGAACATGGTTGGCACAGTTACTGTTAAAAAAACATTGAAATCATTGGGATATCCTCTCGCTGCAAGCAGCTCTAAATCTAAGTCTAAGCAAAAAGCTTCTACAACATCTAAAAAGCTTGTAGAACCAACTTCATTAAAAAACAGATTGCACAAAAAGCTTTAATGTTTAAAAAAAATAGTCTCTAAGAAAAACTCAGCTTTTAAAATTTTTTTGGTATAGTGTATGTCTTAGTTTAGAAAATCAAATACGCACTATAAAAAATTTAAGCTTCACGCACACTACTTGCAAAAAAACCTATGAAAGAAAATTATGATCGAGGCAATTAAAACAACGTTTACCAGCTTTTTAAATTCTGGCTTAAATGAGCCTCAAAAAGGCGCTGTCTTACAAAAAGATGGTGCTCTCTTAGTAATTGCAGGCGCAGGCTCAGGTAAAACACGCGTAATTACATCACGAATTACCAATTTGATTTTACAAGAAAACGTCGAACCACGATCAATTGTCGCCCTCACGTTTACCAATAAAGCCGCAGGCGAGATGAAAGAGCGTATTGTTCGTACATTGGGTACCCACTATAAACTCCCGTTTATTGGGACCTTTCATTCGTATTGTCTTTTATTATTACGCTCCAACCCACAATTACTCCCGTTTACGCAATTTTCAATTCTTGATTCTGACGATCAGTCCCAAATGCTTAAAAAAATCATCAAACGCAACGCGCTCGCAAAATACGTTTCAGCATCACAAGTTTCGTATGCTATCTCAAACATGAAAAACAAAGCGTTTGGACCCGTTACCCCTGATGAAACCTGGACAAACCCGGTATTTAAAGAAATTTATTTGACCTATGAAAACGAAAAAGCACAAGCTCATGCGTTCGACTTTGACGATTTGATCTTACAAGTTTTATTACTCTTTAAAAATAATCAGGATTTTGCTAAAAATTTTCAGTACAGAATTCGTCACGTTCTGGTCGACGAGTATCAAGACACAAGTCATGTACAGCATCAGTTACTTAAATACATGGCCCTTGATCAAGATAACAAGTTCGCACTCGATTCTGTATGCGCTGTAGGCGACGAAGATCAATCGATCTATTCATGGCGCGGCGCAACGGTAACCAATATGCTCAAATTTAAAACAGATTTCGCTCCCGTTACTACGATAAAAATCGAACAAAACTATCGTTCTGTAAAACCTATTTTAGACGCAGCAAATGGTCTGATCGATCACAATACATTACGTAATCCTAAGAATTTATGGTCTGATCGTCCAGCAACCAATAGAATTCTTGTTGCCAGTTGTCGCTCAGGCGAGCAAGAAGCTGACACTATTGCCCAATGTATCAAAAGCATGCCCCATACAAAACAACGTCATGATGTCGCAATTTTATACCGTACCCATTTTCAATCACGTACAATTGAAGAAGCGCTTATTCATCACGCAATACCCTATAAAATTATCGGCGGTATTCGGTTTTATGAACGTAAAGAAGTTAAAGATTTACTTGCACATTTACGTTTGATCGTTAACCCATTTGATAAAATTAGCTTAATGCGCGTTATTAACTGTCCTAATCGTGGGCTGGGCGAAAAGTTTGAAGAGCAATTATTACACGAGTGGAGCCTGAACCCGTTTTTAAATTTCCAACAGTTACTCACCCACCTGCTCAGCAAACCTGATATGGGCATTACGCCCATGAAGCGCACTGCTGTACTCGAGTTTTTATCGTTTTTTCAGGATCTTACCAGTAACGATAAACCAACACGTCTTATCGACCATATTATTATGCGTACTGAATATTTGAGTTATTTACGTAACGAATATGACCCTAAAGAAGCTGATACAAAAATCGAAAACGTTAAAGAGTTTGTACAGTCGATCGCCAACTTTGAAGCAAAACAGCTCAATACCACAAGCCAAAATCACGATATAAACCCAGACGACCCTTTTGCAGCCTCTGGACTTCTCGAGTCATTTTTACATGAAGTAACACTCATGCAAGAAAAAGCTAATGAACAAAACAGTGTCGACCAAGTTCAAATGATGACTCTTCATGCCGCTAAGGGCCTAGAATTTGATACCGTCATGATTGCAGGTCTGGAAGAAGGGCTGTTACCCAACTCCAAATCGCTTAACACAACTGACGAGCTTGAAGAAGAACGTCGTCTTTTTTACGTGGGCATTACTCGAGCAAAAGAGTTCTTGCTGATCTTAAACGCTGGCTATCGCAACAGCTTTGGTCAGATCACCGACCAAGCAGCATCAAGATTTCTAACTGAAATTCCTAAAAAGCTTATCCAGTCGCTTGATGTCGAAAAATTACATGGCTCCCAGGTTCGATCACATTTTGCACAATGGCAAGGTGGTATAATCACCACAAATATGGTAACCTTCGGGTCTATACCAACACAAGAAAAGACCGTCAAAACCAGTGCGAATTCATATTTTAGAACCAAGCCTACGAGTAAACCTGCCGGCAAACCTGCAGGAAAAGCGCAAACAAATAAGAGTTCAAGCCCCTATGTTTTACGTACAGGTACTGGTGAAAATAATAGCGCAGGAAGCAATCTGGGTGGTTGGAAGAAAAACGATTTGGTTCGTCACCAATCTTTTGGGTCGGGAATTATCATGAAAGTCGAAAAAGCCGATGGCGATAGTTATTACATCACTGCGTTATTTAAAACAGGACAAAAGAAAGTTCTTTCAAGCTTTCTTGAAAAGCAATAAAATATATTTGGGCATCTTGATCATAATCTCGATGCTCAATTTTTCTTGTGCACTCCCGCACGATTCTTTCATAAAACAAAATACTCAAAAAATATTTTTGGGCTGTTATCTGTCTGCAGTTTTATACACAACAGCAACCCCTGAAGTTCAGAACTTACTTGTACAACAGCTATCGCCAAAAAAATTACTCAAAAATTTTGCTTACGAATATACAACCCATCTGTCAGCAACATTTTTTCATGAGCTTGGGCATGCACTTGCAGCAAAATATTTTTTTAATAACCCTATAACAATTCATCTGGGCTCAAGCCAACCCACAGAACAAAAAGCACTATTTTCGTTATCATACAAATCTAATACAGTAACTATTGATAGCTATAATCCAACGGTAGGTTATACGAAAAATTTAGATTTTTTTAAAAAAATAGTTTTTCAGTATATCTCCCGTTATGCCCAAGAACATAATCTTGATCTTCACGAATTACTTACGAATAAACCAGCGCTAGCACAAGCACTACAAAATTTTAAGCTCCCTGATAATTTTCAGGAAAAACAAGCGATCATTATGCTTGCAGGCGGGACCCTTGGAATTTTATCGCATATTATCGTTAAAACCGTACTGAATAAAATAAGCAAACCAAACAATTCTTACGCACAAGCGCTTAAAAAAGCCCTGCAACCAGACAGTATTGTCATGCAAAATTTATATACCATGCTTATCCCGTCAAGATCAGATCAAGATAAACAAAATACAAGTGACGGAAGCAAGCTTTGGCACTGCTTAAAAATTTCGCCTTCGATTATTACAACAACCGAAAACTATGCTGATCTGTTAGAATTTTTGAGCTGGGTGCCGCTTGCAATAAATAATGGGCCTGGTGATACCCAGACCCATACAAAAATTCTTGCGACATTACTTAACGAATTATGCCTACAGGGCTATTTGAACGTAAAACTATAAATTTATACAAACGCAAGCTTGTTTTCAAACATGTCTTTTGTATTATTTTCTGTATACGGAAGCGCCTTATTAAATTCGTCTAAAAACTTATTGGCTTTTTGCATTGTTTCAGGTGTCAATCGTGGACTGTCCCAATCGCCTACTTTAAATTTCAACTGTATGGCAAACGCCTCGCCCTTATAATGCAACTGACCACCGGGCTTGATCATTTTGATAATCGACGACTGATAGTCGCACTTAAAATCTTTATTAATAACAAGCCCATTAGGTAACTTTGTCCCTTTGCCTGGAACAATAAATAACCCCTCATGTGTATGAACAATTTCATAGGGTCTTGATTGAAGAGTTGGCGTTACGCGTACATATGGACCCTTCCAGCGCTCTGGATAGGCAAGATTAAGACAGCCAACCATTGACCCAACAAATTTCTCGACCGTTAAAAAATCTATGGTCGCGTTATCAGGGCGAATATCAAGAATGTTACATTCTTTATCGATCTTTGCTAAACATCGATCGATCATGACTAAGTCTTCTTTTATAATCGACGCAAGAAAATAGGGTCTACTATAAAAAATACGCCCAATAAAAATAAGCATTAAAACTGATAGTAACGTCACACTAAAAACCGTAAAATAGCGCTGCATAAAACGATAGAACGGCGATAATTTACGATCTACTTTTTGATCAACATCTTCCATGATTTCGTCAAATTTTTTCATGTCCTGATCCTCCCCAACGTGATAGATAATCGTACCCCTGTCCATTATTCAAACTTTATAGTACAAAAATTACTGATCAAAAGTGAATAGATTTAGTGAATAGGTCTGAAGAAGAGCCTGAAGAGATCGCTCTGCATATTGACTTTATCCGTGGGTATTATAATATCCTGCAGGCTATAATTTGTTCTTCTTAATTCTGTTTTATTACATTTGGAGATCATATGAAACTCCCCCAAGCATTCTCGTTATTACGTAATACGATAGTTCTCGTGATTTCTTTACAAACAAATATACATGCTATGTCTGCTTCTGGAGAAACTAAAAGCCCAGAAACTCGCGGTACTCCATGGGCTCCTCCAGCTGGCGCAACAATGGGTGATTCAAAAAGAGCTGCGGCTGATGCACCTGCTGCTCCTGACACACATGACGAAGTTCGAAGCTTAGATGATGCAGTCGCTGCTCTTGTTGTCGATGATAAACTCGTTACTATTCAGGCAAAAGATGGCTCTGTTGAGTTTAGCCTTACATTACTTGAACGTTATTCTCAGGTTGTTAAGACGATGATCGAATATGATCCAAAGGCAAGCGACCAAGAACATGCTCAGGCACTTTCAGAAATATTAAAATCATCCCCAATGGCCACACTTCAAGCACTTAAAACCGTTTTAGAATCTTTAGATAAAGACAAAAAAAAATTCGTACCACGCGAACAACATATAACAAACATGATTTCTGTCCTTGATAAAATCTATCTCCAAGTCCAAGAAAAAACGAGCAATCCAGACATTATCATTGATATATACCATCTTGTCAGCAACCTTAATATCAAAAAACTCATGGTACCATGCGTTCGATGGTTCACAGAAAATAGAGTAGGTTTTAGGGCAATGGATGAAAGCAAATTTCCAAAAAATTATAGACGTTTCTCTAACGAAGACTGGTTGTTGAGTGGCGCTGGACCTCTCCCAGGAGGCATTAATTTAAGAGTTTTACTAGAGCACGATTATCTATCTGATTTAGATTTTTCAGATATGAACGACATAGCAAGTAAATCAAGAGGTCATTATGAAGAAGCTATGATCCTCATATCAAAACTACCCATGCACAATCTTGAACAGGTGCGTATAATTATTGAACCAATAGATCGCTCACCACTTAAAGATGCTGTTCTTGAAGAAGTTATTAATAATAATTGTACAGACCCCTATTTTGATTTCCTATTTTGGGATGGCCAACTATCACCTGCAGGAACCCGTATCAGAAAAGATGCTCTTCTTGAAGAATTTATTGCCAATAATTACACAAACCCCGACTTTGATTTTCTATTTTGGTACAAGCGACTAACGGTTGGTCGCAATGACGAAAAACCCGCTCTTTCTGTACGAAGCCGCGTCATAGAAGCAATGCAAGCACGTGCTCATAAATTTGTTGGTGATGCCAAAGTTCCCGATAGAACAGAAATTATCACGAAATTTGTTCAGTTGCCTGAAGGTTATTTTAAAATGCTTGTTCGCCAACAATTTCAAGCTCTTTACGATGAAAATATCCAAGAATCTCATGATGGTACAATCCCTCCTATGGATATCAACGAGATTATCGCATGTATTAACAGCGCTGATGGAAAGGTTAGGTTAGTACACAAAAAACTAACAACTATTGCAGGCATTGATGCATTATTGGTTATAAGAAATGAAATACAGCCAATCATACGACTTTGGCTTTGTCACAACAAACTAGCAACAATTACAATTCCTACAGAACTCACCGCTTTGCAAGAGCTTGGTCTTTCTTACAACGAGCTACCAACTATCACAATTCCTACAGAACTCACCGCTTTGCAAGAGCTTACTTTTTCTTACAACAAACTACCAACTATCACAATTCCTGCACTCCCCGCTTTGAAAATAGTTTCTGTTGCTGCCAACAAGCTGACAGCTATCACAATTGATGAGAGATTAACTACTTTTGAATATTTTGATCTTAGTTACAATCTACTGGGAAAAGATGCCAAAAAAATCTTACATAAAAGATTTGGTGCCTGCGTTCGTTTATAGATAAATTTTTGACCGATATAAAAAACTTCCGGATTTTTACACCCGGGAGTTTTTTATATCGAATATCATAAACTCGAAGGCTCTTCTGAAAACATACTTTGTTCAAGAATTCTGTACTCGCCTGTCATCGTATTCCATGTCACAAAAACTGTATGTTCGTTAATCCAAACGGGATCAAAAATAAACGAGATATCAGTAATATATTTCCCGTCAACTAACTCGTGTATCATGAATTTACCCATTGACGACTGGTACCATCGATTGGTCTCGTAATTATCTTTGGTCCATTCATATGATCTATGCTCTGGGTTAAATCTAATTGGATGGTCAGAAAATTGCATCCACATGGCGCAATGTTCTTTGTCTCCAGAAATAAATCGAAAGCCATCTGGGATTTTAACAAACTTACTTGGGACATTACGAATCTGATAATCCCCTTTACACCCAAAAGAATTTTTTTCAGCAAAGGTCGAAAACAGTTCAAACGCAACTGACATATCTAAATTTTTAAAACCAACCTGAAAAATATTTTGGATATCCGAAACAAATGGCGAACCTAAAAGTATTAGGTTAACTTTTTTATCAAAAGTATGCGAAATACAGAACTTTTCGAATCGTTTATTATAGTCCCACGCTCCATAACCTATTGTTTTTAATTCACAACTGTTTTGATAAGCCCCTTTAATACAAGCAAGAGACGAAAGCACCCAGATACACGGGATTAAGAATCGCGCATATTTTTTATTTGTATCACGAGTGAGTAAATATACCCCGACAACAATCATGATAATAAAAAATGGGTAGCCAAGATTGATATAGCGCGAACATGGGTAGGCCAAAAGCCCTGGCCAGAGACCGCACATAAGCCCAAACGTTAACCAGAGTAAAAGTTTTTTGTGTTCGTGATATGCTCGTAACAAAAAGAGTAAGAAAAATAAGCCCAAAAGATATATACAAACTTGTTGTAATACAGTTGACGCTGGTAATTCAAATAACGTCCCAAGCCAAGAGAGTATATATTTTGAAAGCCCAGAGAATTTAAGACTTATCGAATCAAAAAACGATACTGACACGTTAGTGTTTACGGATGTTTGTACGTGCGTAACAGTCTGTACTACCTGACTTACTGTTTGTATAGTTTGGTCAGGAGTAACCGGTGAAATAGTCTGGACCGTTGGACTAAAAAAGCTTACCCATTTCGTTAACCACGGGAATCTAATAAACAAATTATTATAGGTACGACCAAGCGTTCCAAAACCAAACGCCCATATGCGCATAGCGACAAACGTGATATTTGCGATAAAGAAAACAAGCGTATAATTCAGGCTTATTTTTAGTTTTTGCCAAAACTTTTGATCTTTTTGAGAGTACAAAAGATAAACGCCAAGAAATAACCAGACCGGTATCATGAGCCCGTTTTCTCGCGATAATAAAGAGATAAAATACAGAATTCCGGAAGAAACCAATAAACAAAATGCACCGGAGCTCTTTGGGCGCACTAAAAACTTATAAAACAAAATTACGCTTGCCAGTAAAAAAAGCGTCGACAAAGAGTTTTGCATAGTTCCTATCCAGGGCAACCATGAAACGTTAGGGTAAAACGCAAACAGAAAGCCGGCTAGAACAGATAGGCTTATGGGCACAAATAAACTTGCTAAGTAAAATAACAGTACGGCGTTTAATGCGTGTAATCCAACATGAACCAGATAATACGCATGCGGATTAAAGTCCCAAAGATAATAAATAATCGTAAAGAAAACATTTTGTACCGGCCGTAAAAAACCAGATATAAAATTGGGCTCAGTTCGACGATAGTTAACTGGGACTATGAACGATCGACAATCGGACGAAAAAACTCGTACGAAGTCATTCCAGTTTCGAATGAGGCCATTTACAATTGTCCCAAGGTCGTCTTCACGAAACCAAAGTTCGTGAACCGAGAAGCCCAGGATACCAAACGTTATGATAAAAAGTGCGAGCCCGAAAAAAAGCTTTTGTTGTGTTATTTTTTCTATCACGTCTGGTATCCCATCGTATATTTTTTACAAGCCTAACTCTTTAATTTTTCCCAATATTTGTTTAACCTGCTCGACCCGATCTTTGGCAACCACTAAGATAATATCATCTGTTTCGACAATACACACGTCACTGACGCCAACACAGGCAACAATTTTTTTACTCGTAATCGCACTGTTATTTTGACCCTCACAGGTTATAACACGCGATACTTCATCTTTTTTTCCGTATTTTGTTTTAATATCCAAAAAGGTCTTAATATTGCCAACATCATGCCACTCAAAATCAGCGGGAAGCATCACGATATTGGAACTTTTTTCCATGATAGCGTAATCGATCGATATGTTTGGTAAGTTTTTGTACACTTGTTTTTCTGCTAAATACTCTTGCATGCCCGAAAATAACTCTGGCGCATGTTTTTGAAATTCTTTAAGTAACACTGATCGACGGGCAATAAATATCCCAATATTCCAAAACATATCATCGCGCCGAATATATTCTTGTGCAACATCAAGCGTTGGCTTTTCGTGAAACTTTTCAACCGGATAACAACTATCTTGAGAAATTTTTGCTTGAATGTACCCATATCCCGTTGCGGGAAATACGGGCATAAGCCCAAGTAACGCAATTACATCGTGATTACTGGCATATCCTATTGTTTTTTGTAGTGCTGTACAAAACTTTTTTGCGTCGGGAATAAAATGATCTGATGGTAAAAAGACTAAAACTGGGTCATCTGAGATATCTCGAGATACTGACTTTAAGCACGCATATAATATCGCCGGCCCGGTGTTTCGTGATGCTGGTTCAGCCATAACGTCTCCAACTCGATCACCAACAAGCTGTGTAATAGCGGGACTCTGTTCTTGATTAGTTAAAACAATAAGATTTTTTTTGTCAGAAGCTAAACTCGCTATGCGATCGATACTTTGCTCAAGCAACGACTGATTCCCCAAAAAGGGTATCAGCTGTTTAGGGCGATCTTTTCTGCTCAACGGCCATAGACGTTCCCCGCTTCCACCGGCAAGGAAAATAAATACTGGTTTTTCTGTCATGTTATTTGTCACGCTATCCCCTTTTGCTTGCACAAACACGAGAAAAAATAGTAGCGCTTTCATGCGTTTCATCATGACCCAATCCCCTTTTCTGGTTATTTTTCTTCGTAACCCGGTTATTTTTTATGCACCCTATAATCAAGCATAAACCGTAGGCAGCCAAAATAACCAGAACAAATTCGAATAACATGCGAAAACGAGCACAACCATCGTGGCCTGTAATACAAGAGAAGTAAAAAAGATAGGTACTAAAAAAATAAAGTTCTTTATATCGTCGATCACGAATTAAGCCAATAAACCCAAGTAAACACAGTAAATAACGAATAACCGACCAACAAGCTTCAAGATAACCAATAGTTTTTACCCAACAGAAAGACGTGCCGGCGACAATATAGTTGTGTATTTTTTGTAATAGCGTCCCATTAATTCTAAAAAACGAAATATCACCCCCATGCACGTTGGGATCGACAAGAACTTTAAGATTGGTCGTGTACAGACCGACAGTTGTTTTGAAAACGTTTTTGAGCCAAACAATAATAAATCTTACAGGATTATGTGTAAGCTTTTGCCAGAATAGTTTTTTTACCGGTGTGAATAACGGATCATGATTATTGAGATTAATTAGGTATGCACGCTCGATGTCTGAATTGGTCCCGTTTTCTTGTGCAAGTACGTGCGGGAAAAACCAGAAATAAATATTAACTTGATCAAGGGAACCCTGTTTGTACGATCCAAATACGTATTTGTTATGCACGCTGTATATCGTTATGGGGACTGCAAAACTTACCAGTAATAGAAATATGAGATAGAGTTGGGACACCCCTCCCCCTACGCTTATCCAGGCCTTTCCTCCTACGCCCAGGTGGCTACGAAGGACAGGCAGGGCGAGCGCCCTATAAGAACCAGGCGTTTGTATCTTTTCGCTTGTAACTATAAAAATTAACGGGACCAGTAAAATCGGGAAATAAAGTGCTGCTGGTTTGATAATGACAGAACAGCCCAAACTGATACCAGCTGTGATTAACGAAGAACTTTTATGGGTAACCAAAAAATCTGAAAATCGCTCAAAAAAGAGTACCAAGAAAAAAACAAGACAAGTTTCGGTCAAAATAAATTGCGAAAAAACTAAAAAGCCCAGATTACAGGAAAACAATAGAGCTGTAATCTGAGCTACACGTATCGAAAATAAGCGTCGAGCGGTCAAAAAAATTAAAAAACTTATACATAACGACAAAAGTACCTGAAATAAAATAATAATTATTTTGCTTTCACCAAAGATTTTAAATAATAAGCCCATAATTGCAGGATATCCCAATGCAAAGTACGGGGTATTTGTTTCGTGCTCACGAGCAAGCGTGTTCGTTGTATATAATAAATGTGCCCGTTCGATATATGCTTGCGAGTCGATATCTTGATGAGATTTTTCTGGTGAAATATTGCGTGATATTTGAGCATATAAAAAATAAGAAAACAGTAAAAACAGACACGTGCTTAAAACTCGTATCATAGTTCACCAAGTACGGTCCAAATGTTTTGTAGGGTCCAGTTTTGCACGGCAAAGTGCGAACTGTTATTGTCGTAAAGTTTGTTAATGTGTTGTGAGCTTGGGGTAAACGAACTATTATTTGTATAAACATGAGAACTTTTTTGAGCAAAATAATCGGGAAAATATTTCCCGTGAGCAAACCAACGCTCAGTAGGTGCTGCAAAGCCAACTTTTTGGCGGTAGATAATATCGCGCGGTAAAAACTCTTCAGCCACTTTTTTGAGCAAATATTTAGTCACAGAATTTTTAAATTTAAGATGTGCCGGCACCTGATACATAAACTCGACAAGTTTGTGATCTAAATAGGGCTCACGCGCTTCAACACCAACGGCCATTGACATCTTATCAGCACGCATAAGTAATAACTCAGGCAAGCGCTGCTTAAGCTCTAGATATAACATTTGCTGACAAAAATCGGCTTGCGGATCGCGTTCTTTGAGTATCGACAGATGATAGTCGACCAGCGAATAACTATTATACTCTTGGCGCATGCCTGGGTATATTTTGCTGATAATATCGTCGTGTATAAAAGATTGGGTCGTAAAGTTAGACCCCAAAATTACCTGTTTATGCTGTTCGTTAAACGCTAACGCCCCACCCCAAAATAACGATTTATTGGTCGCCCAGTTATCGATAACTTCTTTTCGCCCAGGATTATTTTTAACTAATGGTGAAACAATAGTTTGTAACGTTTTTTTAATACTCGATGGTAATACTTGTGTTGGTTGCCAGAATCGTGCATGAAAGTTTTTTTGGCGCGCATAGGTTGAATAGCCAAAAAACAGTTCATCTGCGCCCTCACCTACTTGAGCAACGGTAACCCCAGACTCTTTTGCCAGTTTTGCAACAAAATAAAACGGTATGCACACACAATCTGATAACGGCTCGTCAAGGTGATAGACCATCTGTTCGTAAAAATCAAATGCATCTTGTTCTGAGATTATAATCTCGTGATGTTCTGTACCAAACTGAGCGGCAACTTTTCGTGCCCATTGTAATTCGTTATGCTCAGGACCGTCAGAAAATGCTACGGTAAAAGTCTTTACCCGGTCGATACTCTGTGCCATAAGCGCAACGTTTAAACTCGAATCAAGACCACCGGACAAAAAAGCCCCGATTGGGACATCTGACATCATACGCTTTTTGGTCGACTCAAGTAAAAGTGTTCGTATGTTCTCGCGACAAAACTGTTCGTTATTAAAATTAAAATTATTATAATTATTTTGGGATATTTGCTTAACTGGATCGTACCATTCGGTAAACGAAATATTTTTGTTATGATCGATTGCAAGATAATAACCGGCTGGCAGCTTATAAACGCCTGAAAAAATTGTATATGGTGCTGGTGCGACCATAAACGTCAAATAGTGATAAAGCGCCGGCTGAGAGATGTTTTTGCTCATCCATGGCAAAGCCCATAACGCTTTAATCTCTGAAGCAAAGCTTAAAATATTATTACTCGTTGAAAAATAGACCGGCTTGACTCCTATGCGATCGCGAATCAAATAAAATCGACGATTTATAAGATCGTATAACGCTATAACAAACATGCCTTCGAGCTTATGAACAAAATTAATGCCCCACGCTTTATACGCATAAATAATTGTCTCAGTATCTGACTGTGATCGATAGCGATAGCCCAAGAGCTCAAGTTCTTGGCGTAGGGCCAGATGGTTATAAATTTCGCCATTAAAACAAAGAGCTATTGTTTTTTCTGGATCAAACATGGGCTGCATGCCATTGATCGACAGATCAACAATTTTTAAACGACTAAATGCTAACCCAATCTCGTGTTCGTTCGAAAGCCATACAGAAGATGCGTCGGGCCCGCGATGCGAAATTTTTTTTTGCATCTCCTGTAATAAGAGTTCGTCACCTAAAAACCGTTGACTCGAAAGGTTATAAAGACCTGCTAATCCACACACAGTTATCTCCTGGGTAATGGTGTCCATGAATTCGATACCCTTTAGTCCTGAGCGCCGTCGGTTTCCCTCTACTCGGACCTTCGGTCCTCCATCGGGACAGACGGCTGTCGAAGGGACCACGGACGGATTAAAAAATTCACGATGCATATTTAGATCGTAATATTTTTCTCGACCGATGACGTCATAGGTGGCTGAGCATAAACCTGCTTTTTATCGTATTCTTTCATTTTTTCAAATGCATCCATTGCAGAAAGCATTGCAATATCCATGTTGTTATAACGATGCAAGCCGTTTCTGCCCATCAAAAATAAATTAGAAAATTTAGATAGATACGATAAAACAACGCTCAAGTGTTCTTTATAATTTTCATCATAAATTGGGTATGCTTCAGGAGTGCGCATGACCATACCGTCAAGAACAGCTGCTGCTTTTACAAGTCCAATACGCTCAAGTTCTTTTTTGCCCAATTCAATCAATTCATAATCAGATTTAAACCAAAATGGTTCGTCAACAAATGTAAAGTACTCAAGACTAAGGGCAGTATGCGATGGATCATCGACCATTTTGAGTGAGAAGTTATTCATGTTGCCGATTCTGCCCATGCGCACTTCTTTTTCATGAATATATAACCAATGATCAGGACAGATATGTGTTTTGTTAATAATTAAATTAACCGTGATAAGACCACGATAACGTAATGATTTTGCAGCCTGAATAACGCTATCGGGCGCAACAGGATCGAGCGATAAAATAAGCGTTCGAAGGGGCATGGTAGAAAAATAGTAATCTGTCGTGTATGTTCTTAAAGTTTCTTGCGAACCTGTTTTGCGTGTTACGATACCGGTAATTTTATTTCCCGTATGATCCTGTGTATGCTCAATTGATGCAACGTCTTCAGAGAGATTTACGAGACCATCTTTATCGGTTCTTATAACCTGAGCAGCTTTTTCCCAGAGTGTTCCAGAACCTAATGAGGGATAATAAAACGCATCGTTAATCGTACGTGGAGCGTTCTTCTTAAACCAGCGGCCAAAAAATGCATAAAATATCGCAGTCGAAAGCGAAAACCCTTTAATACGTTGCGCAGACCAATCGGCAGAAATTTTATCGCACGGGATGCCCCAAACTTTTTCAGTATAGGTCTTAAAGAAAATGCTAAATAATCGATAGCCAAATTTGTTAGTTACCCAATCTTGAAATGACCTAATCTCTTCGATAGGAAATATTCTAAACCAAATATAACTTAAAACAGCGCGCGCACATTCAAAAAGACTCAGGCCCTTGATAACATTTAATGGGTCAAGAGGATAGTTAAAAAAGTGTTTATTATAGTAAATACGTGTGTATCGTTTGAGTTTGATGAAATCGCCTTGCATAAGGTCTTTCCACCATGTTTCAATTTTTTCAGATTCTGTGACAAAGTGATGGGGCCCGATATCAAAGCGACAGCCTTTGTACTCGGTTGTTTTTGCAAGTCCACCAACAACAGAGTCTTTTTCGATAACAGTAACCGCGTAGTTGTTTGTTTTTAAAAGCTCGATACCTGCAGTTAAACCTGCTGGTCCAGCACCGATAATCAATATATTTTTCTTATGTGCATCAGTCACGGGTCACCCTTTTTTCTTCATCGTTCTTCTTTATCATCTTTTTTGCCATCAAACTCCAGAACCTACTCGATACGATAATAAAAAAAGGAGAGAGTGGCAACCGTAATCTTGCAAAACCACACGCGAACGAAATTCCAAGAAGAACAATCATGAACGGTAACATGCGCATACAAAAATTGTTCAAAAAGTTTACAAAACTGTCATCATGAATCATCGTAAACACACCAAAAAATCCAATTAGGATCACAAGAAATAACACTATTTCAAAAAAAATAGCATATACGATAAACGTATTTGAAACATCGGGCATAAGATAACGCTTTAGCATAGAACCAAGCGTACGATTATTGTCATAATCAGGCAAAGATCCTGCAGAATCAATAACTAACAATTCTGAAGCATAGAGCGAGAAACAGGTTTTAAAAATATTAAAAAAATTGTGCTTAAGCGTTGCATACTGATATTTTTTTCCCAGCTTTTTAGTTATTTGATGAGCAATATGACACAGCTCGATATCGTATAACGGTCTTTGTAATTTTTTTTCTCGTGCACGCTTTTGTTCTTCAAACAGCGCATAAACTTTATTTTTCGCCTGCGCATGAGGTATCTGTTCTGCTTTCATGAGTACTGGAACCGCTTGATGGTTCAATAAATGCGCGCCTGACAATGTATCTAAAAAAATATATCCGGTCAGCATGTAATTTCTGGCAAGCCAGATACCAATAACAAGTAACCATCCTATAAATAACATAATCATAGCCCTATATGCCGGTCGAACGGTCATAGCAATCACCAAAAAAGAAACTATTAAAAGCGCAAAACCTACAGACCTGATCATCGAAACACAGCCCAATAACAGACCCGCGCATAACATAATTGGGGTTGTTACAGGTAGCCTAAACAGCATGAGTAAAAAAAGTAAGAAAAAAATTATAAATAAGCTCTCAGACATTATTAAGCCCGAAAAAATTAAAAAACCATGATGTATGCACGCAATTATTCCGGCAATTTTTGCAGCCCGTCTGTCATGTGGGAACATTCGTAACGCGAGAAGAAAAATTAATACTGGTATACAGGACGCAAGAATAATTTGTACCAATAAGGTCGCTTGTATAATATTTGATAACTTCAAAAAGTTAAAAATCTTATAACAAAGCGCAAGAAATAACGAATAGCCCGGTAGTCTATAAAATTGTGGCGATCCATCAGGCTTTGCAAACCCGTGCCCCTGGGTGATTTCTGTTGCTAGTTCATGATACTGTCCAGAATCGAACATGAGCACGCATGGATTATCGCGTAAAAAAGTCTCAAAATATACTAAACGAAGTGCCAGGGCGCAAAAAAACAAACCCAGTAAAAACCATTTTTCTTGTTTTAAAATACTGTTCATGATTTTTTCTTTCGCAAAATTGGGTACACCAACGATTGTAAACCCACGAGCGAAATAATTATTAATAGTGGTTCAATGGGAAAGCGCAATCGGGCGCAGCCGTAACCTAACGTGATAAAAATAAATAACCCAATAATTGGGAACGTTTTAAGCGCTAAAATTCTATACGTTTGGTCCCAGAACAGTCTTATGCAAAATATAAGAAGACCCACACACATAAACAAAAAGTATATAACCTCCCAATACACAAGCCATATAATCCATGGCTCATGTGTTTTGGGTGAAAGATAGAGCTTAATTTTAAACCATAACGAAGCATCTTTTTCGTAAACTGTCCCAGCAGGAACATATAATAATAACGACGAGTATAACGTACAACATGATCGCACGATCTGTGTAATCCCGTTTTTTAGTGCTATTACTGGTCGTTGTTTAAGATGTGAAAATGCAAGTTGTTCTGCAACAGCATATCGTTCGTATTCGTTCAAAGTTCTATGTTCGAGTAACTCTTGTTGTTTAATTAAATCGTCCCATTCAGCAAGTACCTGCTTTTTCGTTTCAAAATATGCTGAATCGCCAAAATTCGAATATCCCATAATCGCATGAACAGCCGGATACTGTAAAAAATGTAACCCCGGTAAAACATGAAAAAACATAAACCCAGTTAAGAAATAATTACGAGCAAGCCACCAACCAACGACTGAAAGCCAGCCTAGAAATAATAACCCGAGCGATTTTATTTTTTCTTTTTGAGAAAATCCAGCAATAAGCATCATGAGAATAAGTAAAATAATTATATAATGCCCAACGGCACGCAATAGAGACGCTATGCCCAGAATAAAACCAATACTCACCCACGATAAGCACGAAAATTTAGGGGGGTTATTTGTATACTCAAGCCAGGTATAAAACTGCGAGAAAAACAGGCACATAAATAATAAAAAAAATATCAAAAATAAAGACTCAGAAGCCAGCATGCCGGCGTATAAAATAAAGCCAGTGTGCACAGCAGCCCAAAGGCCTGCAACTTTTGCAAGCCCAAGATATCCTGGCAATAAAATAAGCGATAACAGAAAAACTAATACCGGAATTACGCTTGCTAAAACTAACTGGACCCATAATGCTTTTTCGTTTTTTTCTATTTTTTCTTGTTCGATTTTTTCGGGATCTAAGTTTTGTACACCAAAAATTTTATAACAAAGAGCAAGAAACATGGGATATCCGGGCAAGCGATAGAAATTGGGGACTCCAGGGGCTTGGGCAACCCCATATCCTGCTATAATATTTTCAGCGACATTTTGATACTGCTGACCATCAAACTGAATAATCGACCGTTCGCCTTCGCACAAATACAAACCAAAAAATAAGACTCGTATGAGAAGCGCAAAAAAGAACAAAAACAAACAAAACTTTTTGTGCTGGCCAACCAGTATTTTCTCCATAAAACGCTCTCTTTTTTATAATTTTTTTTGTACCCATTACTCCCGAATATCCTATCGTTTTTCGGGTAATTTATCCAAAAAATATCGTTTTTACCTGTTTTTTAGGTGTAATTTTACAAATAATTAAAAAACATATAATATTCAAATATAAATATTAAATCAATATTAAATTATAGTAATGGGGGGTTTATTCTATGAAAAAGACACATATTTTCTCTAAAAATTATTTAAATACAATCGTGTTAACTCTTACCGTATTTTCGCTCACAAGCACAGTAAATCTTTTTGCTGCTGCACGTTTTGGTGTTGACAATGATTTGGCAAATCTTCCAGAACGACCAAGCTCTGCACCACCAGCACCAATTAAACGTGAAGCAAAAAAAGAAGCGTCTGCAAAAGCACCTGCAAAATTAACTGCTGAAAAACCAAAGACTCCTCTTGTAGCACCAAAGCCTGTACCCGCAAAAGCTATACCAGCAAAAGTGCTCAGACCTCGCACGCCAACGGGTGCTGCTGCTCCAGCAGCATCGCCAAAAGCACATACCCAAGACGACCCTGAATTCCCGATTTTTGCAGCTGCTGCTAAAAAACCACATACAGCGTCATGCGTAAGTCCAGCCCCTGGCTTCAGCTCATCTGACCTTTCAGGCGATTCTGGCACGCAAAGCGATACGAGTGATCTGAGTGAACAATCATCTTCTAAACCATCGTCTGTCGATAGAAAAAAGAAAAAAAACAAAAATAAAAATAAAAAACAACAAACAAAACGATCAACGCCTGTTGTTCGTGAAGAGTCTCCCGAAGATATTGATGAAAAACAAGAAGAAAAATTCATAGATAATCTCTTTATTTGTATACAAGAAAAAGAAGCAAAAGATAAACTGGAAAAAATTATACAAAAATGCCCAATCGATCTATTAACTAAAAAACATCCTAAGTATAGATCAAGACCCTTGTCTTTTGCAGCTATACACAATAACGTAAGCGCATTAGAAATTTTAGGCACTCTTATCAAACAAACCGTAAATAATATTGATGAATTCGATCGATTCGTTGCAACAGCTATAGATAATGCTGTTTATAACGGAGCTCAAGAAGGATTTTCTTATATTTTCTCCTCACCATTGTTTAATCCTGACATCTTTCAGCGGGATGAAAAAAATGTAACATTATTACATCTTTGCGTTGAAAGGAATCATAAGGATATGCTCCCATTAATCTTAGAACAAGTTACTAAACAAGCAAAAGAAGAAGCGGAAGAGGATAAAACGGTCTTAGAAAGCGATAATAAACAAGCAGCGGTCAAAAAATTTGTTTCAGAACGCATGAGTAATTTTATTAACGAAAAAGACAACAATAATCGCTTGGCAATTGATATGGCACAAAAAGAATACCGATCAGATTGGGTAAAATTACTTGCCCGGTCTATAAAAAAGACAAAAACTGTTTACGTGTTAACTCCTGATGAACAAAAAAATCAAGATATACTTTTTAAATTATTAAAAAAAGGACCTGAAAAAGTTGCTATTGCACCTGAGCTTGAAGCTGTAATGGATAAAAAATTGGTACAAATTATGAAGCAAAAACCAATTGATGACTATCGAACAACACTGACAACACTGATTAACAGCTGTCCCAAGACAGTATTTCAAAGAAATAAAAACAATACGGACGATCTTTTGGCTTTTGAACAAGCAGCATTATCAGAAAACAGAATTGCTTTAGAGATAATTGCAAACTATGTAAAAGAGTTTGATGCATCTCAACCAGAAGACAAACGTGTATTTAAAAAAATGGTATCATCAGCGCTTGAAGCCGTGGTATCAGACGGAAAAATAACAGGGTTCTTGACCTTAGTTTATACCTATGATGCCAATGTTTTTGTTCGAGACACCAATGGACAAACATTATTAGAACTCTGTATCCAAGCAAATCATGAAAAAATGTTTGATCAACTTATTAAAGCAATGGATGCAGCTATTCAAAAACAAACTCCCGGTAGCCCCGATGCAAAGAAGGCCGCTGCAAAAAAATTTATGCTCGAGCTTGTCAACAGTCGTAATAACGCTGGAGAGACTGCTTTATTTGAGCTTGCTGTGCTCAATGGTAACGAACGTGAAGATTTTAAAGATTGTTACAGTGAAAAACTTTTTGAACTTGGTGCATCACTCGATGTACAAAATAATCGTAATGAAACAGTATTTCAGGTTTTAGCAAAATCTAAAGGAACCGTTAAATTTCTTGATACAATGCTCAACCAACTGAAACGCTTACCCAAAGAAGACCAATCAAGAATTTTAGATAACGCCGAAGGATACACAGAAGACGATTCAAAAACTCCAATAAATACATGGCCAGCACTTATGCTTGCACTTTTACATCAACCCGAAGTATCTCGTAGACCATTTATGCGTAAGCTTCTTGAAGCTGGTGCTGACGTTAACGCATTTGATTCATTCGGAGATGAAAACTGCATTATGTTTGCGGCTCGAAAAAATAATATTCATGACCTAGAATTGCTTCTTGAGTTTAAGGCTGCAGTTAAACATTTGGGTGCCAGATCTGGTGATGACCCTATTCATGTTGCTATTCATGAACAACGAGCGTACAGATGTGATATTGTTAATGCACTTATTAAAGCCCGTGCCGATGTGAATGGGTTCACTAAAGATAGACAAACAAATCCGGTACTTCTTGCCTGTCAGCACAATGACCAACACATGCTTAGCCTGCTTATGGAAAACAAAGCTGCAATCCAAAACCTAGGTTCTGTAAATGGTTACGACCCTATTCATGAAGCAATTCATACTGGTAGTGAAGAAATTGTAAGCTTTTTTCTTAACCAGGACGACTTTGATGCCACAGTATGTATTGCTCCACAAAAAAATAGGGCGGGGGTTCCTACTGGAGAAGTTCGTCTTGAAGACGGTTACACCCCCCTGATGCAAGCAATTCATGTACAAGAGTTTGAAATTTTTAAGACTATACTTGAGCACTATAAAAAGCACGCACCTGATGCTATTAATCATGTTGTTAATGGCCAAACGGCGCTTTCAAGAGCATTGCAAGAAAACTGTGACCCTATTTATGCCGAAGAGCTTTTGGACAGTGGCGCGCACGTGCCTGAAACAAATCCATTAGATCAAAAAACATGTCTACATGTTGCTGCAGGTCATGGGTGGGCAAACGTTGTCGAAAAACTAATAGCTCACAAGGGCTCTATGCTCGAAGCTGTTGACCATAAAAATCATACAGCGCTCTACTATGCTTTACAAAGCTCTAATACGAAATGCATTGAAGTTCTCTTAGAAGCAGGTGCGCAAAAAAACAGTGCTGGTATCGAAGAAGCATTAGATATGCTTAGTAAAATTTGTAGACAAATACAGCCATCTGTTGACGTCAATACAACATCACCAGACTCTCAAAAAGTTGTGGCTATGTATCACAAGCATCTAGAAATTCTCAAAATTTTTGGTATTGAGAAACCAAAAGCCCCTATTATCAGGACGGCAGCTGCAGGCGAAACTTTAAAAACAAAAGCAAAACGTGTGACTAAAGCAATTGCCGAAGCGGCAGAAACAGATGAAGAGCGTGAAAAACGTGAAAGAAAAAGTGCTATCGCTGCAGTTCACGCGGCAGCAAAAAGACCCGGTGCTCAGCGTGCCCCAAGAACAGCAATTGTAGCTCCTAGAAGCCATGTCCCAAGAGAAGAAGAAATGTTTAAGCGAAAATATCCTAAGCTTGAATTTTTAACCCAAGCAATTAATGACTTTCTCACAGACGATCTTGACACACATACAGATCAAATGCTTTTTGCTTTAAATACAAATGATACAAGAGCTCATGAAAACTTAAATATTCGAAACTCAAGAAAAATAGCAGACAGCACGGCGCTCTTTAGAGCTGCAGATAGTAGAAGCTTTCGTGTCATTTATTCTGCAGCGAGTAAAGAAAGTGGGTACTTGTATACTGTATACGCTATCCCTAACGTAAAAAATAAAACAACTGCCTACTCTAAAGCTAAAGAGAAAGAACGTGAGATAATAAATTCTCATGAAACAGCCAGAAGAGAAAGAGTTGCAGCTAAAAAACCAGGAACCCTTGCCACTGCGCCCGCTAGGCCAGCTGGGTCAGAATAAAAAATATTAACGTTTTATATCAAACATAAAAAAACCACATGACGTCGCAAGTATCAGTAATAACGGCTCTATGGGTAGGCGCAAGCGCGCACACCCATAGGCGAGCGTTAACAAGATCATAAGCGCTATAAACGGGGCTAGTTTAAATACCTGCATACGTAATCGACTATCAAAAATCGATAGGCATACAAAACCTAGACAGCCCAATAAGATAAGTATCGTAACCAAAATATCCCAATAAATTATGGGGATTAAATATTTGTGATTAACTTCTGGGAGTAAAAATCGTTTTATTTTAGTCAAAAACGATACCCCTGGGCCATAGTCAGGCCAAACTCCCGTATCTGAAATAATAATCTGTGCTGAGTATAACGCACAGCAGGTCTTAAGCATTTCGATACATGCGTTTTTGAGCCCAAGCATGGGATACTGCTTCATGTACCCATATGTAATTTTTTCACCAATCACACACTTTTCGTATTCATGCAAAGAACGTCCCAAATTATTTTCTTGCTTTTTTATTGCGTCGTCCCACTGAGATAAAACACGCTTGCGCGCCTGAACATAGGTTTTATCGTGTGTACTTGTCTGCATAATAATTTTTGTCGCTGAATACTGTAAAAAATGTAACCCCGGTAACGTATGGAAAAAAATAAATCCTGAAAGTATAAAGTTTCGTGCTAGCCAGGGGATAACGATTATAAGCCAGCCAAATATGAGGAGCACAATATTTCGAGGGTATAATTTTTTACCCACCAAAGCAACTGACTCTCGCACGTCATCCCGGGCTTGACCCGGGATCCAGGCAATACTTACGTTTTTTCTTTCAAAATTACTATTAATATCTCGTGGGTTTAAATTTGGGGTTTTGCCTGGATCCCCGATCGGAGTCGGGGATGACGTACTGGGAAATACAAACGCAAAAAAAATAGCCAAAACTACTGCAAGAACCAATATAAAAATCCCAACAGGTCGTATCATAGAAGCGCAGCCAAGCAAAATACCGGCAAGAAAAAACTGTTTACTCGAGTATTGCTCAAGCGCTTTAAAAAAAGCTATTAAAAATCCCAGAAAAAAAAGCGTAAACAACGTTTCTGTAGCAATCATGCCTGCGTATAAAACAAAGCCAACGTGTATACATGAAATAATGGAGCTAACTTGTGCTATGCGTATTTTTTTAGGAAATAACATGCGCGCAAGATAAAAGATGAGTATTGGGATCAAGCTTGCAAGCATAATTTGTACGAACAAAACATAGATATAATCATGACCAAAGATCTTATAACATAGGGCTAAAAATATCGAATACCCGGGTAAACGATAAAATTGGGGCGTCTCATCAGTATTAGTTATCCCCTTGCCCATATATATATTTTCGGCAAGATTTATATATTGGGCAGAATCAAAGTGAATAAGATAGTTTTCACTTTTACATGTAAAAACCAAGAAAAATACTAAACGAATGACACAGGCAAGAACAAATAAACCCCAAATAAAACGTGTATCACGAGATTTTATTATCATGGCGTCCTAATAAAAACGTATATATCGACCAGATAAGCCCCAATAATAATAATATCGTTACACCATTACAAAGACTATATACCGGATAATCCCCAATAACGTACCCGTTTTGCATAATCGCAGCAAACCTATCATAACGAGTTATAACAGCTTGGGAAAAATCACCAAATCGTGCTCGACTTACGGTAAAAACACATAACGTTATCCCAAACGAAAGCACCGTAAATATCCAGAAATATCCTAGTTTTAATGGGTTTGTTCGACGAAACGTTATAATAACGTTTTTGCGACCGTGAGATCGTATAACATACAGAGCAAGCATGATAAAAAAAATTGGCGAGATATAATTACCAAAAAGCTTAACAAATCTTAGTAAAGAAATATCTGTTAAACATATTGGTGGCATTAAACAGGCCCAATTTTTTAGTGTGCTAAAACACATGCTCATAAGATGTGGATATTCTGGATTAATAAACGGATTGGTGTAAAACAGTAAGAAAAATATCGTTAAAATTATATTAAACAAAGCGCTTATTTTATAAAAATTAACAAATAACAAAAACGGCAACATCCAGATCATATACTGTGGCGATACGCCAAAAAGACCAAAAGCAAGCGCAAGTGATAAAATAATTGTCTTAAAAATATCGATACGATTTTTATAATAAAAAAGAGCAACAAACGACAATAAAACTATCAGTAAAAATCGATTGGTCAAAAACCAAACAATCGGCATCTGATCAAACGGATATGCAAACGGAAGTCCACAAATTTGTACCCCACTGTTGCCGTAGCGAAATAAGTTATCAAAAATTTTAATACAGTTAATCCCATACCAATAAAATGCACTAAAACAAAGTATAAGCGTACTCACGGCGCCCATAATTGCTGTTATTTGATAACGTATATAACGCTTTGTATCAGGAGAAAAAGCAAGTTTTGATGCACATGTATATATATAAGCACAAGCAAGAAGACACAAGACAAATATAAGCACAAGAACCCATGGGCTATACATCACACGGCAAATATCGATTAAAGAGCCCATCGTTAACCACCGACAGGTTTTAAAAATAATAAAACAAGAACATAATAACACTCCCAAACTAGCTCCTGTAATTATCCCAATATTCCAGAGCTTGCCCAGTGATTTTTTCATGCCTGTCCAAGGTATAAAAAAGAACAAAATAAATATAAGCGACAATGGTTTTACTAAAAAAGAAAGCGTAAACAAGCTTCCGTATAAAAAATATTTTACATACGAGTCAAAATAACATTCGCGAATATATAAACTCAAAACAAACAAAAACAACGAAACCGACTCCCATTGACCATGAATACAAACGGTTATGATTGCGATAGGAGATAGCGCATATAATAAACCAGCACGAAACGCATACTTGCTTTGTATATGTCGCATAAAGTCGTATATCAGGACAGCAAGTAAAACATCAAAAAAAATCGGTATAATCTTGATACAAAAAGCTGCTGGCCATGACGTCAGTATCTGTATATAGCCACCAAGCCATGCATAAAACGGGATCACAGGAAATGTACAACCACCAATTGTTAAGTAAAATGGGGCAGTTAGCCAGGTCCCACTCAACGCACGATCTGCTATTTTAACAAAGGCGTCGACATCGCTACTGCCATAAAAGATATATCCAAAGCCTAAACGAATTAATAACCCAATAAAAAAAATACTGGATCGTTGGAACCATTGTGTTTTATTATGAGTAAGTTCTGCAAACATAACGTCTCTAATATTTTATTATTTTTTATACGCATAAATCAACGGATATTGTTCTGTACAAGCTTTAAATTCGCCATCTCGATTGACATGCAACTGATAGCCAAAGCCATTTCGTTCAAGAATTCCCAATAATACCGACATGTTATCACGATTACCGTCATGCATATGATGGTGATACTCAAGCACTATTTTCTTAACAAAACTTAATTTGCCACTATCAGCAAGCTCTTGGAAGACTTGCGTTTCAGCACCTTCGATGTCCATTTTAAGAAAATCGACCGGTCTATTAATCACATGTGAAAGTTTTGTTGCCTGAACAACAGTTTCTTTAACACAGCCAAACTCTTTACTAAACATATTAGTACGTGTTGCACCATCTAATCCTGGATCACTATAAAACGTAAGCATCCCATCGTGATCAGCAACTGCTTTATTAACTAACGTAATATTTTCAAGATTATTTTGTTTGATATTTTTTTCTAATAACGCAAACGTTTTCTTATCAGGTTCAAAACCTATGATATGAGCTTTGGGATAACGTTTTTTAAAATACAAAATCGAAAGACCAAGATTGCTCCCACAATCGATAATAAATGGTTCTTTAGTATCTGTCGCAAATGCATAAATTTCTTGAGTAAAAATTTCATGAAATAATACCTGTAAATCAAGATAGCTACAAAAATCTACTGTATAATCGAGTAACTTATCATGATGAACATTCACCCACTTGTTCTGTAAAAACTCTCTTGAGCCAATATAGCCCGCTATATATTTACAATAATGCTTAAAGAGCGTATTTTTTGCTGTTGTAGAAGAGGCATTTCCAAGCATATGTGTTTTTACAAATAATCGTGCTGGATGACACACAAAACCAACTCGGTGGTAACGGCTCACTAAACACATAAAAGCTATAACAAATACTGAAGCTAACATTGTTGCTGTATATAATAAACGTTTAACAAGAGATTTTTTTGCTTTTTTCATACACTCTTTCTTTTATTAATTTTCTGTACGTAAGACACCCAAAAACTGAACGATAAGATTATTAAAAATGGCTCGATAGGCAAACGCATGCGCGCGTAGCCACCAGCAAGCGAAATTAGGATAAATAAAAACATATAGGGTAATGTTTTAAGCCAGGCGCCTGTATGTTCGCCATGGGCACGCACCATAGCAACAAACCCAAGGACAAAACCCAAAAGTATAAAAAAATAAAATAAAATCTCGATAACAATTAAAATTTTTAATAACCAGCTTGATGTCTCGGGAAAGAGATATCGTTCAAACATCGACCAAATTGTTCTGTCTTTTTTAAAATAATCGATATCTTTTCGCCCAGACTCAAGATATAAAAGCTCAGCAGAATATAACGATAATCCGGCACGCATCATATCAGTAAGCCAAAATTTAATTGATAATAATGGCCGCATGCAAAAGTATTTTACCGCAAGCTTTTCATGCACACGACAACGTTCTATTTCGTTAAGATCCCGTTTTTTTATTTTTTCTTCTTCTGTTATTAACCCGTTTACTTCTTGCTTTAAACTATCGCGTGCTTCTTGATAGCTACAATGTTTAACGTGCATGGCAACACGCGCGGCTGAAAGATACAAAAAATGTCCCCCGGGTAACGTATGAAAAAATATCGCACCCAAAAGCATGTAGTTACGCAATAGCCAAAATAATACCGGCACAATCCAACCTAAAAAAAGCGCATAGCATCGAGCTAATTTGTCCCGTAAATACCCGTGCGAACATAACAAAATAATACATGACAAAATAATTAAATAATGCCCAACAGGTCTGACCAACGACGCAAGCCCGAGAAAAAAGCCTGCGAGCAATAATCGTTGCATATTTTTTTGTTCAGGCGTTTCGATAAGACAGTCTAAAGCATATTTGCGCGTATAGTGTGATGGGCCCATAAGCTCCTGAAAACTAACAAAGTCCTGACTTGTTTCTATTGGATCGGGAAGAAAAGAGAGAAAACTTTGATTTTTTAGAAGTCTCTTATTGTTAGAAAACTTACAAGCCACGTCATCCCCGACTTGATCGGGGATCCAGGCAATACTTTCGTTTTTTCTTTCAAAAAATCTAAGCGACCTGAAAAAAAGTATCGCAAATAATAAAAACAAAAAAATAAATAACGTCTCGGTCATAAAAAAGCCGGCGTACAGCACAAGCCCAATGTGAAATGTACTATATAAAGACGCAATTTTTGCGAGCATAAGATTGTTAGGAAATAACGTAAGCGAAAGCAAAAAAATTAGCACGGGGATAAACGCCGCAAGAACAACCTGTAGCCATAAGACGTTTTTGGTATCGACACCAAAAAGTTTGTAATATAACGACAAAAAAATTGGGTATAACGGCACCCGATAAAAATTTAATTTACCATCAGGTAGAGCAATCCCTTTATTCTGAGAGATCCCGATAGCTACTTGATTATAGGTATTTGAATCAACCTGCCAGTAACGATTATCTTTGGCGAGATACCCGTAAAATACGCATGCTCGAATGAGCAACGCAATAGAAAATAACGCTATCAAAAACGATTTTTGTTCACGAACTACTGAGGTCATCGTATGCTCCTTTTTTTTCGAGCATACAAGAACAGTCACGCTTGTCTATTGATTTTTCAGCACATTGAATTTTTCATACGACCAAAGCAGCGGAAACCTCAAACCCAGATTAATACTATGCTTTATCAGCGCACGACTGTTTGAGTATCGTGGTGCATCGCACCATCGATACGAGTTGGTGCGCGTTGGGGGTTCCAGGGCACAGCCATGGGGCACGGGGGTCCAGGGGGTGTTTGCAAAAACATCCCTTGGCGTGAGAACGTGAAGGTCTCACTGAAATAACTTATCAAACTTTTTACGAGCCCCGCTCATCGAGCGGGCAGAACGCTGCATACCAGTCCAAACATCACCAACCCGTTTAATACGATTAAAAATATTTTTAATCGTAAACGATTGCGACGTTAACTTTTTATTTTTAAGTTCTGCCCATGTTACCGGAGCAGCCACTGGCGCTCCTGGATGTGGTCGCACAGCATACGGGGCAACAGCAGTTGCCGCAAAGCTGTTTCGTCCTGAATCTATAAATAAACGACCCTTACGTTTGTTCAAACGAATTTCAGTTGTCAGACTGTCTGGGTCATCTTGTGCCAAACTATCTGCAATATCACGCGCAAGCGCTCGCACGTAATCAAAATCTTTTGTTCTTTTTATAGGCACCGTGACATGCAAACCTCGCGATCCAGTTGTCATCACAAACGGCGCAAGCCCAATAGCTTCAAGTAATTTTTTTAATTTTAATGCCGTCGCACATACAGTACGAAAATCTGTCTTTGAACCTGGGTCTAAATCAAAAATCATACGGTCTGGATAATCAAGCTTGTCTATTTTACTTAACCATAGGTGTGGCGTTAAGCATGCCAAATTTGCTAAATAAACTAACGTTCTTGCATCGTTACAAACAACATAATTATTATACGCGCCAGCTTTGTGAGCTTCTTCGCCCCCAAGCTCACGCTTTTTTACACATACTCTTTTAATCCATACGGGAAAATAATCTGACGCATCTTTTTGATAAAAGCCTTCATGGGTTATACCATCAGGATATCGCAATAATGTTACTGCACGATTTTTCATGTATACAAGCATAACAGAAGCAATCTTGCGATAATACGCAACGATATCACCCTTGGTAATACCAGTCTTTGGAAACAAAACTTTATCTTGGTTGGTCAGCTCAGCTTTTTTAGAAACAGTCTTGCGCATAACTCACCCCATTTATCTTTTAGTCTCATGGGAAACTTTCTGACGCTTCATCTTGATCAATAACCACGAGCTCTTCCCGCCCAATTTTGTTTTGATAAGCGCATACGGGCCCTTTACTTTTTTTCCCGTAAGAAAAATCTCAACAGTTCCAAGCTTAAGACACTCTTTCATTGGGACCAGTTTACCATCTTTTGTTTTAATATTTTCATAGGTACCAGAATCCCAAATTTTCACCGTGCCAGCACCATAATTACCCTCGGGAATTACCCCCTCAAACTGTGCATAGTCATACGGATGGTCTTCTGTTTGAATTGCCAAATGTTTTTCTGTTACTTTTTTTGGCATCCCCTTGGGCACAGCCCATGATTTTAAAACACCGTTATATTCGATACGAAAATCATAGTGTAAATGTGACGCATTATGCTTATGAATAACAAAAATTTTATCTTTTGTTTTTTTTGTTTTTACTATTTTTTTTATCTGTGTTTTCTTGATCCCTGACGGTTCAGTGCTCTTTTTAAAATCGCGTTTTTCACAATAGGAAGTTAGTTTTTTTTCTGCCATAACATTTCCAATATTAAGACCGTTTATAACAAGAAAAAACGCACAACCCCAAATAAATGCCCCCATAATTGTTCTCATTTCATCAAATCTTATAACGTTTATTTTAACGTCTCAATCTTATTATTAAGCAATTTTTTCAAAGCCTGACTCTTATTCTGCTTTGTCTTTTTAAAATCAGCATCGCCATTAATATATCGATTGAAAATACTGTTACTAAACAAAACTGAATATAATTCTTGAAGCTTTCTGAGAACATACAGCTTAACTCTTTTATTTTGGTCTGGAGTTACATCGTTTGAATCTTCTATAGCAAGATTATTTATCTGGTCCGACACCTGAGCTATCCAGGTTCCTGCAATAAAACTTTCACTCAAATCTTTCAAAGACTCTTTTTCATCATCCAGAAGTTCAAGATGCGGCTCACCGACACGTTCAACTTTTGCAGATTGTAGCTTTAAATCTTTATTTTTGATGGTAATAAACTGAGTTGCATCGTTATATACCGAAACAAGACTGGTTAATGCAACATTCAAATCAGGATAATATTTTTCTATGAGCTCTACAGGCGTTAACGAAGCAGTTCTTTTTGGTTGTTCTTTTTTTGCCTGTTGTTGTACAGTTTTTACTTGGTCACGTTGCACAACGCCATCTTTTTCAGCAAGACAATCGCGAATACCTTGTAACCCGTTTTGCAACATTTTTTTCAGGGGACCATTCTTAACTTTTGCAATTGTCTGCTGCATTGCATCAAGTTTTTTATCAAGTTCTCCCATCGCACTCAAACTTGAATTTATTAACACACAAATAAGCCCTGTAACAAATAATTTTTTCACAACATACCTCTTTATAACATGTATTCTCTCGATCCATGACAGTTCAAAATTCTTTCAAACAACCAATAATTCTACCAATTTTATTATTCAATAGATGCCTCTTCGAACTCTTTTATCTTCGTCTGCATCTTATCAATCACTCCTCCTAGTGAGTCGCCAAATGCTTTTTCTAAATTGGGCTGTGCTTGCTGTTTAATACGCTCTAGGTTTTTTTTATAATACCCTAACTTATTTTTTACAGATGTCTTAAGTCTCTTATCCTCGGCATCAGTAATCCCAATAAGAGGTCCAAAAAGATCATCAAGAGCATCTAGATTTGCACCGATGAGTGTCCATGCACCCATAATAGAACCCTCTGCAGTAGAACTTGCATCTGCATCGGTTAAACTCGTTGTAAATTTGCTGACAATCTCATTGCAACCAGCAATTACCCCAAATGCTTCCCTTGCCTTTACTGGTGCCAAATCCCACAACTCCTGTATTGGCCGCATTGCTGGCCCCGTCACCTTTGGCGTAAATGGTTTTGGCGCAAACGTTGTTGTTAACTCATCTGGATTTTTTCCTATCAGCTTCAAGTAGCCCGTATGTTCTTTGATAGCTTCTTGCAATTTTTTTAAAGATTCTTCAGAGGCTCCTGTAAACTTTTCGTGCTCAATATCATAGATAGTTACGCCCAATTGCGTCATAAACACGTTAATAGCTTCTTCTTTGCCTGGCAAGGCCTTACTTCTCCTTGATTTAAGCGCCTCTATAGTCATGGAGACTTGCACAGTTGCAAATTTTGATACTTTAGGAGCATCGGGCTTTGTGGTTACCATTGGTGTTATCACCGTCAAAGCTGTGCTCAGTGCACCCAATTTTTCCTTTAATACCGTAAGACTTTTTGGCAAAGCAGCATCATCCATACACACTGTTTTTTCGCCAAGATTTAAAAAATTTATAAACACCACAAAAAGCAAACGTGCCTTACCTGTAGTACTTGTGTATTTCATTGTTATTACGTTCATACCAAGTCCATTCATATTTTTTTTGTTTCTAGAAACGTATGCCCCTGAGTAATCGGGAGCATACGCTTCGCATACGTATTATCACTTGGTTTTAGTATCCCGCAAGGCTATTAGTTTTTGAATGAGAGCGCGCAATGGGTGCCCATCTGGCAATACTTTTTTGCCATTTACCACCGCCTGTAAATTTATGAGCACTTTATTCAAATCAATCTCTTTTGCAGGAACTGCATCAAAAATGACAAGCGAATCGCTTTTATTCATGGTGCTAAAATCTTCTGATGTAATATCGTTCAGGATATTAAAACTTGCTTGGGCTAACATATTTTTATAAACTGCGGGCTCTAGTGGAATACCTTTAATTTTCTTGAGTATTGTAATAATTTTAGCAACACTATCCCCCAAAAGATTTGGCAGCTCCATACTTGGGCCTGTTAGCCCTTTTATCACAGATCCAACCTGCTCAATAACCATATCATAGTCATACGTTGTTGGTAACGACCGAAGTTGTTGATATAATTTTAGAAGCACAACCCGATATTTCGTATCAACTGCTAACAGTGATTGAAGTTTCTTTTTGAAAGCATCCTCAGGTATCGATTTTGCACGCTCTAATGCTTTACCATCGCCCTCAATAAGTTTATCGATATCACCTGGCAAAGATGCTATAATACTTGCAATATCAATAGGCTCTTCAATAGGTTTTTTTACAGGAATTTTCGGCCCTGGGGTTGGTCCTGGAACTGGTGTTGCTCCCGATGCTTTCTTTGCCAACCAAACAAGCAACTGTTCAATATAGCTCTCTATCTTACCCCTCATAGCCACTCTTGCAGCTGCTATTTGCTTTAACGTAGGTTTAGGATGGGGCGGACCAAAATCAGGTATATCAGATAATTTTGCAAGAATTTCAGCCATTTTTCCCTGCAAAGCCTTTAATTCCGTAGCATTAAGAGCATCTAATGCTCCCGCAATAACCACTGAATTATACGGGATTTTATAATCTTTATACTCATCTACAGGTTCATCAACATCCCAATCGTCATCGCTTTTTTTCGTACCTTTTGATAATTCTGGAGATATAATTGAACGAAAATACTTTTGCAAATGAAGGATAAAAACCGGTTGCTGAAAATGTGTGATCTTCGCTTCCTTAGCAGACCATTCATCAATTGCCATCTTAGGTTTAATCGTTGGTGCAGGCTCTGTTTTTTTTCCAAGATCGTTTAAAGCACCACTCAATGTTACAAGTTGTCCCTTTAACACTCCCAAGCTGTCAGCAACCTTTTCTATTTCCATGGGCAACGCATCATACTGCTGAAGAATAACGCCTAAAAAAACAGCTATTATCACGCGCAAATATTTCATCTCAATCTCCTTTTTTTCGAAACTAGTTTTTAATCTACATACTCTAGCCCGTTTGTTTTCTGGCAATCAAGCTTTTTATTGCTCTAACGATAATCACATGATTATCACGCAATCTGCGCATTAAAAAATAACGCCTGCGCAATAAAAAAAGCCCTTTGATTAACCGAAGGGCTTTTTTATTACGCGTTTGAGATAAAAAAATGTTACTTATTGTTCAATCTAGCAATTAACGTATCTAAACCAGGAGACGGCTTTACCGCACATGCTTTCACCTTGTCAGTCAACTTTGTTATCTCAATACCATTAAGAATAGCCGTTTTTTCGTCTTGGTTTAAAACATCCAGATCAAACCCATCCGGCACCTTAAAATCACTCACGGTTTTTTTACCAGGCGTTGTAAATGGGTTTGCATCCATAATCGCCTGAATCTTTGTCTTAATATTTGCTAAAGCATCAATCCTTGCTTGTTTGGCAGCTTCTTCATCTGCTTTCTTTTTTGCTGCAACCTCTGCTGCTCGTTTTTCAGCGTCATCAATGTTTTTCAAGCTTACTCCAATTGCAGCAAGTAATGCCCCGTACTTCTCTTGTTCATCTGCTGTCTTTGATGATTTATTGTCTACTAAATATCCCTGAATATTTTGTAACGCTGGTTTTTTCCAATCTTTAAACAAAGACAAAGCATCAGCTGGATTTTTTAAATCTAAAACATCAGGAATCACTAAATTTCCACCATTATCCTGTACTATTTTTTCAAGAGCTTTTTTCAAATCTGCATAAGCTTTGTCTTGTATAGCAACCACCTTAAGTCTTTCACCAATCACATCAGCAAAAACAGGGTATGTTGACTTAGAAAAAAAAGCTTGAAACTTTTTCAGCGCAGTAAAATCAAAATTTCCCAACGCTTTTAAAGCATCTTCTTTGCCAATTGTTTTTAAAAATAAAGGAATTGGAGGCTTGCCTCCCTTGCTCACTAAACCAAGCGCTAGATCCAACTGAAGCGCATCTCCTGATGATAACGGTAACGTCTTCTCATCATTATGTTTTGGGGACTTGTCATCCTTCTTTTTCGGAACCTTTCCCTTAGCCGCTTGTATCTGATCTAACAAACTCCCTGCATGTTTTGGTTTTTCAATACCAGTCTTAGGCTTTAGAGTAAGCGTAGTCGCCAGCTTTTTCAATTGCCCTTGCAAGCCACCCAAGCTCGTCACAAGATCGCCAAGCCCTTCAGCATATCCGGGCTGTAGGAACAATACGCTACCAAAAACAATTGCAACCAACACTGGTAATAATTTCATAAATATCCTCATGTAATAAACCAAAACTACTATTGGAGCATCTTAGCTATTTTTTTGCTACGCAATCAACGATTTTGCAACTCTAGTGTCAATCGCTGCTCATCTTACTTATACATTTTGTGAGCAATATTTTTTTTGAAGTGAGAAATATACGCATAAAGAAGCCCTCCGATTGCTCGGAGGGCTTCTTTGTAACATTATGCTTTTTTGTTTTACGAGAAAACGATTTTTTGCATAACACGCTTAGCTAATATCTATACCCAAGGCTTGCATGAATTCTTTTAAATCCTTAGTACCAGCAGTCTTTATTTGATTTCTCACATCAGCGCTTATGGTTTTACCACCTAAAATTGCTGTTCGCTCATCATCGGTCAACTTAGGCAATGTGATTTTCTGGACACCTTCCAAAGTGAAGCTCTTAATCATCATGGTCAAGCTCACCCCTTTGGCTCCAACGAGAGACTGAAACTTCGTTTTAAGATCATCAAGAGCTGTAGCTGGTTTTGATTTCCCTCCAGCACCACCATGAGTTGGAGCTTTCGCAGGAGCTTTCGATGGAGTCTTAGCTGGTGCTTCAGCTTTCGCCTTTTCCTCGGCTGCAGCCTGAGCTGCCATTTCTGCTGCTAGTTCTTCAGCTGTCAGTATTTTTCCTTTAGGCTTTGCTGCATCTGCTTTAGCTTTATCTTCTGCTGCTTTCTGAGCTTTAGCCGCTTCTGCTCCAGCACTCGATAGATCTATATATTCATGTATCTTTACAGCGATAGTCATTACCTTTGGCTCACCTTTTTTAGGCTTTCCAAGCTTAGGAAAGCAATCATCTATCGCGTTTGTCTGGAATTTCGAGAATGGCTTTTCCTCCAATTCTAGAAATTTTACAATTTTTGTATCTAGTATTTGATTTTGAGCTGGAATTGGAATGATGTCTGGAGTGTTAAGAATATATTTACATGCCTGCTTACCTATGTCTTTTGCTGCCATTGTTTTAAGCTTTTGTAAGGAATATACAAACTTTTTAACATCGCCTGTAAAGTCTCCTAGATCTGTTGCACTCGCCATGCCCGCATACCAATCTTTTTCAGCCTTATCAGCATCGAACGTTATCCCTCCTGGGATTGGTTCTTCTGTTGGTTTTGGACCTTTTTTTGGAGGAGTTACAATATCATTCCACGCTTTGTTGCTCGCCACAATCCAAGCATTTACTTTGTCTGGGGAAGCCCATAAAGCAAAAGTCTTTATTTTCGTAATAACATCTTTTTTCAGCTGATTGTTAGCTGATTGTTCGTCTGTTGGTTTGCCTTTTACAGCAATTAACTTAAGATCATCCAATGCAAGCAAATTATTTGCAAATACTACACTGCTCGCCTTAAGAAGTTTGCCTACATTGTCGAATATCGCCTTTATCAAGATCGGTGAGGCTTGTTTGTATTGAGCATGATGCTTATTAAAAATACCCAAATAACTTTGCGTAACGTTGGCCGGTTTTGAATCAAAATAGTCAGCGAGTCCCTTCTGGTTCTCTTGTACAAAAATCTCAAAAGATGCTTTTATCAAATTCCTTACTGTTGCTTCGTCACCACTCGTCAATTTCCCGTCCGGGCCAAGAATCTTAAGTAACTTAAAGTGAGCCGCAGCAAGAATGTCTATAGGTGTTTTTTGGTCAAACAACCTTTTTAGCTCAGCTTGAGCAGCTGCTTTAGCATCGGGGGTTTTTGCGTCTTTAAATTCCTTATAATTCTTTTCTAATGCAGCATCGTTGGCTATTCTGTCTGACAGCCCATCCAGTACATTAGTCGTAAAAAAAGCCGTAAATATAGGGCCTAAAGCTTTTAAATATTTATTCAAGTTCCCTATAGATTTAAAATTTAATAATGTTCCTGTTGGCACTACTGGCGCTATATCAGGACCTCCTGGCGGCGGTGGAGGCGGCGCTCCAGAACCTCCCAAATCAGGAACATCACCTGGCGGCGGAGGTGGAACCGAACCACCCAAATCAGGGGCATCAAATGGTGGCGGTTCTGGAATCGCGGGCAATGCGCGATTCGGCTGGAACATAACACCAAACAAAATAATTCCTATCACACGTAAAAACTTCATGCAAATCTCCTGCTTTTTAATATTTGAGCAACATCAGCTTATAGCTTCTCTGCACATGTATGGCATCAGAAAAGTAGTCTACTCTCAAAAATCTACACATTTTTTAAACAACTTATCAAGATCATTAAAATAATCTTCTGTTGTTCCCACATACAATGTTGTTGGCGTGTCGGCTGCAACTACTGGTCCTGGCGCTACAGGTCCTGGCGTAGGATGTGCTATGTTATATGCAACAGTATATGCAGCGCTGTAATCAGCTGAAAAACCAGCTGGTGGCGTAGCGCTCGTTGCGCCCTTGCCCGCAGCTGTCCCTGCTGCTATTGCATTAGCTTTATTATAGTGAGCAGTGTAGTCAGCCACATAATTTGCATCTGCTGGCAAAGCAATAACTTTAAATGCCAATGCATCTGTTTTACCTGCTGTAGCACCAGCAGGTGCTACTTTGTTCACATTATTAAGAGATGTAACCAAACCCCCTAAATTTGTTCGCAAGATACCCAACTGAGTTAAAAGATTTTTCACGTCATCAGCAATGGGCACTTTAGGAGATTTAGGTGTAACTGGCGACTTATCTCCTGTTCCTATTGGCTGCTTTCCCTTTTTCAACTTTTTACCTGCCTGTATTTGCTCTAGAAAACTCTGATTAGGTTTCGGAGCAGCCGCAGTAAGCGCCCTACTTACAATAATTGCGCACCCGACAAGTGCAATTACACGAACAATTTTCATACAAATTCTCCTTTGTCTTTTGTTTCTCTATTTTTTTGCTCTCTACTTCTCATACAACTAATTCTCATACTGCTAACGTTTTTTTAGCCCTTTACTCCTCACACGTAATCTTTATATGCTAATCAAAATCTTCATCATCAACATCATCAACATCATCAACACCAGAATCATCTTTACCCGGCGCATGATTGGTAATAAAAACCGTTAATTCTAATGGTAAATTTAGTTGAAGATGTGTAGCAAGCCTCATCTGTGTTATTTTTTCACAGGCAACAGCAAAATTTTTTGCTCTTTTTTTAATTATGGCAACTTCAGTATCCAACAATGCTTTAGGAACCCACACACAACTACTAATAAGATTAAAATTTGTGGCTATTTCTGCGGGCGAAGGTTTACTCTTCATTTTTGCGATCTTTTCTAGAGAATAAATAAACAGTTCTAATGCTAACGCTCGAGCTTTCAATCCAGGATTAAGCTTTATACCCGCATACCACGTTTTAGCTGGCTCTTTTGTAAGTTTTTGTTCTAAAGCTTCTTTTGCTTTTTTTTCTATTTTATCATCTCTCTCTTGTTCTGCTTTTTTTCGAGCTCCTTCAAATGCTGGGTTATACGCGACCCCATAGGCGTTGATATAAACTTGCGTAAAATTTTCACCCTCTGGGATTGGATTTCTTGGTACTCCAAGTGCTGATCCTGCCAATGTACCAGCAATAAGACCTGCGGCTGTACCTTCATCTGCGGTACCTTTTTTTGGTGCTACGATAGTAACTTTTTTAATACTGGTACTCAATAAACCTAAAGAATGATTTAAACCACTCAGTTGAGCGATAAGTTCTTTGGTGCCTGTGAGCGATATTTCGGGCAAATACAGCAAAAGTCCACATAAAAAATACAGAAGTCTATTTATTTTTTTCATAGTAACTCTCTTTTTAGCACGCTTATCTATTCTTGGGACATAAATTATTGTAAAACGTGTTCAAAAAAATTTGCTTACGGCTTTGGCTTATATTTTTTTTGCCATTTTTTTTGACCACCTGCTGGCATAGGCTGTTTGCCATGACCACCAAATTTCTTATGCTTGCCATGATAGCCATGACCATGATGATGGTGATGTTTACATGGTTTGCCTTCAGCCGCATCTTTAATATCTTGTGGCTCTCCCTGAGCTTTTTTACCCCATATCCATTTGCAGTACTTTTTGCCCGGCCCCTTAAGAAAAGCATCTTCTTGTTTTTGTAGCTCTTCGGCAACCGCTTTTGCAATGTCATCTTCTGTCAGCTCAGCACCCTTTGCCTTCCCTGCAACAGCTTGTGCTATTTTTTTCGCTTTTTCTTCTAGAGCTGCTTGTACAGCTTTCTTTTTTTCTTCTTTGAATTTTTGGCAACTCTCCTGAGCAAGTTTATCCCATGCTGCTTTTGCCGGCTTATCATCTTCAAACATTTTTTTGAGCTCAGCAAGAGAGACCTCTTTACCGCCATCAGCTATTTTTTTATCAACCCAATCTTTAATAAATTTATACTGAACAGAAGCCTTTTTGTGCCCGTGATAACCAAGTCCCTTTTTACCTTTACGATACTTGCACCATCCGTGCCCTTTTTTCCAACCACCACCATGCCCCTTGCCGCCATACCCTTTTTTCCAAGCTACGCCATGTTTTTTACCGCCATAACTTTTTTTACCATACGCAGCATAAATATCGGTAATTCCCGTCAGCACAAAAATAAGAATACTCAGCATCATGACATATATATTTATATTTTTTTTCATTGTGCCTCTCCTTCTTCTTCTTCAAGATCCATTGTTGCATCTGCTGCAGAATCTTCTGGCGTCTCTAAGCTGTTTTCAATCATCATAAGGTCAATCGCATCGCCAGAATCTTCATTACTTATATATTTTATTTGTTCATCAAAAATTTTGTCAGCTGCAGCCCCTATGCTTACGGGGTCTCCCGGAGTTACCATCATTTCTATATCAGCATTAACACTAGTATCTGGGGTTGTTAGAGCTGTTTTTGGTGCTGGCAATTGCTGTGATGGTGAAACAATCACAAATTTTTTTGGACCAACGGGTGTAGCCAAAGACGTCTGTTGTATTTGTTGTAATAGAAGCGTCAGTTCGTCCAGTTTTTGTTTATATATTTTAAGAGTTACAAGAAGTTTTTCGGGAGAAATAAGATCTCCATCATGACGACTGTTACTACTATTACTACCCTCGACATTCATAGCATGTACGTCATAAACACGCCAATAACGCTCACATAAAAACAAACATAGTAAAAAAAATATTTTCGAACTGTTCATACAACCCTTTCTTTATACACGCTTTTCTACATGCTTTTTTTTACATGCTTTTTACACAACTTTTTTTTGGTGCTAAAATCATATTTTTTGTATCTTTTATTTCCCATGCCCACGCATCCTGTAAAATTTTTTGCAAGCTCGAATGCGCTGGATCCCAACTTAATATACTCTTTGCTTTGGCAGCGTTTGCAACAAGCACCGGTACATCGCCAGCGCGCCTTGGTTTAATCAGGACAGGAACTGTTACTCCTGTAACCTGCTCTACTTGAGCAATAAGCTCTCGTACCGTATATCCAGTCTCAGAACCTAAATTAAATGCGCTCGATATGCCAATTTCTTCACCTTTTTTTGCAAGATATTCAAACGCTAACACATGTGCTTGGCCAATATCAAGAACATGCACATAATCACGCACACAGGTCCCGTCATGCGTTGGATAGTCATCACCAAATACGGTAAAATATTTGTTGTCTTTAACAGCTCGTAATAACAATGGAATAACATGAGTTTCGGGCTCATGTATTTCGCCCAGCCCAAATTCTGGAAGCGCACCGGCAGCATTAAAATAACGTAACGACACCGATTGTAACCCATACGCAATCGCGTAATCTTGTAAAACATATTCTATAATAAGTTTATTTTTCCCATACGGATTAATCGGCGCAAAACTATGCTCTTCGTCTAATGGTAACTTTTGTGGGATACCGTATACAGCACAGCTTGAAGAAAAGATAAATTTTTTGACGTTATACTCACGCATGACGTCAAGTAATATAAGCGTTTTGGTAACGTTATTATGATAAAAATCTGCTGGATTTATAACTGAAAGACCAACTTCGATAAACGCCGCAAAGTGCATGACAGCGTCTATGGTATATCGTGTAAAAATATCTTTGAGTATATTCTTGTCGGCAAAATCTGCTTGTATGAATATGAGAGATTTTGGCTCAGGAGCCTCTAAACTAAACGTTTGTTTATGTAAAAGATTATCGAGCACAATAACACGATACCCCTGCTGGAGTAACAGATATACGGTATGGGACCCAATATACCCAGCACCACCAACAACAAGTATCGTTTTGTTCGTTTTGTTACTATTATTCACGTTATTCACGCACGCCCCTTTTTTCTATATTTTTTGCAAAAAACCCAAATATCTGAGCATAAATGACCGACCTGTCAATATTTCTTATATTTGCTACACTCAGCGTAATCTTAATTTTGAACTTTGAACAATATGATTTTTGCTAATTTTTGTATGATATTTTGAGCAGGAGTTGCTATGAGTACTTCACCTATTTCTCGTGTTCGTGGAACAGAAGACCTTCTGGATCTTCGTTTACATAATTTTGTACTAGATTGTGTAAAAAAGCACTTACAGCGTTATAACTTTTCAGAAATTCAAACTCCTATATTAGAACATACCAATCTTTTTGTTCATTCACTCGGCACAGAAACAGACGTTGTCGCCAAAGAAATGTACACGTTTAATACCAGTAGTGGCGAAAGTATTTGTTTGCGCCCTGAGGCTACAGCTTCGACCATTCGAGCATATTTTGAAAATCGTATTGAGCAGGCACCCTGGAAAGTATTTACCTACGGGCCCATGTTTCGTCATGAGCGCCCACAAAAAGGTCGCTGGCGACAGTTCTCGCAAATGAGCATTGAAGTTATTGCATCAGATTCAATTGCACAAGATGCGCATTTTATTAAAATGCTCGATACGTTGTATAGCGACATTTTAAAACTTGAAAACTATGTTGTTAAACTAAACTTTTTGGGCTGTTCTGATGATCGTAAAGAACACAAGCAGGCGTTATTAAGTTTTCTCGAGACCGTAACAGAAAAAATCTGTTCGACCTGTATAACCCGTAAAGAAAAAAATACGTTACGTATTTTTGATTGTAAAAACGAGGCCGACAAAGAAACCTATACCAAAGCACCAAAGCTTGTTGATCATTTGTGTCGACCATGCAATAAAGAATGGCAACAGCTCATGTCGATGCTTACCATGCTTTCAGTAAGTTATGTAATCGATCCAACGCTTGTTCGTGGGCTTGATTATTATAATAAAACAGTGTTTGAATTTTCATCGCGTGAGCTTGGTGCACAAAATGCATTTTGCGGCGGCGGTCGCTATAACTTGGGCAAAGAAGTGGGCGCAAAAGACAATTTCCCATCGATTGGCGTTGGTATTGGCATGGGACGTTTATTGTTACTTGTAGAAAATGTACAAAGCAAGCTGATTATCCCACAAGAGCCTGCGCTGAGCGTTATTATCCCATTTTCTGACGATCAACATCAACTTGCGCTGTTATTGGCAACAGATTTACAGAATAATAATATTTGTGCTGATATTCTGGTCGAGGGAGCTTCGTTATCGAGCATGATGAAGAAAGCTAATAAGATGGGCGCTAAATATGCTCTTTTGCTTGGACCTGACGAACAAACAAACGGAACCGTTGCGATTAAGAATATGCAAACAGGGGCAAGCGAAACGATTAAGCAAGCTGAAGCCGTTAAATTTTTGAAATAGTAAATGCGCAAAAGGCGACCCATTCGAGACACTCGTCCATTGCATGGACTCGTTCCTCAGGGCGAGCGCCTTTTTTTAATAAATTAGGAAATTTCGTATGAACCAGCAAGAAATTTGGGGCCTAAAGCCGTTAGGCGTATCAGTATTTGTCGTGCGCCAAGACACACACGAGTATTTATTAATTCGTCGCTGCAGCAAACATTTGTATGGTAACTGGCAAATGGTCTCAGGAACTTCTGAGCAAAACGAAAAAGCAATTGATACAGCGATACGGGAAATGCATGAAGAGACCGGACTGACACCAAAAAGTTTATATACCGGTGACTTTGTTGAAATGTTTTACGAAAGCCGTCGTGATATGATCTTATTTATCCCCGTATTTATTGCATTTGTTACGGGTTTAGATACGGTCACGCTTTCACCGTCTGAACACGATGCGTACCAGTGGGTTGGATATACACAAGCGCGCGAAATCTTAGAGTTTGAAAACCAAAAAATCTGTCTTGATAAAATCGAACGGGATTTTGTTAAAAAAGCACCGTCTGATAGGTTTTTGCTCAAAACGTTTTAATTTTTTATTTTTAGCAAAAAAGAGTGTCGAATATAAGTATTCGACACTCTTTTTTTTGAATTAATTTTATTGAGCGATTTGTTTTTCTTGAGCTTTTGCTTCGCTTAGTACAGCATTGCGAACGAGTGATTCGATATACCCAATACGTTGTTCTTGAGCATCAAAACCAAAACAATAGCGTGAAAAGCTTATAAACAGATTTTTTTTCACCGTCTTAATATACTGCTTAACAAACTTAATACGCGCTTGAACATAAGCTTCAAAACTGTCTGCGTCCTGTTTCCACACATGCATAATAGCACCGGGTTCTTGTCGTAACAATTTACTGATAAACATGCCTTCTTGTTCTACTTCTGCAATAATTTGATTTAAAACTTCTGCATAACGTAAAACACTGACTTCAGAACGATTAAACTCTTCTTGGTCGATTTGCACTTTGCCAGAGTCCATTAGTATTTGGACGCGAGCTTTGATATGCTTATTTTTTTCTATCGCTTGTACTTGTTTAAGAATAACTTCTTGTCCAAGCTCACGCAATGTCGTTAAAACTTCTTCAAGCTTTACACGCACATGCTCAGGAAGCGCTGTTGCTGTAATCTCTTTTTTATTTTCTTGTTCATAGGCTGCCATTTTAGCACTTATATCGCTACAATTTTGGCATCCCTCACCCGTGCAAGCACTATTGTTACCAGTATGCATAGTATCTTGCTCAGGCGCTTGGCCAACCAATTCTGCAGAAACTTCTTGTTCGAGTTTTTCTGTAACATCTTTAATTTCAAGTTCTTTCATGAGATATCCAATCAGAAAATTAAGTTTTCAAAAATCATGTCGTGTCTCGGCAGATAACATAGCAAAATAGCGACAAGATCAAAAGCGTCTGTCTTAATATTTTACGTAAAATAAATCTTTTAATTTGTTTATAATTTTTTTTATAAGAATATTGACTTTACGACACTTAAAATTTGATAATATTATTATTGCTTATTAGAAAACTTTTAAAATAATAACAAACTATCAAAACAACCTCTGAATCGTTATTTTAAATATATTTATATATTTAATTAAAATCTAAAAAAAATCTTCTCATTGTCACAAGTAAATTATTCTTATTTCGTGAAAACATCGATCCAGTATATTTTTTATAGTTTTTTCAACAAACTTACCAACAAGTTTGTTAGTAAGTCGGTCAATCTTGAATAAAAATATTCTCTCAACAGGCGTCAATGCAAAATGTATCATTTTGGTACATTTTAAAAACTGCGCTTTTCAAGGGTCTTTTCAACCAGTTAACATAATATAAAAAAATAACGACATGTTTTTTTATTTCGTATATTTTTTTAAAAAATAAAAAATATACTCGAAAGCATCGATAAACAAGAGCATTTGATGTATCAATTATGTTTAGCTACACTAAAAAAATAATTGGCGTGTGTTATAAATAAAATAAAAAATAAAACCAGAAAGTTTAGGGTTAGTAAAAAAGAGTTATAAAAAAAGAGAAAATTGGGATACCCCTCGAGACGTCACTACGTGACCCTCGGGGCGACGTATTACATTAGAAAGAGAGAGTAAACTATGATACAAAAAAGTAAAAATCTTATACGTTATTATATAATTTTTGCACTACTCATTTCGGTTGTTCAGACTGTATATCCCACGTATAAGCCTACAGAGACTCCCGTAAATACTTTAGAAAAAACTCACACAAAACCAACACTTGATACCTGGATATCTCGAGCAAAAGAAAACATTCATCATACACAACTTGCCAATGGTCTTAATGTGATCTATTACCACTTGCCAAAAACCTATGATGTCTCAGTTGGGCTTTCGTATACCGTTGGATCTCAAGATGAAACATCAGATCAACATGGCTTTGCGCACATGGTTGAGCATATGATCTTTAAAGGGACATCAAAAATGTCCGAAACTGACCTTCGTATGATCACCGAAAAATTTGGCGTCAATCGTTTTAATGCAAACACATGGCTCGATCAAACAAATTACTACTTTATTTCTGACAATAAAAACTGGCATGTCTTTGTCGACATTTTGGCAGACTGCATGGAAAACGTTCGCTTTGATGAGCACCATTTTGCTTCTGAAGTCAAAGCAGTTATTAACGAGCTTAAGATGCGTAATGCAAATTCGTTTACGAAAATACATGATCTCTTTTATGACGAATGCTATCCACTCAATCATCCGTATGGGCACGCAGTTGGGGGCAATAAAGAAATTCTTATTGGCGCCAGCGCTCAGGACTTAAAAGAATTTTATCGCAGCCATTACGGACCAGAACATGCAACACTTATCATTGTCGGCAATCTTGAAAAAAATCAGGTATTTGATCAAGCAAGAAAATCGTTTAGTCATATCAAATCACAAGAAAAAGATAGAAATAATCAAACTCAAAACCAAAACAAAAACAAAAACAAAAAAAAGAAGATCGCGTATAACCCAGATTTTTTCAAACTTGATTTCAAGAAAAAAAATATCGATTGTTACACACACACGCCTAACCCTTCGGTAGCCTATATGTGGCATATTCCAGGATTACAGAAATATCAGAATAATACAGCGTCATGTATTGCGTATATTTTACAAGAACGTTTACGATCGCTTAAAGACGATTATGATCTGGTGCTTTCAATTAATAGTCATGCATATCACAATATACTAGCAGGCATGTTTATTATCTCTCTCGAGCCAAAATTTGGCCTAAATCAAGAAGATCATCAAAAACAGCATCTCCTAGCGCAAGCGTTACAACATATTCAGGCAACAATAAACGATCTTATGCTCAATGGACCAACTGATCAAGAACTTAAAATTTTTACGTCATCATGTCGTAATAGTTTCTTAACAGCATTTGATAACTGTTCTGATATCGCCCAGGTATTACAAAGCAGTTATTATATTAATCACAATCAGTACGAACCATTTGATGATCTTAATCGTGCTGAAAAGCTAACACAACAGGATATAAGCTTATACTGTAAACAGTATTTGCGACCAATCTTCATGAACACAATAACGTGTAACCCAATTCCTGAAAACGAAAAAGATGCTTGGCTAGAAATCCAACATGGTATCGATCAGTACGAGCAAAAAATACTTGAAGAAAAAATTAGAGAGAGTGTGCTCGAAACAACATCACTTGCACATAATTTGCCAGAAGCTGAACCACTTTCGTTTACATTTGAACAGCCTGATGAAAGTTTTACTCTTTCAAATGGTCTCACGGTCTATACCAAACAACGGGACAATACACCATTTGTTTACGCGACATGTTTATTTAAAAACGAAGAACTATTTGATCTTTTTTGCCAAATAAATCACGAAACAAGTATCTATCATTTTACGATGCAACAGTTACCTGAAGCAACAAGCGCATGGACTGAGATTGGCTTACCAAAACAATCTAAACAAGATATCCGTGATTTTTTTGATACTTTAGGGGCATCATTTGATTTTCATAGCCAAGGGGGCTCATATAACTGTTTAAGTACAGACCTTATAACAGTAGCTCAACATTTTGTACAAATATTAACACGACCGGTATTTCCAGAAAAAGCATTTTTATTAGCCCAAGATAATGCAATTAAACGGATGCAATTTAATCAAGAAAATCCACAATATCTTGCACATCGTAAACTATCTCATTATTTGTATCAAGCGTATCCATGGATAATAACAGATCAAGAAATTATTAAAGAATTAGAGCTGTGCGGTATAAGCGATCTTATATCGTTTCACGAACGGTATATTACCCCAACTAATATGTTCTTGATTGTTGTTGGCAATATTGATCACGCGACCATTAAGCAAGAACTTGAGCAATCGTTTGGGCTCTGGAAAAGCTCTGAACATGCTGAACGGGCACAGATTACTATCAGCAAACTCTCGATAGATATTCCTGATATTATGTCACCAAGCCCAGAAGACATCACCGCATTTTTACCGCAAGAACAGGTGGTCTTAACATGCGGGCGCATCACAACCTATCACGATACAAACGACCGCATGGGACTACGATTACTTGAAGATTATATACAGCGTAGGCTGTTTGAAATACGGGAAAAAACAGGAATTTTTTATGGCTGCCATAGTAATCTCAGCGCTGCCGAACATACCACTAAAGGCCTGGCAACAATAAACTGTCTTGTATCTGTTGATTCTGTTGCACAAGCAGAACAAGAAATCAAATCTGTATTACAAAATATTTGTGATACAGGAATTCCTGAGGCCGATTTTAAAACCGCTCAGCAAAATTATCTTTCTGTGCTGGCAAAGGGATTTTCAACCAATGCATCGTTAGCACAGAGTTATGGTGAAATTATTACAAATAATAAAGATTGGGATTATTTTAACAAAAAATTGGAAAACTGTGATAGATTAACCGTCCAAGAGATTAATACTCTGGCAAAAAAATATCTCAATCCGGCTGAATGGACTTTTGTAAAAATTGGAAGATTATCATAATATGTTGATTCCACGTATATACCCCGTTACCTGTCATACCGACCACGTTGGCCCTGGCTCAGTCTTTGTTGCAATAAAAGGCTTTAAAGATGATGGTTCAAAGTATATCCAAGTTGCTCTTGAGCGTGGAGCATCAACAATTGTCGTTCAGTACGATAGTATCACCCAAGAGCTCCAAAAGCTTTGTCAAGAATATAACGCTGAACTTATTACGGTAAAAAACACAAGAGCAGCACTTGCCGAACTTGCAAGCGCTGCTCTTGATAACCCTGCGTCAAAGCTTAAAATTATTGGCGTAACTGGAACCAAGGGCAAAACAACAACAACCTATATTATCGAACATATTTTACGTAAATCTGGCTACAAAACAGCATTAATTGGGACCATTAAAAATAAGATCTTAGACCAAGAGGTTGATAGCGAACGAACAACGCCTGAGAGCGACTATTTACATATGTTTTTTGCTGAATGTGTAAATAATAACGTTGACTATGTTGTTATGGAAGTCTCTTCGCATGCGCTAAGTTTAGATCGCGTGCACGGTATTACGTTTCATGCCGCAGGTTTTACCAATCTTGCTCCCGAGCATATGGACTTTTACAAAGATCTTGAAGATTATTTTAATGCAAAAATTCGTTTATTTTCACAAGTACAACCAAACGCACCACTCATAATAAACACGGACGACACCTGGGGCAAACGCGCTCATAATTATGTTCTTGAGAAACGTAAAGACCATAAAAATATCTTTACGTTTGGTGTTTCAAATAGTCCAGATATTCTAGACAGTCCCGTTACGAACAGTATGCTTCCTGGGTATACGTTCGAAATCAAACAAAACTCTCTTGACGGCCTACGCATAACAATAAAAGACCAACTGACATCATATAACAGACATGATAATACAAGCTCGTCTCAAGCCCATCCAACTAACCTAACCCATATAGAAATTCATGCATCCAAGCTGTTCGGCGAATTTAATTGCTATAATCTCATCATGTCAGTCATCATGTGCAAACAGCTTGGGATTTCTGACGTTGCAATTCGCGAAGCCCTTGAATACTTTCAAGGGGTCCCTGGGCGATTACAATTACACACACTCAAAAATGGCGCACGCGCTTTTATTGACTATGCGCATAACCCATCTTCATTTGAGCAAGTTCTTAAAACATTACGTAATATTAGTGAACATTTGATTATTGTCTTTGGTTGTGGTGGCGATCGCGATACCACAAAACGTCCAATCATGGGCGCTCTTGCAGCACAATTCGGCGACAAAGTTATTGTAACCGACGATAATCCACGTTACGAAAATCGTGAGACTATTATTCAAGACATTATTGCTGGAATCCCGGGTGACCGACAAAATATCGTTATCTGTCAGCCTGATAGAAAAAAAGCGATCAAAATGGCAGCAACACTTGCTGATGCTGACTCTGTTATTGCACTGTTAGGTAAAGGGCACGAAGCATATTACTGCATTAACGGCCAAACGCTGCATTTTGATGATCTTGAAGAGATTAAACAGTATTAGATCTGGCAAATAAAACATTTACGCCTCGATCATACAATTCAAAAGCTCTTTTCCTGCGAGTGAATTTGTACGCTTTTTCAAACTATTGACTTCCCCCCCCCCTTCTGTTACATTTTTGCCAGGAGTTTAGTTCAAAAATATTATTAAGGGTATAAGAGTGTATGAAGAATTCTGACCAAAAGATTTTTGCTGTAATTTTATTATTTTTTTCAAGTATCTGTGTTAATCATGTTTTTACAATGAGTGCTCCAGTACAATCTCGCGTAGCTGCTCAAAAAGATGCTGCTCAAAAAGATATTGACGCTGTTAACAACGTAGCTGAACAATTACGCGCATTACGTGTAACAATACCACCGTTACCACCCAAAAAATTATTCACAAGTCTTTTTATGCCTGCACAACAAAAATCTTTGCCTAAAACAACTGTTGCAAAATCTGATGAGACCCAAGGCTCACTCTCATCACCTCGAGGCATGAGGCACTCTGTATCATGGCCTCAATTTCGAACACTTCCAGATGAAGATGATGTAGATGTTGATCTTGCGAGCACTATCGATGGTGTAAAGCCTTTGTCAAATCGTAGATCATCAGCACCTGGTCATCGCGAAACTAAACGCGAAGCTAAATCTGCCCGCGCAGCAGGAGCAAGATCTCCAATTCTTGCTGACATTGAATATCCCAAAACAGCTGCTGAGTTCGTTAATTTTCTCGCACGAAATCCGCAATACTTATCAACTTTTTTAGAAAATCTTACACTGGAAAAACTCTATCGCTTACTAGATTTTTACAACTCAGATCTTATATATTTCATGATGCATAGCAAAACTGTTCTCGATGCAATTGACCGCGCAATACGTAACAATAAATTACCACTTTGTCATGAGGCATTACCGCTGGCAGATACAACAAGCTTGATGCATCTTCTAGACCTTGTCGACTGCAAAGATCCTGGCTCTCATGAAGATTTTAATGAAACAGTTGCAGACAAAACAGTTCTAATGCACCTTGCTCATCGCGGGCTCACTAAATTAATAAAAATTATAGAATTAGAACGATATATATACAAAAAAGATTATAATATTATCAATGACCATGGACTCTCGGCACTTGATTTTGCTGAAATCGCTCATCGACGCACAGTAGCTACCCTGCACATTGATGGGCTATTACCTGATCAACGTGTAAGATATCGCTATGAAGCAGAGAGACTCTCTGAATGTATCGATTTTCTGAACGAGAATGGCGCTCTCCCAGGAGACGTGATTATCACGAGTAATCCCATACTAGAAGAAAAAGAACAAAGAGATCTCCTAGAACTCCGAGAAGCTCACATGGGAATCAAAAAAGCTCGTTAATCATAGAAAAAATTTTAAAACTTGTTACATCCCCTTTTTGATAGATATGCTTATCAAAAAGGGGATATTGTATTATGCGTATACAAATTCACATTATTTTGTTCGAATAGCTGGTAAAGTAACGGATGTACCCTTAAGCACCACGCTTACTTTACAGGCTAAATCACTTGTTACATCGTACTTTAAATACTTTCTCAAACTATCATTCGGTAATTCACAAAGATAAAATTCAAATAAATACCGTGCGATATCAAATTTTTTGTACTTTCCAGCCTCTACAAATTTTTGAGCAATAAGCTTATTACGGACAAGAAAAGTTCGTATTGCATCATGCTGAAGAAACGGTGCAGTCATAACAAGTGTTGGAGCTTTAATAAAAGCATCGGCAATTTCTGTATACAAAACAGCAACAATTTCACGGCGCTTGTTATGCTTATTATTATATAATTCAAAATACGCTTCTAATGCCACACGAAGAAAAAGATCATTTTCTTTGTTAAAAACAGAACCAAATATTGCCCGCATAGAGCACTTTACCATACTTATATAAAGATCAAAGCCGTCATCATCACGAAAATCAAGCACAGAAATCATCAAACTTTCAAGTGATTTCAGAAGCGATGCGATCTCTCCTGGATTTTTTGCAACATCAATTTTTTGCAAATACTCAAAGCAATGTTCTTGTGCTTTTGCATCACGAACTTTTTCTTGTTCGCGACGAAGCGTTTCTGTGTCTTTAATCACAAGAAGCTGCTCGTGCAATAACGCTATAATCTTTGGGTTTTTTATTTTTTCGTAATTTTGTAACGCGTATTCAACGCTAGACTTAAGAATAGGGCTCTGCTCAAAAAGCTTTTTCATCCAATAAACAAGTTTATCTACTTCTTCAGGTCCATCGGGAGCATGCTCCCACATATAATCAAACAAAAAATCTGCATCGTCACGTACTATGTCAGCGCCTGTACTTAAATTTTCAAATAACGCTATGAGTACTTTTTCTTCATGGTCTATCGCTTCAGCAGTTTCTAGATCAACGACATCGACTCTATCAGTCGTTATTGAATCGTCCAATACAGCTCTTTTTGCGTCCTGCAAAATTACCGCTGGTGGAGCTGCCGGTGCAGCCGCAGACCCTCTAACATAATGTTTACTATCGCTATGATCACGAGCATCAACACGAGCGTTTATACGAGCGTCAAGAGGAACAAGATCTCCGTATTGAGCTTTTTTTGATCTTGGTCTTGGTTTTTGAAACATCCCAAACAGATCATTCTCACCAATACTCAGACACAATAATAAACAAAATATCCCTATATAATTTTTCATACACTCTTCATACCACCCTTTTTACCCTATTTTAGCTCATAATTCGTGACCATGTAGCCCAATTCTTAGCTTACACAATAGTATTGCCAACAAGTCAATGCTATTGATTTTATATGTATAAACACAGGTGTTATATTTTTTAATTTATTTTTATATGTGTCATGTATATAAAAAAATACTTAAAATTCTTACATAATATTATTTGTTATAAATTTGTTATAAATAGCTTGATTTTTCACAAACCGAATATATCATGAGAGCACCAAAAAATATGTTGTTACCAGAGGGATCTATGCAAAAAATCTTAATCGTATTATTTTTTCTACTCACAAATCTTGCTGTGAGCATGTCAGATATCATGTGTATGCACAAGGTAAGAGTTGGTGAACAAACCACTTCGGATACAAACAACATCAATGTCCCTGATGCCGTAGTTGCAGCCGATAGTAAGAAACCTGGGCTCAGCATCACGGTCTTTAATAGTCAATCGGATACAAACAACATCAATGTCCCTGATGCCGTAGTTGTCCCTGATGCCGTAGTTGCAGCCGATAGTAAGAAACCTGGACTCAGCATCACGGTCTTTAATAGTCAAGATGATCATAAGCATCTAGACCATAATACAGGCATGACAACACTGATATCTAGATTTAGCTCTTTGGGCATAGAAAAAGCCGAAACTCAGTACTCACCAGCAAGTATAACACTCACACCGCCCACAGCGCCCGGAAAAAAAGAAGCTGCTGCTTTTGTTATAAGCTCACCTACAGTCGTTTATTCTTCTGAAAGTCCGGTATCTAGTCCTAACGATAATACAAAAAAACCAACCGAATTAACAGTCCCTGTTATAGCTAGACCTGCTCATCCTCACGCATCATCGCTATCTCCAACAGATACTAGCGCAGCAAGACCAAGAAAAATTAAGCCTCAAAAAAAACCCAAAGACGCTGGTGCAAGTATTGCTGAATACCTAGGAGAACTATTTTGTGCAATAAAAATGGGAAACACAGAACGAGTCGCTGAGTTGGTTGAACCGGACTGGACAAAAGATCTCTATTTTGATAAACGTTGCCCACCTCGATATAAAAAAGTACGGCCGAAATCACCAGTTTGGGTTGCATTAGAAGAGGCACTCGGCACACTGCAAGCATTGCGAAACGCTAAAAGTGACCTGCGCACAACGCAACAAACTATTAATCACGCTCACGCAGATGAACAAAAAGAACTCCAAAGAAAAGTTCACGACCAAACCAGCATTATTGAAGAACGCAACAAACGATATGTTAAGCAGGTAGCTATTTTACGTATCATAACCGGAAAAAATTATCGTTGGGAGCATATAGAAGCTCACAAACCATATACGTGTCATAGCTTGATCTGCTTTTTTTGTTGCAATTGTAGCGCTGGCGATCTGATATTTATAAACCCATTACACCGAGCAGCTCAAGATGGAGATCAAGAAATTGTAGGCATTGTGCTCGACTATATGAAAAGTTTAGCCGCTGATGAAAAACAAGCTGCTCAAGTTGGACATATTGGTTCTGGGGACTGGCGAGCTGATGCGCATGCTATCGCTCGGCAAAACCAAGAAGCGTTAGAATGTTTTATAGAAAACGATTTTCCCGTTAACAGTTGCAATACATCAGACTGTTCTCACGCCCTGTGCCTAACATGTCATAAACCAACACGAGATGCTATTAAACGCTCTCCTGATTATCCAACAGCTTGTTGTGGGCTGACCAAAATCTTTTGTTGTTGTTGCTAGGAAATTTTATGAAAAGAATAGCTCTTGTCTTTTTTGCGCTTTTTGTGTGTACCGTAGATCTTAATGGTATGAAAAATTCTGAAACGGTTATAGACGTCGACATAGCCCCAGAAGCTCAATTAGAAAAAAAATCGACATTACCACGATGCTTGCAAAGAATCGCTCATTCACCACGCGTTGGTAAAATTTGCGCATGGCTTTTTGCCCCGATTATTGCACTTGTCGATAAAGACAGCTCAGAACAAGAAAAAATTACGGGTTATTTACACCAAAACCCACGTATACCAGGAATTGAGGGAGCTCTCGCTGTAAGTCCAACAACATCTCGAGGCAACAAATTCATAAAACAAGCTTTTTCTCTTGTCGCTGTAGGCTTTATTCTTATATCATGCTTGCCAACAGCACATGCAAAATCTCATGTCTGGGAAAATCTAAAAGATCATCTTGAGCCGAAAATTTGCATGCAAGATATAAGCTCACAACGTTGCTGCACTATTAAAGATAACTCTCATGTCTCATGCTGCGTTACAAGTGCCAAAACTCAAGGACAACCTGTGTGTAAAAGCTATCTTTTTGAGATGCCACAAGAAGTCGCTCGGCCTTCGCATGATGATGTCAGTAAACTCAAAGACCAATGTTCACCAGACCTAACACCTGAAAACATAATGATTAGAAAAGAAATTAATGACTGTTTTCGTCATAAAAAACCATACATAGAAATTCCAGAGTCAGGCTCCATGCTCTCAAAAAAGATAAAATCAGCGCCACCCTTTTTTCTAAAAAAATTCAGGACAGTACTTAAAAATATTAATATCCCAGCTGATGCACCATTGATAATCACCTTCATGGGATCTGAAAACACAAACGACTTGCTTGATGCAGCACTCAGTGTATCACCATTTAAACAAGATTATTATTATTCTAAAACATATCCACATGGTGGACTTGGAACACTCTATCTTAGAAGTAATCTTATTCAGCACTTTTCAATCGATGAAATCTTTGCAGCTATTCATCATGAACTTGGCCATCTTATTGATGAACTCAGAACATTTGCACAATTATCATTACAAGCTCCGGACCAGCCACACAACAGGGAAGTTTTTGCAGATCTTGTCAGCGCCCTAACAAGCAAACAGGGAGCAGATCAAACAAGTATGCTTAGACAATATACCCACTCCTGCCAGAACTCCTCTGAAATTTATTGCGAAACTAATTGCTCGCGTCTCTATTTAGGCGCATATCCCCCATTGTTGTGCCGAATAGCATATCTTGATACTGTGCAAGATCAATTGGGATCTTCTTCTGACCAAAGCTAAAAATGGCGACCCTTCGAGACGGCCTTCGGCCTCCTCAGGGCGAGCGCCTCTTAAGAAGCTTTTACTTAATTGAATGACTTTTACTACTTGACTTCAACATCCCATCTGGTAATGTCTTTGAAAAGACTAAAAAGAGATGGGAGCAGGTAATGATCAAACAAAATCTTCCTGTAGTAATTCTTGCTGGCGGTTTAGGAACTCGGTTACGTGAAGAGACCGAATTCAGACCAAAACCAATGGTGCCAATTGGCGGTAAGCCAATACTCTGGCATATCATGAAACTCTATGCACATTACGGCTTTTATAGATTTATTATTTGCCTAGGCTATAAAGGCGAGATGATCAAGCGCTACTTCTTAAACTATCAGCGCGAAGAGGTCGATCTTACGATTAACACAAAAACAGGTTACGTAACAGAACATCAAATACATGATGACGAATGGGAAGTTACACTCGTGGACACCGGTCAAGAGTCTATGACTGGAGCACGGATTGCTCAAATCGCTCGCTATATCGATACTGACCAATTTTTATTAACCTACGGCGATGGGCTTTCAAATATCGATATTAGTAAATTACTCGAATTTCATAACACCCACAAAAAACTTGTCACACTATCGGGCGTCATGCTGCCATCACGTTTTGGCAATCTTGAACTTGATCATAATCAGGTAATCTCTTTTGCTGAAAAAAAACGAATTTCTAACGAATGGATAAACGGCGGCTTTTTTGTCTGTGATAAAAACTTTTTGTCATATTTATCGCTCAATCCGTCATGCATTCTTGAACAAAGCCCATTACAAGAAGTCGCACGCGATAATAATTTGATGGTCTATAAACATCATGGTTTTTGGCAATGTATGGACACGCAACGGGAGCATCAACAGCTTGAAGAACTGTGGAAAACAGGTGCGCCGTGGAAAGTGTGGCAAGATCATGAAAAAGTTTTTACACCAGCTATTGTCGATGGGTCACAAAATGAGTCCATGGATTCGATACCCGTTAGTCCTGAGCGCCGTCAGTTTCCCTCTACTCGGACCTTCGGCCCTCCATCGGGACAGACGGCTGTCGAAGGGACCACGGACGGGATTATAAAAAACCTGGGCAAAATAATATGATACAAACACAAATCGAACAATATTACTGGAAAAATAGAAACGTTTTTATCACGGGAGCTACGGGACTGTTGGGCCCTTGGCTCATAAAAGAGTTACTCGCGCAAGAAGCAAATATTTTTGTTTTGATACGTGATTTAATCCCAAACTCGCTATTCTTTCTCGATAACTTAGACAAAAAAGTCAGTATAATTTTAGGCGATCTTGATGATCTTGAACTCTTACAAAGAATTTTAAACGAATACGCTATCGAAACAGTGTTTCATCTAGGCGCACAAGCAATTGTTGGTATTGCAAACAGGTCACCATTGTCGACCTTTAAGTCAAATATCGAAGGCACCTGGAACTTGCTTGAAGCATGTAGATTATCGCCGTGGGTACAACGAATTATTGTCGCATCAAGCGATAAAGCATACGGCGCACAAGAAATATTGCCGTATACTGAAGAAAGCCCACTTATAGGTCGTTACCCCTACGATGTCTCAAAAAGTTGTGCTGATCTTATCGCTCAATCATATTTTCATTCGTATAAACTTCCCGTGTGTGTAACACGCTGCGGCAATTTTTTTGGCGGCGGCGATTTACACTTCAATCGTATTATCCCGGGAACAATCAAAACACTTATATCCCAAAATAATCCAGTTATCAGATCAAACGGTCTTTTAATACGCGATTATATTTACGTCAAAGATGTTGTCGATGCGTATTTAACGCTTGCACGATCTATGGAGAATTCCTCTATTGTTGGTCAGTGTTTCAACTTGAGCACTGATCAACCTTTTAATGTTATACAAATTGTACAAGAAATTTTGCATATCATGAACTTATCACACCTTAAGCCCATAATTCAAAACAATACAACTAACGAGATTCCTGAACAGCATCTGTCATCACAAAAAGCCCATAAATTATTGGGCTGGACCGCTCGTTATGGTGTAAAAAAAGGGCTTGAAGAAACGATTGCCTGGTACAAAAAATTTTTAACCCCAAAAACATATACTCACGATACAAACACGCGCTTTAGCCCAGAGTCACGAATCCAGGTCTCTCGGGAGGTCGAAACACGGTGAAAAAAATTTCAATCGTCGTAGCATGCTATAACGAATCAAAAAATATTCTCGAAATGTACAATCGTGTTACCCAAACAATGGGTATACTTAAAAATAAATACTCGCACGAGCTCATATTTGTTGATAACGCCAGTACTGACAACTCGCGAGAAATTTTTGAAAAGCTTGTCGCCCAAGATCATCATGTCAAAGTTATTTGTATTGCACGCAATACCGGCTCAAGCCAAGCAAGTTTTTGGGCAGGAATACAGTACGCAACCGGCGATTGTGTTATACCTATAGACGGCGACTTGCAAGACCCACCTGAAATAATTATAGATTTTGTAAAAGAATGGGAAAATAATTTTGACGTTATTTACGGCGTACGTATAAAACGCAAGGGAAGTCTCTTACGACGCATTGGCTACGCATGTTTTTATCGCGTTTTTAAATGGCTTTCCTATCTCGATATCCCATTAGATGCCGGTGATTTTAGCTTGATCGACAAAAAAGTTATAGACGTTATTAAAAAATTACCTGAAAAAGATTTATATATTCGTGGCTTGCGCTCATGGGCCGGGTTTAAGCAAATAGGGGTCCCCTACACACGCGAAGATCGCAGCGCAGGACAATCAAGTAATAGTTTTTTTGCAAATTTTTATTGGGCAAAAAAAGCGATCGTTAACTTTTCGTACAAACCATTAGAATATATTTCACGACTTGCAGCGCTCGCTGTTATTGCAACATTTTTTGCTGCATGCTGGTATCTGTATTTACACGTTACCTATGGTGCACCACGTGGCTTTTCGACGCTCTTGATGGTCATGTTTATTTTTGGTACCATCCAGCTGCTTGCATTAAGCATTATAGGTGAATATTTAATAAGAATTTTTCAAGAAGTTAAGGCACGGCCACCGTATGTCATTAGCGAGATTTTAGAACGGCGGAACGAGGAGAAAAGAGAGTGAGAGAAGTACTAAGAACGGCGACCCTTCCTCCTACGTTTATCCAGGCTTTCAAGCTTGGTAAACTACGGAGGACAAGTCGACAAGGTGAGCGCCTTTTTAGAAAAAAGACGTGGGAAGAGGAGAAGTAGTATGAAGACCTATCTTGTGACAGGCGGCAACGGCTTTATTGGGTCGCATCTGGTACGCAAACTTGTCGAACAAGAGCACAATGTTCACATTATCGTTGAACCAGGCTCTGACATGTGGAGAATATACGATCTGATAGCAAGTATCACGATACACGAGATCGATCTTGCAGATTTTTCAAAAATTACGTCTGCTGTATATGCTATAAAAGCAGATGTAATTTTTCATCTTGCCTCGTATGGTGGCATGCCTTACCAAATCGACCAAGAAATTGCCTATGACGTTAACTTTAACGGTACGGTTAATTTATTAAAAGCGTGCAAAAAAATTGGCTTTTCTTGTTTTATTAATACCGGTAGCTCTTCAGAATATGGGATTAAAAAAATCCCCATGAGCGAAGATCATGCGCTTGAGCCGGTTACTGATTACGCAGTTTCAAAAGCTGCTGCGAGTCACTATTGTCTTAAAGAAGCGCTTTTTAATAAATTACCTGTATACACGGTACGACCATTTTCTGTCTACGGCGAATATGAAACAGCATCACGACTTATCCCAACTATTTTGTTAAACACGGTACAAAGCAAGATGATCAATCTTTCGTCGCCCTATTTTGTGCGCGATTTTATTTATATCGACGATATCGTACAAATATATTTTGATATCGTTGAAAAGACGCCAACTGAACAGTATATTTTTAATGCTGGCTCAGGCGTTCAATCAGAAATTCGAGACGTTTTGTCAGCAGCACAATCACTCTGGCCACAAACATTAAAAGTTACGTGGGGCGTCAGCGAAGTACGTCCGTGGGAGCCAAAGCATTGGCAGGCCTCTATTACCAAATCAGAAGAAGTTCTTGGCTGGAAGCCACAATATACATTTCGTGAAGGATTACGTAAATCGTTAAAATGGTTTGAAAAAAACCAAGGACTGTATCAACCACATGCCTATGAAAAAAAACCTAAGACCAGCGCCCGAAAAACAGCTTGAGAACGCTCATGATGGGTCCACGGACGGGATTAAACAAGAAAAGTTTGAGAATTTTTCTCAGATAGCAAAAGCATGTCGAAAAAATATAATCTCAATGCTGACAGCAGCAAAGAGTTCTCATCTTGGTTGTTCGTTTTCGATTATCGATATTCTTGTTGTTTTGTATCACGGGATTTTGGATACTCAAGCTATTAAAAATAATAGTCCCGAGCGCGACTATTTTATTTTAAGTAAAGGTCACGCAGCTGCTGGACTGTACGCAGCACTTGCGTCAGTAAATCTTATTTCGCATGAAATTTTGTCGACGTTTTACCAAAATAATAGTGCACTATGCGGGCACCCCATGAGACACACGATACCTGGTGTTGAAGCAAGTACCGGATCGTTAGGCCACGGTCTTTCGATGGGCGTTGGCGTAGCACTTGCATCGAAGCACGATAATCTTACGCGCAAAGTATACGTACTTGTTGGCGATGGTGAATGCCAAGAAGGGTCGATCTGGGAAGCTATTACGATGGCAACACGCTTTAAACTTGATAATCTTATTATTATTGTCGATTATAACAATCTTCAGGGGCTTGACCGTACGGACGATATCATGCCCAATCTTGCAGAAAAATTTATCGCATTTGGTTGTCATGTAAAATTTATCGATGGTCATAACTATCACGATATATACGAGAGCTTGCACGAAGAAAATATATCACATAAGCCGTTAGTTATTATCGCAAAAACAATCAAGGGTCATGGGATCTCGTTTATTCAAGATAAACTTGAATGGCACTACCGTTCGTTTAACCCTGAGCAGCTAACTCAAGCACAAAAAGAATTAGAATCACCCCTCGAGACGTCACTACGTGACCCTCGGGGCGACGGGAAATAATTATGCGTACGACGTTTATAAAAAAAATTACAGAATTTGCTCAAACCGATCCAAATGTCTATCTTGTTGCCGGAGACGTTGGCTTTTCGGTCATCGAAGAGTTTGCACAAAAATTTCCAACCCGTTACTTTAACGCTGGCGTTGCTGAACAAAATATGATCGGTGTTGCTGCAGGTTTAGCTATGGCAGGCAAAACGGTGTACGTCTACACGATTATTCCGTTTTTAATTAAACGATGCTTTGAGCAAATTCGAGTCGACTTGTGTTACCAAGAATTACCGGTAAAATTAATCGGCGTCGGCGGTGGATTTTCGTACGGGGCGCTTGGCGTTACCCACCATGCGCTTGAAGATATCGCCCTCATGCGATCGCTACCCGGCATGACCGTTGTTGCACCAGGCAGTAAATTTGAAGCCCAAGAACTTGCTCAAGACATTCACGAACTAAAAACACCTGCGTATGTCAGACTTTCCAATATCGAAGAAAAAGTTGTCTATCCAGAAAACACAAAAATTAATTTGGGTCAGGCAATAGAAATTATCCCATCACATTCTATGTATATTATTGCGACAGGAAATTCTCTTGATACCGGATTTATCGCGTGTATCCAATTACGAGCACTTGGTTATGACATTGGGCTTGTCAGTATGCCGACAATCAAACCGCTTGATATAAAATTTTTGCTCTCACAAAAAAATACTCTCAAAGCATTATTTACTATCGAAGAACACAATGTTATTGGCGGGCTTGGCGAAGCTATTGCTCGTGTACTATGCGAACAGTTTGGTACAAAAATTATTTTTAAAGCATTTGGCGTTCAAGACTTTTATTTTCATATCGCCGGCTCACGCAGTTATTTAAACGACCTTGCGGGATTGAGCCCTGAAAAAATCACCGATGCGATTAACACTCTTATGAAAGCAAATTATGATAAAAAGCAAGAACAAAACAATAATACTGTCGATAATCATCTTTCTCATAATCTTTGTAATCCTGGGACTGCCCCACACGAACTGGGGATTTAAGACCGACGACTACGGGAATATTTTTCACAGTAACATAAAAAGTTGGCACGAATTTTTTAAGTTTTTTTACGAGGGCAATATCGAAGCAGTCTGGCTTCCGTCAAATCAAATAGCCAAGCCCGGCGCTTTTTTTGCAGGGCTTTTTAGACCATTATCGTTTGTCTATTACGTGCCACAATTTTTTTTATTTAACTCATGGGCATACGGTTACTATCTTGTTTCTGTTGGTTTTCATGCACTCGCAACTGTCTTACTTTTTAATCTTTTATTAGTACTTACTGGTTATACAGCTGCGTTTATGCTCGCGCTACTCTTTGGGTTTCATCCAAGTTTATACAACTGGCTTGGCTGGACCAGTGCACAAAGCTACTTTATCGAGATCACGATTGTTCTTTTAATTATTTTATTACTCGTGCAATACGTAAAAACCCAAAAAGCTTTATATTGTTTTTCGGCGCTTGCGCTTTATCCGTGTACGTTATTTTTAAAAGAAGCATCGATTGTTTTTCCTGTGTGGGTCGTGTGTGCAACATATTTATTCGCACGAACTCGTACTAATTTTTTTACGCGCTCCTATCCTTCGATACCTCAGGATGAGCGCCAGAAAGCCTGCACAAGAATCCAAGCAATTATTACAAGTCTTAAAGTTTCTTCAGGATTTTGGTGTATAGCACTAGGATATCTCTTCGCTCGCTTGTCTCTTTTTCCGATGACCTCAAACACAAGTACGTTAACATTTGAACCCAATCTAAAGTCTTTTATAACGCGTATGTCATCACGCTTGTTTGATTTTATCACCTATACGGTCGACATATTGGGCTTATCATGGTTACCGAACAGCACACTGTTACCAAGATATTCTGTTATGCTTAAAAGCTTACTCATACTGATATGCGTAACTATTTTATTCTGGTTATTTATTAAAAGTACAAAAAAATCTCTTATACTTTTTTTACTCTTCAGTACGTTACTCTTTACCTGGCCGGCACTTTTGATGCACTATCAGCCACGATATATTTATCTCGGGATCCCATTTTTTATGCTAGCCCTCGGCGCTTTGTTTTCAAATACGTTAAGAATACGCCCGAATCTTAAATACATGCTCTCTGTTCTTATATTCGTGCTCCCGCTCAATATATTTTTTTTACATAAACATTTGACAGCACGAGAAAAAGTATTGCACCATATCTCTTCAAGCTTTCAAGAGCTTGTAAAAAACCCAATAACTCAAAACAGATCAATCTGTTTTCTCGCTTTACCTGGACAATGGTTTCATGAAGGCAGCGCACAAGCTATTTGGTTATATCGTAACGATTCGACATATCCTGTCTTTCAAATAGATCTTGATATCGTAATCCCAGAAGCTTTAGACAAAAATTATATAGAAATTACACGCGAATCTAACGCGTTTATTTTTACAAGTACAAACCCCGAAGAATTATATTTTGTAACACCTGAGAATAATAAAGGGCCCATGGCAAAACTTACCATCGATCCTGAAATTCAAAAATATAATCCTGTATACGTCACCTGGGACTATTATGCGAAAAAATTTATTATTTTAAACAACTAAAAATCAAAAAATTTAAACAATAACGCATCCACCAGAATGAAAATGTTCTTCAGGGTTTACAATTTTTCTAAATTCTTTAGGAACATCCCAATATGCATCTTCACTATTACAATTAATAATCTTTGTATTAATATTCAGATGAAGTAAAAGAGCTGTCATTGATTGAGAACGTCGGACAAAAAATAGTGCCGTTTCATTATTATTATTAACAGAATTTATTGAGAAAATACGGCTGGTAACTAAAAAGTAGACCAACGGTAGATTCCCGCAATATGTTGCAATATGTAACGGGAAAGCTTTTATGCAGACTTGTACTTCTGGAATATTAAAATTAATCATATGTTCTTGGAGTAAACTTAACGGTTGATAAAGTGTTATGAGTTTAAGAACAATACAAGACTTGATAAAAGCTTGCGATGACTCATCTAGTTTGACAAAATTACCGACAGATCGTTCATCTTCAAGAAATTGTTCAATTTTTTTTTCAAAATCTTCTTTGTGTTCAAATATAAACAAGCTCATAAAAACATCTCGAATAGGCTCTAAGTCTTTAACTGTTTCCTGTGCTGTTTTTTTTACAAGAGCACCATGAAAAGCATGCCAGAACAAAGACCCTCTTTTTCCGCATGCGCGCACTATATCTGTTGTAAAGGTCTCGCTTCCTGGCCATGCTTTCAGTAACATCCAAACTCTAAAAATATTCATACGATCAATTGCTTCATATAAGTCTTGAGCAAGAGCTATTTTTTTTGCATGCGCATCTTCTTTTACGTCACCAGGCACTGCAGCTCCAGTAACATCTCCATCGCCAGGAGCTGCAGGAGCAGCTGCACCCAAAGCTAAAGCCCCACCTGCCCGCGACGACGCCTGAGCATCCATTGCACAGGAAAAAGAGTTTACAAAACTGGTCACAATTACTGTAATCATAAGTATTCTTATTAAAACCTTCATACGCGATCACCCCTGGTAATAATAAAAAAATAAGAAAAACTCGACACATCTAAAATAGTTTAAATACTTATAGAGTGTATATTATTAAAAAAAATTGAGAGAAAAGAGAGATTACTATGACCTTATATTTTGGTTTTGTACAACGAAACAAAGCAAAAATTCTATCAGGCCTACTTTTTTTATTTGTTTTTTGTCTTCTTGGATTACCATTCACAGACTGGTGGTTTAACGGTGACGACTTTTCAGGCATAGCTTTAGCGTTTCACACAAAAACATGGCGTGAACTTTTAAACTGGTTTCTTGACGGTAATATCGCCCGTTACTTTTATCCATCACATTCGACAAGCTATGCACCTCCTGGAGTTTTACCAGAGCATCTTTCAAGCTGTTTTAGTTTTTATTACCGACCATTATACTGTGTCTATCTTATACTTATACACTGGATTATCGGTCTTTGGGCCTATCCATTTTTTCTTGCTAACGTTTTTTTTCATGCACTCAATACGATAATTATTTTTAATTGCGCACTCTGGTTTATTAATTTTATCCCGGCTTTTTTAGTTGCACTTTTATTTGCATTTCACCCACAGGTTGGGTTTCGATTTGGCTCGATCGTTAATTTGCATTACTATATCGACCTCTTTTTAATACTCTCGAGCTTGCTGTTATTCAAAAGATATCTAGAAACCAAAAAAATATTTTTTTATATACTCTCATGTGTATTATTTCTAGCAGCTCTTTTTACCCGTGAAACAGCGATAGTTTTACCCGTTATTATTTTTTGCGGGTCATACGTTTATTACGCACAATTCCCAGATAAATTCCCAGCAAGTTTTTTTAATAATAAGTTTTTTGCACAATTTTTTGTGCACGTTAAACATAGTCTTGGGTACGGTCTCTGTGCCCTTTTTTATTTGGGTACCCGACTCTGGTTGCACCCCATTATTCTTACAAGATCGTCTGGGCAAACAAATTTACTCTCAATCGTTCTAGCAACACTTAAAAACACGATCATAACGCTCAAACTTCGCTTTTATGAATTTGTTACGTTTTTGTATGATCTGTTTGCTCTCTCATGGTTACCGTGGGGACATAAAGTTACACGAGCTTGTTTACTGGGATTATGTATAGTTCTTCTCATATATCTATTTTTTAAGAACAAAAACAAGCTCATAACACTCTTTTTTGCTATAAGCTCTGGGCTCATGCTCTGGCCAGCATGTATTGTTAATTACAGTCCACGCTATTTTTATGAAGCCTACCCGTTTATCTTGCTCACGTTTGTCAGCTGTTATGCGGGCACAGCATACCCCTCGAGACGTCACTCCGTGACCCTCGGGGCGACGGATAAAAGTACAGAACTTTCAAAAACGTTAAAATCACGAACTAAAAAAATCTTGCTCACGCTTTTTGCGCTCTTTGTGGGTATAAATATTATATTTACGTATCAAAACTTACGAATTCGAGAACATAAACTTTTTATTACTCATAACGCCATCACGATACTTACTAAAAATCTCGAGCCCAACAATACACGCCCGTTAGTTTTTTTGAGCTCTCTGGTTGACGGTTTTGGCACCGGACTTGAGCAAGCAGTATGGGTACACTATGGACATGAAAACTTTCCCATTTATTATGACCCCAGCACAATGTTGGTCCAGGTTGATTCAAACTTACTCACCAATAAATTTTTACATGTCGGCTGCGCAGATTATTTTACTAAAAATTATGTAACAATAACGCCCATTTTTATACATAACAGTATAACGGGCTTTAGATACGTAACGTCTGATCCTGAAAAAACCTATTTTTATATGACTCATAACGACTATCTCTCGTTAGGTAAAAAAGTAATTAATCATAAGGACCAGCTTGGGCGGGTTACTGACTTTACCCTGGTATTAGACCAAAAATATCTCGAAAAAGACCCGATATTTTTATACTGGGATTACGAAAAACAACAGTTTTTACTCCTAGGAAGCTGAAATTTAACCCCGTATTTAATCCCGTAGTAAACCATACATATTCTTACTTTATATTAAAAAAGAGCACAATTGATCGATTTTGTGCTCTTTTTTAATTTTTTAATATTTTATAATAGAAATATTGTTATAAAGTTGTGTAAGCTCATAAATAGAAGACCCTGAGTATTTTGGGGATACTCCTCGAGATCCATCCTACGCCCTACGTGGCTACGGAGGACAGGCGCTCGGGGCAACGTATTAAATAACGTATTACATTAAGAAAATAGGAGAACCGGTGAAACTGCTGTGTAAAATCGCGTCATATGCCCGCGCTGCACTTGTTCTGTGCACACTTGCTTGCGTCACAGATCATCTATGCGCTGCTGCAAAACGCCCCGCAGCACCTCCAGTAAGCGCTGCAGCTGCTCCTGCTGATCCCGCCCCAACAATCGCTCTCGAAAGCAAAAGACCTGAAATAGCACCGTTACCATGGCTGCCAAAAAGCTTACATGAGAATAAAGACCCTGAACATACGGCAAAGTATGAGCCTCTCTATAAAATTGTATACAACTATCATATGAATTTTTCAGACCTTACACTCACTGATGCACAGGCGCTAGAGCTCTTTTATGATATTTGTATGCACAGCGATATAACATATGCAAGCGCTCTTCTGCAACAGTCAGTCATACCTCAAGACATTCTTGATTCAATGGCTGAAGGTGTAACGGGAGTTTATGTTAAAATTGATACTAAAATTCACAAAATCATACTCAATAAAAAAATACAGATTTTCTTAGAAAATGTTTGTAATTTTCTCTATCTCGTTGGAGATGATCCTCGCGCTGATCATGATATAGAAAAAGAACTTTTAGCCCATCCAGAACTTGTATCGTTTCTTGATACTAAACTTAAAATTGGACTTCTTGCTAATATCATGTCCCCACCTGTCATGAAATTATCGCTTGAAACCGTAAAAAAAATCTTGAAGAAATATGGCCCCTCTATCAAAATAAGCACTTTGCAAAAAATTATTGCTCATCTTTATAGACATCCAAATGCAGAATCTCGAAAAATAATTGATTTTTTTAGTGATTATATGAATCACACGATTGAAGCTCTCGGGAATAAGCTTTCTGAAGATATACTGCTCACACAACAAGCAGCAAATACGTTATTTAGACAGGCTTGTCTGATGGGTCAAATGCTTGATCTTGGACCAGATTTAAACCCAAATCTTCCCGGCTTAGACGATTTTTATCGTGCAAGATATACCAAGATCACAGATGCAGAGTTTTCTGGAATTTGGAAAAATGACCTGATCTCCTGGGAAAGAGCTTTGATCACAATGCCAAACCTAAGAAAAAATTTTCCTGATCTTAACGAAATACTGGTCGCTATAAAAAATAACCCCTCTGGAGTATTGCAAGATATGCGCGATGACATCAAAGAAGAGAACGCACAAATACAAAATCAAAAATCGCTCAACCTAATCCGAATGTTTGAAAACCTTTTTCCATATGGGCCGGTTGAAGAACATGTCATGAGAAAAGCGCTTGTTCCTGGGTTTTTTGGACCATCGTTTAATACAAATTTTATGCAGCATATGTACGATTTTTTCTATCGAGCAAACACGGTCGAAGAAATACAAACCATGATTCGAAGAGATAGAAATCTTTTAAATTGCACCAATGCGCGACTCGCCATCGCCGTACATACGCTTAATAAAGCAGTTGTTAGCTTTTTATTAACAGAGCATCAAGAGACCATAACTGATCAAGCTCTTGATTTTATAGATAAATCACTGTCCCATGAAATTAGACAGAGCAAAATAATTAATAAGCCATCAGCGCGACGTATTAGATTGGAACTTTTTAATGTTAAAGAAAATAGAAGGCTCAGGAAACTAAGAGAAAGAAGAACGCTTCATAGAAAAATAAGAACAGAGAGGGGAACTAAACCATGAACCGATTTATTTTACCAGCATCTCTCGTATCACGCATATATCTAGTGCTCTTGCTTTGTGCCCTTAATGTCTTCACAGGTAATATTTATGGCGCTGCACGCCCAGCAGCCCCGTCAGACGGTCAACCACCAGCGGCTCTGGCTGGACATTATGTTGACCCCGAAACCGACCCAGATATCGTGTATATAGACACAAAAGAATTAAAAAAAGTATCACCCGCAGCCCCAGCTGGCGAGCATAAAGTACCAGCAAAAACAGTGTTGATAGCTCCCGTAAGTCTTGATGAAGATAAAGACCCTGCACATCGGGCAAAATATGGACCGTTATATACCGTTGTTTATAATTACCACATGGGAATATCTGAACAACTACTGACTGATTCACAAGCGCTCGAACTATTTTATGACGCTTGCAGATGCAATGATATACCGTATTTGAGCGCGCTCTTACAGCAATCAGCCATATCGATGGAAGTGCTTGACGAAATGTCAGAAAATGAGCATAGCTCTATAAAACCAAACCCAGAAACTCGCAAATTTATAGATCATGTTTATGGCTTTCTATATTCAATTCAAGCGCCTGGTAACATGAAACAAAAGCTTGTTGATAGCCCTGATCTTTTAGCGTTTATTACGATGAAACTTGAGATAGCAGGAACACTCAATCCGCCTGAAACAGCTATTGTGAATACTATTTTTGAAGACCATTACAGCACTATTACATTACACAAAGCTCAATACATACTGAAAGAAGTACAATCACGGTATAAAACTCAGTATGCAGAAGCAGAAAGACATGCACAAATATTGAAACTTGATAAACCAGATCATACAAAAGATGCTCGTTTTTTACCTGTTATTGCAGCTTTTGAAAAATTTATAGCACCCCGATTACAATTTTTATATATAAAGCTTAATACGAATAAGATACTTACCATTCATGAAGCAAACGCTCTTTTCCGTGATATATGCCAAACGGCGACTATTGACAATAACGCTGACGAGATTGATGAAGCAACAGGCAAGCTTGCAGATCTTTTTGCATGCACACCCGTTGAAGCATATCTCATGAAGTTAACATACAATAAAAGTAATCTTAATGACAAAATAAAACGGATTGTCGCGGGCGCCTACCATTTTTTTTATAAAACCAAAACAGTTGAAGACATACAAAGATTAGCTGCTCTTGACGACAGCCTGTTACAGTTTATTAACGCGAGACTTATACTAGCTACTCAAAATTTTGAATATGCAATTGCTGCATATCTTTTAACGACCTATTCACATGTCATATCAAAAAAAATCGCTTATGCATTATATCGCAATTCAATCGGTAAAGTGAGTGATGATCCAATTGATGGGGAAATTACTCGAAAGGTCTTGCGCGATTTTCTTGCACCAGATCTTGAAAGAAAATTAAAAGAATCTTATACACTATTGCCAGAAGAGACTATGATGCTCTTTTTAGCCTATATTCAAGCAGATAATATTAGAAAGTTACAAGATGTATCTGAAGTAACATTGTTAGCAGAGCAAGATCTTCGATACCTCATAGCTCAGGTCAAGAATTACCCTTTGTACGGGAAGAAGATCAGCGATTTTCTAAAGCGCCTGAATACTCTATTTTATGAGCAACTAGAAAATGACGCAGAAGAGTTTGACCCCAAAGAAGTTGATGCCAATGATATATTAGTGAGACGATATTTCCCACTTCTTATTGAACAAGCAGTTGCCCGTGGTAAATACGCAAAAGCGCTCCGAATTCTAGAATACGATGACGTTTTTACTGAACGGCACCCCGAACTGTTAAAACGGGCGCTTAAAACAATAGAAAGACGCAAAAACGAAGAGAGGTTATATGCGGGGAATAAAAATCTTTTTACCGTAAACTTAATCGAAACCAAACTTAAAAAAGCAATAGAAGAAGCAGAAAAAGCCGATAATAATGATGATGATGATGACGATTTTGACGCAAAAACTGAATTGCCCCTTCCCGGTGAGTCAGCTTCTATAAGAAGATCACCAGAACCAACAGAATCTGTTGACCCTACAGAAGAAAATTATGTTGATAATCCTGATGAGCTTTAAGAGCAAGAGGCGCTATGAACAAAAAATATAAAAAGACTATAATTTTTATTCTAGGTGTTATCGCCTGCGCTACACACACGATACGTGCGGCTGCACCACCGGCTCGTGAAACAAAATTTCCACGAATAGCTACTGCAGCGGGCGCTCCTGCTGCAGCTGCAAAAAAGCTTTCAGAGGCTGAGCAGAAAACTTTGATCGCGAAACTTATAGACAAAACCAATAGATACTATATTGGCAAAGAGCCCGATCAACAGTTATCGGCTGAAGAATCAAAAATACTTTTTGAATATGTCTGTTTTAATAATAATATCCCGGTTCTTATAGGACTATTGGCCCACATGACACTTGAAGAAAAAGAACTCGTAGTAATGATTGCACGGCTAAGAAGAGACAAGTCAGGTTTCGCTATGCCAAAAATTCCATCAAAAAGAATGATCAGAAGAACGGTAAGTTCCAGTGGTGATATTATTATCAACGAAGGCCCTAAAAGAGAACCGCGGAATGAAGCGCTTTTACTTTTCTTGGAAACAGCACATGTACTATTGTATCCCAATGATAAAACAGATACGGCGAAGCTTATTGCATTATTTAACAAAAATGACGACCCCTACTTACTGAATTACTTGATAGCCTGTCTCTATAAAGCCTCAATGGGCGCTCACCTTAACGTCGTAAAGACACTTCTTGAAAATAGATCAACAGCAAGAAATATTTCTGTCGTTGATATTGAGGAAATTTTAAGGGATATGGAAAAATTTTCTTCAGATTATAGAAAGTTGCATAATGTCTCCCAAACAATTAAAGCATTAGAAAACTTTTTGAATAATGACCAATTTGCAAAACAACAATATCTTAAAATGGGAATAGACAATCTTCATCAATTAGTTGAGCATAAAGACCCTATAAGCGAATTTTCAGATCGGCAAGTGCTTGCCGTTTTCGAATATGCTTGTCGCATTGATGACCCCAAAATGTTACAAGCTCTTCTTTCGTATGAAATAGTAAAGGAAGATAACCTGATGAAGATGCTCGCAAACACAGAGCATGACAAGAAAATCTATTTATCATTATCTGCACTTTATTCATTTTTTTATATACATACAACGACAGAAGAAGTTGGTAGGGTGCTACGAGAAAATTTTATGGATGATCATAAAGAAGCTAATATCAATTTTCATGAATACACAGCCATACGCTTAAAAATCGCGTGCGAAAATTATGAGTTTGATGTCATCATGACGATTATTAATAATCATATGAGCGATCTTAAGAACTACGAATATGTTGCAAAGAGCGCTTTTGATGACCTTGCAAACATGCTTGATGCTCGGCAAGTCCCTGACGATTATCGAAAAAATATTAAGAAAGCCGCGCTAAAACTCAAATATTTTCTGTATTCTGAAACGGCACCGAGAGACATGGAGCCTGCAGCACCTCGGCCAACAACTCCTAAATACAGAAGATCTTACGATACAGTCACAGATGATGAACCAGCAGGTCCGGCTGCTCCGCCAACAAGCCCTGCAGAACAGGCAGCTGAAACAATTACAACCGAATCGGTCGATCCGGATACTGAAGTAGGGAGCCAGACAGAGTCTGGCAACCCTGATGAACTGTAAAAAAATTACTTCTGATTATTTTGCACGAGTACAACTCCAAAAGATAGCACCAATTGCGGCTGCAACTACAGCGAGCCCGCAACGTTTTTTTGTACAGACGTGATTCTTGCGTTCTTCTGCGTAATTATTCACACGCAGAGTTACACGATTATACGAAAAAGTCCGAATAAGAGTTTTGTGTATAAGATTAGGCATTTTTCCACCAGTACCATCAAAAATACCGTCAACCTCGAGCCATTCAAATTCGTATCGTATTAATAACTCAAGTAGTTCGCGGTCATTATGCTCTGCGGCAAATCGCAGAGGCCCAATCAACGTTTCGTCAAAAAAATCTCGTGGCACAGTTTTGTGAAACTGCGCACGGCTTTCTAGAGTAATTTTTTCAGCTCTACAGTTATCCAAAAAATCTTTTAGAGCTCTTCTTTTGTCGATGCGTGAAGCATTATCACCTGAAATAGCCGCAACAACAAGTGTATAAAATTCTTGCTCTGAAGCAACATCATTAAATTTTTGATAAGTCCTTAGATCGGGCTCATCTCCCAAAAGTGCTGTCAACTCCATGGGCATGCCACCTGGTGGCCCAGAACTTTGCATGCCCAAGCAGCTATCGACAAGATAAAAATTTAGGATAACTGATGCACCTATCAGTACAGTCACTTTTTTAAAATCGAACATATAATTTTCTTTAGCACCAGCAGCAACAACAGAAACTACTAGGCTCTCCATAATAAATACGATAGCAGTCATACTTATATAACAATAGTATCATCGATTCTGATTTAGCAGAATATGACGCATTTTCTTGGTAACGATCGAGCTCGTTTGGCTTGCAAATTTTGGTCGCCAAAAGAAGATGAACAAGAACCAGATTATCTATAGTTGTTGCTATGTGTAACGGGTAACCTGTTAGATGGGGTTTCTCAGGAAAGCGTAATGCTTTGTTCCGTGGACTAAAATTTTTACACAACGTAAAGAGCTTAAGCAGTATACACCGTTTAATAATGGTAAGAGCTGCAGCGCTCAGCTTGTTGATACCTGGAAATATTTTTGTTGGATCTTGCGAAAAAGCAACAGCAAAAGCTAAAAAAATTTCGTTTGTATACTTTCCCATTTTACTTATAATTTCGTGAATTGCTGCATAATCAGGTGCTTCGACACCAGACGTTTCTTTCAAAAGAGCGTGAAATATCGCCCAAAATTGTGATCGGTAGTTTAAATGAGCCATTCCGAAATGATCAATGTTGTATTTTTCGTCAACACGACAAAGCTGTAATACTCCGGCTAAATCAGCATTATCAACTAATCGATTAAACGCTTCAGTTGAATTATTCCAAGCATTAAATCCAGCAATCTGTGGGGCAACAGATCTAGAACCATCTGTAATAGTAAGCCCACTAAAAAGATCTGTTACTTCTTTCTCTTCAATAACGGCATCACTTGCTGACACAGCTGTTGTCATCTCAACCAAACGTTTTGTTTCACCAGAATCAGCTCCTCCATCTGCCTTCATAGCGTGTATCACACTATTTGATAATACCATCGTAAACAAAACTATACTGAAAACATTACGTATCACAAACCGATTCACAAGAGCCCCTTTATTTTTTTAACAACATCGTAACCACCAAAAACAATCTACCAAAACCGAATTTTCGTAACAACGACAATCTACAACACATGGCGCACAAACACAACACGCAAAGTCATCTTGCATGCGTGCTCAAATTGCTAGCCTCGCTTTGAGTTTGTTTTAAGCGAATGATAAAGCTGAGATTTGAGATTACAGAGTCTGTTGACCAAAAAACAAGACTGGGTCAAGCACCCCTGCAAAGCTGTAAACAACAAGACCAACAAGACGGAGCCGGTGCTGTTGTCAGTTTTTTGTCATAATCTGGCCAAAAGCTCAGTATAACTTCTCGAGGCCAATGTCCAAATGGTTGATCAATATAGGTGTCATAACCACGCTGAAATCTACGCAGACTATCATAGGGTATACCATGTTTCAATAAGAGATTGACCATCGGTTTAGACTGAGAAAAATATTGCGCGTTTTTGCCACAGGTCGTTTCATCAGTAGGACGTGACATTTTTGTGGCCAAGAGAAATTGTACAAGATATGGGTTATCAAAAGCAACAGCTGTGTGTAATGGGTAACCTGCAACACCAAGCTCGCTTACTTTATCGTACGCTGGAGCCCTATCTGCATAGGAAAAACCTGTAGGCATTGTAAATATTTTAAGCAGTATGAGGCGTGTAACAAATTCCAATGCTTTTTCATTAAGACGATTAATATCGCAAAAACGCGCAGGAGCGAGCGCTTCTTCAGGATTTTCAGCAACTGCAATCGCAAATTCTAAGAATTTTTGATTATAGTCGTTAGAAAGGTTTCTTAAATTACCCATGTGCTCGATAGCTTTATAGATAAAAAGACTATCCGTTTTGGTAAATACTTTAGCATCTATTCCCAAGATATATCCAAAACAAGCCCAAAACTGCGATCGTTTTTTACAAAGAGCATCGTTTAATTTGTTAATAACACGTACTTTATTAACCCTGCAATAATTGAGCACCCCCTTCAAACCAGCATGGTTAACTATTGTGTCAAATCGTTGAGCGTCCCGATCAATAGATTCTTGCCATGCATCAAGTCCTATAAAGCCGTTATCCCCCAATGTTTTTTCATCAGATTTTCCAGATGCATCTGTTGTAATATGCAAATCTCCAAAACCTTCTGTAAGTCGCTTTTCATCAGAACCTCCCGCAACATCCCCATGAACCGTAACGACTGCCGCCATAGCAATAGCTTCTTTATGTTCACCGCCAGCTTTATCACCCGTCATCGCATGCCCGTGATTATTCAGTAATCCAACGGTCAATAAAACAACAAATACTGTATACTTCACAAAAACTCCTCCTTTAAAACAACACCGCCGATAGCCGTCTGTCCCGACTATGTCCTCCGTTCCTGTGCGCCATAGCCACCTGGGAGGCCTGGATAAGCGTAGGCGTGAATCCATGGACACAACTAACAACAACGTAACCACCAAAAACAATCTACCAAAACCGAACATTCACAACTGGTACAATTTATAGTACATGGCGCACAAACACAACAGGTCTCGTCATCTTGCATGCGTGCCAAAATTGCATTACGAACTACTTCATCACCAACCATATCAGCTGCACATAGCCCATTATGTGACTTATTACTCGCATTAATCCCGTGCTTAATAAGTTCAGTAACGATAAGAGTACTGCGTGCAAATGCCAATGCATTATGACCGTTAACTCTATTACAATAGTTAACATCAACAAGCTTATTTTCAAGTAAAAATCGTACGACGTCTATCTTGTCCTGGTCGACAGCATAATGCAAAAAACCGCCCGCGTGATATGTTCTGAACAGACAACATGACGGCGGCGCATACTCTAACATCTCTTCGCCCGTGTATACAAGCGTTCCACCATATATTTTAAGCGCATCAAAAATCGCTTTTAAAATCTGTAAGTAATTATTCTTATCATGTACCGTTGTTGCTCCACATGCCAGCTCAAGCGCATACCATGCTGCACGAATTGTTCGTGGAGACCCATCACGATAACCATGCTCAAACATTTTACTACAGTTGCTCATCGATTTATCGCTTGCAAGCATTGCCTGAATTTCAGCAAGCTTACCTGTTTTAATGTGATTAAAAAACAGTGTTACGCTATCGTCGTGAGCTTTTATTTCACGTGAAGTATCACTCGATTCACAGGCGCGATAACCACTGTCACCACCATTACCACCGACAACACTTGTTAACGCTCGGTCCCCACCAGCAGGCATGCCAGCAAGACTACTAAAAGCACCTATGCACAAAAACAACAATACAGTACTCAATGTGAACAATTTCACGAGATACTCCTAAAAATTATCGTTCAAAAATAGCTGTGTATAGCTTTGATATACCCTCGCTCTTGTAGCTTATGGGGCTCTTGAGATTTTTCATATTTTCATCTTGCGCAAGACCGTCAGCTACGTGCCATAGCAGCCGTAATAAGTCCCACCGCAGAAAATATTCCCATTAACGAAGCACAAGCACACAAGCCCCTCTGTACCCGTGGCCGACAGCACCGCGCAGCATGCTGATAATCGTCGGTCTCCCTAAGCTCTGTACCAAAATCTCCAAGCGCCTTTATGCTTGCTTTACCAAGAAGTTCATCTGACTCAAGCCAAAAAAAATTGTTCTCGAGTAAAAACTTTGTAATACCCTGTAAAAAGTTTACACGATCTTGATTATGAGCGTCATGGGCTTTAAGCGCCTGCTCTGCAATAAATCGAATTGGTCCAACAAAGCACTCACGTCCAACTATCGACGGAAATTCTGAACGAACATTAATATTTCTTTCAGGAGCTCTAACAAGCGCCTTAAGCACCTCAACATTTTCATCTCGATACTCTTCTGGACCATTAATTACACCAATTAAAAGCGTACGAAACTCCTCTTGCGCCGTTATACCATCTGGCAATTTATACTCACTAATAGCGTCTTGCGCAACGTCAACTGCGACAGCGCCAGCTCCGTCAGAAACAGCTCCCCCAGAAGGCAATAATGGTGAATAAGCATTAGGCCCTCCACCGTCTCCTTGGGCAGCTCCAGACCCTCGCATGCCAAAACAATTATCACTCAAAGAAAACATTACAAAAACAAGCACACCTATATTTTTTAGCTTCATCATACAATACTCCTAATTTTTTGGTCTTAACGTCTCGCTCCATGAACAACCCATTTTGTCCCATTGCGAACAATTTTAAAATGTTTAACGGCTGGAGCATTGTACCCACTATTCTCTTTTGGCAAAACACCACGCTCTTCGACAAGAAATTTTGCCATGGCCATATCTGTTGCACCAAAAATTGCTGTTTGTCCTTGCGCATTAAGCTGGTTTGGTTCACAGATTTTATGATCAAGAAAAAAACGAGCAAGCTCTATGGTGTCTTTGAACTGAGCTGCATAATGGAATGGGTAACCATCAAGTTTAATTCTTTTTTTACTTTCGGGTGCAACTCCTGCAAGAACTGCAAGCATTTTAAAACGTACAGCTTGCTGTGCTGGCGTTCCCTCTTTATGTGCACATTTTTTTAATGCATGCCAAAACGGCGAACTCATATCAGGCCTGGTTGCTACAAATTTTTCGCGATTAAAATAATCGTCATCGATGCCACGCATTATTACGAGTGCTTTAACACCATCAAGGTCTTCTTCACTTGCACAATCAATCATATATATAAGCGTGTGCATACCATCACTCATAGATAAAGACAAAGGATCTACACGCTTGCTCTCTCCTGCATGCGCAACAGGAATCGCAACAGCAACTCCAGTAGGATTTCCAACAGAAGCATCACAACCATCATTAACAGCCAAACTCGCCATTGCCTGAGTAGCATCTCCAACAGCCCCATCACCACCCTGACCACCTGGCCCTTTCATGCCAACAACAAAGTTTGTTTGAGCAAGCACCCCCAACGACAAAACAAAAACGTATCTCATATTCATAACCATAAACTCTCCTTCAAAAATATTTTTATTTTTTATGATATCACGCAACGGCTAGTACTATTTTGTATCAACTCTTTTCTTAAGGCCTGCTGTAAAACTTCTAGCTCGCGTGCGCTCTCAGCTTTAATACGAGCAACTTCTTCATCTGTTCGCTTTCGCATAATCTGCCAATTAGCAAGAATACCTGCATGAGCATAACGAGGTTCAAGAACAAAATAGATAACTTTATCTGGTCGATCGTGAAAGCCCCTGTTCCATTTTGGATCTACGCCCAAATCAAGAAGCGCCTGCATTTTTGCTTCATCATCAACCGTAATAATCGCCGAATTGCCTTGCGCATCTAAGCAGTTAGGATCACATATTTTACGCTCAATACATTGTGCAACAAGCTCATAGTTAGGATCTTCTTGACCTATCATGTAATAAAAAAAATTAACACAGTGAACATTATCACGAATCTTACGTAAGTCTTTCTCATAAACAGTTGCCAGAACAAAAAACATTTTATGTCGAATAGCATAGTGTTTATTCGAGTTTACAAGAGGGCCATAATCTTTCATAAGCAACGCAAGACAATGCCAAAGCGGGGTATCAGAAGTTCTTGCAATATGGGCCAACTCAGGTTTATAAAAATAATCGTCATCAAAACCTTCACTGACTAATTTTTGTACAAGCTCAAGATCTTTTTCTTCAGCTCTATTAATTGCTTCGTATAATATATCCATAGGATCTTTTACATCTTCTGCTCGTGGCCCACCGGGAGCACCAGGAATATCATGCGGAGCGGCAGGAGATTTTGCAGACATACCAATAAGTAAATCTGTTGGGACCAACATACCTATCGATAACACAAATACATATCGCATATTCACAACCATCGGTTCTCCTTCAAAAATATTTTTATTTTTTATGATATCACGCAACGCCGAGAACCATTTTGTCTTTTTCTTGTAAGATCTTCTGCCGCCATGCGCGCACGCCATTGAGCATTCTCTTTTTGAATACGTGCGACTTCTTCATCTGTTCGTCTTCGTATAATAGACCAACGTGGATATTCGTGTCCTAGAACAAAATAGACTACTCTGTCAGAGTGAGAATTCGACTCAATACCGTTCCAGATCGGAGCAACTCCCAAATCAATCAGTCTTTGCATCTTCACCTCATCATCAACATTAATGATTGCAGAATCACCCTGCGCATCTAAGCTATTTGGGTCACATATTTTGCACTTTATAAATTCTGAGATAAGCTCATAGTTTGGCTTTTTTTGATCTATCATATAATGAAAAAGATCAACACCTTGGGCATTTTTTCGCATTACAAATGGATCTTTCTCATCCTTATAAATATCAACAAGAATAAATATCATTTTGTATCGAATAGTATACTGCATACTACAAACACTATCTATCATAAGCAACCCAAGACAATGCCAAAATGGGCTCTCTTGAACTCCTGCACCACGGGCTAATTTATATTCATGAAAAAAATCTTGGTTATGCCCATCTTTTACCAAATCTCTTTCAATCTTCATCTGACGAAGACCTTCTTCATCAGCTTTGTTAATTGCTTCGTATAATGTCGGCAGCGCCCTCATAGAATATTTTTCTTCTCTTGGATCATCAGAAGCACCTGGAATATCATGCGGCGCGGCAGGCGACGCAGCAGGAGCTGTAGCTGGAGTTCCCGTCATGCCAGCAAGAAAGTTTGTTTGAGCAAGCATCCCCAACGACAAAACAAAAACGTATCGTGTATTCATAACCATAAACTCTCCTGTTTTTACACTTATTATTACACTATAAATATTTCGTAAAACATTTCACGTTTTTAGCAATTTCATCACAAACTCCAAGAGTATTACTAGCTACCAAAACAAGAACGAAACACCGACAAAAGATCACACATCTTGGGCGCACATCCACAGCTTTCACACTCAAGAACACACGGACCACAGCACGTACAGTTACGTTCTACATAACCCGCAGTAGCTCTCGCGACAGCAACAGTACGCTGTACATCGGGGTTTCTTATCAGATCTAATACATGAATTCCATCAGACGTCGTATGATTAACATCGGCTCCTCGCTCTATAAGTGCTCTGGCCATACGAGTGCTTTTTGCAAAAGCAAGCGGAGGATGCCCATGATTGCTGGCCTGATTAGGATCAACAATTTTATTGTCCACTAAAAAGTTCGCAACTGTTACATTGTCTTTATCAACGGCATGATGCAACAAACTCCCCAGGTGTGCCGCTTGGCCACAACAACACCATGTCGGTGCATTATCTAAAACTTCTTCTCCAAGAATTACTAAAGAAGTATCAGGAGCGTATTGTTGCTTGGAAGCATCGAAAATCACTTTTAAAATTTGTAGAAATTTTGTAACCTCAGGCCCGACAGTAGCAGATAACGCCAATTCTAATGCATACCAGATCGCACTTTTTACGCCAGATTCAACAGTCTGCTCACACTGACTCAACGTTGGATTAGTGGCAAGAAAGTTTTTAACATCATCAAGATTGCCTGCTTTAATGTGCGCAAAAAAAGCTGCTGGGGTAAGTGTATCGGGATCTTTGCTTTCAGCTGCATGAGTATCAGAACCACCTGTACTTTTCGCACCCTTTCCATCAATTGCGCCAGATGCACTCTGTCCGGTTGTCCCGTAATCAGGCTTTGCCGCATAACCAGAGCCTGCACCAAGTAACGGTGTTTTCCCATCACCACCACCCATCGCTGGAAGACCTGATACAACAAACAGATGTACGCACGATACGAAGATCGCATTTTTCAGAAATTTCATCATTAACTCCCTTGCTCACGAAAAAATTTTACATCACGATACTCAATTACAATACTCACTATTTTGTGGCAGCTACTGTTTGCCTCCAACTCCAAACATCCCACGCGTCATGCTGTGATTATAAAATTCTACAGCACCCTTCAAAATCTCCATTATCGTATCGATCTATAACTCGAGCAACCTCATCAGAAGTTCGCGCTCGCTCAATAACCCATTTATCGCCATTAAATCGAATAACAAAATAGCGAACTTTGTCAGGTCGAGGATTTGTAGACCAATTACATAATGGAATAACCCGACCATCAAGCAGAACTTGTAGTAGATCACGATTTTTAACATCAATCACTACAGAATTTCCAGACGCATTAAAACAATTGGGATCACAAATCTTATTTTCGAGTAAAATTCTGACCAGTTCTAGCTTTGGGTTAGATACATTGACAACGTAATGAAGAGGACCTACCCCATAAATATTTTTGCCAATAACAAGCTTATTTTTACTATCAGGATAAACCCCCGCCAAAACAGGTAACATTTTACATCGTACAGGATATTGAGGAGAAGCTGCGGTCTCAGTAACAAGTAATCGAAGGGCATACCAAAATGGGCTTTCATGATTATAAGCAGCTTTATATCTTAAATCTGGTCGATTAAAATAATCATCATTAAAGCCTTGGCTCACTAATGTTTGTACAATCACAAGATCTTTTTCATCGGCCCTATCAATTGCGCTGTACAATTCACGCATGTTATCTGTTCTATTTAATGCAGCAACTGCTTGATCCATTGATATGCCAGCAACAGGAACATGTGCATAAATATCAGCATCAACCATTGGATCTCCAGGCTCCAATCCAGCTTGATGTGCATAAATAGCTGCAACACTTAAACCGTGCGTAGGAGAACCAGTGCTACTAACACCTGCTTTAACGTCATCAGGAGCAGCTGGCTTAGTCATAGCGTTAAGAATATTTTTTGGTAACATTATGCTTATAAATAACACAAACACATATCGCATATTTATAATCATGAGCTCTCCTGTTTTATGATATTTTATATACGACCAAAGCAGCGTCCCTCGACAAGCTCGGGACTCGCATTGGCCTAATTATGTGCCGCCTAAAGGCTTGCATTACCGTATCTGAGAATCATACTTCTTGAACTTTTTAAAATTCATACCCAACAGCCATTAAGAGCTTGCTTGAAAATCAACCCCTACGCACAAAAAACATTTCTAAACCTCAAGAAAACGTATAATCCAACAATTACTACCGCTAATAACAACCCATTTTCCTACAACTTGCCTGCTCTGCTCCTCACCCCTCTGTGGAAAAATCCTGCATTCATTTACAAGAAATATCGCCATCTCAAGCGTCTTTGCATAAAAAAGAGCTGTCTTTTTAGAATCATTAAGTTCATCACGTTCGCAGATTTTACTCTCAAGTAGAAACCTGACAAGACTCTTATCTCCAACGCTCGCTACATAGTGCAATGGAAAACCATCAATGGTAATTTTTTTTCTACTATCAGGCTCAACACCTGCAAGAATTTTAAGCATGTTACATCGAGTATCAAAACTCGCTTTCTTATCAGTAAGAAGCAATTTTAATGCGTGCCAAAATGGTGATAAAGTCTTCGGGTATTTGACTGCAAAGTTAGCCCGTCTATAATAATCGTCATTAGCACCATGCCCTACTAACTCTTTAACGATTGGCAAATCTTCTGGCCTGGCACAATCAATCAGCTCGAAAAGCCTAAATATCATCCCATCATCCAAAGACAATACCTTACTATCTCCACCCCCCGCCGCACCAGCTGTTGGTCTAGCAGCAACCATACAATCAAGATTTTTTGTTGTCACAATCATACCGATCAACAGAACTATCACGTATCGAAAGTTCATGGTCATGAGTTCTCCCTTAATTTATAAAATTAAATCAACATTAATAAGATCTTTTTCATGCGCTGTACAATTCACGCATGCATAAATATCAGCATCCTGCACAAGAAAATCTGAATCTCCTGGTTTCAACCCCGCTCGATCTGCATAGGCAGTTGCAACACGTAATCCGTGCGACAGAGAAATAAATTATTTTTCTTGTCATACATACTCCCGATTCTTTTTATCTTTTTTTTATCGTGCATAAATCTTTTTGTTCACTAAAAAATCAATAATCTCTGGAAACTTTTCAAACTCTTTTCGATGCTCCAATAACACGTCAGAATCATTAAAGCCTAGAAGTAAAAGCATTTCCATGGTACGCCTACTCGTAACATGATCAAGCAAATCCCGAGCATCAACAGATCTGATAGGACAAATTTTACTGCGTATTAAAAAAAGCATGACAACATGACAATCAAACGAAACGGCTATTGATAATGGGTTACTCGCAAAAGATAGAGTACCCCCAACAGTAATTGGTTCAGCCCTGTTAAGATCTAAAAATAAAGAACAATCTGGATAAAGCGTCAAAATTTTGAGCATGATACAAAATTTAACAAAATCTTGTGCCGTTTTTTTTAATACATTAAAACCAGGTATCTTTTTTACCTGTACCGTTTTAAGTTCTCTCTCTGATAACACGCATAATTTTTCTAACAGATCTGCAACAGGTTTTTCATCGTCACGCTCAAGCTTAATCTGTATTAAAGAGTTAAAAACTTTCCAAAATGGCGTATAGGTTTGACGACATTCTGTAAGCACAAGTAAACCAACATCATTACAGACCTGCTTTTCTGCAAACATTTTTTGCACGGTCGCCAAATGTCCCAACTCAACAGCACGATACAACATTTTGTAAGACTCTATAATTTTTCCAGACTGTGTACGCATCAGCGTTAACAAACTGTCTCGAGGCGATTCTGGTAGAAATGCTTGGGGATATCTAACAAACCCAACGGGCGTCTCAGTTTTTCTGGCTGCATGGGCATCACGAGCAACAACTTTATGTTCACTCATAGCACCAGCTTCTCCCAAATAAATTATAGGACTTCTTGGTTCATCAGAAGCTAAGTCATCACACAACGCCCAACCACTTGCTAATTTTTCCCAATCGACATCATCTGACTCATGATTTTCTTGATCTTGATTACTATAATAACGAGCAAGTATTGGGTCAGCAATTGTTAAAGCTTCTGGTATAGATGTTAGCACAGTATCAACTGGTCGGTCTGCTATTACTGGAGCTCTTGAAGCGGGAGTTGGTGCAATACGGGCAGCGACGCCTAAGCGTAACGAACTTACGGCAGCTGAAATACGCCTCACAGCTCCTGTCATGCCCATACATAAAGAGAAACTAACAAGTATCGCAAAAAACAATATTTTTGATACGTACGCAACAGATCTCACATGCCCTCATTTTTTTATTACAAAATAGCGCATTTACAACCAGTCATTTTATATAAAGCTTGTTTTTCTTCCAAAGTAAGCCTCACAACAATTTTTTTCCCATCTCTTAGTACTAATTTAAAGTTGTATAAGAAATTTTCATAAATATTTCCATGATCGTCATCTATCTTAAACCCAAGATCAACCAACAGTTGTGCCATTTCGATAGACGGTACATACAACATCACATTTTTATTATCTTTTACCAGACAAATACCCGTCTCAACTAAAAATTTTACAAGATGTAACTTATTGAGTTCAACAAGAACGCGTAATAGACGCCCTTCGTATCCCATAACCAAAACACGATCTGTTCCCAAAAGCGTAATATGTTTAATCTTTTTTATCTTCTCCCCAACAACACAAAAGCCTGCGCAAACTAAAAGCATTTTACACAAAATCCTATAATCTTTGAGTAAGTGTTCTTTTGTGAGAAGTTTTTTGAGCGTATAAACAAACGGAGCATCTTTAATTCCTGGATAACGCTTGTATTCAGGTGCAAAATCTTCTGACGTCTTAAAACCTGTTCTTGCAACCCAATTATCGTCATAGTTACGGTCCATCAAGAAAATAAGATTTTTTAGGCTATTTGGTGTTGGCGTATCAATAGCTGCATACACCTGAAGCATTGGGTCTGCACCAAGTTCAGTCATCAGAGGTACATGATCTGGCTCATCATCATCAACAAGATCTTCTTTTACATCGCCATCACCAGCTTCATCTTTTACATCAACTTCGATAGGTGCATTGGGATCAACACCACCGACAACAATATCAGCAGGATCAGATCTTTTCCCATCACCAGCTCTAAAAACCCCTGAAACCGTTGTTCCTGAAGTAGCTACCGGGCCATCTAAACAAACTAAGTCAGCCTGCACAGAATTTTTGTCCAACAATTTTGCTTCTGGGTTTTCGTCTTTTTTTTGTTTTTTTGACGGGTCTATAACTACCGCATCAACACCTGTTTCAACATCCACCATCTCGCCATCGTCATCAGACAAATTAGCTCCATCGCCAGCAGAGCCAGACCCACCAAGCACTGACATCTCACGATCGCCAGTGCTACCATAGCTGGTACCCTTATGAACTGTAGGAGGAGCTGCCGGGCTCCTTGCTGCACATGCCAACTGGCTATACGAAAAAAATAATAACCCTGTAACTAATAAAAAGATCTTCACCAACGCTCCTTTTTTTCAGTTTTAGAAAAACCGTCTAGACAATTATCACGATAGCTGAAATAGTATTTCTATGTAAGATATTTTAGAAGATACAGAAAGAATATATTGCGCATCGAGAATTTATAATGGACAATAACCCATTATCAACATTTCTTAAAATATGAATCTCGAAAGATTTAATATGATGCCTACAAAAAAATTATTGCTTATAAAACTATTTTCTTTTTCTTTTTTTCTTATTACGAATAACAACGTCTCCTGCATGAAAACAACAGCAGAGGCAAAACCGACAGCTCCTACTGCCCAACCTGCAGCACCACTTGCTGCCGCACCATCTACGATAGCAGGTGGCGATTATATATCAGAAACGCTCGCGCAATTAAAGAAAATATATGACGCTGATTATCAAAGCTTTCATCCCCGTTTTGTTGATGTTGTCTTTGTTGTCGTTGCCAGTGGTAACGACGCCTGCCTAAACGCTATTTTTAAAGAATATCCAGATTTTGACCCACAAAATTTTGCAATAAAAACAAGTAATAACCAAAGGTTGTTTGCGGCAACAGGGGCAACCCCGATCGAAAAACTCAACACAATGTCGCTATTATTACATCGCCAAGCAGCTCGAGTCGCTCAACTCAGAGAGGGGGCTTTTATATTCGCTGCTATTCTTGAGTTACAAAAAAAATCGTAAGATGCTTATTGCGATCGCTCGCTAATCTGTTTTGATTTTCTTTCCAGGTTCTGGCTTTGTTTTTTTGCCTAAAACTGTCCATGTATACGGTGAACTCCACCGATAAACAGTTACCGAGAAATCTGGGCCTTTCGTAACCTCAAATTCAACAGCTCCATCGCGATAGGGAAGGACCGGTAGCCAGTTCGCATTAATTAGAATTTGGGCCATTTCAGGTGACTTTGAAAGATAAAGCTCTTGAAAATCATAATGAGCTGTAACACTTTTATCAGGATTCAAACTGTTATAAAGAAAAGACACAAGCAACTGAACAATAGTGCAATTATCTTGCTTTACAGCAGGTCCTATTGGACTATGCTTTTGTAAAACATAATCCGACATACATTGGTCTTTAGACCATTCTGACATCAAACTTCTTTCTAAATCCCATACGAATTTAAATAATTCAAAAAGCTCTTTAAATCGCTGACTTTCTGGATCTCTTTCAAGACTCAATAATTCTGCCACAACACAATAGCCACAAGGGTTTTTTACTTCTTTTTTCATAAAACCATATGGCTCACAATATTTTGCGTAGGCATCTATATCTAATTTTAGGCGCTGCTTAAAATCTGTAAATCCCGCATAATCTTTTGCTAATACTATACGTTTAACATTTTCTAGATCGCCAGCAGCGACATACTGCAAATATTTTTGATACGTTATCGTTGTAAAATTATGAACAGAATCGGGATCAAGCGTTTTTACTTCTTCTGTCCCTGTCATGCACAAAGCGTTTGAAATAACGAAAAAAAGATATGCTACAACAAATAATATACGCTTCATGAACACCCTCTTTTAATTACCAAGCAAAATTTGTATGTTAATCTGTTTTGATTTTTTTTCCAGGTTCTAACTTTGTTTTTTTGCCTAGAACAATCCAGTCAATCGGCTTCCCCCAAGCCCTGTTAACACAAACAACAAAAGTTTCCTTATCTACTAGATTAAATGCAGTTGTCCCTTCGCCATACGGAAGGGATGGTAACCAGTTCGCATTAATTAAAATCTGGGCAACCTCGCGGGACTTTGCGTCGAATAACTCTTTTTTTTTATTTAAAGAATAATCTTCCACAAATTTTTCATCAGAGCCTTTTTTCTCAAAGCTTTGAAGAGTTTGAAAAATATTTTTGAGTGCGTCGGGATTATCCAGTTCTACAGCAATTTTTATTGCACAATGTTTTTCAAACATGGTAAGCCATATATTGGCCCTGAATGCCCATACCATCAATTTTCTTTCAAACGTGCATACATAGTTAAATAATTCACATAAATCGCTAAATCTTTTGCTACTAGGATCTCTCGCTCGACTCAACAATTCTGCTGCAATGCAATAACCACAGGGGTTTTGTAGCTCATTTTTCTGCCATCGCTCTCGAAGACAAGCAAGAGCATAGTCGTGCATTTTTTTTTGCAGATATTTTTCAAAATTTTCTAGTAACACAATGCGTTTAACAGTTTCTAAATCACCAGCAGCGATATACGCCAAATATTTTTGGTGCAATAGTTCGTGATAATTATCACGGTCATCAAAATCAACTGTTTTTTGTTCTGGCTCTGCCATACACAAAACTCTTGAAATAACGAAAAAAAGATATGCTATAAAAAATAATATACGCTTCATTAATGCTCTATTTTCTCTTATTTTTTTTATCACTAGCAAATCAAACAACTATCGTCTTGACCGCTTTGAACCGCTGGATCGGGAGTACTGACAGGAACAGCGGGAGCTGGCTCAGGCGCATGGTCAGAAGCCACTGCGCGCTTGGGACAATCTTTTTGAACAGAAATTTTAACAATACCCGCTTCATCCCTTGTCTCTACAAAAAATACTTGCCCATCAAAAATTTTCTCAATCTTTTCAGCCCCATTTTCTAGCACTCCCCTAACAAACGAAAATTCACGTGGAGCTACGCCATAATTGGCTAGGAGGGTACATATTTCAGCGCTTCTCGCATAAAAAATAGCGGTACGACCGACACTATCAAGAAAATTAACATCACAAATCTTATTCAAACATAAAAAATCAATTAACTCTTTTTTCCTAGCATCAGGAATATCAAAATGACGCGTTACATAATGTAATGGGGACTGAAAATACAGGCCGTTTTCAGACCATAGACGAATTTTGTGTTTTTGCTTACTCGTAGCATGTAACCCAGCCAAGACTATAAGCATTTCATAGCGAACAGCCTGCTGTTTTTCTGTTCCATGATTATGAGCAAGTAACAAAAACGCATACCAAAATGGGCTACATGATCTCTTAAGCTGCTCACGAACAGCAGAAATGCGAAACGATTCTTCGTTGCAACCACCGTTAACAAACTTTGTGACAAACTCTGCATCGAATTCACCCGCACGATCAATTGCTCGGTAGAGCGCATTAAGACCAATAACAATCGCTTGGACTTCTCTTGGATTATCGTTAATAACATCAGATGGATCTTCTATCATAGAAAAAAGCATTGAATCATGGCAAGCATGCTGTACAGTAAATGCTTCACACTGACCTGCACAAAACTTAGCTGATTTAACGTCAACATCAGAAATAGCAAGTCTCTCCAGCCCGAGTGTACCAACAGTTTTTATTCTTCTACCTATATGCAATACTACAGCACTAGAAGCAGGTACTTTACAATCTCTTGTATTTCCAGCACCATGTAATCTTACAACGGAATTACCAGACCGGTCGCCCATTTCTACGAAGCTTGGAGAACGTTTCATTGCAACTAATAACTCACATGTTATTAAGAACCCAAGTAAGAATTTTATTGTTGTGATCTTAACCATTGTACGCATTCTTTCATAAAATTTATAATTAAAAACTGAAGTATGGTCACATAGAATACTTAGTTTTATAATTATTAAAATAATTATGTCTAGATTTTGACTTAGATAGGGGTAGTAATGAAAGAACAACATAAGCAGTTTTCTGAAGATACTAAAATCGACTTTTATAATCATTATTTTGATAATACAGATTATATGGTCTTTCGATACGATGCCGGAAGTGTTGCAACGCGTAAGATTATTCGTCAGCACATGAGCAAAAAACAGGGTAATGTGCTCGAAATTGGTACTGGGTTTTCGACGTTACTTGAAGATTTGCCCAATTTTGAAAAATACGGGATTGATATCTCAGAAAAGAATATTGGGTCTATGAACGACCATTTTGCCCGTAAAAGTATCCAGGCTCGTCTTTTTGTTGCCGACGCTGAGTCGTTACCGTTTAAATCTAACTTTTTTGACACGATCGTCACGTCTCATACGCTTGAGCATATAAAAAACGATCTTAAAGCCCTTGAAGAATGCGCCCGCGTCTTAAAACCTGGGGGAGAATTAATTATCTTTGTTCCGGGAAGAGTAAATGGAATAGCAACAGACGAAGAATTTGCACGCGTTGGCCATTATCGTATGTATAATAAAACAAGATTTCTTGATCTTGAAAAACAACTTGCCGGGAACTTATTACTCAAAAAAATCTGTTATCCGCATAAGATACATAATCTTGTCTGGAATAAGCTTAAACATGTTTTTAGATGGGCCAATTATCCAATAAAAAAATGGCTTTTACGTGACAATAAAACATACGAAGCACGCACAACATATCAAAAAGTATTATTGCCTGTAATCGTTACGCTTCTAGATCTCTTAGACACATGTACGATGCATACAGAAAAAAACTTTTTGGGTACTGAATTTAACGTACTTGCACGCTTTGAGAAACCGTGAGAATTTTTTTGTAGTTTCAAAAGGGGTTCTAATAAAAATTTCTTTATAAGCGCTATCAAACAAGCGTGGCGCGTAGCGCCATCGCTGTGCTTTAGCGCGTTAGGGGATAAAAAAGGGTCTCCCTTTTTTGCACGGGAGGTTCAGGAGGGTGGTTGCAAAACTACCCTCCTGACGTGAGAACGTAATTGATAAAATTATTAGAATAAAGTTACAATGGACCCTGAATCGAGTTCAGGGTGACAACTTTTAGTTGTACATCAAACAAAATAATTATCGCACTCAGGGTAATTAGAAGAGTACATATCTTCTAACGAGATACAAAGGCTCTTACTTTTCTTTTCATGGCTTTCCATACCCACGAACAAGTTTTAGCAGCATGCCCAACCCATGACTTCTTATTAATATTAGGATGCTTTTCTAACACCTGCGTATGAAGCCCCATAAATAACTCACCCGTTTTTAATGGGTCGTGATAGGCTTTTTCTTGGTACATACCAAGATTATTAAGCTTTTCGTCATAAAAAATCCCGTCCCATTTTTTTAGATATAATTCGAGATCTTGATTAAATTTTTGATAATTAGTTTTACGAACGTCAACGTTAGCATGCGGATAATGCTCGATATACGAATCAGGCGACTCGATGCATTCGTAACCAGCGTGCCAAAGTTTTAAGCATAAATCGCCATCACCGTTATAAAAGAAATAAGTTTCTTCGTCGATATAGTCGATCTCTTTTAAAGCACTATTCAAATACATGCCGTGGTTAACGTATAACTTATTGCCCAACGTATGCCCAACGTAATAATTTTCTTGTTGCGACCAGTTACGCCAATAAAAAGCTATCGCGCCTATCTTGCGACCAGATAATAATTCTTGCTCAAACAAATTATACCCGTTAATAATAGCCCCGGGAACCAACAAACAATCATCACTGAGCATGCAAATATATTTACCCTGGGCAGATTTAAAGCCCAAATTCATAAAATAGCCCCATGATCTTCTTGTTATGGGCTTATCACGCCATACGCCCCTATTGTGTTGCACAATCGTGATAATATCTTTTTGTTCGACCAGCCACGCAAGCGTGCCATCATCAGAACCCCCATCGACAACGATAATTTCATGTTTTATATTTTCAAGCTCTTGACGAACACTATCGATCGTGAGCTTAAGATACGTCAAACGATTGTAAGAACCGAGAACAACTGATATTTTTGGAGAAATAACGGGGGTTTTCATGGACTACTTTCTTTTATTATCACGTATTATCACGATTTTCTTGTCTTCTCTGGTTTACGATATACACTGATCTGCAATTTTGCGACTATTTTTTTTATTATTTTTTATTATACACACTAGGTTTTTATGAAGTTTATTATATATCTCGTATATTTTATCATGACACTATGCGCACACCATAACAAAACTCTAGCAATGTCTGAACCAGCTGCGCCACATGAAACAAAAAAAGCACTCGGTGTCACACGAAGCATCAAACCAACCGAACGACCAAAAGCGCCAGAAGATATTATTGAAATGACACGCAGGCTTGAAGTACTTACTATACGCAAAAAAAGTATAAAGAACCCTACGTTACTTGAAAAACTTAAACCAGCATATGACGCTATTGTTCTTGGTGATGCAAAATCGCTAACAGACTCACTTACAGTCACCCCTCATGCAACAATTCGTGCACTACGCATCTGTGATATCCAACCAAACTTAAAAGTGCGTGACTGTCTTCTCAAGCTCTGCTTCATACCAGAATTATTGTGCTGTTCACCTGGGCATAAACAAAATCAAACAGCTGAAGGATCGCTCTTACATCTTGCAATTATTATGAGGTTGCGCCATAAAAATCAAAAACAACTCGAGGTCATACAAGCTTTGTTACCCTATAACTTTAATCTTGACCAAACCAATTACGCTTTTTTTGACGACCAATTCTTTTTTGGTTCAGCACTCCACATGACCGTTTCTGGCGGTGGTGATATTGAGTTACTGGGCCTCTTGCTTAAGCACAGTGCTCACCAGTATTTTGATCTTAATATTCGTGATAATAATGGCATGACACCATTATCACTTGCCCAAAAAAATGGTCTTACAGAAGCTGCAAAACTCTTAATCGCTGCTGGTGCTGATCCAGAAATAACAGCTCGAACATGCTGCCGAACGGTAAAACACAAACCTGAAAAACAGGATTAATTATTTTTTGCGTAACACACAGGCATGCATATGGTTATGAAAAAACGGGATTTTTGAGAAAATATAATTAACGATACGACCTAATTTTGTGACTTCAAAGTCCCAGTTTTTAAATTTCAATAACGGTCTAAACGGCGAATGAAATAACCCGTCGATATGGGCTATCGGCTTGCTTTCGATAATCTCAAAGCCCTGAGATAAACATAATTGTTCAAACTGTTTTCGGGTAAATCGATATTCATAAAAATTACCCAACTGGGGGTCTACGTAATAGCCCATTCTTTTTTTATTAAAATAAAATAATTTTTTCTTAAAAATTTTACGAATAAAGTTATATTTTTTGGGATTAAAATAACTTAAAAAATATTGGATCTGACGTATCGTATTAAAACTAGGGACCGTAACAATTGCAAGACCATTAGTTTTCAGAGCATCATAGGCAGATTTTAGGGGCGCATGGGGACCGTCTGGAAAATGCTCAATAACGCCATAGCTTAAAACCATATCGAACGAATTTTTCTCGTACGGCATATTTAAAACATCACCCTGAATAACATCTAATTCTGGGCATAATTTTTTTATAACATCAATAGAGTCTGGATTAATCTCGATCCCACAAATATTCTTAAACCCGCGATCATGAAAATATTTTACTGCTTTGCCAAGACCACAACCGGCTTCTAAAATTTTTATATTTTTATCTTTATCTACAAGATATTTTGCTGTTAATTGCACAGCACAATCACGATCACATGATTTTAGAAGATTATTAAAATCTTCGGGCTTCCATGAGAATACGACACTTTTACAACTTGTAACCGGTGCTTTTTGAATTTCTTGATTCATACTACGCTCCTAAAATTTTTATATTACTTACGAAAAACCCCTACCCGCCACCAAATTTTATCGTTCATAAGACCTGAAAAATCATGCAGTTTAAAAAAATAATTATACACAGATAAACGTGTATTGTGCTTGGTAAATCGCGAAATTCTTTTATTTAAAAGATCTTCCCACCTGCGCATAGGGTCACGCAAGAAAATACGTGAAAACGGTAAAAAGTTTATATATTTTTTTCTTAAAATATATTTTCCTGCATAAAAATTAAAGCACGATTGCATATGCCAATATAATACTTTTTTCTTAATAACAGGACAATTCCCGTCATCAGAGCGTTTATAGGATACATAATCGATATTATTTTCGCGCGAATACACAAACGGAATATTCTCGTTATACAGGTGAATAAATAACGGATTTGACGAGATAATATAGTCGTCAAACAGTAACGATATCTCTTCGATAGAATCTTGTTTAATACGACCGGTATGCACAAGATGCGCCAGAAAATCTTGGTCACTCGTGATTATTTCGCGATATCGGGGAGCTGCCCAACGGGTTTTTGCTGTCACTTCCCATCCCACACGTTCAGCCCATGCTGCGCGTGAATAGCCTTCGATGTCAGCAACAAAAAGATCAAGCTCTTCTTGATAACGCTTAAACCATACCTGATCACTAATCACCGTCATCGACGGCGATCCATGAAAAACTACGGTTTTTTCATGGGCAAGTTTTTGAATAACAGCGGGCGATTCATTAAAAATAATATCGCCATCGTAATGTACTATTTTTTCTCCGGGAAAATACTGATTAATCACAAGCCAGCGCAAAAAACATTTTTTCTCGTAATCGCCAAACCGATCAAGCTGAGCATACTTTGTGTCGTATTCTGTATAAACATTCTCGACATCATGTAATCTATAACCCAAATCAGACAACTCTTTTTTATAAGACTCGCTCAATAACTTGTAACCAGTCAAAAATAAAACATCAAAATCGTTGCCAAAACCAAGCTGGTTATTACGCTCGCCAGAAAATTTCAATGGTACTTTGCCTTCAAAAATCTTCTCGTCCCCGAAAGACCAGGCCATAATTATATTTTTCATGAGTTACTCCCGTGTTAACAGTAAATACTTTGAGCCGCCGCCGCACCCCTCTACGACCGCGTAAAACTCGCTCCATTCCAGCCTACGCTCTAACGTAGCTCCGGCGGACAGGCGGGGTGAACGGCTCACTCCGGCGTCATCCCCGGCTTGACCGGGGATCCAGGCAAAGCTAACTTGTTACACCCCAAATAAATCTGATCTCTCATAAAATCATGCTCTTGTATTAAATCATCATACCACGCAAGATACTCAGCAACTTGTCTCTTTTGGTCAAAATACAAACCTGCTTGAACAACGGCGTTATGTGACAATTTTTCTAACAAAAATTCCTGCGTAAACAATTTTACCAAAACATGTGCCACAGCTTCATGATCAGCACGCGATACAAGTACCCCAGTCGCCTGATCTTGGTCATAAAAAACAGGTTGCACACTTTCTTCTTCTATAATAAGCTCTCGACCTAACGACAAGCTTTTTACCTGCTCTGGCACGCCGTCAATAGCTGTTGCAACAACAGGCAACCCACATGCTAGAGACTCTAGAATAACATTAGGAAACGTATCGGCATGAGCTGCATGAACATAAACGTCTGCAGCTTGATAATAATTTACCATAAAGCTTGAACTGTGCTGATAAGGGACAAACAGTATCTCTGTATTATTAATTTTTTCAGGAGCTCCAGAATCTCCCACACAGATAAATAAAAACTTTGTTTCTGGTAACAAAACAGACAACCTACCAACAGCTTGCTTAAGGGTCTTATAATCTTTCCAGATATTGGTTTTAACTGAATTTGCTGCAAATAATAAAATTTTTATATTTTGATCTAAACCTAAAAGCTCACGAGCTTTTTGTTTGTCACCAGGCTTAAAGATCGTTAAATCAACGCCGTTATTAATAACTTTTGTTGGAATATTTAAGTTATATAACATCGATTTTTTGACCTTATTCATGAGCCATTGGCACGGCGTTGCGATATATAAACGGGATTTTTCGTAAATCTTTTTTTTCTGGGCCCAATTATATGCGGTATTATCTTTTCTTACTGCCGGATATAGCGTGAGATCTGGGCACCCCCCACAACCAGTTTTCCATTTTTTACACTGTTTTGCATAGGCGCAATGCCCACTTAACAGCCAGGTATCATGTAAGGTCATAACAACAGGAACTCGTGAACTTATATCTGGTAACGTACGTAAGTCAAAATATTTACTATGTAAATTATGCATATGTACGATATCTGGTATTTCTGGGATAAGTTCTAAAAGTTTTCGTGAACCTGGGTAGTCAAATTGCTCTGTTCCGGTAAGATAATCACGATAGTTTTTATAGCGACCCGTGTTTTTGAATAACTTTTCAAGACGCCCCGCACCCTTTATTTTTCCAACAAAATTATTACAGGTTTTGGCAAGACCAAAATTAAGTTTCTCCCATGACGAGTATGCTTGGTCGTTAGGTATCAAAAAAACATTACTATCGTGCGTATACTTTTTACCAACAGCAAACCACGATTCATGGCCCAATAGTTTATAGGCAGTAAAGAGATCGTGGGCGACCTTTGCCGCCCCGCCACCACTATCAGCTGCGTTTACCTGTAAAATTCGTAACTTTTTATGCATGCGCTAGCCCACCTCACCATTATACCCACCAGCATATCGTAGTAACCTCAACATCTCTAACTCAGCGGTTAGTTGTTCAATGTCAGAATCTAATGGCGAAGCTCTTTTTGCATCTGTTTCTACTACTATTTTTTGACTCATGGGCTGGCTTTTTTGGTGCTTTTTTTTGCATCTTTCGTTCACCTTGCGCATAGCATTTTTGTTCCCTTTTTCGTACGCAATACGCATCTCTTGTCTATGTTTAACACGAGCTTTTTCGATACTTTTTTCTGTCGCTTTGCCATCTTTGATTAAGCAATAAATCTCATACTGACCAACATCATAGGCATCCTGTAAGACCCTAGGATGTACAAACGTGCGATCTGCTCCGGCATTAACAAGTAATCTGACAATATGTGCCTGTCTGTACCTAACAGCACAACCAAGTGGCGTCATCCCATTCCTATCTTGTATATTGATATCGATATCTTTATTTTTTAATAAAACTTTTACACATGAAACAGCGTCACATACACATGCATAATGTAAAAGAGACTCTTCTCGTATAGAACCATATCCTTCCCTTAATGGATCATTAACGCCAATCCCATTGGCAATTAAATACTGTAAAAAATCATGTCTATGCGAATAAATAGCCCAGACAGCAGGCTCAGAATCAAAAAATAGTTCAGTATACTGCCCATTAATAATGGTAAGAATGTCTTTAAGTGCGCCTCGACGCATAAACCGTTCAAACTGTTCTTCAGTTTGTTCTTCGTATTTAGGTTCTTGAACTATGTGCGCTGGTACTCGAGCTGGTCTTCTTGAACAACAAGACATGGGATATAGGTCACTTGAAATAATCGTTAAAAACACAAAAAACAATAGTTTTATTCTCATACATAACCCTCACATACTTTATTTATCGTAAACCCATAGTTTTAAAAACAGCACGTAATACACAGCCAATACTATACCGTATTTTACTTTTAAACGTATAATACGGTCGAATAACTTTAAAAATATTGTGATATGTTTTTTTGTTCATGCGTGCGTCGACAACAACCTGCGCCGGGTGAACCATATGATCAAAACACACAGAACCAACCGGCATTTCATGAAAAGCGCTTTTTTTTCCGTTTGCGTGAGCACCCGTAAGCCCGATATTCGAGATCAGATTAGTGTACGGCATAATAGAGTACCCATTATTTTTTATACACGTATAGGCCCACTGAATATCCCACGTATCGACTTTTTTTTGCTTTATCTGCTCAAAGCAGTTCGCCCAATGATCGACGATATTTTCATTTTTCAAGAATTTATATAATTCTTTTCGTTTTGTATGAGACCAATCATGTATCCTAAAATCGTATTTTTCCCACGCGCGCTTCCACGTCGCCCAACCCCAGATTGGATAATTTTTTGCAAAAAAATAACTGTATTTACTGTTTATTTTATTTAAAAAATAGCTTGTACCTGAAATCATCATGACAGAATTATGATCACGATATTTTTCGAGTAAATTTTGGCAAAAATAAAAAAACGACAAATCTGGCACACAATCGTCTTCAAGAATAATCCCATAATCAACATACTCAAAGAACCAACTGATCGCCGAGCTAACACCAAGGCCACAGCCAAGATTGTGCTCTCGAAATAACAGCTTCACGTCGCAATCCCAATCGATAAGATTTACTATTTCTCGCGCCTGCGCACAATTTTTTATGTCTTCAGGAATGTTATCACGCGGGCCGTCTGCTGCAATAAATAATTTTTTTGGTTTTATTGCCCGAATTTTTTCAAAAACAATAAACGTCGTATCTGGACGATTGAACAGTAAAAATAAAACTGGCGCTGATAGTGTACGGTCGTACATAAACTCCCCGTTACTCAAGTTTCTTAGCGTACACGATATTTAAATAACGATAATTTTCTGGTAACGTAAACGGCGTCTGAATACCCATATTTGTAGCGTCGGCAACAAGATACGAAAACCCGTTACGCTCAAGTATGCTTAATATCGTCCCAAGCTTTTGTGGGAGATTATAAAAATCGTGATATTCGAATACAATTTCGCGTACAAGATATAATTTGTGTTCGATCTCTTCAAAGACCTCCCCTTCCATGCCTTCGATATCGATTTTTAATAAATCAATGGGTTCGTTAATATAGTCACTTAATTTTGTTACAGGCACTGGTACTGCTGGGCGATTATCAAGAGCATATAAAGAGCCGCCATCAGAGTTATCAGGATAAAAGTCTATAATTCCTGTTTGTTTGCCAAGTGCTGCATTAATAAGATTTATTTTTGTAAGCTTATTACGTGAAATATTATTACTTAAAACTTTAAAAATATCCGGGTCTGGCTCAAAAACCGTAATTTTTGATTCTGGGTAGAGCAATTTAAAATATAACGTCGACATACCGATACAGCCGCCAGCATCTATAATATTTGGGGTACGCGAGACAGATGTAAAATGATAAATTTTGTCTTTAAAAATATCTTTATACTGATGAAAAAAGCCAAGTGAGTCGACATAATTTACCGTATAGCCAAAAAACGAAAAGTATCCAGGTTTTTTCCGTGGTAACGTCCTGATTTTATTTATTTTAAAGTCGATAAAGCGTTTATAGGCAAACCCCTGTATTTTTTTAAACGTAATCTGAGATAACGAAATCGCCATAACCTACCCTCTTTTTTGTTGCGCTAATTTTTTGATTTTAACGTTATCCAACTTGCTATAATATCTTAGTAATATCTTATCTTTGAATCCAAACTTGGGCCTAATCTCTTGATCCAAAAAAGCGCCTGAGAATAACCCTGTCGGCTTAAATTTTTTGAATATTATCCCGCGTGTTGCCTCCCAATACCCATATTTGATTGCGTTTATTTGCTTTTTTGGCGATAGAGATTTTTGGATCAAATCAATCACTTCTTCATGCGTTTTGGGAATATAACAACAATCAACATCTTCATACATCGACCGTCCAATCAAAATCGATGGCTTGCCCCAATAACAGGCTTCAACGCCTACTGTCGAAGCAAAAACAATTGTTTTTTCACAATACTCAAGAAGCGCATAACTATCTATTGTTTCTGCAGACCAAATAAACGTAAGATTTTTGTGCTGCTCAGCAGCAAGTTCTTTAAGTCGCTTAATCTGGGTGTTATCAAGATTTTTTAAACAGGGGTGTACTCGAAAATAAACATGCACGCTAGAATCATACTCAAGTGCACTTACGATACGCTTAGTCGCTGTTATCTCGTCGCCATATATAGAATCGGCCCATTCGGGAAACGAATCATATTCATCAATCGATGAATTAAAAATCACGATATTTTTTTTGGTTGTATCAAAACCATCGGGCAACCGTTTTTTTTCTTGCTGAGCTGAAAACGAAACCCAAGCCTGTTCTATACCGGAGCGCCGATCAATAAACCATTGAGCGCCAATCGCTTGTTTTTTTTCGTCTGCTACGTTCCAAAGTTCTTCGATTTCCTGCTTCATAAAACTGAGTGCTGTATGCGGTAAGCTGTTTTTAAATAACGAATAGGTCGTAATATTGCCGCCACGCTCATGCGTATAAAAAGTGATACCTAACTTTTGCGCAGCACAAACAGCTGGGTACACATCGGCAAATCGTCCGTTAAAAATATATATTCTATCTGGTTTTACTCGCGAAAAAGTCTCAAGACATGATTGATAGATTAATACCGCTGAATAAAGCTTCTTTTGTATCTTATGATTATAAAAAACAGTATCAAATTTGTGATCACGGACTTCAGAAACTAACGAAGATGTAACACATATACCTAATGCAGCTCCATCAAAAGTAAACTTTTTAAGATCGTCAATCGAGTTAAACTGTTCTGGTAAGGTAACAGATACAGACTTTTTTAGCGTAAAAATATTTTCTGGTTTAATACTTATTTTTTTCAGACCCGCATCACAACGACGTGTACATTTTAAACAACCTGTTTTGAGTTTATCGGGATTTGAAGTACAGGTACTCAAACTTCCCCGACAACCAAGCACAAAGACCTCATCGCCTTTGGCAAGATGGTCAGACATAAGCTCAAGCTCTGTTTCAAAATGCGGTACCCATGTATTATTAATCGAGTAAAATAAAACTTTTGTTAAAAAACTCATGTATTACACCCATGACGAAATATTAATAACTGTATCAACCCAGCTTTTAAATTCTGGAAATATAGATCCATCAGGATTATTTCTACGACACTCAAGCATTCTATTAAATGGGTTATAATTATTGGCTTGCAAAGCCCCTGGGACTTTATGTTCGTCAAATTTTAGCTTCCAGACATGACTTTTATCAGTCGAATAACTCACAATAAATGTATCACGTGCTTTACCCGATGTACGGTTACCACTGTGAACACCATTGGTATCAAAAACAAAAATATCGCCTGCTTTGCCCGTACATTTAAAAATATTGCTCTCTTCTATCTTTTTTTGCATATGCTCTTGAGCATATTCCAGAGTTAAACGAGAATGCATAAACTTTTCAAACGAATGTCGTATAGTATGAGAGCCAGTAATATAGGTCATATACTGGTCGCCCTCTTCGACATCGCTTAATAAAAACATAACATTAACCGATTTTCCCCATGCATCATGGTGCCATTGAAACGAACCAAAGCCAGTTTTTGCAATGGGCAATATACGTAAACCACCAGCACGATAAATATAGGTATCTGCTTTAAAATAGTGATTTATAATAGACGTAAGTTTATTACTGCAACAGCTGTTAATAAGCTGTTGAGAATGTTTAAATGGGTTGGTAGAACAGAATGCTTGTTCTTTTTGACTAAAGTAATCTTCGGTAAAGCCAGCACCTTCGTCATCGACATTATTGGTCTGCGTTTGAATAAAACTTACAAACCCAGCAAACTCTTGTTGCATAGCAGCTAATTCTGTCGGACTTAAAAATTGTTGAATTCGTACAATCCCGTGCTCATTAAGCTCTTTAACATATGGCTCAAGATCTTGTGGAGTGCTTTTAAATAAATATGAGATTGCAGGAACTCTTTGATAGTTATCACGAATAGGATGTAAAATCTCATGAAAAACAAAGTGCCGTTGACACCGTTTGAAGCCAAGAATTCCGCCAATCGCTGCCAATAAAACAAGTATACTTAAAAATAATATAGGTATTTTTGTTGGATACAGTAAGATCTTGCTTATCTTCATACGCTACCCTCTTTTTTTATTTTAAACTATTTTAAAAAGCCCTCGTAATAAACTTATGTTATTAAAAATATGCTCAAATGTATCAAAAAAGATAGTCTCTTTTTCCTATTAATTTTTCCAATAATTCTATAGTTACGTAAGCAAAATAACTTATTGTACTATGTTTTCGCATGTTATAACCATACTATTGCCCGCTCTTAGGACAATATCATAAACTTATATAAATCAATCAAAGTCTGGGTGGGATTTTATAATAGATTTTATAATAAAGGGACTCTATGAATTACCGTGTATTAGCCGTATTGTTATTAATAACAAGTAATTATGTAACACTCAGTCCTATGAGCAACCTACGCTCTTGTGTAAAAACTGTTTTTTGCTGCCGCTGTCGAACATCTAACAAACCTACTATATCTGACGCACCATCGCTTGACGCATATAGCGCTCCTGAAGGAAAAACTCCTGTTGAAGATGGTAATACGGGTGAAACAAAAGCAGCAACAGATCTTGCTGATCTTATACTTGATGATGACGATAAAAGTTTAAGCCCACAAGATATCGAAGAGCAGCTACGAATTCAAAACCCAATAACGGGCGAAACACTCTTGCATCAATGGGCTCTCAGATCTGACTTTGTAAAACTTATAGAAGCACTCCAAGATAAAGGGCTTGAAAATGCTACAATCATTGATCTTTTAGGTATACAAACAATAGATGGCAACACTCCCGTGCATATGACAATAGAAGCTTGCTCCATTACACGATTATTTCCAGAAGAGAAAGAAAAGCTTGCAGCCCTTTTTAACAAACAAAATAATGATCAAAATACCTGGTTACATATCTATGGGGCTGAAATAACACCAGACAAGATTAGGCTTTTTGGTAGTACAATTTCGGTTCTACGATTACCCAATATAGACGTAACGTCAGAAAACAAATTAGGGAAAACAGCAGAAACAATAAATCCCCAGTTAATACAAAGACAAAAACTTGGTTCTATTATGGCAGGCGCAGTGGGAAGACGGCGTAGTCGCATAGGGGATACACTGAAAACACCACTGACGTTTAGTCGTGACGTTAAAACCCCCGATGACGAATAATTATACTTAAGACGAAATAGCTCTTAAAATTCGCAAAAACGAGTCTGTCGTAACAAAAGTTATAACAGACTCGTTTTTTTCTTACTAAATTTTCTTTTTCATCATACGCTAAGAAAAAAGAGTATTTTTGAGAAATAATAAAGAATAGTATGCTTTTTAATTCATATCGATTTATTTTTTTATTCCTACCAATCACGCTTGTAAACTATTTTTTGTTGAACAAAAAATTTACTATAACTCTAGGCCAGTGGTGGCTCTTTATCATGTCGCTGGTTTTTTATGCCCATTTCGAAAAAAAGCATATTTTTATAATTCTTGCCAGTATTGTCTGTAACTTTATTGCTGGATTTTTGCTGAGTACAATACAAAAAAAATCTTATAAAAAAGTTATACTCGCAAGTGCAATAAGTTCAAATATTTTTTTACTTGGTTACTTTAAATATGCCAACTTTTTTCTGGTAAATCTTAATAATCTTGTGCATACAAATTATACTGTACAGGAGCTTTTATTGCCCCTGGGTATCAGTTTTTTCACGTTTACCCAAATAGCATATCTTGTCGACGCCTACAAACAAAAAATCTCAGATCATAATTTTTTATATTATGGGCTGTTTGTAACGTTTTTCCCCCATTTACTCGCAGGCCCAATTTTGCATCACACACAACTTATCGATCAATTTAAAGATATAAAAAAAAGCATACTTTCGTACCACAACATAACCATGGGACTTTTTTTATTTACATTGGGCTTAAGTAAAAAGTTATTAATCGCTGATAATTTTGCAACAATTTGTAATACGGGCTTTGCACGTGATATCCCATTAAGTTTTATTGAATCGTGGGCAACCAGTCTTTCGTATACGTTACAGTTATATTTTGATTTTTCGGGATATACTGACATGGCCTTGGGAGTATCACGCATGTTTAATATCACTATGCCCGAAAACTTTAATTCGCCCTATAAAGCCCAAAATATCCAAGACTTCTGGCGACGTTGGCACATAACGCTCAGTATATTTTTACGTGACTATATTTATATCCCGTTAGGCGGGAGCAGGCACGGCGAGATTAACACATACTGTAATCTTATGATTACGTTTTTACTGGGCGGCTTTTGGCACGGCGCAGGCTGGACTTTTATCTTGTGGGGCTTTCTACACGGTATCGCATTAGTTATTCACAGAATCTGGCAAAACATCTCAAAAAAAATAAATATTGCTATCCCATCGATAGTTGCCTGGTTTATTACGTTTAATTTTGTCAATATTGGCTGGGTCTTTTTTAGAGCAAAAAACGTTACCAGCGCCCTACAGATACTTACAAGCATGTTTTTGGTTAACAATAGTCACGATTTTTATACGATACCAGCGTCGTCGTTTATATCGCCTATCATAATTATTATGATTATTATTTTTATTGGGATATGTGCTATAACTAAAAACTCTGGCGAATTTACCCAAGATTTTAAACCGACATTATCATATGCTTTTATTACAGCACTGTTATTAACACTCTCAATACTATGCTTTAGAAGTTACTCAGAATTTCTGTATTTTAGGTTCTAAAATTTATGTACTCAGAAAACGTTTATAAACAATGGTTTATTACAACAATCGCATTAACGATAACGATATTTTTATTGTTTGTTATGTTTAATATAGTTTGTTCTTATCGAAACGAACGAACAACATATACAGTTCTTGAGCACGCAGCACAAACGTTACTTGATGGGCATATGGTCGCAGGCCTTGGTGACGACAAAGCATATGATGATCGCTTATTGCAAAAACTAATTATCCAAAAATTTAAAAAAATACCCGATATCGCTCTGTTTGGCTCGTCACGAAGTATGCCCATACGTACAGAATCTTTAGAATATTTAGGTTTAAAAAGTTTCTTTAATCACTCTTTAACATCTGCAAGTATAGAAGACGCAATTGCCCTACTTGGTATTTATCAAGCAACACATCACGCAATACCTAAGACGATTATTATCAGTATTGACCCTTGGATTTTTAATGAAAAAACGTTTTGTGAAAAATGGAAATCTAATGGCACGTATTATAAAACGCTTGTTACTCAGTTTTTCAAAACCAAAACAAGACCAAATCTTGATACTATACAAAAGAAATACGACTATTGGCGACTGATAAGCTTTTCCTACACGCTCCAGAATATACAAACATTGGGCAAAACGCCGTTACAATTTTTTATTCCAACAGACACAAATTATAACGAGTTTATTCGCGATATTGACGGAAGCGTATATATTCCTAAAAAAATACGGGAACAACCAGACAGTAAGACGCACGACATTATTGCCAAAAATATTAAGTACCACGTAACAGACTGTGCTCGTGAAAGAATTTCTAAACTATTTCATACAGATCTTTTTGAAGCGTTTATAGCTTTTTTAGTTCAAAAAAACTCCCGTGTTATTTTTTACCTACCAGCATATCATCCAGATTTGTATAAATTTTTCACACAAAATCCTGAATATTCTGGATTTTTTACCATCGAAACGTATCTTAAAAACTTTGCAGTCAAAAATAAGATTACTATTCTTGGGTCATATAACCCAGAAAAATATAATCTCGAAACAAAAGACTTTTTTGATGGCATTCATGGGCATGATTCGTGTATAAAAAAGGTCCTGCAAAACTAGGCTCTAGAGTATTTGGTGGCGTAAAGAAGTAGGAAAAGCCTAAAATCCCGTATATTTCTTGTTTTTTACTATAAATTATGAAAATCAATTATTAAATGATATGATTTTCATAGGCTATATATCATGATTTTCATAGAAAATATAGAAAATAATATAGAAAACAAGGAGGCCTATGTTTATTGAACGAGCGATAACAAGCAGTATTAAATCTGGCATAAAACAGGTACCAATTGTCGCAATAATTGGACCTCGGCAGTCGGGCAAAAGTACGCTTATTAAAAATATATTCAAAGACTATGTTTATTTAGATATGCAAGATGCTGATCTTTTTGATTTTGCCAATAGCGACCCCAAGGGGTTTTTAAATACGTATAAAAATGAAGTAGGCGTTATAATCGACGAAGCTCAATATGCCCCGAGTCTCTTTGCTCAGCTCAAAGTTGAAGTCGATAAAAACCCACGACCAGGGTACTATGTTTTATCAGGCTCTCAAAACTTTTTATTACATGAAAAAATTAGTGAATCACTAGCTGGGCGCGTTTACTTTTATAAACTTCTCCCATTTTCTATACAAGAATTACAACAAGCTCACAAACTTTGTAGTCAACCAGAAGCTCAAGTATACAAAGGCTTTTATCCTCGCGTATACCAACCAGAAGTAAATCCTCAAGACTATTATGCTAACTATATATCGACCTATGTTGAACGCGATATACGCAGCATAAGAAATATTGATAACATACTTATATTCAAAAAATTTATGCAGTTATGCGCTGTGCGTACCGGAGCAATAATAAATTTTACTGATCTGGCAACAAATTGTGGCATAACTGTTGCTACTGCAAAAAGCTGGCTTTCTTTGCTTGAAACAAGCTTTATTTTATTTTTACTGCCATCGTATCACGATAACTTAGGCAAACGTATCACGAAATCACCAAAACTTTATTTTTATGATGTTGGCTTAGCTGCGGCGCTTATGGGTATAGACCAAGAAACGATTATAAAAAAAAGAGAACTCTATGGAGCGCTTTTTGAAAATATGATAATTGTCGATATCATGAAAAATTGTAACGCACAAGGGCAACGTTCTGTGTTTACATTTTTTCGAGACAGTAATAAAAACGAAATCGACTTGATCATCGAAACTGGCGGCAAAACAGTGTTACTTGAGATTAAAGCATCTGAAACAATACAAACTAAGTTTTTTGATACAATCATGTGGTTTAAAGAACAAAACAAGCATCGAGATAACGATCTAGAGTCTGTCGTAATTTATGGTGGACAGACAAGTCAAAAGCGATCTCAGGGTGAAATAATTGCGTGGAACAAAACAGTAACGCTTTAGGATGGGGGGGGGGTTTTTATATTGAAGAGCTCTCTGATCGGTTAAAAACGTTACGAGATAAATTTTTACTACTCGCAAAGACGCTCATCACGTAAAATTAATGTTTCCCAATAATAATTCGACCCAAAGCGAACGCCTCTGCAGCATCTACACCAACCGTTGCTCCACGCCAACGCGCAAGATGCTCAAGGGCTTTATACGACCGCGGATGCGGAAAATCTCGCATTTCAGATGCATATACTTCGAGTGCCTTAATTTTTAGTGATAACGTCGAAGAGATATTTACAAAATAGTTGGGGGCAAAAATAGGTGCTGAATATGGCGTTTGCCATTCAGTACTTGATGCAACTTCAAAAAAGAGCACCTGGGTCACACACACACCTGGCATTGGTCTACTTGCTGCAATAACAGCATCATGAACACGACGATGGTCGATATTAACGTCACCAGCATGATGGGTATAGATAATATCTGGTTTAATTTCGTTAATTTTTTGTTCGATTATTTTGACAATATCAAGCAGATCAATAGAATCCATACGGTTATCAGGAAAATTGTGTAGCATAACAGACGTAACACCCAAAATTTTATTTGCTGCATGTGCTTGTTGCGCAAGAGCACTTAATTCTTGCGAATATATATCCCGATCACGTTGTGTGCTGCGAGCTGTCATACCTTCGGCCAAAATAAGCACATGAACTTGATCGCCCTCTTGTACATGCCGGGCCATAGTCCCACCACAGCCAAGAACTTCATCATCGGGATGAGCAGCAACAACTAATACTTTCATACACTAACTCTTTCGTAATTTTTTTTGTGTTCTGTCTGTTCTATGTCAAATTTTCTATACCAATCAACTACTTTTTGAGCTTGAAAAATAGACGTTGTTGCAATTAAGCCCGTGTGTTGATAACTTCCCGTATACGTAAATTTTTCACCATTGAGCTTGGATAAAAATCCGCCCGCTTCTTCTAAAATTAATTGCGGCGCTGCAATATCCCAATCTCGTATTGCAACATCTTTAAAAAATACATGAGCACTATTATCAGCAACTTTACAGATCTTTAAAGCGATACTTCCAGATTCGACATAATAAGAAAAATTTAAATCGTTAAATAAACATAAAGTGCTACCGCGTGGTTCTGGATAATTATCAATCAATGTCGTAATTGCTGTTTTGGTACATATCTGTAATCGATTGTTATTACAAAAAGACCCTTGCCCAAGCTCAGCTGTATATAATGTTTTTAATAACGGAGCATACACAGCTGTTATAATTGGTCTATTATTTTGCATCAATGCAATCTGCGTAACAAAACCAGAGAAGCCCTTAATAAAACTGGCTGTCCCATCAATGGGATCAATTAACCAATATAACGTTGGACGTTGTTGCACAAGAGAAGCTTCATCTTCTTCACTGATTACAGGAATCATCGCGTCAAGTAATAAAAGCTCAGTAACAAGCATATCGTGTGCAAGCCTATCAACCGTCGCTTTTACCGTTTCTTGTTGCCAAATACCCGTAAATATTTTTTGTTCTCGCCATTCAAGAAGCTTGTAACCAACTTTTTGGACGATCTGGGATATTTTTTTGAGCATACTGTAATCTTTCAAGCATATTTTGTAAACGGTGATCAGGCGATACTGCAACCCAACCTAAGAGTTCATGAGCTTTAGTTGGGTCCATACATACGATTGGTTGTTGTATAGAAGAATATGTAACACGGCAGCCTTTAACAAGACGTGAAATTCTTGATGCCAGAATATCAAAACTGCATGGCTCGCCTGTTGCAATGTTAAGACGTAAAAATCCTGTATGTGACACGGCAAGTGTCTTATATATCGCTAAGACAACGTCTTCAATATGAATAACATCTAACGGCAAGGGGTAACTCGCTGTGATAGTAATTTCATTTTTTTGTAACGCAGATATACACAGGTTATGCACAAGACCAGAAAAACGACATTCACCATAGAGCCCAGGAAAACGCAATACTGTTATGTCTATAGCTTGCAAAGCTGCAACTTCAAGCATCTGCTCACATGCAAGTTTTGTTGCAGCATAATACTCTAACGGCTTACATAGGGTATTTTCTTGTAATAGTTTTTCAGCAGGCATGCCATAGACAGATTGCGATGAAGCAAAAATAAATTTTCTTATATTTTTACGCAACGCATAATCAATCAAATTTGCTGTTGCTTGAACATTTGCTGAATATAATAACGAAATATTTTCTTTACCCGGTACCGGCGATAACATAGGGTTTTCATGATGTGGTTGTAACGCAATTTCAATATGGCCTGCAAGATGCATAATAACCGTCGGTGTTTTTTCTTGTTGGGCTAAAATAGCCACATGGTCAGGACGTGAAAGATCTGCGCTCCAATAATTTTTTTTAATAATAACATTTGGGCTAAAATACACGGGCATCACATCAAAATTACATGCTTGCAAGTATGCAACAACGTGACTCCCTAAAAAACCAGAAGCACCTGTAACAAGAATCATAATGTACAATCGATAATTTGTTTTTGTGCCATAATAAAATCACCATGATCAACAAACGTATCCTGTGAGCTGCGCATCAAAACAACACCTTCTTTCCATGCTAATTTGTGCGTAGGTATAGTACCAGAAATTGCTTGATCGACAAGCAGCCCAACTTCATCAATACCTGCAGCCATAGTTAACGTAACACTTGTTGAAAATCGTGGGTTAATCTCAAAAATATACGGCTGCCCATTATCATCAAGACATAATTGTACGTTAAATGGCCCATCTGCATGTAATTTTTCCTGAACAAGAATACACAAATCTTCTATGAGCTTATTATAACGAGTGACTGCCAAACGAGTAATCCCGCGCTTAGAAATAATTTCTTTAGGGATCACAGCTTGCACATTACCATCTCGCCAAACAACAACTGAAACAGTATATTCTGGCCCAAGAATATATTCTTGAAGTAATAAACTCTCAGACGTATAGTGTGTATTTTTTAAATATTTTTCTATCTCTTCTTGTGAATTAACTTTGCAAACACCACGGCTACCTCGGCCAACACGCGGTTTAATAATCATGGGAAATACACACGACGTATAATCAAAAGCATCATGTAAAAGATAGGTCTTGGGCACTGAAATGCCGGCACGATAAAGCGACTGCATTAAAGCATATTTATCTAAACAGGTTTTTACAAACTCTATATTGGGCAAAATAACGTTGATACCGTCTCGTTCAAGTTCAATAGCTGCCACAAGCTCTTCGTCGACCAGGGGAATAAAAACATCAACGTTTTCTCGCAAACAAATTGACCGTAGAGCTGGTAAAAACTCTAACGAAGCGCCAGCAGGTATCACAAAACTTTTATCTGCTATAAATAGCCCTGCTGCCTGCCCGTCCATATCAGCAGTCAAAACACGATAGCCTTTATTTCGTAGTGATGTAATCAAAAATGGTATGGCAACGCCACCAGCACCTGTTAATAAAATCGTACGCTTCATTTTAGATCTTCCCAGGTAATCCAATGATCTTCAGGAATATCTTTTTTAACGGTCATGCCAACAATTTTATCAAAAATAGCTGGAGATACTCCATATCCTGGACGCTTGATACACAAATCTTCTTTTTTTATAACCTGACCAGATTCAAGTCTTTTTGTAACATGAACACTACGTCGCCCCTTTTGAAACATTTCAGCTTCTTCAATCGAGGGACCATTTTTAATCCCGTCACCAAGCGCAGCTTCGATGTCACGAATTTGCTGAACCATGATTTTTAGTTCATGTGGCTCAATAGCAAACGTGTGATCTGGTCCATGTTGATTGCGATCCAAAGTAAAATGTTTTTCTATTATTTTTGCTCCATGGGCAACTGATGCCAATACAATATGCCAGCCAAGGGTATGATCAGAATATCCGATAATATTCCCAAATGCCTGAAACATGGTCTGTATTGCCGCCAAGTTTGCTACATGCACAGGAGCTGGGTAGAGCGATGTACATTGCAATAACATAATATCTTCGTTACCAACGTTTTTACATACGCGTAATGCAGCCTGGATATCACTATAATCTGCCATGCCGGTCGAAAGAATAACCGGTTTTTTTAGAGCCGCAATAAAGCCAATAAGATCTAAATCGGGTAAATCAAATGACGCTACTTTAAATGCTGGCATGCCTATATCATGCAATTGCATTACTGCTTCTTTATCGCATGGAGACGACAGGAAAGTCACCCCGCATTTTTTTGCATATGCTAACAATTCAGCATGCCATTCACGATTAATTTCAAGCGACTTAATAAGGTCATACGTCGATAAAGAAATTCCTGCTTTATTAAGATACGAAAAGCCTGGGGTAAATTTAGAATAATGCTTTTGCGCTTTAAAAGCTTGAAACTTAACGGCATCAACTCCAGCATCTGCCGCAACTTCAATCATTTGCATTGCTGTTGCAAGATCACCATTATGGTTTGATCCAATCTCTGCTATGACATATGTTGGCTGATCCTGGCCAATAAGCCTATCTTCGATAATTATATTTTTTACGCTATTTTTTTTCATATTCCATCACCGTGCATGATACATCATGCTTTACTGTTGTCCCAACACATACATAATCTGCTTGTTCAAAACTTTTATACGATGCAATATTTTCTTTTTTTATATACGCGTTAATTTTTTTTACACCACGCTTATCAAAAACATCACGGGTAACCTGCGTGATAATTTTTTTTCCTAACCCACGACCACGATACTGGCTGGCAAGATGAATAGCAATTCTATATTCGTGCAGATCTTGCTCAGGATCAAAGCGAACATAGCCTATAAAATCTTGCGTTCGGCTTTTGATAACATAAAATATTGTTTTGGTATCGTTAATTTTTTGCGTAAACCATGTAACGTGATTTTCCCACGTTATTTTTTCTTGAAGAAAAGATTTTTGTCGAACAATTGGGTCATTAGAAACATCAAAAACATCTTGCATGTCAGATAACTCAGCAGGCGCTATATAAAACTGTTCTTGAACCGATTTTTCGATACCTCGTAAATATGCAACATCCTGTTCAAAATCTGTTAAATTATCTTTAAAATCATGAATCGACTCTACCGTCACCGTACAATCAGATGGATATAACCCAAGAATTTGATCATATTTTATCGACCCCTGACCAAGATGTTTGTGCTGGTCGTAAATACCATTCCAGTCTCCGTCAGTCAGGTGAAACATAGTAGGTTTGAGCGCCAAGAAAGATTTAACATACTCCATCTGGTCAATACCAAGAGCATTTGCAGCTGTAATAGCATGCTCTAGATCAAAACAGAACCCAACGCCTGTTTCGCGCATAACACGTTCTATCTGATCAGGAGCATGTCCATTACACACAATATCTTTCCAAACCTCATGCCCTCGAGATCCATAATATGGTTTATTTTCGATCACAATACGCGAGTCGTTAATTACTTTTAATTGTCTAATCGTTTCGTCAAGATTCCCATTTGCACCTGAATGAAAAATAATAATTTTTGCATTAAGTGCGTCAGCAAAACGTAAAGTCTCTTGTGCTAAGCTCATATTTTTTTCAAAGTTTTCTTTGTTGGCTAAATTTAAACCCAAATTAAAATGGGGCGCATGAATAATAAATGGGATCTTGAGATCTTGCCAAAACGTAATAGTCGACTCAAAAGAATCGGGCACAGCTAATAATTCGATATACTGACAATAGTTTTGTTCAAACAAACGTCGAGCATCTTGTATGTATGCAAGATTTCCCGACCATACTTTTAATCCAACGTTAAACATATTTTGCCCTATCTTGTTTTAAAGATTTTTGATAGCCCTCATTACGTTGAAAATGGGCATTAATATCTTTCAAATCAGGCTTGTTCTCCAAAAGTTCCAGAATATCATGCATCGTAAATACCGGATTTTTATGGTACAGCTCTTCGTAGATAGCTGAAACAAATTCAAAATCCTCTTTTTCGTCTACCGTCCAGCGCAGTCCCGAGAGGTCACGGCGATACGTAACATTACCAAGCTTAAATAAATTTGGTCGAGTATGAATAAATGGCGTCACATGCTCTTGTTCAGATGGTAATTGTGCTTGCTCCCAAGCTTGTCGTAATACAATATGAGAAAAAACTTCTACATCAAGACCATCAGGAAATGTCGGTTGTAATACATTTGAAACATAATCTAATCTGTTATTAAGATAATACGCAATAACCTGGTCGATAACTTCAGGATCTGTAAGCGGGCAATCTCCCGTTAGCCTAACAACATGATCGGTTTTATAATAGTTTGCAGTATGATAAAATCGATCAAGAACATTATGCAAAGAACCGCGAAAGCTTTCTAACCCGTTTTCTTTGCACAATTGCTCAATAACGTCATCAGTCGAATCGTTACTTGTTGCAATCACCAGCTTATCAATACATTTTGAACGTTTAATACGTTCTATCTGTCTTAATAACATGGGCTTTTGCAAAATGGGCAAAAGCACTTTTCCAGACAATCGAGTAGAAGAATAACGAACTTGTAAAATTGCTACGACCATATAAATTTAATCTCTTATTTTTTTATTTTTTTTCGAGTAAGAACCAATGCACATCACCTTGTGGGAAATTTGTATCTCGGTGGTATGCAAAGCCATAGTCGACTAAGCGTAAGTCTTGATACAAATCGAGCATCTCTCCAGCAAAATCGCGCTTAAATAATTTATCTGCATGACCTCGATAGACAACGTTAATGGGCTCTGGATTATAAAACTCGACCAGACAAATATATTTTTTCGAAGTTTTATATAAAACGTCATACGCTTGCTTGAGCATGACCGGGTCAATATGAATCAAAACAGCTTTGGTAAAAACAAAGTCGCGCTGGTAATCAACAGTAAAATCGGTAATAGACCCAGCATATGTTTTGATATCAGGAATCGTACGTAATTCCTGTAACGCTTTGTGATTAATTTCTGTCGCTGAAATAGTAATAGTAGGCTTAAGTATTTTAATCGCTTGGATATTTAAACCAATATTAGCACCAAACTCTATGACCGACGTAATTCCAGAAGTTTTAGAAAAGATCTTAGAAAATAAAGCAATATTATTTGAAACGAGCTTTGTATTCGTATTTCTTTCGGTATATTCATCACCAAAAGAACCTGCCCAAAAATTTTCTTGTTCTGTTGTAAATTTTTCTAACATACTACTCTCTCTTTTTTATTTATTTTTATTTTTTATCGTACTTTAAACAATTGTTTGAGCGGCTCTGTCTCTAATAAACTATCTAACGTCTCATGCTCAACAGCATCTTTAATAATTTTAAATACACTATCATAGGTGCTCACAAGTTTTTCGATATCTTCGGGTGTATGAGCGTAACTCAAATTATGGGTCCCAAGTGTTAAAATACCCCGCTTAAAAATTTCTTGTAAGAATAACGTCTTGATATGCATAGAACTATACGGGATAACATCTTTTATTGATAAGAACGTCCAAGCTGGATGTCCTGATATCGAAAAAATATGCCCTACGTTATGCTTGATAATAAGTTCATGTATTTTAGTTAAGAGTACCGTCCCGCGTTCTTGAATTGTCGATAATACCGGATACTTTTGTAATTTATTTAATGTCGCATACGCCGCTGCAAGCGATAGGGCTTCGCCCCCAAACGTAAAAGAAAAAAATATCTCTTCGCATAAACTCATAATATCAGCACGTCCAACAAGCGCAGAAACGGGATATCCATTTGCCATGCCTTTGCCAAATGTTGCAAGATCAGGCGTTACGCCAAAAAGTTCTTGTGCACCACCGTTAGCATATCTAAAACCGGTAACTATTTCGTCGAAAATTAAGACAGCGCCCTGTTGGTGTGCAAGCTCTTTCACCGACTCTAAAAAACCTATCTGTGGGTAGGCACTATTCATGGGCTCTAAAATCACAGCAGCTATTTGCCCTGGATATTCTTTAAATAAATCGTGTAACGACTCGATATTATTATATATAAATTTATGGGTTAGAGCTTGTGTAGACTCCGGAACTCCTAAGTTTCGTGAGGTCGACCCAATATACCAATCTTGCCATCCGTGATAGCCACATACAGCGACATGATCACGATTTGTATATGCGCGAGCAAGTCGTATTGCAGCTGTTGTTACATCAGAACCGTTTTTTCCAAACCTGACCATCTGAGCACAAGGGACCATTTCGATTATTTTTTCGGCAACCAAAACTTCTATGTGATGGGGTAACGAAAAAATAACGCCCTCTTCAAGTTGATTTTTTACAGCAAGAAGAACATCAGGATCGTTATATCCTAACGTAATAGACGCAAGCCCATTCACAAAATCGATATACTCGTTACCGTCAATATCCCATACACGACTCCCCTGACCTCGTGCAATATAAAACGGCGCAGCTCCTTTTGGATACTGTGTTTTACTCTTACTAAACGTTTGGGTGCCCAACGGAATAGATTTAAGGGCTCTTTCAAGCATCTTCTCTGATTGATAATAGCGTTCGGACACGGGAATCTCCTGTATTAATAAAATTTATAAAGATAAGCGCCATAACGACGGCTTTATAATTTTTTCGTCTGTAAGAGCAAAAGAACTAAAGTCTAGTTGCTCTTGGGGTAACATGTTATATGCATGCACGATTTGATCTAACTGATCGCATGAACATATCCCAACAAGCGCAACGTCTATATGCTTTAAATCATGACAAAATTTTAACGCAGCCTGAAGTCCAGAGAGCCCATAATTTTTAGTATAACTTTTGTACTGTTTTATATGAGATTTAATTGGGTCAAAATAATTGGGAACGTCCTGTAGTTCCATAAGTAATAAACCCTGAAGAAAAACAGAACGTGCATGAATTTCGATATTATTTTGTTTTAACTGAGGTAATAAATCACACAACGTCTGATCAAACACGTTAATAGGTAACTGAATTAGGTCAGGAGTAAATTTTTTAAGAATTTCTTCAAGTTCTTGTTTTGTATAGACAGAAACACCAATTTTTTTAACTAAGTTTCTTTCACGTAATTCAAGCATCTTGCCCCACAGAATTTGCGAATCTTGCTTAAGCAAGTCTTGAGCTTGATGAATTAAAAGCCCATACGTTTTTGTCATGCGTAATCGCATTAGCGACTGTAAAAAACTATCTTCTAATATCTGTCCGTCATGTTTTGTTAACACAGACGAAAACTGTGGGGTTTTGGTTACGATAGTAAAATCATGATTTAAATTATGAGAAGAAAGTACGTTACCTAAAACTTCTTCGCTTGAGCCGTATAAAAAAGCTGTATCTAAAACCTGTATGTCCTGTGCTTGAGCACTCGTGATAATCTTGTGCACCTGGTCTTGTGGCACACGACCAGATTTATTCGAAATCCCGTAATCAAGACCAAACTGTACAGTACCCAAACCTAATTTCATATAATTACCTCACGAATTGTCGTAATAACTCGGGTTATATCACGATCAGAAAGCGTCGGGTACAGGGGAAGCGAAAGCGTCTCGCGATAATAGTTCTCAGAATTAGGATAATCGCCCTCGGTAAAATTATATTTTTTCTTATAATACGGCTGTAAATGTACCGGAATATAATGTACCTGAAGATATATATTACGTTTTTTTAATTCTTCAAAAATTTCTTTTTTATTTTTTTTAACAAGATCAAAATTAATTAATAACGGGCACAGATGAAACGCAGCATACGAATCAGCATGTTCTTGCAAGAAAGCAAATCTAGGATCTCCTGCAAGTTCTTGTTCGTATCTTTTGACAATGTCACGACGCCTGATAACAAATTTGTCCAATTTTTTTAGCTGTGAGATTCCAAGCGCAGCTTGTATATCGGTCATGCGATAGTTAAAACCCAACACATGCATCTGATAGTACCAAGGGCCGTCACATTGTGTAAGCTCTTGTGGGTCACGCGTAATCCCAATCGTGCGTAACGTCAAAAGTTTTTTGTATAACTCGTATGAATTGGTCGTAATAGCGCCACCTTCTCCTGTAGTTATAGTCTTAACGGGATGAAAAGAGAAGATCGTCATGTCTGAGTATGCACACGAGCCAACTTTGTTATTTTTATATCTTGATCCAATTGCATGCGCCGCGTCTTCTATGACAAATAAATTATGTTTTTTTGCAATACGTGATATCTCACTCATGTCACACGATTGTCCTGCAAAATGTACGGGAATAAGAACTTTGGTTTTCTCAGTAATTTTTTTTTCGATCTCTTCTGGATTAATATTGCCTGTATTTTTATCGATATCAGCAAAAGTAATCTCCCCGCCTGCATAGAGCATCGAGTTTGCTGACGCAACAAACGTTATAGGTGACGTGATACCAACATCACCTGGTTTTACGCCAAGCGCCAATGTTGCAAGATGCAACGCAGCGGTCCCGTTAGAAAGAGCAACAGCATACTTTGCGCCCGTATATGCACACAGGGCATCTTCAAACTCTTTTATTTTTGGACCTTGAGTTAACCAGTTGGATCGCAAAACTTTAACAACTTCCCAGATATCCTGGTATGAAATCGCTTGCTTCCCATACGGGATTATTTTTTTTTTAAAAAACACCACACTCTCCTATTTTGTTATAAGAAAAGTTTGGCCTATTTTTATTTTAAATCAACGCGAACAAGAAAAAAAGCGTATGCTTTCTTTTAGCACACGCTTTTTTTCTTTTCGTTCGAATAATAAATTTTACCGAGCGGCTGCACCTGCTTCATAACGTTTAAACAGGGCCAACATTTTAGGGTTAGGATTTTCTGCTGCAGCTATTAATACCCCTTGATTTAAAACAGTTCTGAGAATACCTGCTTCTTTTGCTTCACTAACAAATAGCTCAGCAACTGCTAGAGTAGGATTGCTTGCTGCATTTCGTAATACCCTTTCAGTAAGAACAGTTCTGAGAATACCTGCTTCTTTTGCTTCACGAACAAATAACTGAGCAACTTCAAGATTAGGATTTTTTGCTGCACCTTCTAATACCCATTGGGTTAAAACAGTTCTGAGAAAACCAGACTTTCTAATATTTTCGTCTTGTACAAGCAGTCCGAGCACCCCCATATATTTTTCACGAACATCAAGAACAGTTTTAGAATCAGTTTTTTGCTTTTCGATCTCTTTTTCTACAAAGTATATTGCTTGCAAAATATTGAATAATACATCTCCATAAACAGTTATTATCTCAGGTTCTGCTTCTCCTGTTGGAGTAGGTGCTGCAGCAGCTGCCACAATTGGGGTAGCCCCTAAATCAACTTCTTCTTTTTCATCTGTTGGCAACTGAGCCCTGCTTATTGCAAGCACTCGTTGCTTGATTGCATTAAGCCAAGTGATAAGCAATGGGTGATTTCTAATCGCAAAAGGGTTTATTGTTATCCATCTATCTACAAGATTTTCCAAATACTTCTTACTTGCTTTAACAAATAATTCAGTGGTCAAGCTTCTGTTTGCCTGATGCATAATTTGTTTCAGAGCTGTTTGTGTTATCATATAATTATAATTAGAGAATCGTTTACTAAGTCGCGCACATTCACTAAAAGTAGCAAGATTTTGTGGGTCGAGATGAAATGTAAGAATATTGGTGATAATAGTATTTGGGAGTCCATTTAGCTTGGTAAAGAAATGTTGTTCGCAAACATTTCCATTATCAAGACTAAAGAAGCGAACCTTTACAGGTCTTACTGCAATAGCTCGAACAGATTTAGCATCAGTTCGTCGTCGCTTACGACCCGTTTCTACTGGCGCAGCTTCAGCTACTGGCGCATCTTCAGCTTCGTCCATGTCTGCACGACTTGTTTTTGTTGAACTCTTTTCTTCGACAACACCAACATCATAACCTGGCCGTGCAGCGGCAGCAGCAGCTGCGGCGCGAGTAATACGTCGAGTTGGGGCCGGAGCCGCTGGCGATGTTAATTGAGTTGGGCGTGCAGCGGGATAAAGATCAGGAGTAAATGCTCCTGAATACAAATTTACTAACGTGATAAATATAATACGCTTAACCATGATAATAACCTCCATAATAGTTTTAAGTTTACGGAAATTTCCGTTATTATCACCTTAAACGATTTGGCAATATTGTCAAATTGAATATTAAAAACATGCGTATTTTGGTCAAAAAGTGACAATTTTGGCTATTTTTTGGCGGTTAGATAACATCACGTAACTCTCTCACCAGTTTTGGTAATCGAACATCAGGTGACCGTTTAGTATTTCCTGATAGATCTTCTAGCTTTTCTATCATCAAGCGCATATCTTCTATCGACAACCATTGAGTATTATTACCACTGTGATATTCAAAATCACGGTCGACAGGGGTGCCGCCCGGTAAAATTTTTCTAGACACATCAAACGCAGGCTTAATAACATAATGGGTATCAAACTCTAACGTATAATAGGCATCTTCTGTCGTAATCATCATTTCATGAACTTTTTCACCCGGTCTAATACCAACTTCTCGTAATCGTATGTCGGGCATAAGTGCATAAGCTAAGTCGACAACACGCATCGATGGAATTTTTTTAACAAACAGCTCGCCACCTTGCATTGTACATAGGGCCATAAGAACCATCTCGACAGCCTGTTCAAGCTGTAACCAAAATCGAGTCATACGATAGTCTGTAATGGGCAACTCTTTGGCGCCAGAGGCCAAAAGTTCTTGAAAATACGGAATAACAGATCCGCGACTTCCAGCAACGTTACCATAGCGAACAACTGAAAATCGTGTGTCATGCGAACCTGAATAGACATTACCCGCGACAAATAATTTATCTGAGCACAGTTTTGTTGCCCCGTATAAATTTATAGGTGCACAAGCTTTGTCGGTACTTAATGCTACAACACGTTTAACCCGACGGTCGATAGCAGCGTCTATAACGTTTTGAGCGCCAAGAATATTAGTTTTTATTGCTTCAAACGGGTTATATTCACATGACGGAACTTGTTTAAGAGCAGCTGCGTGTATGACAACGTCTACGCCATCAAAAGCACGATACAGTCTATCTCTATCGCGAACATCGCCAACAAAAAATCGAAGTCTCTCTTGATTTTTAAATTCTGGCATGTTGGACATTTCAAACTGCTTAAATTCATCACGCGATAAGACAATTAATCGTTCTATTTCTGGGTTATTTCGTAATATCGTTGTAATAAACGCTTTACCAAACGATCCAGTTCCACCCGTAATAAGAATTGATTTATAGGGTAACATTACGAACTCCCATTATTTCTTGCGTAATAGTTCTACTATTTTTATTTTGCTCAAGATACCACGTATACGTTCGCTTCATACCTTCTTGAATATTTATTTGCGCATACCATCCAAGTAAGTTCAAACGAGAAATATCCAATATTTTTCTCGGCGTTCCGTCAGGCTTTGACGCATCAAATACTATAGACCCATCAAAACCAATAAATTCTTTAGTTCTCAAAGCTAACTCTTTTATTGATAGTTCTTGACCCGAGCCGATATTAATAGACTCACCAATTTCGCAAGCGTTATAGTTTTGCATTAAAAAAACAGACGCATTGGCAAGATCATCAACATGTAATAATTCTCGTAATGGCTGCCCACTTCCCCAAACAGTAATCGCCTGTTCGGTTATCCCTATTTTTTCTAATATAGACCGTAATGTATGATCGTTAAATTCAAAGGTCCCATCAAGCCCATAGCCTAAAAAAAATCGTAATAGATCTTGTCGTATACCGTCAAAATCTCCTGCTCGTAACAATTTAGCTAAGTAACATTTGCGAAATAAAGCCGGAAATACATGGGCCGTTTCGAGATTAAAATTATCCCGTTGACCATATAAATTCGTAGGCATAACTGAAATAAAATTTGTTTTATATTGCTCGTTATAATAACGACATAATTTTATAGCTGCTATCTTGGCAATCGCATAGGGCTCGTTAGTCGGCTCAAGCATTCCCGATAATAAATAGTCTTCTTGTAATGGCTGTAAAGCATACTTTGGGTAAATACATGAAGAACCAAAATTTAATAATTTTTGTACCTGATATTTATATGCAGCATGAATAATATTTGTTGCAATCATAAGATTATCGTAAATAAATTCAGCTTTATAGGTACTATTCGATAAAATACCACCAACTTTTGCTGCAGCTAAGAAAACATATTCTGGCCGTTCTTTTTCAAAAAAATTATTCACAGCTTGCTGGTCACGTAAATCAAGTTCTTGAGGAGTACGTACGACAAGATTTTTATAGCCTAATAACACTAACCGTTCAACGAGCGCCGTCCCAACAAGCCCTGTATGGCCCGCAATATAGATTTTTGCTGATAGTTCCATAAGTCTTACTCACTCATCATTTGTGGAACCGAAAACGAATGGTCTGTATATAAAAAGTTTTTTTGCAAACAGACATCTATCCCGCGACCAACTGGTGTAATTTGCGCATTTTTCAAATCATAATCGACCATGATCGAAACGAGCTCATCAAACGAAACCCGTGGCTGCCAGCCAAGCACACGCCGTGCTTTTGAAATATCAGCACATAAATTTTCAACTTCTGTTGGTCTAAAATATCGAGGGTCAACTTCTATAAGAACATCACCCCGTTTAAGCGTATTATTATTATTTTTTACGCGATCACTTATGCTCACAATAATACCACGTTCATGAGTTCCAGAACCATGCCAGGCTAACTCAAGACCTATATATGAAAAAGCTCTTTCCACAAATTCACGAACCGTATGGCTTTCGCCAGTTCCAACAACATAATCTTGCGCTTTTTCTTGTTGTAACATCAGCCACATCATTTCGACATATTCGGGCGCAAAGCCCCAATCACGCTGAGCATCAAGATTACCTAAGTATAATTTTTTTTGTTTTCCTAAAACTATTTGTGCAAGCGCACGCGTAATTTTTCGGGTAACAAATGTTTCGCCTCGACGCGGGCTTTCATGATTAAATAAGATCCCGTTACAGGCAAAAAGCCCATAGGCTTCACGATAATTAACGGTTATCCAGTGAGCATATAATTTCGCTATAGCGTAGGGACTGCGGGGTCTAAAGTGCGTACTCTCACTTTGTGGTGCTGGAGCATCACCAAACATTTCTGACGAAGATGCTTGATAAAATCTTGTTTGTATGCCACTACGACGAATTGCTTCAAGAATACGTATCGTCCCAAGACCCGTTATATTCGCTGTATATTCAGGCATATCAAACGAAACTTTTACATGGGTCTGGGCACCCAAATTATAAATCTCGTCCGGTTTTGTTTTCCAGATAATTTCGCTCATAACACCAAGATCTGACAGATCACCATAATGCAAAAATAAACGGGCCCCCAGTTCATGGGGGTCTTTATAAATTTGATCGATACGTTGTGTATTAAAACTTGACGATCGACGAATGATCCCATGAACTTCGTACCCCTTGGAGAGTAAAAATTCTGCCAGATAGGACCCGTCCTGTCCGGTAATTCCGGTGATAAGTGCTTTCTTCATTACTATGCTCCAGTTATTTTTTTATCTTGCTTGTATATGCTCTTATCAAATATCTTGCGATTCTGTGGCTCCATCATACATAAACGTACTAACGGGCATGCTCGCTACTTGCTCGTACAAACACCCGTCTTCTATTTTAAAAATTCTGTCACACCGTTCAATCGTACTCAAACGATGAGCGATCATAAATATGGTCTCGTTGCGCCCAAGATTATAAATCTCTTCGATAATTTCATGCTCAGTATTGTTATCAAGCGCAGAAGTAGCTTCGTCCAAAACTAAAATAACAGGATTGTCATATAGCGCTCGCGCAATAGCTATTCGTTGTTTTTGTCCACCACTTAATGTGATACCAGCTTCGCCTACTTTTGTCTCAAGTCCATTATACGAGAAAACAAAGTCGTACATGCGTGCTTTTTTAAGTGCATCGATCACACGATGTTTGTCATACTGTCGACCGAAAACAATATTTTCTGCGATGGTCCCATCAAATAAATATATCGACTGCGGAATATAGCCAAATTTTGTACGCCATGAAACTAAATTTTGTTCGTCTAACACAACGTCATCAACAATAACAGACCCAGATGTTGGTTTATATAAGCCCATCAAAATATCGACGAGTGTACTTTTGCCTGCGCCACTTTCGCCAACAAACGCTATGCGTTCGCCTTGATTAACCGTAAAAGAAATATCCCGTAATACCGGCTTGTCCTGTGTATAATAAAAACCAATAGTATTAAACACTATTGTTTTATTAAATATAATATTTTTAGTACCAAGCTTTTCGCATTCAAACGTTAGATAATTTTCTATGCCAGCAAGCGCATGCTTTGAAAACATAATTTGATTATATGACGTTAAAATTTTATTGATCGACGGTAATAAACGATAAAATGCTAACGCATATAACGAAACGGTCGGAATAATCGAACTCGCGCTTCCATAGCGATAAATAATATATAAAATCATAAAGATAAGTGTCAAAAATCCAATTGTCTCAAGAATAAACCTTGGCAACCCTTGTAATAAAGCGTTCATAGTATTTGCCCGAGCTATTTGACTTGCAGATCCTCCAAAGCGATTGAGCATTGCACGGTCGTTACCGGTTAATTTAATTAACTTAAAATTCCAAAACGATTCGTTAAATATTTTTGATAATTCTAATGTACTCTGATGACTTCTTTTTCCTGCTGCTGCAATTTTTTTTGAAAATATTTTAAAAATAAAAAACATTTTGATACTCAGTACGACACTTAAAACACAGGTCATTTTCCAGTTAACAAAAAAGAGCATCGCATACACCGTCAGTACCGTTAACAGTTCTGCACACAATAATAATAAACCCTGAATAACATACGTTATACTGCCACTGTAATTAAAAATCGATTGAGAAATAACAGCAGAGTTTCGGGATACAAAATCTTTATACGGAAACTGCAAAAATCTATGAAATAATTTTGAAGAAAATTCACGATAACGTTGCTGAGAAAAATTACCAATACTGTACAGATGGATAATATTCAAGACTGCTCGTATGACATAAAATACAAATAAACCGGCCCCAAAAATCATAATAAATTGTGCAGGACTCGAACAGCCAAGCATTTTATAACCAGCTGCGTACCATTTGTTTTTATATACTAATTCAAAATTGGTCGCAACAGAGATAAAAAGCATAATCGCTGTGATACTTAATGTTTCTATACACGAAATCACGATAGATGCGCCCAGCAAAAACCCTAATATGATCTTATCGTGACGTGACAGTAATCTGTTCAGTTCTTGAATTAATCCCATGCTCAAAAGCTCTTTCAATATTTTTCTCAGTATTTTTCTCAGTATTTTTTATGTCAAAATTAATCTTCTCGTCGATCATAAAAATTGGGCGCGCTTTAATCTCTTGAAAGATTTTGCCGATATATAAGCCAATAATTCCAAGCGAGAATAACGTAGCAGCAAATAAAAATAACATGCAAATAATAAGCGACGTCCAGCCGGTCATAACAACATAGCCACCAAAGTGCATTGATAGAGCAATAATTGTCCCAACAAAACATAGTGCTATAACAAATAACGAGAAGAAAATAATACAATAAATAGGCACCGTCGAAAACGAGATAATATTTTCAAGTGCAAAAATTGTAAGCTTATAATAGTTATAATGTGATTTTCCAGAGCCTCGACTACGGCGAACAAATTGTACAGACTTTTTAGGTAAGCCTGACCAGTAAATAAGCCCGCGAACAAATAATGACCGTTCTGGTAGCTGTTTAAAACAAGTTACAGCTTTGCGACTTAATAAACAAAAATCGCCAACGTCACGTGGCATGTCGATACGCGTCAAAAACTTAAATAACGGATAAAAAGCTTTAGACGTAATCTTTTTAAGCCACGACTCGTTTAAACGTTTTGATCGCTGACCATAGACAATGTCATAGCCGTTATTAAATTCTTTTTCAAATTCAAGTATAAGTTCTGGTGGATCTTGCCGATCGGCGTCGATTAAGATTACAGCATCACCACTGGCATTTGTAATACCAGCATAGGTAGCTGGCTCGTGACCAAAGTTACGCGTAAATGAAATAACTTTTACGTTTTTATCATGCTGAGCTATAGATTTCATGATAGTAAGCGATCGGTCTTTGCTGCCATCGTTTATCATGAGAATTTCATATGAATCAAAAGAGGTGAGCTGAGATAAAATGGGCAAGAGTTCTTGGTACAACTCAGCGATATTGCCTTCTTCGTTAAATACAGGCATCACGATTGACAGTAAACGCTGCTTAACCACATCCTCTCCTTTATTGTGCAAGTATTGTGCAAGTATTTTTCTTCCTATATTTTGTTTTTAATGCTAACCGGTTTAGGTAAAAAGTAAAGATTGGCAGCACAAAATTATTTCGATAGATAATTGAAATCTGTTAACGATCTTTGCTAGGGTCGTTCTACTAATAACACGATTAGTCAGGCAGGGCGAGCGCCTTTTTTTAACTATTAATTTAGGAGCATCATTATGTATTTTTTCAAACAAAGCGCCGTTATTATTTTAGTACTTACAATTTTTGTCCCGTTTACCCATCTGTCCGCAAAATATTCATTTTCACCACCTGAACAAAAAGCTGCATACGAAAAACTCAATGATCTTACGGCAAAAGTTAAAAATAATAGTGCTGATACTCAAGAGGCAACTACATGTGCTCAGGAAAACATCCTAAACATCAATGAAGATGTTCGTCATGCAGCACAAGATCTTCTTATTGCTCTAATAGACAAAGGGCTAGCCATCACAGAGGCTCTTAAAATTGCTCAAGACACTATAACCAACGATAAGCGTGATATACGAGATACAGCAGAAACCCTTTTCAACGCTTTATTTGCCACAGGAGTTGGACTTAAAAGAGCATCACCTTCTGCCAACAAAAATATTGAGCAACTTTTTGCATCTTTTAAAAAAAATACACTCAAACAACTTAACGATCTTAAAGCTACTATTATAAACACAACAGCTACAAGCTTGCCCAAAGCTACGGCTGACGAAGCAATAGCTACAGCCCAGAAATACATACTACAGGAAGATTATAACATTCGCGATGCAGCACAAGATCTTTTCGCTGCTTTATTTGATAAAGGACAAGGGGTCGCCGAAGCTCTTAAAATTGCTCAAGCTCATATATTAGACGGGAATCGTGACTCACGTGGTACAGCCAGCAATCTTTTTTATTATCTATTTAAAAAGGGGCTTGGATTTACCGAGGCTCTTAAAATTGCTCAAGATAATACAAACAGCACCGATGTTACTCAATGTTTTTCAGCGCTTTATCTGTTCCAAGATTTAGTAGCCGCTGGAAAATATTATACCGAAGCCTTTACAGCAGCTCAAAAAACTATAGAAAATAAAAACCCTGAGATTCGTTCAGCAGCTCTGAGAGTTTTTGAATCTTTGGTAAAACAAAGCGAAAAACTCCCAGAAAAAGAGTCTATACTCACAGCAGCTCTTAAGGCAGCTCAAGAAAATGTACTGGATGATGACCGTTTTGTTCCCATCGCAGCTCGTAACATATTTGAAGCATTATTCAACATAGGCCAAGGTCTTCCTGACGCCCTAAAAATTGCTACAGAAAATATCCACAACACCGATGATAATAAACGTTCTCGGGCAGACGACCTCTGTAGATCTTTAATTACTCACTTTAAACAAACAACTCCAGCAGATCAAAAAGAAGCTCTGACAACACTCAAAAAACTTTTAAAGAGCTTACAGACCGAGAAATATGATGATGTCTTGAACGGTCTTAAAGTCTTCGTAGGGCCAACAGTACAGCCAAAAAAAACTGGCCTGAAACCTCTAGAAGACCTCATTGATGCTCTCAAAGCTTTACAAACAAAACTTTTGGCACTGAAGGCGTCCCTGGGAAATTAGTTTAATGTGCCTTTGTTCAGAGTAGTGAAGCCTAATTTTTTGCTCTTGTAAACAGGTTTTGAACCTGTAAATAGACTTTTAAAGTCATCATTTTACAAAATTATTGCATTTCTAATAGAAATTAATCTACAATAAGAATAGATAAGATAGATACGTTGAAATGTGTATAAAAATTCGAGTAAGTTCTTAGTACGGCCCAATCCCTAACGGGGTACTGATAGTGAATCCAAAACACTGGCATAGCACCAGTTTTGAACGACCACTATTGTGAAAGCCATACAGAACCTTATTCGGCGCTAAACAGCACCTATAGGTCAAACTATAGGTGCTGTAATTCTTTTTAAGGTATAAATTCAGATTTTGCGTTTATCATCGTTCTTGTAATCCAAACAAACTTTTTGATCATGAACTCTTTTTCATGCTAACCTGGTGCATAAAAAAGCAACGGTTGTAGAGAAGGTTAAAAAGAAGATTTGAGGGAAGGAGCCTATGGATTACAATGACTATCAGGCTGGAGCAACGGGAGAACACTTTTGGTTTAAAGCAAAAAAACAGTTAATTTTTAATGTATTAAACACCGTCAAAAATAATTCTCGTAACAAATCAGCCCAAAATAATATTCTCAATATTGGCGCCGGCACCGGTGACGATCTCGCGATTATAAAGCAATTTGGGAATATTTACGCAATAGACGTCAATCAAAAAGCGCTTGATTTAATACCACCAGATCTTGTCTTTGAAAAAAAAATAGATAACGCCTGCAGCCTCAGTTACGAAGACAATTTTTTTGATCGCATTGTCGCATTTGACGTTCTAGAACATATAGAAAACGATAACCAAGCAGTTAAAGAAATTCTTCGAACATTAAAACCTGGTGGTTTTTTTATCTTTACGGTCCCTGCGTTTAATTTTTTGTATAGCGAACATGATAGACACTTAGAACATTATCGAAGATATAATAAACCCATGCTCAGAAAACTCTTTACTGATTTTAAACAAATACGATTGGGGTACTGGAACTTTTTACTCTTTCCCGGCGCAGCAGCTCAACGACTTATTAATAAAAATAAAATTTACAATACAGCTCTGCAAGCAAACCCAGCATCAAAAATCAATACGTTATTATATAACATCTTGAATTTTGAAACCTGGCTCGTTACACATCGCGTACCGTTACCGTATGGCTTATCACTCTTTGGGATTTATCAAAAACAAAAATAGTCCCAGCCTACGCTTATCCACGCCTTCCCAGCCTTCGCACAAGGCTATGGCGGACACGGCAGGCTTGGCAAGCTATGGCGGGCAAGTAGAGCTCTATTAGAAAGATAGCTGAAAACATGTACAAAAAATTAAGCACAAAAACAATCTTAAGTATAATTCTTTTCGTTGTAATTTTTTGCATCTTAGGGTTACCATTTACTCAATGGGGCTTTTTGCACGATGACTTCGGGGTTATTTTGCACTCACATCTCCCGAGTTTTTCAAGCATTCTCACACTATTCTCAGAACCGGGGATGTCATCGGTCGTCCAGCCAGATAATTTCACCGTTCCAGATCAATCATTTTTTGCAACGCTCTACCGTCCCGTGTCATATATTCTTTATGCGCTCCAGATGAAAGCTTTTGGCTTTTTACCGTATGGCTATTTTCTTGTCATGATTTTTTTTCATGCACTCAATAGCGTCTTACTCTTTAATCTTTTTGCGCTTTACTTTCCCATTTTTATATCGTTTCTTGCTGCTCTGTTTTTTGGCTTTCATCTCAGTTATTGGGATTGGATGGGCTGGGTAGCTGGCCAGATGCACGTCATAAATTTTACGTTAATACTTTTGATTATTGTATTATTCAAAAAATATTTAGATAATCATGAGGTTTGGATCATGAAACCCAGCCTAAGCTCTGACGTAGCTTCGGCGGGCAGGCAAGTTCAGGATGACAAGAAGTGGACTTATTTCTTAGCGCTTTTTTTATTTTTGATATCTCTTTTTACCCGTGAAACAGCACTTATTTTGCCCCTATGGCTTATGCTTGCACTTATGCTCTATAAACCCAATAAATCATATCTTTGGTATTTAAAACAAACATGCTGGTTTTGGTTTATAGACATTTTTTATCTTGTTATGCGCATGCTTGCTCATCCCATAAAAACGTCTGGTACTGATATAAAAGTAATTCTTAATCCAATCGATTTTATTCTAAATTTTAAAAATAGATTTTTTGATCTTGTAACGTTTGGTGCAGATATCGCGAATCTCTCGTGGTTATCAGGCGGAAACAGATTACTTAAGGGCTCTCTGATATTTCTGTTTTTTAGTTTTTTAATTTTTCTGTTTTATAAAAACAAACAAAAAAAAATTATGCTCTTTTGTTTGTTAAGTATGAGCATGTTCATGTGGCCAGCGATACTGCGCTACTATTCGTCACGATATTTATACAAGACACTCCCGTTTTTTATTATATTTTTAATAATTGGGATTTTACATTCACGTTATACAACAGAACAATCAAAAGCTTTTTTTATAAAACTATTTTATATAGTTCTTACGGCTATCACCTGCTGCAATATTGCTTTACTCGCAAAGCACATGCGTTATCGTGAACAAATGCTTCATAAAACATCGCAAGCATTTGATCAGCTTGCTCAAGATCTTATGAACAATCCAAGTATTAAAAATCGTGCTCTGTGTTTTATTGCGCTGCCATATGATATTTTTCCAACAGGTGTTGCTCAAGCATTACGTATGCGTGGGGTTCCAGAAACACAAAAAATTTACTACGATAATTCAACGTTTGTCTGGAGTACTAAACCAATTACGAAAAATTATATTTCTGTTACACAAGCTCATAATAAACTTTGTCTCACATCAAGTGATATATCAGCATGGTTTATACCGTATAATAAACTGACAGCGATGGGAACAATAACGGGCACTTCATCATGTATCTGTTATGATTTTGATACACAATATCAAGAAAAAAATCTGCTGTTTATCATGTGGGATTTTGAACAGCATAAATTTGTAATTTTGAAACCTTTTGGAGATAGTATGAAAAAAATTTTAGTAACGGGCGGCGCTGGTTTTTTGGGAAGTCATCTGTGTGAAAGATTTTTGAATATGGGTCACGCCGTTATCGCGCTTGATAATTTAAGCACGGGAAGAGTTCAAAATATCGAACACTTACTGAAAAATCAAAACTTTACGTTTATTAATCACGATATTATTAACCCATATAATCCTGATAATAATAAAATCGACTGGATCTTAAACTTCGCCTGCCCAGCATCGCCGCCACATTATCAAAAAGATCCAATTCACACGACAAAAACAAGTGTCCTTGGTGCCCTTAATATGCTTGAGCTCGCGCGAAAACATAATGCCCGCATTATGCAAGCGTCAACAAGTGAAGTCTATGGCGACCCGATCATGCACCCGCAAGAAGAAAAGTATTGGGGCAATGTTAACCCCATTGGTATACGGGCATGTTACGACGAGGGCAAACGTTGCGCAGAATCGTTATTTTTTGATTATTATCGTACCTATAATCTTGATATAAAAGTTATTCGTATTTTTAATACCTATGGCCCAAACATGGACCCAGCTGACGGCCGTGTTGTCAGTAACTTTATTATGCAGGCATTACAAAATAAACCATTAACTATGTACGGTGACGGCAAACAAACACGATCTTTTTGTTATGTCGACGATCTTGTCGATGGAATTATTGGCATGATGCATACTGATACTGGTATCACAGGCCCAGTTAATCTTGGTAACCCCCACGAATTTAATTTGCTCGAGCTTGCACAAAATATTTTGCGTTTAACCAACAGCTCGTCTGAGATTATTTTTAAGCCATTACCACAAGACGACCCTACACGACGTAAGCCCAATATTAGTTTGGCAAAAGAGCTTTTTAACTGGGAACCTAAAATTAATCTTGAAACTGGGCTTGTAAAAACAATCGAATATTTTGAAAAATACTTGCAAGAACCGCCTGTTAGATCACCTGAAAAAGCTACGTACATTTCTTTATAGGAGAAAAATGATAGTTTTTTATCTACGGCATGCCCAAATACTTGTTATTTTTATACTATACCTAAATTTAACAAATCTAAATTTGATGGGCACTGCTCAAAATATTCAAAATAGTCCAAGTACTCCCATTCTTTATCACTACAATAATTCACACTGCTCAAAGTGCCAGGAAATCCTGAAAACATGCTCTCCCATACTAAAATCATGGTTTGAGCAAGAACAAAAACTCGACCCATCAGTTCATATCATGCAATCATACCGTAACGAAACACAACAAAATGCTGCTTTTAAAGCGGGCGCAAGCAGAGTTGGATGGGGCAAAAGCGCCCATAACTATATCCCTTGCTTAGCAATTGATTTGTGTTTTTATATCGATGGCAAATCAAAGCAGATACCTAGTAAGTACAAAAAAATGCTTGCGCGATTGCCAGAGGGCATAATAAACGGTAGTACGTTTCCCAAGCTTATTGACTGGTGCCACTTTGAAGTTAACAATTGGCAACAATATGCTAAAAATTACCCACACGGAAACTTGATCTCGTAATAGATCTAAAAAAACCCTAAAACTCATGTCTCTTAATTCTTAAAACTATAACGCCCTTCTAGCTACCCTTCCCCACGATCTTATCAAACCTACTTGATTTATTAATTTCTATTGTATAATAATATTACTACGGACCCTTGATTTACTGCTTTTTTGGAGTGTGGCTAGGAGACAGCATTTTTATGAAAAATAAGATTATAAAAAATATATTCAGAATTCTCATGCTTTTAACAGTGCTTTTTACACACGTGCAAGCAATGAAGTACTCCCCTCCCAGCTCCCTTGGAACAGTTACGTTTCATGCTTTTCCTTCAGATGCTTCAGATACTCCAGCTGCTCCGGCTGGCAGTCCTGCAAGCCAAATGGACACGCGTGACGAAGGTGATACCAGTCAACCTGTCTTTTTGGAAACTGTAGCAGCAAAACTTGCACGCACACACGAAAGTCAAACTCTTACTGTTCATTTTGGCTCACCGAGCCCGGCAAAGAAAGATGCTCCGGCTACGAGTCCTGCAAGTCCAATGGACACTCGTGATGATAGTGCCAAAGCCAAAGATGATGAAGACAATGCTGGTCCAACTATAGCTTTGGAAACTACAGCAACAAAATTTGGTCGCGCACGAGAAAAGCAAACACCTACTGTTTATTCTGGGCCACCAAGCCCGGCAAGAAAGGCTGACGCTTTGGGACCGGTGATTTTAGCCCGTAATGCGCTATCAAAAATGCAAGAGGATGCTGACGCTAAAGCCGAAGCAAACGATATTGTACAAGGAATAATTAGTGGAAAGCTTTCAATAGAATATACCAGGATAAAACTGTTGGGACTTTATCATATCTTCGTATTATCATGCATATACCATGCTATAATAAACGAAAGTGATATTGACACTGTCATTGAGTTTATATTTGGTAGAAAATCCATATTTGAAGCAAAGTCACCGACAGAAAATATCGATGACAGAGATATACGTGGAAGAACTGCTTTGCATTATGGATGTGCCTTTCTTCATGCAGGCTTGGTACAACATCTATTAAACAACGGTGCAGATTTTGAACTTTTAGATAAAAAAAACAGAAGCGTCTTCCATTACGCCTGTGGCGTGTATATTATTCCAGAAAGATTATTCAAAAAAGACACTCCCGATGATAAAGATTTTATAGACGATAAACGATGCGTTTCAGAGTATTATCATAAAGACTTAATAGAAATCCCTCGAAGTTTTAATGAAAAAAAGCGTCTTGAAGTTCTTAAGGTACTCAAAGAGGCTTACGAAAAAAAATATGGTCCTATAGAAGGGATCAGAAAACTTTGCGCCGCCCTCAGATCAAGAGATACGAAAAAAAAATCGCCTTTTCAATATGCGCGTGATTCTGAATATGGCGGGATTTTGGCAGAATATGAAAAAATAACGGCTCCAAAAGATTCCGGTTGCTGCTGCGTTCAGTAATTATAAATAATTATAGTTATGTATAAAGTTACAACACAAAATCTCATTTACTTAGCTCAGGACACAGGTTACGCTTACTAAAAATTAAATACGGCTATGTAAAGAGAGATTAACGTCGTGAAAATTGTTATTAGCGCTGGAGGTCGGTTTCATGCCCTTCACCTTGCGCAACAGCTTGAAAAAAGAAATAGTCTCAAACATCTTTTTACGTTTAGTTATACTCACAACGATCGTAAAAATATTTCTCATAAGCTTGTTTCAAACATATCAGCTTGTTATCTTCTTGATATTGTATATCTTAAAGCACGATTTGATCGGTTAATTCATAAGTCTTCGTATAACGTCTTTAAAGACAATTTTTTTGATTATCTAGTAAATAAAAAGATTTCAAAAATCAAAGCGTTCGATATTTTTGTTGGGTGGGCACACTATGCCCTTAAAAGCATCACAGCAGCTCGTAAAGCTGGAGCTAAAATTATTATCGAATCGGGTTCGTGTCATATTTTAGAACAAAAAAAATTACTCGAAGAAGAGTATTCAAAATTTAATGTCCCGTTTATTCCCCTACATAAAAAAAATATTGCTAAAATGTTACAAGAGTACCAGCTTGCTGACTATATTATGACGCTCTCTGAATTTTCGTATCAAAGTTTTATTAAACACGGGGTGCCAAAAAGTAAACTGTTTAAAGTTACTTGTGGTATTGACGTCGACTATTTTTTACAGAGTCGCACCCTTCGAGACGCCCAGCCTACGCTAAAGCTGCGGCGGGCTCCTCAGGGCGAGCGACTTGTAAATTCAGATACTTATCACGAAAAGAATATCGTACGCGAAAAATATCGTGTTATCTTTGTTGGACTTTTAAATCTTCGCAAGGGGATACAGTACTTATTACAGGCCTGGAATAAACTTTCTATAACTATTCCCGAAGATCAGATAGAATTATTACTTGTTGGTAATTTACAACAAGATCTTAAGCTTGTGTTACAGAATATACCTATCAAGAAAAATGTTATTTTTTATGGGTCGACATCGCGAGAAAATTTACGAGAGCTTTATAGATCGAGTAATCTCTTTGTTTTGCCCTCTATAGAAGACGGCTTTGGCATGGTGATGGGAGAAGCAATGGCCAGCGGGCTCCCGGTAATTTGCACGACAAACACAGGCGGTCCTGATATTATAATAGATCAAGAACATGGGTTTATTATTCCTGCTCGGAATAGTAACGCTCTGGCTGAAAAAATTGAGTGGTGTTACAACAATCAAGAAACGTGTAAGCTCATGGGAGTAAACGCTCAAGAACAGATCAAGAAATTTACGTGGGACAGATACGGAGAGAATGTGCATCAAATATATAAAAGCATCTTATGATTATTACACGTAATCAAATTATTAAAAATTTTGTCTGGCTTTTAAGTAGCAATATTGGCAGCACTGCTTGTAATGCAGTTTTTTCATTATGGCTCGCGCGCTTACTATCGCCACGTGATTTTGGTGTTATTGCAATCTCGTTATTCTACTTCACCTGTTTTAACTTGGTTGTTAACTGGGGCTGGCGACAGGGCTTTATGGCTCATCGCGAAATTGATTTAAATACAGCTGCAAGCACACATTTTTGGATTCGATTTGCCCTTGGCGGGATACCCCTCATAACACTTGTATTAGGGCAAAAAATCTTACAACCGTATGTCTTACAAGATTATTATCTTGTAATCATAATTCTTTCGCTTATTTATTGGATCGAGAGATTAGGACTTACCCACAGACTCGTTCTTGAAAAAACATATCAGCTCAAGACACTTGCATTACTTGAATGTTGTTCGATGGTACTTGGGTATATTTTGGCAATTATTGCAGCAAAAAACGGCTTAGGGATTTACAGTCTAGTTTTACAAAGCTTTATTACAAAGGGTTTGGCATCAATGGGCTATATCGCGACGAGTCCATGGAAAATTGGGTTCGCGTTTGATATAAAAGTCGCAAAACTTTTTTTAAAAACGTTCGGGTATGCCACATGGTTAAGTGGTGTTTTTGGGCTTATGCTCTATCACTTTATGCCCTTTTTAATAGGTGTATTTTCAGATTCTTATCAAGCAGGACTGTACGCAAAAGCACTTATGATCGCAACGTTTCCGTTAAGTATTACTGATATATTCGAACGTCTAACAACGCCATTATATTCAGCATATCAAACGAGTATGCACGACCTAAAAAATGTCTTTATGAAAACTCAGGCGTTTAAACTGTTTTTATTGGTCCCGATTCAAATTTTTATGGGATGCACTGCAACTATTTGGATCCCATTTATTCTGGGACGTCAATGGGTCCCCATGATACCAATTTATCAAGTACTCGTTATCTACGGCATATTTCGTGCTTTTTTTGATGACGTTCCTGCGCTATTTTTATATGGGTTTAAAAGCCCCTGGGAGTTAACACGTAATCAAATCGGTCAAGCTATTATTATTATTACTATCGGGCCTGGACTTGTTTATTTATATCAAGCGTTTGGCGGAGCATGTGCAATAGCACTTATGATGGCTGTTGCAACGATACACTTTTGGACAATTGTTCTGAAAAAACTCCAAAGTACACCGCAAGACTTTTTTGCGTCATGCATAAATATACCAACAGTTATGAAAAATATTTCAGCACGATCGTTTCAAGATCATAAACAGTTATAGATCTCATGTTTCGACGTCATCCCCGGTCAAGCCGGGGATCCAGGCAAAGCTAACCTGTTAAACCCCAGATAAAATAAAATATTATGAATAAAAAATTATCAATTTTACTGGTTGGAAATATCAGTGATAATCCAAAGATTTATACGTATGCGTCTTCTTTTGCTCGTGCATTATTAACTTGTGGTTATGATGTTACGACGTTTAATAATAAAAAAAAGTTATTAAAAAGTAATAATCGTTACATACAAAAACTCTCACACGTTATTAATAATTATTATTCTAATTATAAGCTCACAAAAAAAGTTAGTTGTATTAAACCTGATATCCTGTTTTTAATAAAGCCTGATAGTATCACGCCCAAAGCAGTCTCGAATATTAAGAAACTCTATAACCCGCTTATAATCGCATTTCACCCAGACAATCCGTTTGCATTTTGGAACGGCAACGCCAATGCCAATTTTTTAAGATCTCTTAATACTATCGATCATGTTTTATGCTGGTCAAAGATGCTCATGCCTGCGTTAAAATCTGCAGGATGCAAAAATATAGATTACTTCCCGTTTGCATTTGATGACGAAATATTTTCACAAAATCTTATTTTATCGCAACAGGAGCAAGAAGAATATATATCAGATGTCTGTTTTATTGGAACCTGGGAACCTGAGCGTGAACAATGGCTTACAAAAATAGTCGAAAAAATACCTACTATTAACCTTGCAATCTGGGGTAATAATTGGCACGAAAACTTAGATCACAAAAGTATTTTGCATAACTATATTAAAAATAACGCAATTTATACGTATGATATGATCAAAGCATTTAGGTCAAGTAAAATTGTACTTAATTTTATTCGACAACAAAATATGACATCGCATAATATGAGAACTTTTGAAGTTCCAGCAAGTAAAGCATTTATACTTACTCAACGTACGTATGAACAGGCTGAATTCTTATTTACAGAAGACGAAAATCTCGCATGTTTTGAAACTGTTGACGAATTGATCAAAAAAATAGCATTTTACCTTTCGAACGATACACTAAGAAAACAGATGGCGGAAAAAGCGTTTGCGCACGTACAACAGTTCTCTCTGGTTAAGCAGCTTGATTATTTTATGAATAACATAGACAAAGGGGATGAGTTGTGAAGAAGAGTAATAATCATAAGAGCAACAAGCTTTCTGATGTAAAACTTAACTATATTACTAAATATATCGATGGAAATAACCTCCTCGATGTCGGTGCTGGAAGATGTTACTATAGCGCATGGATTAAAGAACAGTATCCACATGTTTCAGTATGCGCAATCGACCACCAACCTATAACACCCCCCGATGACATACTTTATTTGCAAGCAAACCTTGAACAGACAATAGCCCTTGCTGATCAAAGCTTTCAAACAATTTTAGCATTTGATATTATTGAACACGTATCTCAAGAAGAACAGCTCATACAAGAGCTTTACAGGCTCTGCAAAAAAGACGGTATCTTAATTGGTTCTGTGCCCCATGATGATGACAAATTTTTGCCAGCTTATAATCTGACATTTTACCATCGCAGCGACCTAACGCACAAACGTTATTATGTTCCTGAAACGTTACGTACAAGCTTAGAACGAGCAGGCTTTTCAATACTTCATATCGATAAACAAGGCGGCGTTTCGCCACAAGTTATTGCAGAGTTTTTTTCACCGTCATTACAATTTGCTGTGAAAAAAACTGTCGGATTGTTACGACGTGCAAAAATTATAAAAAGCTGTGTCCTGTCTTCTGATCTATTTTTTGTTGCAAAAAAAGCGTAAAACTATTATGAATACTATAAAAAAACCAAAAATAGCTCTTCTATCAATTCGAAATACCTATAACTACGGCGGGGTTCTGTCTTCACTTAAAGTCATGCACGATTTTTGCCAGCAATATTTTGAACCTACCGTTTTTTTTCTCGGTTTTGATCAGGAGATTGCAACAAGTATTAAGCGCCTGAAATTTACATCAACAGAGAAAAAGCTTACCTATTTTGGCATGCATTGCGTTGAAATAGGTGCTCGATGGGCTTTTTGGGAGCCTGGGCATTATGCTTATACAATCAAAACATGGCAAAAACTTTTATGTGATTTTGACTATTTTATTGTCGTAAGCGGCACCTGCATTGCAGCGCATCCCGTTGCTTTATTAGATAAGCCGTTTATGCAATGGATTGGGACCCCTTATCATGAAGACCGTGCAGAACGGGTTAAAAAACTTACTGGAATTCGAGCGCTTATTAACGCTCTTGCTTCTCGACCTATGGAAAACATAGAAAAAGAAATTCTTGAAAAAGCCAGCTATACACTCGCTATCAGCTCATATGCAAAACAAAGATTTGAAGAAATAACGCAAAAACAAAATTTTGTCACTTGTGGTTATCCTGTTGATTGTTCAAAAACAGCTTCTATTATATCTGGTATATCTGGTACGAATAATAATAAAGAGAAAATTATCTTAGCAGTTGGACGATTTAGCGATCCTCGAAAAAACGTCGAAATGCTCGTTGCAGCATTTGAAAAAATTTATGCACAGGACAAAAACTGTCTCTTATATGTTGTCGGTAAGCAACCTATTAACGAGACTATGAACCAGCTCTCGACATCCAAGTGCTTTGAAAATATTATTTTTACCGGACAATTGAGCATGGCAGACCTGACAGCACTCTATCAAAGATCGTCACTCATGTTAATTACATCACATCAAGAAGGGCTTGGCATTGTTGGACTTGAAGCAATGTTACATGGGACACCGGTAATCGCAACAAAATGCGGTGGAACCCAAGACTATGTTATCGAAAATATCACGGGACATCTTGTTGATATTAACGATGCTCAAACTATGGCAACAAAAGCTTTGTTATTACTTGAAAATTACGATTTACTCACCATAATGGGTAAAAATGCCCGCGATTATATTAAAAAGCACTTTTCGCTGGAGTCAATTCATGAACAGTTTAAAACAGGCTTGATAAAAACCTACCCAGAACTTAACGTTTTGTTTGACGAAGCGAGACTAAAAAACCAAGAACTTCAAGATCAAGTAAACTTGTGATGTCATAAAATATAAATATATTATGAAAGTTCTTGTTATAAGCCATACGTATATCGCCCCCATCAATCGCAAAAAATGGGAAGTACTTGGGCATCTGTATAACGATGTAGAACTAACCGTTATTTTTCCAAAAAAATGGCCCGGGAAATTATTTACCCACGAAGCTGATGATCTTTCGAGCACATATACTATAAATAGATGTCGATTTATTGCACTTGATACCTATAACGCAGGTAATGAAACGACATATAGCTATCACATGCACCAACTTTTTTTTACGATTAAGTCTATTCGCCCAGAAATAATTCATGTTGAACAAGGCGATAATGCTTTAAGCTATTTTCAAGCAATTATGTGTGCAAAAATATTACGACTTTCGACAAAATTTCTTTTTTTTACATGGATCAACTGGAGGCCACAGTTTTCATTAAAATATCGTTTATTATGGTCACCAATCACACGATTTAATATAAAAAATTCTCACGGGGCTATAACAGGTAATAAGCACGCGCAAGCTCTTTTAGAAGAAAAAAATATACAGAATAAAATCTTAGTTTTACCCCAACTCGGTGTTGATTTGAATCTTTTTAATAATACGCACGATAATCACACAAATAATTCACGAGAACAAAAAAAAACAATCCTATATCTTGGTCGCTTGGTCGAAGAAAAGGGGATATTTTTACTTTTACATGCGTTTGTAAATTTATCAGAAAAATTTCCCAATTGGCAGTTACGATTTATTGGTTCTGGGCCCAGCGAAAAACAACTTCTTAATGATATTAAAAAAATACAAAAATATGCTTGTAAAAATCGCATAACACACGAAAAAACTATTGCTCACGAATCTATTGCACAGGTACTCAAAGAAAGCGAAATTCTTGTCTTACCATCATATGATACAATCAATTGGAGAGAACAATTTGGACATGTACTGATTGAAGCAATGTCGTGCGGCGTTGCTGTTGTTGGAAGCGATGCGGGCGAGATACCAAACGTCATCGCAGACGCAGGATTGATTTTTGAACAAAAAAACAAAGACAGTCTTCTTGCACAATTACAAGCTTTGATGCAAGATGATGAATTAAGAAAAGCTTACGGAAAAAAGGGTCGTGAACGGGTTGAAAAATATTATTCTCATGAAGCAATTGCAGCACAAACATATACCTACTGGAACTATATACTCAAACAAAACGCTTCTTGAAAAATATATCACGTAAAAACGCTGGAAAACGTTTGGAAAAAGGAGAGTCCGTGAAAAAAATTGTCGTTGTAGGAGCTGGATATGTTGGGCTGGTGACAGGCGCCTGTTTTGCTCAAAAAGATAATCAGGTTACCATTGTTGAAAATAATCAAGACAAAATAAAAGCCCTACTCAATGGGAAGATCCCATTTTATGAGCCAGGACTTGATGAACTGGTTGCAACAGGTATCAAGAATAAAAAATTAACATTTGTTAGTTCTGTAGCTCAAGCGTTAGCTGACAAACCTGAAGTTATTTTTTCGTGCGTTGGAACGCCATCACGTTCGGACGGTTCAGCAGATTTGTCATATGTTTGGCATGTTGCAACAGAAATTGGCAAAGCACTCCAAGATTATTGCTTGATCATCAATAAATCAACGGTACCAGTTGGAACTGCACGACAAGTTAAAGCGATAATCTCTTCTTATTTGCAACAACGTAACACGCACAATACTGTTACGTTTGATGTCGCATCAAACCCAGAATTTTTAAAAGAAGGCGATGCACTTAACGATTTTTTTGTTCCAGATCGAATTGTTATCGGTGTTGATAGCCCAAAGGCATCACAAACTCTTTCTTCGTTATATCAGCCATTCATAAAAGACCTAAACCAAATTATTATCATGACCGTTACTTCGGCAGAGCTGACAAAATATGCATCAAACGCAATGCTTGCAACACGAATTAGCTTCATGAATCAGATGGCGCTTCTTGCTGATAAAGTTGGCGCAAATATCGATGATATCAAACGGGGCATCGCGCACGACAAAAGAATTGGTAAACATTTTTTGAACGCCGGTATTGGATACGGCGGCAGCTGTTTTCCAAAAGACGTTAAAGCCCTAATTCATATGGGCACTGAAAACAGTTCGCCCATGAGCTTGATCGAAACCGTTGATGCAATTAACAATAACCAACGTCAATGGTTTATTGATCGCATTATGAGTTATTACAAACAAGATCTTACTCAAAAAACAGTTGGTATTTGGGGCCTTGCATTTAAACCAGAAACTGATGACATACGTTGTGCACCGGCGCTTGATATTATTCAGAAGCTTGCCAAAAAATGTAAAAAAATTATTGTGTATGACCCTGTCGCACAAAGTAATATCCAGCCAATGTTTGGTGACGCGATAACGTATGCAACAAGTGCTACCAATGTTTTAGAACAATCTGACTTCTTGATTATAGCAACTGAATGGCACGAGTTTAAACAGTATAAGCCAACTGATTTTTTAGTGCTCAAAGACAAAACTGTTTTTGACGGTCGTAACTGTTTTAACCCACAAGAGTTTAAAGCTGTTGGAATTTCGTATTTGAGTGTTGGACGTGATGAATACAGTAATCCAATACACAATAGTTTGTCAGATACACTATCAGAGACTTTATCAGAAAAATTTATTCCTGACGTATTAAAAGATGAAATGTTATAACGATCGTAATAATAAAAAAAAAATACTGTACATTCATCATGGTAAAGGGCTGGGAGGAGCTCCCCTCAGCCTTTTATACCTAATTAAAGCACTGGATACAACAAAATATCACCCTATTGTTTTACTTTTACATGATTCAGAAATTATCGATCTGTATAAAAAAAACAATATCGAAGTATACGGGCCCACCAATACATATGATTTTCCTCATACAAAAATCTGGTGGTTTAGATGGTATCATGCACCCTATCTAACACGATCAATCATCGACACTGTAAAAACATATTTTTATACAGCGCGCTCCTGGTTAAAACTCATCAAGCCTGATATCGTCCATCTTAATACCAGTTCGTTAATCGCATGGGCTGCTATTGCTCGAAAAAAAAATATTCCCGTTATTTGGCATATCAGAGAACCACTTGCCTCTGGATACTTTGGGTTGCGAAAAAAACTTATAATATCGTGTGTAAAAAAATATTCGACAGCAATCGTTCCAATTTGCCATAACGACGCTCAGCCATGGGCCCATGAAGCAAAAACTCATGTTGTCTATAACGCCGTCGATCCCGTTATGTTTAATTTTAAGCCCGCACAAAATTCACTACAGTCAAACAATAACGTTGGCAAAAATAAAACTATTTTATTTCTGGGTGGTTTATCACAAGAAAAAGGGACCCTTGTTATCTTTCAAGCTTTTGAAAAATTACTAACACGTATGCCAGAGGCTCAGTTACTGGTCGCAGGATATTTTGATTTACCAGAGCTTTTAGAGATTTCGCAAGCTTCAGGTATAAAAAACTTCTTACCCGCATCACGCTATAAAAAAATAATATATACTATTTTTAACAGCATACGCCATGCAACGGTATTATTAGGTCCAATAACAAACGTCCCAGCTATCATGTCCAAAAGTAACGTAATCGTATTTCCTGCTACCGTCGGACATTTTGCACGGCCAGTCATCGAAGCAGGATTTATGAAAAAACCGGTTATAGCGTCATCATTACCCCCACTTAACGAACTTGTTATTGACGGCAAAACAGGTTTTTTAGTTAACTCTTGTCATATAGATTTATGGACAGATAAGCTGTATGAAATACTCACTAATCAAGTACTGGCTAACCAGATGGGTGAGCAAGCATATACATACTGTTTAGAAAAATTTTCACTTGAAAAACATATTGACGCGATAGAAAAAATTTATTCGAATAAAAGTTAACAAATAAAAAAATAAAAAAATAAAAAATAAAGGAGATAGCGATGGAGCATGACCAAGTACAATCACAAGCACACTTAAAAGAACGTGTTCGTGAATACTGGAATCAAGCAAGTTGTGGTACTGAATTCATCGAAAGTCCTAAATTTTCGCAAGCTTATTTTGAAGATATTGAAAAATTTCGTTACACAACAGAGCCAGAGATTTTTTCTTTTGCTCAATTTTCACGTTTTCACAATAAAAAAGTTTTAGAAGTCGGCGTAGGTGCCGGCACCGATTTTATGCAATGGGTAAGATCTGGCACGCTTGCCCATGGTATCGATATATCAGAAGAAGCAATAGAAAACGTACGCCACAGGCTAGCTCTTTCTCAATTACAAGCAACTGATATTCGCGTTGCCGATGCTGAAAATATCCCCTACGAAAATAATTCGTTTGATCTTGTCTATTCATGGGGTGTTATACATCATTCGCCAGATACGATTAAGTGCCTACAAGAGATTATTCGCGTGTGTAAGCCTGGTGGCAAAATTAAGATCATGATTTACAACCGTAGCTCATTATTTGCATTTTATCGTTATCTTCTTGCTGCTTTACTTAAAGGCAAACCATTTAGAAAAATAAAATCTGTTTTGTATTATCATCAAGAAAGCCCGGGGACCAAAGCATATACTTTTAAAGAAGTTCGCAAAATTCTCGCCAAGCTTCCCGTAAAAACTATAGAACTTAAAGCAACGGTAACGAAACATGACTTACTCTATTATAAAAGCAAACCATTACAGTTTTTTGCTTATATCGCAGCTTGTTTGTTTGGCTGGAATAAAGTTGGTTGGTTTATGACACTTGAACTAGAAAAAGACTTAGAAAAGAAAGCATAAAAAATTACGCCAGAATAATAAACTTGATGATTTTAAAAAATAGGTCAGAATTCATAACGCGTGAAATATAAGATATTTTAAAAACCAAGAGATCTTTCATGAAAAAATTATTATCTGGTGCGTTATTTTTGCTTTTCTTATCTACATCACACTATAACATCTCTTCTATGACCAATAGGACACAAAAACCTCGCGAAAGCTTGTGTCCAAAAATTATGCGCGCTTTAACCCCTACAAAAGTTCTTGTTGGAGCAGCGTTATTAGTAGCCTATTTGAACAATCAAATTAATCCAGCTTCTGCAGGTATAATAGATACTGTAGCAAAAAGTAAGTACGGTGGAATGACACCATGCCATGGCCCATCAAATCGTATTAACATTCATGATGATTATGTTGCATGGAATAGTTCAAAACACTTTGCTCTTGATGTACAAGGCGAGGGTGAAAATATAATCTTTGAAGGGAATGAAGCCGGTTGTCGTTATGCCCTAGAACAATTCGCCAAAAGAAATAAGATTACAAACTTAGGAAAAGCACGCAGAAAATTATTTGCGCTGTGTCCAGCATTTGAAGAAATATATGAATATTATACAAATCATACAAAGACGCCTGATAAGCATGACGAGCTATAATTAATATTTCTATTTGTTTATAAAAATCAAAAACTCCAGAACATCCTAAAATATTCTCACTATATACTAAAATTATGCTAGAATTAGGTATTACGTTATATTTTTGAGGTATACCCCTCGAGATCCGTCCTACGCCCTACGTGGCTACGGAGGACAAGCGCTCGGGGCGACGTATTAAATTGAGGTCTTTACTATGAATACTGACAATAATAATAAACCATTTGAGGCACATGAAGAAACTACTCAGTCGCATACTCCAGACGCTGAAAAAAAAACTGAATTTACTGAGCACATAAACTATAAAGAACAGTTTTTGCGCTTAAACGCAGACTTACAAAATTATAAGCGTCGTGTAGAAAAAGAACGTGCTGAATGGATGCATGTCGCTCAAGCATCTGCACTTGAACCAATGCTTTCTATTGCAGACGACCTAGACCGGGCAATCGAAAACTCTGAAAAGAACCCCGATGTTGCACAATCAGCTTGGTTTGAAGGGTTTAAACTTATTCAAAAGAATCTTCACAAATCTTTGAACGACCTTGGGGTACAAGAAATTGCAGCAACGGGAAGCTTTAATCCAGAACTTCACGAAGCACTTATCCAAGTTGAATCACCAGATCATCAAAGTGGTCATATTGTTCAGTTACTGAATAAAGGCTATACCCTTAAAAGTAAAGTTCTGCGTCATGCAAAAGTTAGTGTCGCTAAGTAACGTAATCGTGCTTGCTTGATTGAAAAAACCCTTTTATGATACAGTAAAACTAGTATGATCTTGGGGCATGGAAAGATGAAAGAACTAACGAAAGTTTTGCCTGGATCCCGGGTCAAGCCCGGAATGACGTAGGCGTATTGGAGAAATTATACGTATGGTATGGACCAAAAAATTACATGCTAATCTGAAACAAAAACGTAAAAATATGGGGCCTTCGCTGCTTTTGCAACGTTTACGACTGCGCAGAAGTCTTAGAATTTTGCCGAATATATTCACGTTAGGTAACGCTTTTTTTGGCTTCTGTTCTATATTATCAACTGCTCACGGAAACTTTCAAATTGCAGCTTATTTTATTTTATTTGGCGCACTTATGGACGCACTTGATGGTCGAATTGCACGTTTTGCAGGGACAACAAGTGACCTGGGAATGCAGCTTGATTCACTGTGCGACGGAATCTCGTTTATTTTGGCGCCAGCTATTCTCATGTATAGTTGGCAGTTACACCATATAGAAGTTCTTGGGCTTATAGCAAGCGCAGTCTATCTTTCAGCAGGTCTTTTACGACTTGCACGATTTAATATTACCCACACAGAGCAAAAAGTATATTTTGTTGGAATGCCAACAACACTGGCTGGATGTTTTTTAGCGGTCTTAGTTTTAAACTCAAAAAATAGCATTATTCCTATCCAATTAATACTCCCGCTGCTTGCACTTGTTATGACGCTTGGCGGGCTTATGGTAAGCTCTTTACGCTTTCCAGCCTTTAAAAAGATCAAAAAATCGGTCTTTGGGCTTTTGGCTATATTTCTCTGCGCTGGAACAATAGCTTTGGGATTGGTACGAGTTTTGCTTCTATTATTTGTTATATATTTTATTTTTACTGCTTTTGAGATAGCACGTTTCAAAATTGCTTCATACAAAAATAAATAAAAATAAAAACATAATTTTTAAAAAATAGTTATTGGATTTCGCTATTTTCTGCGCATCTGCTACAATTTTCTAAAAAGCTTTTTCATACAATAACGAGGGATGTCTATGATGCTGCAGAGATACATGAAACAAATTCTATTTACACTTGCTATTTTTCTAGCCCTATTTGGATCTTTTTATTATATTACTCGCCAGCAGAACCATCTCCAACAACAAGTTTCTGAATTATTAGCAAAAAAACCAGCTCTTCTTAAAATTGCAAGCGGTGAGCCTCTTGCACCATCACCCCAAGTTAATAATTGGCTTGCAGTCCAAAAAAAAGTAAAAGACACCGTCGTGCAAGTATATGCACAAACAATAGAGTTTAACTGGCTTGAGCCATACCGAAGCCCAGAACAAGGTGAAGGCGCTGGAAGTGGCTTTTTTATCAACGAAGAAGGCGACTTAATTACCAATTATCATGTTGTTGCACAAGCAAGCAGTATCCAAATTCAAATCCCATCATTTGGCATGGAACGCTTCGATATGGAAATTGTTGGCGTGAGCCCTGAACGTGATATCGCACTGCTTAAGACAACCAAAGAATCTCGCGAAAAAATTCGCAGCAAGCTTAAAAAGATCCCCTATTTATTACTGGGCGACTCCGATGAAGTTTTACGTTCTCAAGAAGTTTTAGCACTTGGTTATCCGTTAGGTCAAACCAGATTAAAAAGTACACTCGGGATCGTCAGTGGCCGTGAACGACTTGGCTATTTTGGGTATATTCAGATTACTGCCCCTCTTAACCCAGGAAACTCTGGCGGACCTGCTGTTAATGCCAATGGCGACGTTATTGGTATAAACTCACGTGGCATCATGGAAGCACAAAACGTTGGGTATATTATCCCCATTAACGAAGTAACAAGTGCATTAAAAGATCTCTATAAAGTTAAACTTTTACGAAAACCAACACTTGGTTGTATTTTTACGATTGCAACATCAGATCTTGTAAAATTTCTTGGTAATCCTGATGATGGCGGCTGGTATATTGCCAAAGTATTTCCTAATACGTTACTTGAAAGCGTCGGCGTTAAAGACGAAGATATGCTCTATGAGATCAATGGTCACAAAATCGACATGTATGGCGAACTGAACGTTCCATGGAGCGAAGATAAAGTTTCTTTATTCGAGCTACTCAATAGATTTACGGTCGGAGATATGATTCACTTTACTGTCTATCGCAAAGGCAAACGTATTGACTTCAAGTTCAAGCTTGAACATAAATTTTTACCAAGCGTTCGTTCGGTATACCCAGAGTTTGAAGAAGAAACAACTGATTATGAAAATCTTGGTGGCATGATTGTCATGGAACTCACCATGAACCACATAGCATTACTGTTATCACGAGCTCCAGATTTAGTACGCTATAGCAAGCCAGAACTTCAGCACGAACCGGGCATTATTATTACCCATATTTTCCCAAATTCTCAAGCCTATAAAGCCCGCGTATTAAGACGTGGTGAAGTTATTGAAGAAATTAACGGTGAAAAAGTTAAGACACTTAAAGATTTTAGGCAGGCAATTATAAAAAGCAAGAAAACAGGGTTTATCACGATTAGAACAAATGATAACTTGTATGCTGCTTTATCAGTGGAAAAGATACTCAAAGAAGAAGATGTTTTATCACATCGTTACTTTTTCAAAAAATCTACACTTCTTGATGTACTTGATACCACCAAAGCTGTAGGTCAAGTTGCAGGTAAAAAAACGCATGATTCACATGATAATCATCATAATACAGTAAAAACATTACCGGCACAGCAAGTAGCGCTCAAATAATTTTAATGGGGATATCCTAATGGCAATAGTAAAAAAACGACTTGATCTTCTTATCCAAGAGCGATATCCCCATCTTTCTCGTAATCAAATCCAAAGTTTTATCGTCCAACGTAAAGTTTCTGTGCTTGGAATAATACTTGACAAACCCGGTACACAAATAGCCCAAGACTCAGAGATCATACTTGCTATCGACGAACCAAAATATGTCAGCCGTGCGGGCTTTAAGCTCGAAGGCGCTCTTGATGCTTTTAATATTAACGTTACAGACCTTGTAGTCCTAGATGCTGGTATATCGACAGGTGGCTTTTCAGACTGCTTATTACAACGTAATATTAAAAAAATTTATGGGATCGACGTCGGCTATGGTCAAGTACACGAAAAAGTTGCCAATAATCCAAAAGTAAAAATTTTAGAGCGTACTAATTTGCGAAACTTATCGTTTTTACCAGAAAAAATCGATATCGCAACACTTGATCTATCGTTTATTTCGTTACTCAAAGTTATACCTGCAGTAAAAAGCTTGCTCAAGCCTGACGGGCGAATTATAGCGCTTATTAAGCCTCAGTTTGAAGCTGAACGTAAAGACGTTGGCAAAGGGGGTATTATTAAAGACGATACTGTTCATCAAAAAGTTATTGCTAACGTTACCCAGGGCATGCAAGAGCTTGGTTTTAAACTCGAAGGTCTTATCGAGTCACCCATCAAGGGCTCTTCCGGAAATAAAGAGTTTTTGGGCTATTTTATCCCAATTGCTCTCAACGTCATCCCCGGCCTGCCGTGTCCGCCGAAGCTTTAGCGAAGGCTGGAAGCGGGGATCCCGACCTACGCTTATCCACGCCTTCCGACTTGGCAAGCTTACGCCGTCGCCCAGGTGGCTATGGCGCACAGGACGGTGGGCAGGCCAGGCAAAACCCACGCCTAACACCCCAAAATTATCCCATTGTCGATTAATGTTTGCAAAAAACCCACTCTATTTCTTATAATTTTAAAAAATATTTACAACCTCGATATTGATGTTATCATCTGCACGTTGTTGTCGATATAACATTATCTTGATTAAAAAATAGAGACCATATGAAACATACTAATAAATTCACGTTATTATTGAACGTATTCATACTCATGGCCTGTTTAAAAACAGCTGTACATGCTATGCCTGCAGGTGAGCGTAAGAGCCCCGCTGCGCACACCGATACAAATTCTGGAGATTCAAAAAGAGCTTCAGCTGCAGCCCCTGCTGCCAACGACAGTGCTTCGATAGCTGACGATTCAAATGATTTAGACCTTCAATTCGAAAAATTAACTCTAGCATCAGGCGATAAAATCGTTGTAATTCAAGCAATAGACTATTCAATTCAATTTAGTCTCGCTTCGCTTAAGCGCCATTCTAAGGTTGCTAAGACTATGGTTGAAGATAGAAAACTTACTCCTGAAGAGGTTGGCAAGGAACTCACAGAATTATTGGAGTATCCACCTCAAGCTACACTTCGAGCATTTAAAACCGTTTTAGAAGCTTTTGACAAAGATAAAGAACTTTTCATATGCGAACGCATACAACAAACCATTCCAGTGCTTGATAGAATTAACAAAGAATCGCTTGGGTCTGCTAAGGGCAATCCAAATATTGTTTACGAAATATTCAAAATTGCCCATGCGCTTGATGTAATAAAACCAATCAAGATACTTTGTTCTCGATGGTTTGTTGCAAACCCTGACATGATGTGTACATTAATGTGGAAAAGCGATTTCCCTGCAGATTGTATGGAGATGGTCTCAGAAGAATATTCGTTACACGTACCCACACCACGAGTAAGAACAATTAATTTTAGAATACTACAAGACCATTATTTTTTCCCAGAGTGTTGGTCTTTTTCTGATGCTGAGTTATCAGCATCAAAAACACCTGAAGAACAAGCTATAATATTATTCCAGAAACTCCGCGATTCTAAAAAATTTGATAGCGTTATTACAGAAATGCCCACCTCCAAGGTTACAGGTGAACTAATTAAACTGTTACCCAGCACTCACCATAAAGACTTACTCATTGAAACATTTATTGCCGAAAACTGTACAAACCCTGATTTTGATTTTCTATTTTGGTACGAGCAACTATCACCCGGTCGTGGGTACGTACCTGCTGCCACAGTTCGAACTCGTGTCGTAGATACTATGGAGCGTCGCGCTAAAGAATTTATCGGTGTCGCTGATCGTAAAACGCCTGATATCGAAGTAACCTTAACAAAGCTCCTGCCATTATTTCCTACGTTACCCGAGGGTTATTTTAAAATGCTGGTTCGTAAAAAATTTGCATCTTCTTATCCTACTACGGGAAAGTCTTTTGATCTGAGATTTTTTCCCTGTATCGTGGAGTTAGGGATTGCAATATATACTAGTGATGGACTAAATGACTTTACATGCAATCACCTGACAAGTTTTGCAGGGATCGGCGAATGGTTAGTTGTAAAAAATGAACTGTTCCCGATTCGCAACGTTGGTCTTACCCGTAATAAGAATCTAACAACAGCCACTATCCCCGCAGCACTAACTGCTTTGGAAAAACTTGATCTTTCTGACAACGGCTTAACAACTATTACCATTCCAGAAACACTAACTGCCTTGAAAGAGCTTAATCTTTCTGGAAATAATTTTGGAGAAGATGAAAAAAGAGCGTTACGCGCAAGATTTGGGGATCGCGTTCGACTATAGATGAAGCTCGACAATAAGAATTCTTTGTGTGCTAAAAAACTCCCGGATGTAAAAGTCCGGGGGTTTTTTTATTATTTTTATATTGATTTTAAACTCGAGGGTCTTATCGAATCACCGATCAAGGGCTCTTCGAGAAACAAAGAGTTTTTTGGCTATTTTATCCCAATTGCTCTCAACGTCATCCCCAGCCTGACCGGGGATCCAGCCTGTCCGCCATAGCTTTAGCGACGGCTGGAGCAAAACCAACGCCTAATACCCAAAAAATTTATCCCAATTGCACCCTAAAATCCTCGAAATTATACAAAAAAAAGCTGTTTTTCTTATAATTCCCCCTGTGACAACCCAATTTACAATTTGTATATATTTGTTATTATTAGTAGAATAGTTTATTCGTTTATATATAAAAATATATGGAGGTTATATGAAATTTACTCATAGATTCGCATTATTACTCAACGTAATAATTCTCTTGGTCTCTTTACAACCAGTAGTTATGAATGCTATGACTGGTTCTTATGGCACCAAACAAATCGATGCTCCTGCTGCACCAGCTGGTGATACAATACCAAGTGGGATAAAGCGTCGCGCTGCTCATCCATTGAGCTTGGGAGAGGCTGCAAGCGAAGAAGATAATGCTCATGCAAAACGAAACAAAAAAGATTCTAGCTCTCCTGAAAGAAGCGAAAATCCTGGTTTTGGTGGCCCATGGGCTGCACATACAGAATTAACAGATACTTTTGCTCCTGCTGCGCCCGCAGGTGATTCAAAAAGAGCTGCTGTATCTGATGATGATGACGCCGGTATTTGTAGCTTAGACGATAGTCCAAAAGAAAGTAAACCCTCTGCAGCTGCTGCGCCCGTAACAGATGATAACCAAATTAAGATTCAGGCAAAACGGGGCTCCGTTGAATTTAGTTTTGAACTACTTAAACGTTATTCTGGTTTTATTAAAACTATTGTTGCATCTGATCAAGAAGCTTCTCCTGATGACTATGCGAAAGAGCTTTCAAAAATGTTGCAATATCCATCAAAAGCTACCCTTCAAGCGTTCAAAACAGTTTTAGAAGCTTTTGATAGAAGCACAGAAATAAACCCACGCAAACGCATAGAACAAACCATTCATGTACTTGATACGATTTATAAACAATCGACAATTAGATTACTTGATAAACCTAATCCAGAAATTATCGCAGAGATATGCTCCATCGCCCTTGCACTTGACATCAAACCAATCACCATACTTTGCCATCAATGGTTTATTAAAAATCACAAAAAGATGTGTGAATTAATGTGGTCACCTGAACTTCCAATAGACTGTATGCGTACACTGTCACAGGAATATTCATTACATGAGCAACGGTCAGGAATAACTAATTTAAAAAGTTTAACAGATCATTGTTTTCTGCCTGACTCTATTGATCTTTCAGATATTGATCTTACAAGTAAATCAAGAACTCCTAAAAAAGAAGCTGAAATATTATGGCACAAACTGCGTGATGTTAAAGAAATTAACACAATCATTGAGCAAATGCCTCGCTCACCACTTAAAGACCTCGTTATTGAAAAAATTATTGCTAACAATTACACAAATCTCGATTTTGATTTTCTGTTTTGGTACAACCAACTTTCACCTGGTCGTGATGATGCAAATGATATTAACTCTGTACGCAGCCGTGTTTTAAAAATCATGCAAACAGGTGCTGAAAAATTTGTTGGTGATAGTAAAACTGCCGATATAGCAGCAATCACCCCACAATTTTTTCTGTTACCTGAAGGCTATTTTAAGATGCTCGTTCGCCAACAATTTCAAGCTGTCCACGGTACTAATATTCAAGAATCTATCGATGGTACAATTCCTCCTATGGTTATTAACGATATTATGGCGCGCATTAACAATGCAAATGGACATGTTTATTTAAGCCGCAAAGAACTGACAACGTTTGCAGGCTTTGATGCATTATTAGTTGTGAGAAATGAAATAAGACCAATTATTAATCTTGATCTTTCTTACAATCAACTGACAGCAATCACCATTCCTGCAACACTAACCGCCTTGCAAAGACTTTATCTTCCTGAAAATAAGCTGACAGCAATCACCATTCCTGCAACACTAACCGCTTTGCAAACGCTTGATTTTTCTGGCAACCAGTTGACAGCTATCACAATTCCTGCAACGCTAATCGCTTTGGAAAATCTCTATCTCAGGCAGAACCAGCTGACAGCGGTCACCATTCCTGCAACACTAACCGCTTTGCAAGCGCTTGTTCTTTCTTACAACCAGCTGACAGTAATCACCATTCCTGCAACACTAACCGCTTTGCAAACGCTTTATCTTTCTTACAACCAGCTGACAGTAATCACCATTCCTGCAACACTAACCGCTTTGCAAAGGCTTCATCTTCTTGGCAACCAGCTGGCAGTAATCACCATTCCTGCAACACTAACCGCGTTGCAAGGGCTTTATCTTTCTCGCAACCAGCTAACAGCAATCACAATTCCTGCAACGCTAACCGCCTTGCGAGACCTTTATCTTTCTGATAACCAGCTGACAGCAATCACAATTCCTGCAACACTAACCGCGTTGCAAGGGCTTTATCTTTCTTACAATAAGCTGACAGTAATCACAATTCCTGCAACGCTAACCGCCTTGCGAGACCTTTATCTTTCTGATAACCAGCTGACAGAAGAGCAAAAAATAATCTTAAGCGCAAGGTTTGGGGATCACATCGTTCTATAATCAGGTTCGACAATAAAAATTTTGCTATCATAAAAAAACTCCCGGATGTAAAAGTCCGGGTTTTTTAGTTACGCCTAAAAAACCATTCTAAAAACAAAAACTTTTGGGGGTTTATGAGCTTATAAGCAACAATTTATAGGCTCATTATAAAATATCTGGAAAAATAGCTTAGAAAAATAGTATAATTCAAAATATACTGTTAATATAATCGTTTTTCATGGATTACTAAAAAAATGAATAGCTTTTCACGCGTTATAATCAATTTTCATGATAGAAAATTACCCGAACCAGGGTATCTTGTTGGATATGCTGCTCTTATTGAAGCTTATCAACTCAAAGTTCCATTACCTGAAACATGCTCAATTATCGCCCAACAGCACAAAAAATATAAAACTGATACATGGGCGGTTTATACCCCCCGCTATACCCCTCAAGATACACAAGCAGGACATCTGACATTTGCTTTAAAATATGAGGGGGTTGATCTTGCAATACTTAATGCTTTATTTGCTCGCATAGATCCAACTGACATTATAACGTGGATTAGGAATGAACCAACCGGACAATACAGCAGACGCATTTGGTTTTTATACGAATGGTTAACAAACAAAAAGCTTGATCTTGAAGATTCAAAAAAAATAGGTAATTTCGTTGATGTAATCGATGCAAAACAGCAATATCCTGGACCTTCAAAACCATCATCTCGTCACCGCGTGCGTAATAACCTACCAGGGGTACGTGATTTTTGCCCTCTTATTCGCTGTACAGAAAAATTAACCAATTATATCAATCTCCATCTGGGAGCTCGAGCACATGAAGAGATCAAATACACCTCTAAAGATCTTTTGTCACGCGCATCAGCATTTTTGCTCCTCAAAGATTCTCGTGCTTCTTTTCAAATTGAGCATGAAAATCCTGCACATTCTTTGGCAGAACGATGGGGCCAGGTCGTAGGACAAGCAGGGCAAAAACCCTTAACTAAAGATGAAATCTTGCGGCTTCAAACAATTGTGCTTGAGAAAAATCGTTTTATAGAATTTGGCTTTCGTACCGAGGGGGGATTTATAGGAATTCACGACCGTGAGACAGGGGTCCCGATCCCTGACCATATTTCTGCTCGGTGTAGTGATCTCGACCGGCTCATGGATGGGCTTTTACAAGCATATCATCATGTAAAAAACAGCTCTTTTGATCCAATACTTCTTGCCGCATCAATTGCGTTTGGATTTGTTTTTATTCACCCACTTGTTGATGGAAATGGGCGCATTCATCGCTACATCATCCAGCATGTTTTGGCTGAATGCGAATTTGTTCCAAAGGGCATTGTTTTTCCTATCGCAGCAGTTATTTTGGAACACATCAATAGCTACGTACAGGTTTTGCAATCATATTCACATCCTCGATTATCCTGTATTGAATGGAAACCTACAGAGCATGGAAATGTTGATGTGCAAAATCAAACAATTGATTTGTATCGTTATTTTGATGCAACAAAACAGGCTGAATTTTTATACGAATGTATGATGGAAGCTATTAATACAAGCTTCCCCGCAGAAATAGAATATCTCCAACATCATGATCGCATGAAAGCAGTTCTTAAAGAGCGATTTAGTATGCCTGATAAGTTGATTAATCTACTCATACGTCTCTTGACGCAAAATAACGGAATACTGTCAAAAAAAGCAACGAAAATGCTCCATGAATTTGAATCCCAAGAGTTGCAAGACATCGAAGTGTTATATAGTTCAATTTTTAAGACAAAAAAATAATAAAAAACTCGATGCATCCTCTGGAAATAAAGAGTTTTTGGGCTATTTTATCCAAATTGCTCTCAACGTCATCCCCGGCCTGACCAGGGATCCAGCCTGTCCGCCATAGCTTTAGCGACGGCTGGAGCAAAACCAACGCCTAATACCCAAAAAATTTATCCCAATTGCACCCTAGAATCCTCGAAATTATACAAAAAAAGCCATTTTTCTTATAATTCAACTACCATATTTACAATTTGTATATATTTGTTACTATTAATAGACTAGTTTATTCGTTTATATATAAAAATATATGGAGGTTATATGAAATTTACTCATACATTCGCATTATTATTGAACGTGACAATTCTCTTGGTCTCTTTACAGACAACGCTTAGTCCTATGCCTGCTGGTGGGACAAAGCGCGCTCACCCATTGAGCCTAGAAGCTGCAAGCAAAGAAGATGCTGCTCGTGCAAAACGAAACAAAAAAGATTCTGACGCTCCCGAAAGAAGCGAAAATCCTGGCCCATGGGCTGCACATACAGAATTAACAGATACTTTTGCTCCTGCTGCGCCCGCAGGTGATTCAAAAAGAGCTGCTGTATCTGATGATGATGACGCCGGTATTTGTAGCTTAGACGATAGCCCAAAAGAAAGTAAACCCTCTGCAGCTGCTGCGCCCGTGACAGATGATAACCAAATTAAGATTCAGGCAAAACGGGGCTCCATTGAATTTAGTTTTGAACTACTTAAACGTTATTCTGGTTTTATTAAAACTATTGTTGCATCTGATCAAGAAGCTTCTCCTGGTGACTATGCGAAAGAGCTTTCAAAAATGTTACAATATCCATCAAAAGCTACGCTTCAAGCGTTTAAAACAGTTTTAGAAGCTTTTGATAGAAACACAGAAATGAACCCACGCAAACGCATAGAACAAACGATTCATGTACTTGATACGATTTATAAACAAGCGACGGTTAGGTTGCTTGATAAACCTAATCCAGAAATTATCGCTGAGATATGCTCCATTGCCCTTGCACTTGACATCAAACCAATCACCATACTTTGCCATCAATGGTTTATTAAAAATCACAAAAAGATGTGTGAATTAATGTGGTCATGTGAACTTCCAATAGACTGTATGCGTACACTGTCACAGGAATATTCATTACATGAGCAACGGTCAGGAATGACTAATTTAAAAAGTTTAACAGATCATTGTTTTCTGCCTGACTCTATTGATCTTTCAGAGATTGATCTTACAAGTAAATCAAGAACTGCTAAAAAAGAAGCTGAAATATTGTTACACAAACTGCGTGATGTTAAAGAAATTAACACAATCATTGAGCAAATGCCTCGCTCACCACTTAAAGATTGTGTCATTGAAAAAATTATTGCCAACAATTACACAAATCTCGATTTTGATTTTCTCTTTTGGTACAACCAACTTTCACCTGGTCGTGATGATGCAAATGATGCTAACTCTGTACGCAGCCGCGTTATAAAAATCATGCAAACAGGTGCTGAAAAATTTGTTGGTGATAGTAAAATTGCCGATACAGCAGCAATCACCGCACAATTTATCCCGTTACCTGAAGGCTATTTTAAGATGCTCGTTCGCCAACAATTTCGAGCTGTCCACGGTACTAATATTCAAGAATCTATCGATGGTACAATTTTTCCTATGGAGATTGATGATATTATTGAGCGTATTAACAATGCAAATGAAATGGTTAATTTAAGCCACCATAGACCGACAACTTTTGCAGGCATTGATGCATTATTAGTTGTGAGAAATGAAATAAGACCAATCATTACCCTTAATCTCTCTAACAATCAGCTGACAGCGGTCACAATTCCTGCAACACTAACCGCTTTGCAAACGCTTGTTCTTTCTTACAATAAGCTGACAGCAATCACCATTCCTGGAACACTAACCGCTTTGCAACGGCTTGATCTTTCTTATAACCAGCTAACAGCAATCACAATTCCTGGAACACTAACCGCTTTGCAACGGCTTGATCTTTCTTACAACCAGCTGACAGCAATCACCATTCCTGCAACACTAACCGCTTTGCAACGGCTTTATCTTTCTCGCAACCAGCTAACAGCAATCACAATTCCTGCAACACTAACCGCGTTGCAAGGGCTTTATCTTTCTCGCAACCAGCTAACAGCAATCACAATTCCTGCAACGCTAACCGCCTTGCGAGACCTTTATCTTTCTGATAACCAGCTGACAGCAATCACAATTCCTGCAACACTAACCGCGTTGCAAGGGCTTTATCTTTCTTACAATAAGCTGACAGCAATCACAATTCCTGCAACGCTAACCGCCTTGCGAGACCTTTATCTTTCTGATAACCAGCTGACAGCAATCACCATTCCTGCAACACTAACCGCTTTGCAACGGGTTAATCTTGCTGACAACCAGCTGACAGCGGTCACCATTCCTGCAACACTAACCGCTTTGCAAGAGCTTTATCTTGCTGACAACCAGCTGACAGCAATCACGATTCCTGGAATACTAACCGCTTTACACACGCTTTATCTTTATCACAACCAGCTGACAGAAGAGCAAAAAATAATCTTACGCGCAGGGTTTGGGGATCGCATCATTCTATAACCTGGTTCGACAATAAAAATTTTGCGATCATAAAAAAACTCCCGGACTTTTACATCCGGGAGTTTTTATTTATTACGTTTATAAAGAGCGTTTACGCTACGCGCTTACGCTTCTTCTTCTAAATCAGGCAATCTGTCACGAACCTCATTCAAAGCTTCTACAACATCGTCTAAAGATGCTTTTCTTCTTGGTTTGCTTATGTAATTTTTGATTTTTTCTCGCGTTGGTTTTATAACCAAATCAGTTAATACGTCGACAATAAGCGCCGTTGTAAAGGCTGCTGCAACAAGAACGACCATTTTAACAGCAAGCTCTTTACCTTTAAATTCTTGGTCACCCTTTTCAATATCACGCAAGACCATTTCAGAGAAAGATTCTAAAACATACTTAGCATCTTTACTCACATCCATGGCGTCGTTAAGAGTATCCTGACATGCGCTAAAAAATGCTTTAACATTACTGTCAAGCGGATCAAGTATCTCAAAATATGTATTCAAGAACTCGAGATCAGCTGCGTCAAGCGCATTTGTATTGTTTACTATTTCTAATAACAAGAGTGGCTTCTTTGTTGGAACAATATTTTCTTCAGTAAATTTAGCTTTCAGATATGTTATTAAGCCCTTAAGATCAGTCATATCACGTAAAACCCATTTCATAGGAACAGCATTTTTGTATTCGTTAATCATAAACGAACCTTCAAACTGGTGATCTGACATCACACCTAATGCTTTTAAGCCACCTTCAAGTGATTTACCAATAAATGTTTCACGATAGCCGCTATATTTACGGTCGATCTGTACGTTTGCATCAAGAAATTTTTGCGTAAATCGCACAGGGATTAACGTTGCAAGTTGAGCGCCCTTTCTAGGAAGCACAATATTTTCTGTTTTTGTATCAAGACAACCCAAGAACGTATAACTTAATTGGTTAATTGCTGGGTCGTAATGCATTGCATACGGACATTTACCGAATGTTTTAAAAAACATAAATGATTGATCAACTTTTTTAAATTCTTCTCGGTCTGTGTCAGGTAATACAATAGCAAATGATCTTTGCAGGTCATCTTGAGCACTGAGGCCAACAAAAGTTGTAACAACTGCAAAACTATATGCAAGAACAGACTTCATCATGTTATTCATGATATCCTTTATGTAATTTTATGTAACTTTTAACGTTAAGAAGAAAAAACGTGCTGTAGGCCTGTAGACCCTGGTTTTTCAAGTTTAAGTTATTATAGATTTTTTTCAAGCTTGGCCGGTTTTTAACGTAGACGGACGCGACATAACAGTGTTAGTAGAGCCATAATAAGCAATGGCAAAAGGGCTATCCAGGGGGTAAAGCTGGCCCTTGCAAGCGAGTCTGTGACTGCTGTAGCAAGAATCATAACTGGATAGAGCGACAAAATTGCAATCCACTGGAAAGTCCCAAGGTAAGAAAAAATGGCAAATAAGAAAAAAGTAAGCAGGGGGTACAAAATAAGCTGAAAATGTGCGAAAAATCGCTTTAAAAACTGATAGAGTAACTCGCTATGCAAGCTTGCTGGAAGATAGGCTTTATCAAAAATCAGATGCTTAATAATGTTTAAAAGCGACGGCATTTCAAGATTGATCTGAATTTGCGAAAAAAGCCCCGGCATTAAAAACTTTTCTTCTTGTATTTTACTATATGAACCATCAGCAACAGAATACATCTTGCCGTCGGCAATAATTACCCGCTGTTTTTTTGGGTCAAGCTCAAAATGTTCTGCTGATAATGTTTTTTCGATTTTAAAATCTTGAGACATTGTTATCAGGAGTAAATCAGAGCCTTTATTGTTTTCAACGTCAATAAGACCTATATGCAAAATGCTGTTTTGATCAAGTAAAATCCATTTATTTATAATTTTTTGAACAGCGCTTTGCTTAAAGGTCTGTTGCTTAAAGCGCTCTGATTTGAAAGCAAGAGATACAGATATATACTCTTTGCCGATAAAACTAATACCAGCAAGCACAAAACCAATTAATAAAAAAACTGAACATAATTTTTTATAACTGACCGAAAGAATTTGTAAAATTTCCCATTCATGCTGTTGTTGAAGCTCTTTAATTAATAAACAGGTTACCAACCAACTGGCAATGGGCATATATTCAAAAATAGACGGCAAAAAATTAAGCGTCACAAAGTGTAAAATCGTTAAAATTCCTGCATGTTTTACACGAATAAGCTTTTCAAAAAACTCAACAAAGTTTGACAATAACGCCAAAAATATCGTTACGGCAGAAAAGTATAAAAAATAGCGCTTAAAAATATAGCGGGCTAGAACCATAGCTATTTTTTACCCGTTTTTTAACGGGTTATTATGCTGGTTATTATCTTGAACTGGTATATAGCTCTTGAGCGATTCTGGCGTCGTTAACCCACAAGAGACCAGCGTTTTAATCGCTTCTTCAAACGTTATATCTGTATGGATAATATCGTCTTCTGACATGATAAAAAAATACCCAGACGTTGGATTGGGCGAATTTGGCATAAAGACTTTATAATATTTTTCTTCTGGATAATGCTTATATTTTGGCGTAATAACTTTTTCATACGAGTCTGCCGCTGGTTCAAGCAAAAACGCAATATGATATTGTCCCTTTTTTGGGTAGGTAATTAAGACAACTTTTTTATTACTGCTTGAACTATCGTTAATTTTGAAAAAATCGACAACAATTTTTGCTGAAGAATACACAATTCTGACTAATGGTATCTTGGTAACTATACGCTCAAAATAATGAATTAGAGAACGTGCTATAAAAATCTTAACAATAACACCCAACATAATAATCAGTAACATGACTAAAACAAATTCTGATCCCGGTATTTTTTGCAAGAAAGCTGGTTCGAGCCTTTGCAACGGGCCAAGAATTCGTGTTACAAGCTTATATGCAAAATGAATAAAAAACACGGTTGCTGCAATGGGAATAATCGTAAATAAACCACTCAAAAAGAGGGTTTTTAGCGAGCCAAAGAATTTTTTAATATTCTCAAGAATTCTGTGCATAAAGCCCTTTATGTAATAACAGTTTTATTATAATTCTATACATATAATTCTATACGAGCCCAATAACTATTACTCAAACTATTGCTCAGTGTTTAATACTTCCTGTAATTCTTGAGCCAATAAACGAGCACAAGCATGCGTTTGTTCATAATTGGGGCCCTCAGCCATGACACGCAAAACATTTTCGGTCCCAGAGTATCGTACAAGAACTCGTCCATCATGCAAATCGCGTTCATGCTGTAAAATAATACTAACACAAGGCTCTTGCGCGAGATCTTGTTTTGTTGTAATGGGCAAGTTAATCAGAATTTGAGCATGTTTATTAAATGTTTTGAGCAACCAATTTTTGTTTATGATCATTGACTCTAAAACTTTTAATGCAACAAAAATCCCATCACCCGTTGCAAGATAGTCTTTCATAATAATATGCCCAGAGTTTTCTCCACCTAACAAGAGCTTTTCAGTATCAAGACACGCTGCTATATACTTATCTCCAACAGGGGTACGCAGCAATAACTTATTTTTACGCACCAGTGACTCTTCAAAGCCATTATTGGTCATAACGGTCCCAACAACACGGTCAAGATTTTTATACTCAGGTAACTCTAACAATAATGCCAAGATATCATCGCCATCTTTTATGGTGCCATGTTTGTCAACTGCAATAACCCGATCACCGTCGCCATCAAACGCAAAGCCCACGTGAGCATTATGCGCAACAACAGCTTTTTGTAAGTTTTCAGGGTGTAAAGACCCACAAGAATTATTAATATTGGTCCCATCAGGTTCTACAGCAAGTGTAATAACTGACGCACCAAGCTTATTAAATATCGATTGAGCAACGTTATAGGTTGCACCATGAGCACAATCGAGAACAATCGTATACCCAAGCAAAAAATCGGGCGTAAAGCGCTCTGTAACCGCTTTGATATAGCTATCCCTTGCCTGCTCCCAAATAATAGTCTTATTTGTGCTTAGTTTTTTTTCTAGAATCGTTTCTGGATTCGTTTCTATACTTATATCTGTCTGTGTTCCTGGATATTTAGTAAAAAAATCACAAATTATATGTTCGTCTTCAGGGGTCAACTTTCCTGTTTTTTCCTGAAAAAGCTTTATTCCGTTATCATGATACGGGTTGTGTGACGCCGAAATAACAATCCCAATATCAAAATCAGGCTCAGTTTTAATAAGCTTATAAATAGCAGGGGTAGGAATAACACCTGCGTCAATAATCTCTATGTCTATATCTGTAATCCCATGATCTATAATCTCAGCGTGCGATATTTCACGAGACGTCTCGTTTTTTAATAACTGTAAGCCTGATACAAGAGCCTGTTTAATTCTGGTACACGACTCACGGGTATCTGTGCCAATAAGAATTCTCGTAAGAATTTTGTTTGTTTGGGTTGTTTTTTTTTGTGTTGTTCCAGACCCAACAGATCCCACAGATCCATAGGTTTTATTAATCCATTGAGCAATCGCCCACCCCAAACGCACAAGCGCTTCATTGGTAAACGGAAACTCATCGGCTCTACCTCGAATACCATCTGTACCAAATTTAAGTGGTTTTACTTCAGACTTTAAAGAATGCTCCAACCTCAATACCTCGTTATGTCTTATCGTTATGTCGTATATTTATTAAACTGCTTTAGATAATTGTTTTTTTTATTTTACCTGCCGTGGTAGAATAATACAAAGAATTTCGTTATCCAAGGAGTTTATTATGAATTACTGGTTTTTTTTAAAATGTTTCTTGGTCGGAGTTTCCGTAGCCTCCGCCGTTGGCCCAATCTTTGTGCTTACGTTTAATAGGGCAGCGCAGCACGGCTTTTTGAGAGGTTTTTTTACGGCATTGGGGTCAGCATTAGGCGATACTTTTCTGTTTTTGCTCGGGGGAATAGGGCTTTTAAGTCTTATAGAAGGCTCTAAAAAGATTATTCTCATGATGGATCTGGTTGGGGGATGTGCTCTTATTCTTTCAGGTATTAAAATGCTTGAAGGCAAAGGCTCCTACAAACAGCCGCACGAAAAATCTAGCCTGGGAGTCTTTCAAACCATCAGCGAAGCATTTTTACTAACGATTATCAACCCGCTTGCTATTGTCTTTTTTATGTTTATTAGTGTTCAATTGCTCCCAGAAGGCGTCAGCAGGCTCTCGTTTGTTCAAATTATTGGTGGTGGCATGATGATTGCCGCGGGCTCTTTGTCGATTTTTACCCTTGTTGCACTGGTTGCAAGCAGACTTGGTAAATCAATGAACCAGAAAAACTTACAGTTAATTGAACAAATTACGGGCGTTATCTTGACCGGCGTAGGCTTTTACTTTCTCGGCGACTTTGTACTCGCATTATTTACGAAGTAAAAAAATGAGAAGAGTTACTCTATGAAATTACGCATAATCCCCGTTATGCTATTTCTTTGTCTGGCTGGTTGTCAATTGGGTTCACGTTCAATAATAACCACCGTTGAACATGGACTGCGTCATTCAGTACTTATCGCAAACGATAAGAATCAACACATGACCATTACCGAAAGAATGAACTATTATAACGTTCAGGCAGTTAGTATTGCTGTTATTAATAACGAAAAATTAGAATGGGCCAAGGGATATGGCTGCTCTTCAAATACACTGTTTCAAGCTGCTTCAATGAGTAAGTCTTTTACCGCCATAGGGGCTTTGATACTCGTTCAACAGAAAAAGCTCTCGCTTGATGAAAACGTCAACAATTATTTGAAATCATGGAAAGTTCCCGATAATAAATTTACAAAAACAGAAAAAGTAACATTGCGCCGCTTACTTTCTCATTCCGCAGGTATAAACCTCCAGCGGGGATTCGCTGGGTATTCATCAGATGCTATAATCCCAACAACAGTAGAAATCTTAGAAGGCAAAAAGCCTCTCGTTAATTCCGATCCAATACAAGTAATCCAAACGCCAGGAATAGAGGTCCATTATTCTGGTGGCGGGACAACCATCGTGCAACTACTTATAGAAGATGTAACCGGTGAAAAATTTGATGTCTGGATGAAAAATAATGTTCTTATCCCTTTTGGGATGCACGCAAGTACATTTAGTCAGCCGTTACCACAAGAATATAGCAATCATGCAATCTGTGGGCATAAAGCAACGGGTAAACAGGTACCTGGAAAATGGCACGTTTATCCCGAAATGGCTCCTGCCGGTTTGTGGTCAACACCAACAGAAATAGCCCATTTTATCATAATGCTCTTCAAAATTTTACATGGGAAACAAGATGGGCCTATCAGTCAAGAACTCTTAAGAGACGCTCTTAAAATACAAGTTCATAACAGTAATATGGGACTTGGCTTTAAAATAAGTGGTTCCGGAAAAAACGTGACCTTCGGTCATGGGGGCTGGAACGAAGGCTTTATTGCTGATTTTAACGCATGGCCTGAACTTGGCAAAGGGCTGATCATGATGGTCAATAACGAGGGCGCCGTAGGATTAATGCATGAGATTAGAAATAGTATAGCTGACGCATATGATATTCCGGGATTTGAACCTCTTATAAAAAGTACGATACCGTTAGACCCCTCTTCGCTTGCTCAATTTACAGGGGTTTATAAACAGCATGACCATACAATCACGATAAATATGCGCAATAATAGATTATTTCTTTTAGATTCATATGTTGATTTATTGCGTGATATGCAACTATACCCAGCAGGAGATGATAATTTTTTTACGAAAGAGTTAAATGGTTCGTTACAATTTTTTGGCTCTCATGGTCAAATTGATAGCATAATCATGCTTGATAAAGACGGGAAAAGAATGATTTATAACGGCAAGGAAATTGTATTGAAAAAAAGCAAAGCCTAGAACACAGAATCTCGTTGCACACAGTCAAAAACCGCAAAAATAAGTTATATGGAATGCCAAGAATGCGCAACTGCTTTAAATCCTGAATACTTTCAAACTACTAAGGTAAGGTTAGTTTTGAAAAGATAAAGTCAATCTTATATGGCTGTTTAAAAGTAGTACTCGCGGGGTCTCCATCAGATACAATAGATTATATGATTCGCGTTTCAAATGAAACCAAACAATGGTGTTCTAATTGTCGTGGCCATAGTGAATCTTGGGATAAAATAGTTTAACCAGAGTTTTTAGTTTCTCACTCAAAAAAAGGGGCTGGATATATCCAGCCCCTTTTTGTATCTAATCGTGTTTTTTGAAATATTACAAAAAAATCACACTCGTACCCCTCGAGACGCTGCTTCACATCCCTCGGGGCGACGGTTACTTCGAATCTTTTGTATTCTTATCTACGATATCTACTGTTTTATTTTTTTCTAAGTCACCTAAATAGGCCGGCAAGTTAACGCCAGTCATCGCAGCAACCTCGTGTAATGGTGGTAACGATTTAATCATGCTGCTCAAAAAATTTGCTGTCGAGCTGCCCTTTTCAGAAGAACCACTATCCCAAACCGTAATTTTATCGATTTTAAGATTCTTAATAGCTTCTGCTTGGAGTTTTGCAATCTCTTCAAGTTTTTCGATCATGAGCATGGTCGATGCATCTTGACTATTATTCCCACAAGCCTGAACAAGTAGTTTATAACCTTCAGCTTTGGCAGTTAACACTTTACGCGTACCTTCAGCTTCAGCTTCTTTGATTTGTAATATCGCAGACGCTTTACCTTCAGCTTCTAAGCGCTGTTTTGCTGCATCAGCAGCAGCTGCGATCTCGATTTTTCGTCGTTCGATTTCTTTGGGTACAATTTCTTCGACTTCCAACCGCTTAAGCTCAGCTAAGCTTTTTGCTGTGCTAATTTCAGCGTACGCATTTTGTTGTGCAACTTGACCGCGTTGTGCTGCTTCAGCTTCTTGTTCAAGTAACTGAGCATTAACGTTTGCAATTTTTGCTTTTGCTTCGTTTTCACCACGAACAGCTTCTGCGTTATACGTAGAAACTTGAATTCGACGTTCTTTTTCAGCTTCTGCTTTACCAATTTCACCAGCTTTTTCTTGGTTAGATACGTCGATCTTTGCCTGGTTCAATGCTGTCGATACCGATTTTCTACCAATACTCTCGATATAGCCAGATTCATCAGTAATATCAGTAATATTGACGTTTAACAGCATCAAGCCAATTTTCTTAAGTTCTGATTCGATGTGCTTTCTAATCTCGAGTAAAAATCGTTCTCTATCTTGATTGATTTCTTCGATACGTAACGATGCAACGGTCAAACGCAACTGACCAATAATAATTTCGATCGCCATCATTTCGATATCTTTACGTGATAATGTCAAAAGTCGCACAGCTGCGTTATTCATTGCTTCTTCTGTTGTATCGATAGCAACGGTAAACGTGCTTGGCACGTTGATACGTATATTTTGTTGTGAAAGTGCAGACTTTAGGGGTATATGTAAGGTCATGGGTGTCAAATCAAGAAACGTATAGTCTTGGATTAATGGCCAAATAAATGCACCACCACCGTGATAACATTTAACCGAACGACCACCAGCAACTTTACCGTATACTGCTAAAATCTTGTTTGAAGAACAACGCTTGTAACAGCTTGCTAAGAAGAAAAGCGTAAAAAATATAAATCCAGCAAGCGATGCTGCTGCTATGAGAATAAAATCGAACATATAATTATTTCCTGTGTTTTACTAAGAAAATCATGACTTAATTTCTTGAACAATCACAATGTCATGATCAAGAAATTTTACTACTTTAACTAATCGAAATGACTCAATATCGCAATGATCAAACGACTGAGCAAGTATTTCTCGTGTTACACCGTCTATTACGAGCTGTATCTTCCCATGCCCATCTTTGGGGATACGATGGTATACCGTACCGGTAAGCCCAACTGTTTTTTTTATATCAAAATTTGTGCCCGAACTAACAAGCAGACGAGCGCTCTTAAAGATAATACCGGTTAGTATCATAACCATTAAGCCTGCAAAAAGTGCAAACAGAATTGACACCTGATGGCTGTATCCAAGTTGTTTAATACATGCAAGCCCAACCCATCCAAACATCATAAAGAAGCCTGAAATTGAGTGAAGAGTAAAAAGCTTAAACGAGCCTGTTGCCCTGTGATGCTCAACATCACTATCTAAACTATCTAATTCACCTGGGTCAGCTTCGCTGAATTCTTCAGCAACGCCTCCAATAAGCGTGGCACAAAGACGTAGGAAGAAAAGTGTTGTACCAAAGAGAGCACTTGCCCAAAAGACTAGGTCTGATGATTCTTTAAGATAAGAGAATATTTGAAAAAACATGATAAACCTATGGTTCGTGTAACGTCGTACTATCTTGGCATTATAGCATAAGTATGAGCAATGCACAATCTAGCTGTACGTATTGCTTCATGTATTACGAGCAAACACAGGTATAAAAGCAAAAAAAGAGCCCGAAAAAACCGAGCTCTTTTTTTGCTTTTTTGATTCTAAAAAATCTTAGCCAAGTCTTTGGTAGCGATAAATCACTTTACCAATAACTCTAAAGTTATCTTTGCCACGAATAAGCGCTACAGGAGGAGTTTTGTGGTTGACAGACTCAAGCACAATAAAGTCTTCCATGTAGGTTACTTGCATGATCGCTTTTGTTAACGTATCATTGCCGTACTCAACAGCAGCAATATCACCTGATCGTGTCCATGTTTCATGAGAAACAATCAGATAGTCACCTTTGACAAAATTTGGTGCCATGACGTTATTTTCAATACACAAACAAAACATTGCGTCGTCGGTGCTGTTAAAAACTGGTACAAATACGTCTTTATAACCGGTTGTTACCTGTGTTAACTGGTTGTTATATGGAGATGGGCTTGATGGAATATCGCCCATAACAGGAACAATTTTAAGTTGCAAGTCGACAGCTGTGTTTTCTGGTATTTTGACTGTAGAATCGACATTATCTGTACGATTTCTACGTTGAACAAAAAGATCGACAGGATGTGTTCCAAATGCATTGGCAAGCTTTTTCAAAGCGTCTTCATTCCAGCGGCGTGTTCCATTTTTAATATGAGTCAAATAGCTTTCTGACATACCTGTCTTTTCAGCCAAAACTTTTGTCGTCCACCCCCGCTCACGTAGCAATTCTTTTACGCGTAACTCTGTTGATGACATCGTACTCCTTCCCATGGTTTTAATGTATTTACTACACGCATCGTTTATTTTCAAATCTTTATCTTGCACGATTATAAACTATGTCAAATAGAAATGCCACAAAAAATACAACCAGAATCTAAAAAAAATAGATTTCTTTATGGCAAATAATACCTAAAAAAAACAATGAAAAATGGATTGTTTGTGCTATCATTGCGATAATAGGCGAACAAAAAATATACTCAAAACGTATGTGCGCTCTTTTAACGAGATACTATTTATGACAACAGAATCACAACCAAGACATAAAAATTATTATGAAAATAAAGCTTGGGCCCAAGGTCTTTACACCTGCGGTATCGACGAAGTTGGTCGCGGGTGTTTGGCAGGTCCTGTTGTTGTAGCAGCCGTTATTATCCCACAAAACTGTAGCTATTATCTTTTAAAAGATTCAAAAATTATGGACGAAGCTGAGCGCGACAAAGCCTACAAATGGATAATTAAGCACTGTTTTTATTCTGTTGCCATTTCGAGTAATAACGTTATTGATAAAATAAATATTTATCAGGCAACGTTACTGACCATGAAAAAAGCATACATGCAATTGGTTGAAACGATGCCTTATGATCATGAACAATTAAAATATGTCCTGATTGACGCAATGCCCTTAATTGTCAGCAAATCGTATACTCATAAAAATTTAGAATTTAGACATTTTAATTACGGTGAAAGTAGGTCTATTTCTATTGCCGCAGCATCGATTATTGCAAAAGTAACCCGTGATAAACTTATGAAATCAATGAGCACGCTTTTTCCGGCGCTTTTAATTAACCAGCACAAAGGCTACGGAACCAAACAGCATATCGCGCTTATAGAGTCCCTTGGACCTACGATTGTCCATCGAAGTTCGTTTATTGGAAAAATCTTGTCTAAAACAAAAGAATCTCAAGCAGAAAACAAAGAGAATAAAGAGAATAAAGAAAATTATGAACAGCAAAAGCTTTTCTGAACAAAATCTTACAATTATTAATCACGATCAACATAATAAACCGTTTGCTGAGATTATCGAAAGCTGTTTAGACAACGTTACTGCACAGTGCTGGCAGTGGGATAATTTTCCAACATTTGGGTCGCTTGTACAAGTTGACACGCAAGAACAAATAATTTTTGGCTGCGTGACCAATATTCAAACAGGTTCGCTTGACGCATTGCGTTACCCGTTCCCGTATCAAAAAACAGAAGATGAACTTCGTCGCGAGCAACCGCAAATTTTTGAGTTTTTAAAAACGACCTTTAAAGTACAAATTCTTGGATATATCGACAAAAAGAACAGTTCACGAGTTTTGTATTTAATCCCACCCAAACCATGCAAAATTCATGCTTTTATCAGTTCAAGTTCTTTAGAAACCCAGCAGCTCTTTTTTCAAAAATTTGATTTTCTTAATCTTGTGTTTGCGTTTGCGCATCAAATTCCAAGTATTGACGAACTATTACTCGTTATAATTCAAAACTTATCACAAAAAAATATGCTCTCTCAAGAAAAGCTCGATCAATTTTGTCAAAAGTTCTCGTTACTAACCGGCAACGACTATCGTCGCCTCAAACTCTTCTTTCAGCGCATCGAAGCAAGTATTACGTATAAGTAATAGAATTACTCAGCAATCGATAATTCTTTAAACGCTTTTTCTAACGAAACCCCTAATAACCGGGTCGAAACTTCAAACGTTTCACGATCTGCAAAATGCCTAAGTTTTTCAGGCGTCACCAGTAATGGTACAGCACGTTTCGCGTCTCCCTCAGTTTTTTTTTCTTCAACAAGCAACGCATCAAACTGCTTTAAAACTTGTACGTATGACCCCTTAACAACCAACTCGGGCGCGACTTTGTATTGTGCAAAAAGATCTTTTTTTACAAAAGCTTTTAAAATCGTATCATACATCACTCGACTAAACGGTTTTTGCCAATCATACAAAAACGATTGTACCCCCGAAAAAAACTTAGGGGCTTGTTCAGGAATTGCTATATAATCAATCGGTCTCGTGCCCTTTTTATCCCGTAGCGCCAGACTTGCACCATACACAATAAAAAGCTCTACAAGCTCTTGATACTTAATACGCTGACGCGAAGCAAATTGTGCAAAAGCTCTCAATAAATAGTGCGTCGGCGTTTCACCATGATTATTTGGTTGATTCGGATCAGCCCCATACATGAGCAAAAGTAAAATCGTCTCACGATTAGATGTATACTGTTTAGGTCGCGCATACCAAGCCCATCCACCCACGGGATGGTGGCTGACAAGATTTTCAAGAGCATTATGCAAGGGCGAATCGCCATTATTACTACGGTTATTCACAAAATTTCGGTCTGTGCATTTATAGGTCAACAATGTTTCGACCATCTCTTCTGATGTATTAAAAAGTGCATAATCTAAGGGTGTTTTTCCTTTAGAATCTCTTTGTGTTCTATCAACACCTTCATCAAGTAATTGTCGCACATAACCTTCGGTTACTGCTACTCCACGAATATCATGAGAAAAACAGTTATGTAATCGATTTCTATTATCAGGCAAACTTTGAGCTGGTTCTTTTTTATCACCACCAGTCATGGGGCATATCATGGTCGTTACAAAACAATAACCAAAAAACAGGAGTAAAAATTTTATAAACTTCATAGTTCCTTTACTGCTTAAAGAATCAAACATTTTAATCCCCCTGATACTTCTTGAATGGCAGGCTCAACTTCTGGTTCAGGCTCAGGCTTTACATCTGGAAGTCCCGAATTCAAACTATCAAAAACAGCCAAAGTTTTTGTGCAATCTAATTTATTGGCAGGATTGTGCACATCAAATATATATTTTTTTAGCCACCCCCTGTGAACGCTTCTACGCATTTTCTTCGTCGAATACATTTCATGACTATCAGTCCACCTGCCAAACTGAGAAGCAGACATCGGTTGCTTCTCAGGTATTACGATATAATCGTTGGGTCTTCGCTCTCGTTCATCTTCTATTGTAAGATTTGCGCCGTACACAATAAATAATTCTAATATTCCTGCATAATCAATATTCTGATAAAAACTATACGTCGCAAAACCGCGTAATAAATAATGGGTAGGCGTTTCGCCATTATTATCTGCTTGATTAGGGTCAGCTCCATGCATCAATAAAAGCAGTACCATGGCTCGTTCATTTTCGTATCGTCTTGGCGTTGATGGATCAAACCAACCGCTTACAGGATGACTTGCCACAATTCTTTCAAGGACACGGTGCAATGGTGTATTACCTGTTTTATTACGATTATTCACAAAACTATGGTCTGTACAATTATAGGTCAAGAACGTTTCAATAATCGAATCAGAGAAACGCAAAATAGCTTTATCGAAATAGGTATTACCGTCAGCATCTCTTTGGGCTCTATCATCACCCCGATCGAGTATCTGTTTTAGCCACGGTTCTGTTACAATATAGTTATCACTAAAAAAATCATCGAATCCGTATTTTGGTGCCGGCGCTTTTTTATCACCAGATTCTCGTTTCTCATCGGTTTTCATAGAAAATATACTGGTCGTTGTAAAGCAAAACCCAACAGTGAATAACAGTAAAAATCTTATTCGCTTCATAGAGGTCCTCTCTCCCTGTGTATAACCAAACAATATATAACGCACTTCTCACGCTACAGTCGATAATTCTTGAAAAGCTTTGTCTAACGAAACTTCTAAAGATCGCATCGAAGCTTGCAACGTTTCACGATCTGGATAATCCCTAAGTTTTTCAGGCGTCACCGGTACTGGCAATGGCGGCCTTGCAGGCTCTTCGGCTTCAGTAATCGTCAGTTTTTTCATATCTTGAGCCAAGCCGCCCATCCAGTATTCAGCTTCTCCATCTTGTTGTACACTATCAAGACAAAAAGCTTGTACATCCCTATACGACATAGTCAACGCGACACAATCTATGGGTATATAATGTTGCGTATGCAATATCTTTACAGCTCGTTGCTTGTGCCGAGTAAAATTCATTTCATACGACATTCTTTTTAAAAGAGCTTTGGTCATTACTTCTTGGAGTTTTTTTGAAAAAATCGGATACCCATGCACATGAGTCATAGATGTAACAATACATGTACCATCTCCATAATCTAAAGGTGTCTTTCCAGAGTCATCTTTTAGTCTTATATTTGCACCAAGTACTATAAGAATTTCTATGATTTTATCTATACCAGGATACCATTCAGACGTATTTCGATCGTCATAACGGCCACAATACAGTCCGACGGCGTAATGCAAAGGAGTTTTTCCGATCCTGTCACGCAGATCAATATCTGCACCATGAGATACTAACAATATAATTTTTGCAACATACTCATCTATTAGAATTAACATTTTACCAGGCACAAACGTCTGCTCATCAACATGTTCGCCGAGATCTTCTTTCTCGTATTCACCCAGATATTCGATCAGCTGTTCATCCAAATGGCGTATACAAGTATGAAGGGGCGAATGCCCATAGATGTCAATATTATTTACTATACTTCGATCAGTAAACTTATATTGTAGCAATATACGAAGCATCGCAAGCGTTCCTGGGCCAGACGCAAGATGCAATGTGCTATCAGCATTACCATTTCTACAACACTCTCTACGAACACCTATATCAAGAAGTAATATGAGTACCGCTGGATCGCAACCTTCGTTAATAGCTACGTTTAAAGCACATTCACCTCCATTAAACATAGTAACTATATTATTTTTATTAACTAATCCCCACATGTGAAAATAAGCTTCAGCGTTATTTCTAGAATTTCCAAGCACTTCTAATAATTCATGATCGCCAGGGTTTGCACATTCAATTTCACGACAAAAATCGTCTTTATCTGCATACCAAGCATGTATAATATGTTTACCGTGTAATAATCGACGTATACTATCTACAGAATCACGCCGTTTAAGGGCGTCACGTAATGGATACTCACTGTCAGGAATTTGACGTGAAAGAGTTTTTTCGTCTTTCTTCATAGATAACAAAACTGTATGGTGTAAACAAGAAATAATATGAATAATAATTACGCAAACTTTAAGTAATTTCATACGGATTAAACTCTTGTATTTTAATTATTATAAAGATTTTGTTACACGACTATACCATACACGACTAAAAAACAGCTAGGTTTTTTGAGTCTTTAAAACTTGATTCAAAAACGGCGGACAAGCCCCGATTCATCCTTCGACCTGTGCACCATAGCTACCTGAGCGACGGTGCAAGCCACCTGGGCGTAGTAAGATCAAGTCGGGGATGACGTCGAAATTGATTGCCTATCATTTAAAATCACCCCACCCACACCAATTGTTTCAATTTGTATTTATTAATTGGTATATAACACTAGAAAAACAGTTTATAAAAAAAAATTTTATCTTGTTATATATTTTGATTGCTTTAAACGGGGGGCCGGCTATATTTCTAGTCAGGAAAATCAAGGGGCCCTAAACTATAGCGCCCCTATTTATATCACGTCATTAATTAGAGTTTAAAAACTATGCACATCATGAATCACGCGAATAACGCGAACCCAACAAACAAATACCATCTATCGTACAGTACCGTCTATGAAGATGTTTATGAACCAAGCTACGGTACAAGTTTTATCTTTTGTGACGAAGACGAAGAAGAAGAAACATCTTTGTCTTTACGTAACAAATATAATTACTTACCAGCAGCACTTCCTATCGGCAAGAACGACAAGTAATATTTTAGATCATCATCGCCAAATCTGATACCGCCGCCAAAGAATGGGTTAGCGTAGCGCTTACTGTACATGTCGTCGATACCAAACGCTGTGTATAAGTTATTTAAGAAATAAAGCCTATTAATCCATTTAACGTGTGGACGAGCGTCATCAAGTCTGTTAAATCCACCGAAGTCAAACGCTTCAAGCGATGTAATCCAATGGAACTTATCAGTCGCCAACGGTACGTAATAATCACACCCAAAACCGAACGTACTTTCGAATAATCCTATACGTAACGCTATGCGATTAAATCGTTTACCAAACTGTAAACCAAATAAAATAGCGTTTTTCTTACGAACAACCGTTTCAATATGATCCGCAAATCTAATCTTATCGCGTAATGGAATATCCAGTTCGCTTGCGCGTAAGATATTACCCTTCTCGTCTTTACGTGTATAGTCTGTATTTTCTCGCGTAATAATACCGCGCTCGTCAGCAACAAGCTGAATCATATAAAAACAGTCTGAATTTGGGCGTAACTTAAGTTCGAAATAGCCCTTAGAGTTTGAATGTCGTAATAACGACTCGCCATGCATATCGATATTTAAGCCAAGTGCTTGTGTACGTCCAATATACTCTTTAAGCCCACGAACCGTTTTCTTAAGATCAGTATATGTTTCGTCTTCGTTAATAAGTTTGCCAACCACACCTTTGCCTGAGTTAATTTTTTCCATAACCTGGCCAGCTTCTTTAAACGTGTCTTTAGCTTGGATTGAAACATCTTCGACCTGTTCAAATGCAGAGCCAACTCTTTTGCTTGCGTCTGTTATTGCAGGAACAGTCTCTTTCATATCGTTCATGGTAATTCTAAGATCTGAAATAACGCTGTTAATATTGTCTTCGTTACTTCGCATAGTATTCTGTAGCATAAGTGAGAAATCAGCCATACGATCTGACGCTTTTGCGATAGAGTCAAGCGCTACCCGCATATTTTGCTCACCCTGTCGACTCGCAAAAACGCTTTTTACAGAATTTGCAATTTCGTTAATACTTGTTGCAATGTCTCTAAACTGATCAAGTAACTCACCAACGCTTGTTGGTGTTCGTCCGGGCATAGAAAGAGTCCCGCCAGGCATAAGAAAGCCAGTCGATGGATCGCCTGGGTCAATCACCATAACTTTGTTACCAATTAAACCGTCTTGATGAATCATAGCATACGCGTTTTTTGCAAGCTTATTCCAACGACATACTTGCATTAAAACTTCTGCTTTACCGTCATCAAGCAACTTAATTTCGTCAATCCAACCAACTTCTACACCCGCAATCTTGACTGGAGCTTTTACGGCAAGCCCACCCGTGTCATCAAAATATGCTCTATAAATATTGTACTGATCGCGATCAAACCGAAACGCCCTTATGCTAATACTCAAATAAAGAAATATGCTAATGGCTGCGAGAATAAATAAGCCTACGCGAGTTTCTAGTTTCACAAATACATCCTATTTTTTAACAAGTGATCAGATCCAGTAAATTTTCAGGATTTTGAAAATTTTTGCTTGCTCACTTGGTTTTTTATCTTTGTCTTCAGAGCGCTGCGTTTCTTCTTTTTTATCACGATTTTTATCATCTTGCTCAGAAGTTTCTTCTACTTCTTTTTCTACTTCTTTTACGTTTACTTCTTTTATTACAGCGAGCACAATTTGTTCAACATGCCCAACTTTTCCATAAGATAGCACAGAAAATACCTTGGGCCAAAACTCTTTAGAAAAAATCTTTTTTATCTCAGGCAAAACCTTAGGTTTTTCTTCATATAAATTTTCTAAAGTTTTCCAATTTGCATCCCAATCTTGCACCATTTCTTCTTTAAATGTTTCAACAAATTGTTTATTTTTTTCTTGGCGATGTTTTACATCATCTGCAAGCGGCCTGCGCAAACTCAGCACTGCACACATAGAATCAGAAAACCACAATGGGTTAACCGTCCCATCATCGGTCCACGTCGTAAATAAATCTTGCAGTGTGATGTCTTTATTTGGTTCGCTTTTTTTTATTTTCTTTCCAGCCTGATTTCCTGATTTATTATCACGAGCTTTTTCTGGTGGGTTATAAAAAATATTAAGCCTATTAATTCCTGGAATCTCCGACAGCTCTGTAATATCGTCTAACTTTCTATTTCGTTTTTTGAAAAATTCTGTAAATCGATTATATATTTCACCGGCAGGCAGCATATGTGGGATCTCAAGTCTTTTTAATAGCTCTTGCATGTCAGGCTTAAATTCCTGCTTTTTAAAATCAAATGCTTCGTTAATATTAATTTTGCCATTTTCGCAGGTTACACAAATTTTTATAATCCCATCAATCCCATCAATAGGTTGTTTGAGCACAAACTCCTGCCATCGATTTAACGTAGGAATAACGTTTTTTAAAAACTTTTTGATATCTTTTTTACTATTTTTTTTCTCATCTTTTTTCTCGTCTGGTTTCTCGTCTTCTTTATCTTCTGTACTCTTTTGTGTTTTATTTTCTTGATCTTTATCATCTGGATTTATTGTTAACTGTGCAATAGCAAGGGTTACACCGCCCAATGCCAACATTTCAGCATGCTCACGATAGACCATAGTCTTGGTAAATTGGGAGCCAACAAAAACCCCTTTAATTAATTGCTCAGTTAACACAACAATAACTGCAAGAATCATGAGCGTAAAAATAAGAACAGAACCAGATTTTTTTTTCATACTTATTCTTCCACCTGTTGGGTAGCTGCAGGATTACCCTGGAGCGATTGCGGGCCCATAGAACTATCCTGAACCTGTGCTACTCCACCATTGCCAGCTCCAGAACCCCTAATCCATTCAACTGGAGTTCCCTGCTTAGCTTCGCCCTGATCTACAGGAGCCTTATCTTTCTCTTTCTTCTTTTTCTTTTTTTCTTTCATCGTAGGAAACGAATAAATAGGAAAAACGGTCCCGTAACTCTGTGATGTCGTAAGCGCATCGTTCCAAAATTCAACACGTACTTCTATACGTTGGGGCACAATACCCTCAAACTCTTTTTTATTCCCCCATGCAAACGACCGCATTTCGACTTTTTCTATGTCTTCTTTTTTTTCTGAAAACCCAAGATTTTTATCTGATTTCTTTTTTTGTTTTACTAAAACATACTCTATAAAAAAAGATTTTAGATTATCTGCAACCAAATGCGTACGCACCAGCTTGGCTTTTCCTGCCGGCCCACTATCGTCGACAATACACTTGATATTTGCAAGATCTGCGGTCTCTTTACGCCATAATTTATACGAAAGTATATCGCCCTTAGATCTCTGTTTATCAACAGTAAGTTCATAATTAACCCGCACAAGCCGTACTATTTTTTCGCCATATACCTGTAGAGGGTTGGAACAAATTAGCGTTACGTTTTTAAACAACTCAAACCGTTTATCGCCAATCTTGATTGGGTCAGTACGGTCATCTGGCGCTGCAATAAAATAACTTTTACGTAACTGAGCTTTTTTTTCAGCTTTCTTTTTTGCTTCTTCTTGTGCCTCTGCTGTATTTTTGGTCGATCTTTTGTCAGAAGATTTTTCGTCTTCAGGCTTATCAATTTCGTCAGATTCTTCTGTCCCGCCTGCAAAATTAGAAGATTTCGGCTTTTTTACTTCTTCGTATAATTCAGGAATAAACGCACTTGAAAAATCACGCTCTAATTGATGAAAAAGTAGGCATACTTTACGGTTTGTATGCATAACTTCGCTCGTACTATCAAGATAGCGCATAACATTGCGATAGGCTTGCATCATGCCAAGCATGATAAAGCTTGAAAGTGACAGCGAAATTAAAAGCTCAAGAATAGTAAACGATTTTTTTAGCGTCTTCATTAGTCCCACATACTCATTCCAGAGTGTACAGAGTGAGAAATAAACGCAATGTACAAAATCTTGCTCCTACGTCATCCCCGGCTTGACCGGGGATCCAGTCAGAACCCACGTTTATTCCCTCGTCCGTCATACGGCCTTCCCGCTACTTCTTTTCTTTTTCTTTTTCTTGTACCGGCTTTAACACAAAACTTACAATCTTCGCATTATAAACAGTATCGTCACGCTCTTTACTTTTCCATGTCCCTTCAGATTGCGCAATATAAATCTGGTCTTTAAATTTTTTTAAGCTCGATTTTTTATCAATATCACGTACATATGAAGAAATAGTTATCTCGGGATTTTCTAATTTGTGTACCTGAGGCTTTGCCAGTGTTGGCCATTTTTTTTGATCTAGCTTGAATATAAATTTATTAAAATCTTTTTTGATCAAAAATATTTTCTCGATCTCATCACGATCACGCACAACACGAAATAACGAACGCATATTAAGCTGTGATAAAACAAAAACAGATGACGTCAGAATAAACATCGCTAGTAAAACTTCTATAATCGTAAATCCTGATTGCGCCCCTACCCTGTGACCTCCCCTGCTACGAAGAACGTTGGCAAAGTGCTCTTTTGTAATTTTCAGACCATAGGTCGGTACGGTTATTAGCCCAGGCCGTAAGTCCTGGGCTATAATTAACGTAATTATAAAAGTTTTTGAAATTTTCACAAATATCACCGTCCCGGTTTTTGATAGCCATCAAAAAAATCAAATTTTCCAAAAAACGGGACCATTTTAAATGTCGCTCCCGACTCTTCGTTATCAATTTTTCGCATAACATGTATAAGTGCATCTTCTACAAGTCCGTCAGACAAAACGTGAATATACGCATGCCCCTTTTGTTCTTCAAGAACTTCTTTTTTGCCCTTATAAAATGCTTTAAGTTTAACAGACCCGTGAAAAACATAGTGTGTATTAAAATAATAAGAAGATACCGGCACATATATTTTATGCTGGGGCTTTTCGGGATGTTGGCGCTCTTCTTCAATATCAACAAAATCTAAACCATTTGTAACAGCATGAAAAGCCAATCGATACGTACGTTGATTAGCAATAGCTTCTTGTCGCGCAAAAAAGACCAGATTATTAAGATCATATTCTATCGTCTTCCAGTCAGACTGGGGGACTTTGCGCATAACACGTGGAAAAACCATGGTTGCCAATATTCCAATAATAAATATGGCAACCATCATTTCGATCATACTAAAAGCTGACCGTGAGCTTTTCACGTATTACGCTCCTACCTCTTGCATGTCGGGATCATCTTCAGAACCTGACTGTCCAGGATAAATCACTTCGTAAAATTTATACTTATTTTTAAACTTTACTGGTGGTCGGTTATATTCAAACTCAACGCCACCCTGCGTTAACGACTCATCGCCGCCTTCTAAAAATGGCCACTGGCTGTTAATACGACGATAACGTTCGTCATTTGGTTTTGGATTTTCGATCAACGCACGCAAACCTTCGCGGCTTGATGGAAATTCACCCAGCGCCATACGGTATTCGTTAAGAGCGTTCTTGATATTTGAAAGCTTTAACTTAACAGCTGTCTTTTCGCCAGCGCTCATCCACTTAACAACACGAGGTCCTAACGTTGCAGCAAGCAAACCGATAATAAAAATAACAACCATAATTTCCATCATCGAAAACGCCTGATTATTACGCATACGTATACTCATAAAAACTCCTAACGTTAAAATAATATTTAAACACCGGCTAAGTCGCCCATACTCATAATTGGCAAGAAAATTGCCAATACTATAAATCCAACAATTAAACCCATAACAATGGTCATAACCGGGGTAATTTTTGCGGTCAAACCATCAGTCAATTCTGTGAGTTCTTCGTCGTAATCATTACCAACGGTTAACAACATATCAGAAAGTTTACCTGACTGTTCACCGGTACTAATCATATAACTTGCAATATTAGGAAACAGCCCGGTCTCTTTTAAATACTTTGCTATTTTACCTTCTTTTATAATCTTATCACGTGCTTCTTGTAATTTTTGTGTTAAAACTTTGTTGTCGACAATATTACAGACGATATCAAGCGCTTCAGATAAGTTAACACCACTTTCAAGCAACATGCCTAATGTTTTAGTAAATTGAACGATTGCTTTAGTTCTTGAAAAGTATGCTGTTAACGGAAACCGTAAAAACAGATCATCAAGCTTATATCGACCTGACGGCGTCGATTTCCAGTACATAAATATAACACCAAAAATAACCGAACCTACGGTTAAGAGTATAAAATGATTCGTTACTAAATCAGAAGCGCTTATCATAAACTGTGTTGGCCATGGCAGCTCTTTGCCCATTTTATCAAACATCCCACGCAATTTTGGGACTAACACCGTCAACATACCAACGACAACAAGTAACGCAAACGAAAGCATCATAATAGGATACGACATTGCTTTTTTGATTCTTTTTTTTGTTTCTTCAGTTTTTTCAAGGTATACCGTAAGTCGTTCTAAAATCAAATCAAGTTTACCCGTAGCTTCACCCGCTTTAACAAGCTGAACATAGACGTTAGTAAAAACTTTGGGATACCGAGAAAGTTCTTTTGCCAATGGCTCACCAGACTTTAAGCCATCTTTAACTGATATTAAAACGCGCTTAAACTTCCCATCAAACTGTTCAATTAATAACTCAATTGCCTGTAATAACGGGACCGCAGAGCGCAATAATACAGCCAATTGTTTAGTAAATAAAATAATAGTTCTGTGTTGGATTTTTTTTTCAAATAAACTTGTAAGAGAAAACCCAGTGCTTTCACCAGCAACTTCTCCAATCCTTACCGGCATTAAACCTTGTCCCTGCAGCATCTCTTTTGCCGCTTGCATAGAAACAGCATCAATCGTACCGTTAACTTTATTGCCACGCTTACTAAAAGCTTCATACTGAAAAAGGGGCATAAAAAAACCCTCCTGCTCATCTCGTCTTTTTTATTAAAAAAAATACTTGCAAAATATTACTCATCACTGCTACATTCACTTAGTTCCAGCGTATCATACGTGAATCATGTGTGAATCATACGTCAAGCAAGTCTTCAAGCAAGTCTCACTGTGTACTGTATCAGAAAGGGTACTGTAATGAAAATAAAAAGTGTGTTTTATAGGTTCTTGCTTCTAGTCCCTATCTTTTTTTGCTTTTTTTGTTGGCAAGACACACAAGCTGCTAAAAATCAAGACGATAAAGCATTGCAACAAGTTATAGATTTTGAAGATGTTCTCAACGAAGAAACGCCTTTACAATTTAGCCAACGATGCATGAAAGATTATTTTGAGCAAAAAGCTAACCCTTGTTTGAGTCTACAAAGCCGCCAGTCTGGATTTAATTCAAAAACATCGGCGTTTAACAGTGCTTTTATAAAATATGTAAAAAACGCATACAACAATCCAACCTACTCAGATGTTCTTTCGCAAGACAGTACCGATATTGTTCAGTTTTTAGAACTGAGTAACGAACTCAATCTTGGCATAGATACCGTGTATGTCGGCGTTCGTTTGTTTTATAACAAAATGAAAGGCTGCGAACTTATTGATGACACCGTTGTTATCCCAGTACTGACGGCATTGCCTCAATTTTTTGATAAATTTTATTCTTTTCAAGATATTGAAACAGAAAAAAATAATCTCGATTTTATCAAAAAGAATATCGAAAATATTATACTCTCACGCTTTATCTCAAGCATGAATCAGTTTCAAACAGCTCCTGATAGTTTTGTTGCAAACCTTGCAGCAGAAATAACAACGACACTCAAGCAAGAATTTGAAAAGTATGAAAAAAAATCTATTAAAAAAGAGATGCAAGAACGTCTTCGCCATGTAACCATAAGATTTTTAGATGTTGCACTTGGTAAAATGATGTGGAACGCGAAATCACCCGAAGGTATCTGGCACTCGTTTATTGAAATTGCAAACAGATTACAAATTCTTGGCGCTCACGATATTATTAATCATATGGACGATCTTGATGATCTCTTATGGTCGCTTACCCATAGATTTTGCTTCTTTCTTGATTTCACCGGATCAACGTTACCGCTTTCTTTTTATGACGAAATAGAACAAGACCTAATCAATAAAGTAGTCTTTTTCTTAGAAATGAAAGAACAGGACGAAGGCATTACAACCAAAAAAGAACTTCTTGCTGAATCGCTTATTCGCGCAAAAACCCAAGCTATCGCTTTTGTCAAAAGTGGGATAATCTCCCAACCCATGATTAATCAATAATTTTGTTAATTATATTTATTATAAAAAAAGCCCAATCAATCATAGCCCAGGACTCATGTCCTGGGCTAACAACCTTACAGACCTACGGCCTGAACATTACGAATACGAATATTTGTAACGCGAATTCGATAGTGGGTACTTTATGCCAGATATTTATGATAAGATTCTCATAATCTTATTTTTTCTTTACATACTTTTAAAAACTTTTAAAAAAGGGGTTTCTATGACATCAAACGCATCCATTTCAATTATTCTTACACTTGGATTTTGTATCAGTTCAACTGCCTTTGCTGATAAAAAAATAATTACATCACAAGAAGTTCCAAGAGGAGTTGCTGCATATTCTCAGGCTATTTTAGTAACCTCAAAATCACATGATCAAACCCTTTACATCGCTGGCATCTTACCAAAACTTCAATCACATGAGCTCGTTGAGGACCCTGGTCAGGCTACGACACTGGTGATGAATCATGTAGCAGCGCTTTTAAAAGAAGCTTCTATGAGTTGGAATGATGTTGTTGATGTTACTATTTTGGTACGCGATATCAACGATGTTAACGCCATTAACGAAAGTTATGGATTGTATCTTAATAACCAAAACGTAGAAATTCTACCGGTTCGCGTATGCTTCCAAGCTGGAGAGCTTCCATCAAATGCTGTTATAGAAATAAAAGCAACAGCAGCCAAATGCGCATAATTACAGGGGCAACGACTTAATGTTAAGGAAATTATGATACCACAAAGCACAATCGACGAAGCTGTAAGGCGGCTTATTAAAGCCTATAACCCACTGCAAATGTATTTATATGGTGACTATGCCTGGGGAACTCCGAATGAAGAAAGTTCATTTGATGTATTAATTATTGTTGAATCATCCCAAGAAAGAGTTATCAAAAGAGGATATGCAGCGTTTGAGGCGTTACTAGGGCTAGGAATTCCCAAAAATATCGTTGTTTTTACAAAAGAAGAATTTGACAAATACGCCCATGATCCATCCTCTAGCACCTATGAAATAAAAACTCGGGGGAAGATTCTTTATGCCAGGGATTAATGATTGGCTAAGAAAAGCATCGAGTGATTTAAAATTGGCGTCAAAATCTCTTGGTGATAATGAAACACTTGACCCAGCAGTCTATCTAACTCATCAATGCGCTGAAAAATCGCTCAAAGCATTTTTTGTTCTCATTGGAAAATCAATCCCAAGAACCCATGATTTAGGTGCACTTTTGAATGATTGTACAAGGCTTGATTTTGAGTTTATGTTGCTTCAAAAAGAATGTACTATTCTAGACCCTTACGGGTTCAATTCACGATACCCTAATGATGCTTTTCGCGTACATCAAAATGACCTCATTGAAGCAATTGAAATGGCAAACAAGATTTTTTATTTTGTTAAAAATAAAGTGCAATAATTTTATGAAAGAACCTCGACTATGACGCAAAATTACAAAATTTTAAGTACGCTCTTTTTATTACTTCTTAATTGTTTTTATCTTTCTGCCTCAAGCACAACAAAAGTTGCATTTGTCACAGGTGGTGCTACAGGCATAGGTGCTGCAACAATAGAACTTTTTATTAAGCACAATATCAAAGTAGGTTTTTTAGACCGAAAAGTTACTGAAGGCTCACAACTCGCACAACAGTTTTCTCCTGATAATATTTTGTTTATTCAGGGTGACGTATCAAAAGTAGCTGATATTCAAAAAGCTGTAACAGCGACGATCGAAAAATTTGGGCATCTTGATATCGTATTTGCTAATGCTGGTATCTATCAACTTAAGCCCGTTTTAGAGATGTCAGAAGATGACTGGCAACAGATAATTGACATCAATCTGAAAGGCGTCGTTTTTACGGTAAAAGAAACGTTGCCGTATCTTATTAAAAATAATGGTGGATCAATTGTCTTGATGGGCTCTGACCAGTGTTTTATAGCAAAGAAATCAAGCTGTGCTTACGGCATGACCAAAGGCGCTATTGCGCAATTCACCAAAACAACTGCGTTAGATTACGGAAATAAAAATATTCGTGTTAACGCTGTTTGCCCCGGAACCATAAAAACACCACTCGCCGAAACTGTTTTTAAACAAGTTGCCGATGCAAAATTTGATGGCGATATTAATAAAGTCTGGGAATTAGACGCTGCTCAACATATTTTAAATCGCGTTGGTACCTGCCAAGAAGTCGCCAATCTCGTTTACTTTCTTGCCTCTGATCAAGCATCTTTTATGACCGGTGGTCTTTATCCTATTGACGGCGGCCTTACGGCTCAATAACACGTTCGATATAAGAGGATATTTTACTATGCTACTCACATTCAGAAATTTAAAAGCAATCGACATCCCTATTATTGTTGCTGCTTTTGCTAAAATCGGTTGGAACAAACCAATCGAACTTTTTCAAAAATATCTCGAAGAACAAGAAAATTATACGCGATTTGTTTGGGTAGTTTTTGATCAAAAAGATTTTATTGGGTATGTAACACTCAAATTGTTCTCTGATTATCAATTTTTCAATACACAGAATATTCCTGAAATAAACGATTTGAACGTGTTGCCAAAATTCAGAAATCTTGGGATAGGCTCTAAGCTCCTTGACCTTGCTGAAGAAGAAGCACAAAAGAAAAGTACTCGTGTTGGTCTTGGTGTAGGGTTATATGCAGATTACGGGGCCGCCCAAAAGCTTTATGTTAAGCGGGGTTATATTCCTGATGGCAATGGCATAACGTACAAAAACAAACAACTTACATTTGGGGATAATGTCTGCTTGGATGATGACTTGATTTTGTGGTTTGTAAAGAAATTTTCTTGAGTAATTATATTCTTTGGTATTATATGCATGACTTTACAGCAGCTCCATGAATAGTTGCTTGTGTTGACGCGCTCGCTACTCTTGACGCTACTCGCAGTGCAGCACGCATTCCATATGCATAGGGCATTGTGATGAAAAGTCCGCTGATAAAAAATAAGATATATTTGTTCATAAGTCTCCTTGGCTTATAAAAACAATGATATAGATTTGATTCTTGCTGGATTATAATAAAAAATAATCAAAATGATGAATTATTTTCAAATAAAACTATATAATGTGTAGTGGGTAATTTTTATTCTATTTTTTATTGATCACAAAGCATGGAGAGTCGTATGAAGAATGTGAATGCAATGAAATTTGCCAAACTTATGATGTTATTACTCGGTTGCAGCGTTGTTACTGACATGCAAGCAATGAAATACTCAAAATCGCCCGGCGATACTAAAAATATTGTTGGTACACCAGAAGCACCAAAAGTTTGTGAAAAATGTTCATCACATGAAACACCTCTTCATCAGGCTGCTCACCTTTGCCATGACGATTGTCTATCCACACAGATTGATGCTAAAGCTGATGTGAATCTTCAAAATGAGTATGGCTTTGCAACTCTTCATTATGCTTCTTCCGCAGGGCGTATTGATTGTGTGCGCAAACTTATTGCTATTGGTGCTCGCGTTGATATTCAATCAATCCATGGCGATACTGCTCTTCAATGCGCTGCTCACAATGGCCGTGATGATTGCCTGCGGGCTCTCATTGATGCTAAAGCTGATGTGAACCTTCAAGAGACCTGGGGCGGCAGAACACCGCTTTTTTTTGCTGCTGCCAATGGCCAAGTTAATTGTGTACAAGCACTTATTGGTGCTGGGGCTAATGTTATGCATAAAAGTAAGGGTGGGCAAACAGCTCTCCATTATGCAGCCATATCATGGATTTTTTCTGGTAAGGATCTTAACCGTATACGTAATGTTAAAAAATGCATTAAACTACTTATCTCTGCTGGTGCTGTACGTGATTTAGGACCAATACCAGAAAGCAATCTTTTTAATCAGGCGACTAATCACCATCAAGCACAATCTCGGATTTATGAATGTTATAGAGACCTACAAGAAGACATCATTAATGGGCGGGAAGATTGGGAATTGATAAATGCTCTTGAAGATATTTCAATAGATGCTGAAGATTCTGAATAAGACATAGACGGCTATAAAATCGCAATTAAATTAGAGAAGCTGTGTGGAAAAAATTGGAAAAAAAGATCGAGAGACCAACTTTTAAAGATTTTAAAGAAGACGTTTTAAAAAACGCCAAAGTAAGAGAAGAATACGAAGCATTGCGTCCTAAGAGGAACGTATCAGGCAGTATCGACATTTAAATTAACCATAAAAAGAACTTGCTAAGTAAATAAGCCCCTCGAAATTTTTAGGTTGCCCTCTTTTCATCACCCATAATCGAAAGTCTTTCCAATTCGTCAGAAGACCGTCAACTTTGGTTTAGAGCCCTATTTTGTTCAAAAATAACCGTAAAAACCGGGAATATCTAGCTTTTTTTACGATTTACATTAGGCTTAATTTCGCTAAAAAACTTGCTATAAAAAAAGCCTTAAAAACCAGGTGAAACCCATGTTTTATAATTCCAAACTCAAAACAGTTTTACTACTCTTTTGTATTTCTGTAACCATTGCACATGCTGAAACAAACCAAAACGTACAAAAACAACCAAAAACCCTTTTTACCAAGCTCAAAAATCATAATCTTGCAACCATAGAGTGGGAAGCCGAAGATTGGGACACCGACGATTATATAGAATATTTAAACCATATTGCCCAAATGGACCGTAACCCATCAGCCCATCTTAAAAGAAGTCGTGCTTTCCAGTTTATGCAAGATATCGAAAAAAGATTTCCTGTTCAACAAAACGGCGTTATCGACCCAGATACCTGGAGTGACTTAAATCTTTTTGCGGGAAAAAAAGATCTTTCGATATATGTATGCTCAAAACTGGATCGAACAGTTACAGAACTGGGTAAAGTCAATTTTTTTGGTATGGTCGCCAATCCTACACAAAATGTTGAAGATATCACTAAAACACAAAATATAATAAAAGAGCTTGTTCAAAATCAAAAACTTTTTGAAGCATCACAAAAAGCAATCAGAAAAATTGAAAAAAGTGAAAATGTCACGCTCTCTTTTTGGGGGCGCGATTCGTTTAAACAAGCAACCAAGCGAGAGTATTTTAATTTTGCAGGATTTGATAACGAGAAATTAAATAACAACGAAGCTCTTTTAGAAGTCAAAAGTCTGTACGGGCACGGCTCACGCATAATCAATATTGGGTCAACAGCACTTGCATCGGTCGCATTATGTGCATATGGAACGCTTATTCTTACCAACGTTATAGAAGTTCCTGAATGGCTTAAAACCCTTGCTGACCGTTCAAATGGGGCAGGTGGTCCGTTGTTTTCATTACTTTCGTTTATTGAAAACAAATGGGTACACGGCGCAAGCAGTATCGCATCAGGAGTTATCTGTGGGGTCTTGCTTAAAAATGAAATTGAATGGGCCAAAGGCAACATACTGCTTGAAAAATGCGTTCAACAAAAATTGATGCATGTTGCCAACTATCTTTCCTGTATGAAAGAACTCAATCTTTTATGGAAATCTAATCCTGTATTACGAGAAAATTTTCCGGATCTTGCCAATATCGATACACTTTTTACAAAGCTCGCCCAAAAGTCTGAGAAGCTTAACGAGTTGCTTGAGCTCTTACAAACCGAAACATTTGAAGGCGAGCCATCGTTTTTTTCTGATCATGGTAACATTTTGCTTGCGTATAAACTCATGCACGATGTAAAAAACAATCTCGAAGACGCTATTGGAAGCGTTGGAAAGATTGACGCCTATATCGCCATTGCCCAACTATATAAAGAATTCGAAACTAAACCAGTTAAATTTTGTTTCGTACAGTTTACACATGACGAAACACCGTTTGTTGATCTTGTAAATTTCTGGAACCCATTTATTAATCCCGAAAAAGTTGTCCCAAATTCTATAACACTGGGGTCAACACAAAAAAATCGCAACGTTATTATCACAGGACCAAATGCTGGCGGTAAGTCAACGATATTAAAAGCAATTGCTGTAAATATAATTCTTGCGCAAAGCATTGGCATAGCACCGTCAGAAAGTTTAACACTCACACCGTTTACCAAAATAGCATCTTATCTTAATATCGCTGACGATATTGCTGGGGGTAATTCGTTATTTAAGTCAGAAGTTTTACGTGCACAAAGTTTACTTGAAACAGTCGAAAAACAAAAAGACCATGCGTTTACGTTTACGATATTTGACGAAATCTTTAGTGGGACATCTCCTAAAGAAGGGGAAGCTGCTGCGTTTAGCGTCGCCAAACACCTAGGTGAATTTAAAAATAACATGAGCGTTATCGCAACCCATTTTTCGTTATTAACGTCATTAGAAAAAGTATCTTCGTATTTTAGTAACTATAAAGTTACGGTAAATCACCTGCGCGATGGTAATATCTCGTATCCGTTCAAACTTGAACCAGGTATCTCAGATCAGCATATTGCAATAGATATCTTGCGCATTGAAGGGTTTAATACAAAAATTCTTGATGACGCGCACGCGATTATTAATAAACGATAAATTCGCATATTTTAATAACTAAAAAAGCCCGGTTTGTGTTATTTCTACAAACCGGGCTTTTCTGTTTTTTGTCTCTTTATGGGCACTTTAACATAAAATACCACTGTATACATTTTACTCAGTGTACTGAGTTCTTTTACTCAATAGACTGAGCAAAATCAAAACACTCCTGAAAAAAGACTCAAAAAGAGCATATTTAACGCTCTTTTTCTTACTGGTTCTCTGGTTTTTGCCTGTTTCTAACTATTTCTTATATTTCTATTTGAAAATTGACAATTGTGTATCTTTCTGTAAAATTACAATATACATGCGCACATAGGCTTGAAGTTATCTTTTTTAAGTAGTAATTCTCGTAACAATTCTCATGGAGGTCATTATGAAACGTTTATTAATCGTACCTATTTTGTTCGCTCTGGTCATTGGCTGTTTTATGCCAACCGTTAGTGCTGCTATGCCACACGCTCCAAAAACAAGCGTATTTGGACATCTTGCAGCAATGTTATGGCGCCCACGCCCAGCCCGACCACCAGTTCATGAAGCTAAAGAAGAAACCCCGTTAGCAAAACTGATGTCACAAATTCAAAAAATCAGTGCTAAAAAAGTTAAAGATGCTAGCGATGAAAAGGCTTTAGTAGGTCTTCTTGACGAAGCGGTTAAAGCGCAATCTCTCACAGCAATAACAATACTTCTTCTACAAGGTGTTGATGTAAATGGATTCACCACGACAGAACGCCACAGAGCTCTGCATACAGCTACAGACATTGATAATCCCAATCTTGTAAGAATACTTATTAAAGCTGGCGCCAAAGTAAATTGTAAAACATCAACAGGCGAAAGACCCATTGATAGAGCAGCAAATAAAGGCTTTTATTGCTGTGCTGAAGAATTAATTGCTGCAGGGACTCATTTAAAAAATCCTAAAACGCGTGAATTAATTGATGATTATGTACTACAACAAAGAAGAAGCCAACATCAAATTCTCATGATTTTTGCAGATATGGCCGACTTTGCTCATTTTCCAGACGGCATCTTACCACTCGTTACCAGTTTTTTATATCCAAGACCAACAGTACGAGACTTTGCTTTAGCAATGGAAACTCCAATTCTTGGCCACGCATTACCAAAGCCATTAGTACGAACACTCGTTTTAGTAGCAAATCCATCCAGCCCAGATCTCAATACATCTCTTCGTCAAGCTATGACCCAAGGCTTACAAGATTTGATAGATGTTAATCTCTGGGATTTTGGTATACTAATTCACGCTATGAGCGCAGGCCTGCATGGTCAATATAATGGTTGCACAGCTCTTGATCATCTTCTCTCGATGGGCAGTACAAAGATGTCGCCTTATGTACAGCAACTCATTGATGAAAAAGCTGATGTGAATTGTCCCTGCACAGACTACGATGGTGATAAAATAAGGCCTATTGATCTTGCTGCAAGTAAGCCTGATAGTTATTGCTTGCAGGCACTCATTAAAGCTGGCGCTCGCGTACACGCCGACCCAGCAGAAGACTCAGCTCTTCACCGTGCCGCAGAAAATTTTAGAACCGAAAATGTTCGATTGCTCTTCGCTGCCGGCGCGGATGTAAATCATCGTGATAAATACGGCAAAACCCCTATTTTTTGGGCTGCGCTCGCTATCACAAAAGCTCCTGAGTGTGAGCTCCCAGGTAAGCGTGAGTGCTTATGCTTACTCATATCACATGGAGCCGTAACTGACTTAGGTGAATGGACGCCAAGAGAAGATTTCGCAATGGACACTGAAGAAATTGCCAAAGCACAAACTATTGTTGATACTTGCGTACAAGAAGTTCAAACAGAACTTACAGATATCAGCAGAGAAATTAGAAAGGCTCGTTCAGAAATCAGAACATTTAGCCCTGTTCTCGTATCTTTTATTTGTAGCTACCTATCTCTTCCAATACCACGTGATGTAAAATAACATAATAAATTCCAAAACTCTTGCAAGAACTAAAGAGCCTGGTTTGTGTAGATCTACATAAACCAGGCTCTTTGTATATTTTAAAAACTTGATCAGTTTAAAAACTAATTATCCTAAGCTTGTTTTTGCGCTTCTAAGCCAAGACCTGATTCAATTTATGGAAAATTCAATGATTTGTACTGGGGCCGATCTTTTTAGCTATTTTCGACAAAAATACTAGCTAAGTTCGACATTTTTATATAGAATATTCGATATCAATGTCGGATTTAGACGGTCAATAGTATTACTGGTACGCATTTTCTCATACTTACTAGGATGTTATGTATATAAAACGAATATTAGAGAAAGATATTGCCCAAGGGGCGCTCTATTTCCCCGTTGTCGCCATACTTGGACCTCGGCAATCTGGTAAGACAACGCTGGCTAAAAAAATGTTTGAAAAACATGTCTATGTAACTCTTGAAGATATTGATATCCGCAATGCGGCTATTAATGATCCAAGGTCATTTCTTAGCCTTTATCGCAATGATCATGGCTTGATAATCGATGAATTTCAGCGTGCGCCAGCACTACTTTCTTATATTCAAGGTATTGTAGACACCGAACAGAAGCAGGGCTACCTTATTCTTACAGGGTCACAAAATTTTTTAATGAATGAAGCAATGTCACAACAATCATTGGCGGGACGAGTATCATTGCATACGCTTTTGCCATTATCAATTGATGAATTGGAAGGGGCGAATTTACTTCCTAGCCAGATTGAAGATGTTTTGCACCAAGGACTTTATCCTGCAATCTATACAAAAAAAACACCATACTCTAGGTTGTATCAACAGTATGTACGAACCTATTTAGAACGTGATATTCGACAATTAACGCATGTTGGTGATTTGGCTGCTTTTAAAACATTTTTGGTACTTTGTGCTGAACGAGTTGGACAGCGTATTAACTATACAGAATTAGGCAAAGAGTGTCATATCAGTGATCAAACAGCTAAAAGATGGCTTACTATTTTAGAAACAAGCTATATTATTTTTCAACTTCAGCCCTATGAAAAAACTGTAAGCAAGCAGTTGATAAAAACCCCAAAGTTATTTTTTTATGATCCTGGTCTTGTTTGCTACCTACTGAAACTGCGAAAAAAAGAGCTCATTGCAAGCTCAAAAAGGGGGAATATTTTTGAGTCTTTTGTTATCTCTGAGATTGTCAAATATTTTTATAATCGTGGCCACGAGCCAAGCATTTATTTCTGGCAAGATAAAAATAAAAAAGAAGTTGATTGTATCGTGAAATATGGCACACACTTGATGGCCCTTGAGATAAAGGCCGGAAGGACACCAAGTCCCCGCTTTTTCGATGGTTTATCATCTTGGAAAGAACATTTGGTTGAACAAGATCTTAATCCAAAGTGTTATGTTATCTATGCTGATAACAAAGAGCGCATCAGCGGTTATAAAGATGTCATAAGTTGGCAGTCGATCGATAGCCTAATGAATTTTTTTGATGAAGAGTAAACCCAGTTTGTAACGGCGCCAAAGTAGTAGTGTTACAAACTGGGTTGATAGAAATGTCCTGAAAAGGGGATTTCTAGAGTACATAACAATAAAGTAATAAATTCCAAAACTCTTGCAAGAACTAAAAAAGAAGGTCTATGGTAACTTCATAGACCTTCTTTTCTTTTTAATCAAAACAGTGGGTGAAAATTATGTGTTTTTCAGCGCAAAGCAGTTTTGCAGCAGCAACAGTTTTGACCGGTATCGGTTTTGTTTCGTTACGACAAGTACGTAAGTTCCCAAAGTATTTTATGCTTGCCAGCGTTCCCCTGATATTTGCCCTACAACAAGCATCAGAGGGCATCGTCTGGCTCACGATGAATAACCCACAATATGCTTGGCTGCACCAGCTCGCTGGGCTTCTGTTTATCATTATCGCCCAAGTTATCTGGCCAATCTTTATCCCACTGTCACTCTTAATGCTTGAAACGCAGGCATATCATAAAAAAGTACTTTCGGTTTTTGGTGTACTTGGAGCTATGGTTAGTGGATACTCGGCATTTTCTTTAATTCGATCGCCCATGATAATAACTATTGCGTGTAACAGTATTAGTTATGATTTTTTACATACGCCACTGTCATTACAAGACACCTACTTGTTTATCTATACAATCCCTGTTGTCATGTCATTTTTCATATCAGAACTAAAACTTGGCTGGGTCTTAGGTAGTTCTCTTTTAGCAGCCTTGGCTATCAGCTGGATATTTAAATCAGCTGCACTTGGATCTGTGTGGTGTTTTTGTGCTGCAATATTGAGCGTGCTTGTTGTTGTTGCACTAAAAAAAGAACTATAAATTTTTTATACGACCAAAGTATGGCTGTATTTGTACACCATATTATATAAACTCTTTGTAAGCCGTGTCGGAGCGAGCAGAGCAGGCAAAGCCTGTGTTAGTAGATTAAATTTCTTCTTGGGTATAAAACGTAAGCTTTGCCTGGATCCCCGTTCAGGCCGGGGATGACGTCAATTATTTTTGTATATTTACAGAACAAGTTTAACAAAATTTAACAGAATTTAGTTTCGAAAAAAGAAAATACTTGATATAAGCCTATTACCATCCCAACTCACTATAAAAATTTTCTCGCAAAATATTATCAAGCGCAACGCGCTTATATTTCATAACGTTATCGGGCAAACTTTTAAGATCAAGCCACTGCCAACCTAAGCACTTATTCGGTTCAGTATTGGTAATCTCGTTGTGCCAAACGCGTGCTGTCATAAAAACGTCAATACGTTCGTCGGCTTCTCCGTTACGATGCATGACATGTGCAATAGTCAAATCTTCTGGTTTTATACTAATCCCGGCTTCTTCGTAAGCTTCACGAATCATTGCATGTTTTAATGACTCCCCAGCTTCAGCATGTCCTGCAATCAAGCCATATTTTCCGTCTTCATATCCGGTATTGCAACGCATACCCATCAACACTTTATGGTCTTGTATAAGTACAAGATACACCGACGGCACAACTTTATGACGCAACTTAGTCATGATAAGCTTTCTTGATAGTAAAAAATAATAAAAAAGGGCACCAAAGTACAATACTTTAGCGCCCTTAAAAATTTATACAAGCTGATTAAGCAACAATATCGCTATCTTTTTCTTTGTCTTGTTCTTCTCCTGCTGGAGCTTCTTCAGATACCTCACCTGGCTCTAGAACCTGTTCTTGATCTTTTTCTGGAGCTTCTGCTAAGCCATCAATATGTTTTTTTAATGCTTCTTCTTCCATTTTTTCACCTGCAATATCGCCTAACCGCCTGTGATCACATGTAAAAAACGCATTAAGGTCTTTATCGAGCGAAATAAAAATCTCTTTTGCCTCTTGTACTATTTCTGCAACAATACCATCAATTTTTCTTATAAAAGCCTGATCTTCTGGCGACTCACTGTTACGGTCAAGAGAATCATAAACATTACCAATTTTTGTACCCAAGGTAAACTCTTCACCTTGCCCATCTAGAAGCGTTATATAAGCAGACCCTTTATCTATTCTACAAAACCCTTTACTGCTAGCATGTTCACCATGTCGCTTAATTGTACACGCTTTTCTTGCTGGTGCTTTTTCTTGAGCAGGCTTATCGTCTTCGTCACTTGATTCATCATCACCATCATCACCATCTTCACCTTCTTCATCTTCGGTAACGCTCCCTGTGTTACCAGAACTTTCAGTGCTTACAGCAGCAGCTACAGCTAATGCAGCCGGTGGCAATTTAAAACTGAGATCGACTTCTGTACTTGCTTTTTTAACATCAGTGCTTACTGCAACAGGAAGTGGTGACTGGGCTCTATGACGATCAGATGATAAAGAAGGTGCTCCAACCTCTTTATCTTTTTCTAAATTCGCAGCTATATCTTGGTCTAACTGAGCACGCTCTGCATCTTGTGCAAAAACCATTTGTTTAACTGCTTTATTAGCCGCTATTAATTCAGCACGACTAAGACGACTTCCTGTTGTCACAGCGCCAGGAAGCGTTGAAAGTGCATATTTTGATTCTGTCGCAGCGTTAGCAATACGTGCACTTGTCTCTGACTGAGCGTTTACTGCAGCAGGTGCAACGGCGCTAGAATTATAAGGGCACGTTTTTGGGGCTTCTTTTTTCTTACATCTATTACGACACCAACTCATGGGACGCGCTACATCGCTGGTTAACGTAGCAACCGTAAGAACACACAAAAAAACTTTCTTGAACTCGCTCATACTTACTCCTAAAAAATTAATGTTATTAATACTCTTCTTTATTTTTTTACAACTAATTTATTTTTTATACTATAAACTTTTTTAGAAATAAAAAAAGGCGTTCACATTTATTATTTTAAACGTAAACGCCTTACGTATAATTACGATTTTTTAATGCTCGAATTCGCGTTGTCTAATAATAAATCTTATTATCTCACAGAGCCTTCATCAAGAGCATACCCGTACTGCATAAGTGCAAACGTTAGACTCTTACCATCGAATTCAACATATGCACTACTGGTACCTCGTACAAGTCTGAGTAAAATATTTTCTGCAGAAGATATCACAGAGAAGGTAAAATCTCGTGCTTTGACACGATCAGCATCATTGGCAAAAACATGCTCTTTAAGCCCTGCAACTTGTATATTGATTTCTGTATCTAGAGGGGGGCTCATAACTTTAATTTTAAGGGCATGACCATCACAAATGCTTATAATTTTTGCGGCATACGTTTTACCATCTGGATCAAGAACATGACAGTGTTTATCAAGCTTATAACCAACAGTTCCACCTGCACACCCCTTTTCTTCAGCTCGTAGATCCAAAACACTTGGGTCTTTTTCAGCAGATGTATTTCGTCGATGAGGCGATGCTACTTTGGGTAACCTATCAGTTGGTTCAGAGCCCCCTGTTTCTACAGGACCCACAGATGTTACGTCGGCCTTTGATGTATCAAAAGCAACTTCATAGCCAGCAACCATACACTCAAGATGCGTACTCAAAAAACTTACAAATACAAAACAAAATAATATTTTTTTTACCATACGTCCCTCTCCAGAACAAAAAAATACCCCAAAAAGATAATAACTGTATCGAGTATTTACAAAAGAAAGTATCTAAATCAAGAGATCTTAATGTCACGTATAAAAAAAGCTTTTTCTATATTCTTGCTACAAAAAAATCTTGAAGCATATGATAAACGTATGCGTAGTTATCTTATTATTTTTTTTATTTTTTATGGGAGAACATAACCATGAACTGCTTAAAAATAGTGATAATTACAATCGTTATATGCTCACAGTTTTTGATAATTCAGGCCATGCGAGATGCACGAGCACTTGTTGTCCCTGGTGAAATAATCCCTAAAGTTTATTTAGTCAAACAATCAAGCGCCTACAAACCTGAACATCAACGCCAAATCGAGCTTCAACATGTCGTAGCACACCCTGCTCCTAACAATGACAATAACGACGATCAGGAAGAACAGGATGAAACAGCCAAACATTATATGATACTTTTTGTAAATAGTGTCTGCGATGCCCAAGACCCATGTTACTCGTCTGTCCGTTTTGTTTTATTTGCTGCTATCACTAAAGGTTATATAAGTCTTATTAAGATCGCGGTGAGAAAAAATATTATTGACCTTGCAACGATGGAAGCGTTTCTTGTTGATAGGGCGATCGAATGCAAAAAAGTTGGCTGTCTCAAGGCCCTCTTGCGCTACACTCCATGCTTAGAATTTATCCGAACAGATCAGCACCCCGTTATTTATGCTGTTTTAGAAGGCTCTGAAGCGTGCCTAGAAGCGCTTATCAGGCACGGTGCAAATATCTCAGCTCGTAGTAGAGAAAGAACATATCTTACCGAAGAAGAAAAACCAACAATGGGAAAAACTGCTCTTGAATATGCAGGAGAAGCAGCAATCTATCCAGGAGCATATCGACGTCGAATACCAGATGCTGTACGTACTGCTTGTATTGATCATCTTATTGCAGCTCATGAGACGATGGGACTGGCTATAGAGGTGACAGGGGTTGACGAAAAAGTTCAAGTCTTGATTAATCAACGCAGAGAAATATATGCAAATACCCAGCGAACAGCACTTACTGCAAATATCGTAACGGTCAGAGATCTTGAGCGTTATCCAAGGGTCCTCATAGAACTTATTGCAACCTTTTTGCACCATGTACCCGCGATGCCGATACGACTAGAATCTTGTGATTGTGAAGATAATCACGATGGACTAGCAGCAATAACAGGAGGATTGGCTGCTGCGACAATCTAGACCCATTTAGGCTTCGGCCCGTGTCCAGGATATGGCTTTGCATGGCCAAAATCAAGCATACTTTTTGATAATTGAACACCATCAACAAGAACATCTGCATCAAAGCGACCGCCGAATTTGTCATGCTTAACAATGGTTATAACAATATCTGATGCGTTTGAAAGAATATGTGACGCAAATTTTTGCGCACGCCGTGCTAACACTTTTTCAGGTTCAGTAACCCCTTTGCCACTAATTTCAGGAGCATCTATTCCCAAAATTCTAATGCTTATTACCGGCTCAAATTCAGGAAATTCTGGGCTTCTTACTTTAAACGTATCGCCATCGTGCACATTGACAATCATTGCCTGATATTCTTTAGCGTGTTTATGATTGCTTTTCACAATACATTTCTTAATCTCTTTTTCTTCAAACATGCCACCGCGAGCATCTTGACCTTCTTCTTCTTCAGGGGCTTCATGATGGTGTGCTTCATGATTATCGGTGTTATCTTGAGCAAATTCTATTGATGTTAATTTTTTATCGTCAGTTCCGGTATTTCCAGTATTTCCAGGAACTTCAGGAGCTTGGCTCCGACAACAATTTGTGATAGCTTTCCAACAGCACATTGGGTTGGCAAAATCTATAGTAAGAATATTTGATATGAGTATGAATAAAAATAAAAACGGTTTTAAAAATTTCTTCACGATTCTCTTTCTCCAAAAAATTTAAAAAAAGGGCACTGCGCAGTGCCCTTTTTCTTGTTTTAATTACCTAAAAAATATTGGCTTTTCTCAATTAATCTCGTCTGCGTTGTCCTAAAATACGTAACAAGAAGACAAAGAGATTAATAAAATCAAGATATAACGTTAAAGCACATACGATTGCTATCTTATTTTCTGATCCATCACGACCAAGGCCATTTTGAAATATATGCTTTATCTTTTGCATATCATAGGCGATTAGTCCCGTAAATATTAACACGCCGATATATGAAATAATAAGATCAAAACCAGCGCTTTGAAAGTATAAGTTCACCAGAGATGCGATTATTATTCCAAAGAGCGCCATGAGTAACAAACTACCCATCTTGCTTAAGTCTGTATTGGTAAAATACCCATAGATTGCCATGGTTGCAAACATACCTGCAGTAATCGCAAAGACTAAACAGATCGATTGCTCTTTATATACAAAAAAGATTGGTGCCATCGTTATACCAACAAGTGCTGAATATAACAAATAGATCCCAACAGAAGCAGCATAGCTTAATTTTTGTATAAAGATCGCTAACGAGCCAACAAGTGCAAGCTGTGCGAAAACTAACCCAATAAATACCCACTTTGACGAGAAGAGCGTCAGAAATATTGTTTGGTTTACATACAAACTATGGGCAGTAAGCGCTGTAATAACCAAGCCGCTCATCATCCAAACATACACTCGTTGGATAAACGATGTCAGAGATCGAGAAGACGATTCTGGAGCGTATCCATAATAATTATTATCGTTTGACATCATAATAAAGACCTTTCTAAAATAAAAAAAACAAAATAGTTACTGGGAAGATTGTTCAAGATACTCACTGAACAAACGCAACCCCGTAAAAATTACCGCTGTTGCAACAAGACCGTATGCACGCAGTGCATATGCCAGAACAAGACCTATACCAGTCGCTCCCAAAAGATATACAGAATAACGCCTTACCTGAACGCTTGAACGAACATACGTCACACCTATAAAGCCAGCACTGGTAAAGAACGTTGTAATAATCCCAACAAAAAGTAACGCTATAAAAAGTACAATTTGTTGGTACTGCTCATACACCATGAGCAAAAAATGTGAATTGGTTAAAAAAGCCAAACTTCCCACAAAAAGAAATAGATTAATCGCCAGTAAAAAACGATTACATAAAACTTTATACGCTATCAAAAAGACGCTCTGGAGAAGTGCTACAAGCGTTCCTGCGTAAAAACCATACATCCAGCCGGTATCTGTAAAGTTATAAACTCGAGCAATTGCAATAAAAACAATTATGGGTAAGAACTGAATATATACCTGAGCGTATTTTTCGATTATTTTTTTGAGCATATCTTTTTTAAGCATAGAGAATACCTAATAATTATTATAATAATTTATAGCAAGACAAGTTCACTAAAGTTATATCCTGGGTTGGTAAACATATGGATATAACTACGATTAAATTGCATATATGACGTAATACCCATCGACTTAATAAAATTATTAATTGCTGCAATACCTGCTTGAGCGTCAGCATATTCACGTTTTAGCTCAACTTCGACAAATGTCCCAAGTTTTTCGACATTATCAATAACAATTTCAAAATCACCTGACGTATAAATATTTCTGGTCTTTTTGACCTGGATTTTATCGGTAAAGCCCATGTTTTCAAATATTTCGACAAACACTTTTCCGTCTGGGACTTTAGTTTCGCATTCGTTTTTATAGAGTATTTTGCCCGTATTCTTGTCGATATTACTGTATTTGTAACAAACGGTATCCCCTTTATTTGTCTTTCGCACACGCAACGCTTTTAATGCGTCAATATAACCATGTTTAGACTTAAAATAAAAAGTCTGACTTGGCTCAGGATTATTAAAGTATAATTCTTCTTGTTTTTCTTCCCGTACGTACTGAGCATTGGCTTCAAGCCATTGCTTAAGCTGGACAAACTGCGTATCAGACAGGGTAAACTTAATTTCGATCTCTTTGTTTGCTGCGTTATTCATATAAATCGACGCCCCAAATATCATGAGTAAGCTCAAAATAACTCTTTTCATACGCTCTCCTAAATTTTTTATATGTATAGTATTTACTGAAAGACCAACTTACCCTAAACAATAATATTCTCAAGATTTTGCAATTTTTTAGGTATTCTAGCAATACTTGCTACAATAAAACGACCATTTAATACAGATATTAAAGTAAAAAAGAAAGTAAGAACATGACCAATCCAGTACTTGTTTGCCATGAGTCTATCAATATAATAGGTATCCAAATTCGTACATCTAATCAGCAAGAAAAAGATCAAACGACAGGAAAAATCCCACAACATTGGCAACGCTTTTTTACCGAAAATATCGCCAGCAAGATCCCCAATAAAATCAATCAAACCCAACAAATCGCTTTATACACAGAATACGAAGGAGATCATACCGGCGAATATTCTCTGATCATAGGTGTCCCAGTAACAACATTACAAACAATACCAACTGGTATGGTCGGCATGAGTATTACCCCAAGTACTTATTCTAAGTTTACCTATACAGGCAAGATGCCCGATATTGTTATTATGGGCTGGGAAAATATTTGGGACTATTTTTCGCACAATCAAAACAATCAATCACACAAACGTACATTTCATGCAGACTTCGAGCTCTACGATAGTGCCAAACCAGACTGTGTAGAAATTTATATTGGCGTACGTGAATTTTAGGAATCTTTATGACTCTCGCGATTTTTTATGCACTCTCATGTTCATTATTTTGGGCAGGAACAACGATTGCAAGCAAAAATCTTGCACTTGCAATGCCCTCTATGGTCTTTGCTTTCTTACGCTATTTTATAGCCTGCTTATGTTTGCTTCCGTTTGTATCACGTCATGAATGCAAAAATCTTACACCCAAAAATATTGGGATTATCTTGTTTCTGGGTTTCTCGTTTATTTTGTTATTTAATTTGTTCTTTCTTAACGCGCTCTATTTTTCGTCAGCAACAGCTGTAACACTTATCGCAGCAATAAATCCTGTACTTACGTTACTTATTTCGTCAATTATATATGCTCAAATCCCCAAAAAATCCCAGCTCTTAGCATTTATTCTGTCATTTGCAGGCGTTACTATGATTATCACCAAGGGTAATTTTGGCTTTGAAGTTTTAACAGGAAATATCGGCGAGTTTCTTATGCTCGGTGCAGTACTGAGTCAAATTTCATACGCGCTTGCATTGCGAAAAATAAATCATAGTTTTACTCCCATTTTTTTAAGCTTTGCTACCGGCATTTGTGGGATCTTATTGCTTATACCAATCGTACTCAATCGAGAATTATTTGTAATTTTGCAACAACTAACTTTTTCACACTGGTTGAGCGTTCTGTATGTTGGAATTTTAGGCACACCGGTTGGCCTGATTTTATATTCACTTTCTATAAAACGGGTAGGTCCTGCTACGACAAATTTATTAATTTTTAGTACAATGCCCATTTTTGTCGGTATCTTAGCGTTCTTCTTACTGGGAGAACGAATGACTATTTGGCATGCTCTGGGTGGGTCGCTCGTTATTGGATCGTTAGTATTGGGGCTACGGCACCGTGATTAAATTCTTGGCGCGCTCCTGCCCTTCGATACCTCAGGGCGAGCGCCATGACAATATATAGAATAGAATAGTTTTTAACTTGAAAAAAGCCTGTATCGCTGCTATAGTTCTTTCCCCACAGAGATACATCATGAAAATATTATGAACTATACGTGCTATACGTTATTTTTTGAGAAATTATTATATGAAGAAAATTTTAGTTATCGTGTTACTCACAAGTTTTAGCGCTTTACAGGCCATGCGCCCTGGTTCACCTCAACAAAGTTCTGAAAGCCCTGCACGAAGTCAAGCAACAAGTCCCGCGGATTCTTGTTATACTCCTGAAGTAAAAAGCTTTCGCTCTATTACGCTCGATACTGATGCACCAGGCCGAAGCACCCCGAGTCCACTATGCATGACACCCGCAAGTCCTGCATCGCCATTTACTGTAACACTTGAACATATAACATCGCCTAAACCTGTTGTTATAAAAGCTGCTCAGCCTGATATTCTTGCTCAGTCGTTTGACGAAAAAGAGTATGCAATTTTGGCAAACCATTTTTCTAATACAGTTATTAACGAACAAAACGAAACAACAAAAATTACGATCATCGAAATTTTTATCAAATTACATGAGCTCTGTAATTTTGCACATGAAGCAATCCCAAAAGAACCATGGAACACACACGATGCAGAAAGATTTGATCGGTCAGTTTCTGCTGTTTTTGGCTATGTAGATCGAGAGTGGGATCGAACACCTGCAGAACGCTCTGTAATTATTACTATAATCGATAAAGTATTAACACTTGCGCTTTGCGTTAAAATTGGTTGCTGGAGCTCAGAAGTCTTAGATTGGGACCCGAGCTTTTTATTTACGTGGACAGTTCAAAAAATACCTGTTACAGAATTCACGAGTACACTCGAAGCATACAAAACAAAAAGTTCTAAACAGTACGTATTTCACAAAACTCCAGCATATAACTACGCATGCCTTCGAGAAATTCATGGATTTACAAACGCCCTAACACGCTTAAAACCTTTTACAGATATAAACGAGAGACGGCACGCAGCCTATATGGAAAAATTTAGAAAAAATTATCCAGACTGGAAGCCGTCTCTATAAATCTATTTTTATTATTACTCAGTTATTACACGAGCAAGTATCGGGTTTATACGCGTTACAATTTCGTAATTAATGGTCTGGCACGACTTTGCAATATCATCAGCAGTAAGTCCCGTATGGTTACCCAATAAGGTCACTTCATCACCAGGCTTAACATTAAGACCGGTAACATCGATCATCATTAAGTTCATAGCAACACGACCGACAACGGGCACAACATGATTATTCACCAAAACTTTACCGGTATTTGAAAGTCTTCTATCGTAGCCATCCCAATACCCAACAGGTAATATTGCAATTTTTGAATCTTGATTGACATGATGTGTGCAATCATAGCCAACATAACTATCAGCAGGCACTTCTTTAACTTGCATAACGCGCGTTTTCCAGCTCAATACAGGTTTGAGCGAAAACCGTGGAAACTCAGTTTTTGTAATATTTCGATTTTCAGGCGACGGCCATAAGCCATATAACCCAACCCCAAGACGAGCCATATTGTAATGACTGTTCATGTTTGCAGTAATCGCAGCAGAGCACGAAGTATGTTTTAACGGTATCGAGATCCCCTGAGCTTCTAACGTCTGTATAACGTATTTAAAATTCGCCAATTGATAGTCAGTAAATGTCTGATCGTCAGATTCTGAGTAAGCAAAATGGGTAAATATCCCATGAATAGTAATAAATTCTAAAAGAGATAAGGTCTGAACAAATGTAATAGCGTCATCTTTTAATAGTCCAAGACGCGAGAGTCCCGTGTCAACTTTAACATGCACCCGTGCTTTTTTGCCAAGTAGTATACCAATGCGATTAAGCTCTTGTGCAACCGTAAGATCAAAAACAACAAGATCTATATCGTGTATAATCGCTTCGTCTAAGTTACCATCTAAAATACTGAGTACTAAGAGAGGCTTTCGAATTCCAATTGATCGCAAAAAGAGCGCTTCTGAAAGGCTGACAACACATATAATGTCGATAGCATCGTCCTGATCGCATATTTTAGCAATATGCTCAATACCATGGCCATAGGCATTACTTTTAATAACCGGCGCAAGTAATGTCTGCCCAACAATGGCTTTATAGCTCATGATATTATGTTCAAGCGCAGCTTTATTGATTTCGACCCATGCGTTATTAGGTGCACGACGTTCAATAATACGTGTAATAGGTGACTGCGAAAAATTCTCGAGCTGTTTTTCTTGATCCAAAAAATGCATACTTCCCCCTCCCCAAAAAACCATTGTATAAAAAACAGAATCCCCTATCTTCTACAGTATCATGATTTTTTGTGGGAGCTCAACAAACCTGTTTATTACATACTATAATCTTTGCGAGCATCATGTATAACGTTGAATCAAAAAAAAATCGAGAAATTTCTTCTCGTATAACCCTTTTTGCAAAAATTTTTTATACGAATGTTATATAAAATTATCCAGCAAGCTTGTCATAACCAACATATTTTTTGGGTCTTGATTGTCTTGCACCATCCAACACGCAGCAAGAACGGCTTGCACAAAACTCCATGCCTGCAGACGCTGCTTGTCCATTTCGAGATAATCTGCAAAGAGCTCAATCGTTCGAGTTATAGTTTTTTCAGGATTTTGTTGTTCTAGAAAGCTGGGCATGGGATTACGTATAAAAGCTCCAACTTCGTATTCTTTTTCACCAATCACACCCTTGGGGTCGATAGCAACCCAACTATCACGATTACGTAATAATATATTCTCATGGTGTAAATCCCCGTGTAACAACACAGGTTTAGCCTGAGAAACCATAAGCTCTTGTGATAAGCTTCGGGCTTTTATCAGGTATTTTTCGGATATTTCAGGGATACGGTCTGTTTGTATCTCAAATAAATCTTTAAGCCAAAAATTAATACTCTGAAATCTTGCTAGATCTTTTTCTATCGATGTAACCGTATGTAGTTTTTTCATGAGCTCGACAACAGACCTAACACGATACTCTTCTATAGTACCCGTACTCTTAAAATTTTCTGGCAAGCAAAACGTCCTTAAAGAAATCCCGGGTTTTATGCACTCGAGCAATAAACATTGTGTCTCTTGGTCAGAATCTAACAACCCAACACACCCATTACTCTTATAAAACATAAGAGCATCGCGCTCTTGCTCAAACGCCCGTTTATCAAAAATAAACTTTAGTACAACGGGACTATCTTCTTGAAATCCTGTAAGAACATAGTTATACGATAAATTCTTTACGACAGATAAATCTCGTAAGCCCCACTGTAAAGAAATTTGATCGACTAATCTTGGTAATAATTTCAGCCAATCTTTACCAGCATCGCCCCATAACGCATATATATTTTCAGTAAAATTTTTCATAGTATAATTTTCATTCGTTTTTTGATTGAATTTTTTTTGAGTATACCGTATAGTTCATCTCAATCTGTATAATTTTACTTTATATATTTATATAAAAGAGAGAAGCTCATGACACTATTACGATCACAAAATTACTATGTTTTCATGCTTACCTGTTTTTTAGCAGCACTTCCATCAGTTAGTTCAGCAGGAGCTCCTAAAGTGATTTCAACTAAAGTACAAACTAAATCAGCGCCAACACCTTTTGGGTCTTACAGCCAGGCAGTCAAAACCACCGGGAAAGAGCACCTTTTTATTGCCGGGCAAATTCCGTTTGAAACACTAACAGGAACTATGATTACTGACGTTCGTGGTGCAACGACATTGGTTATGATGTATTTACAAGCTATTTTAAAAGAAGCTGGTATGGATTTTAGTAACGTTGTCTCAACAACTACATATCTTACCGACTTGAATAATTCCCCGGTAGTAGACGAAGTATACGGATCTTACTTCCAAGATCGTAATAAACTTCCCGCTCGAGCAACTGTTCAGGTAGCAGGTTTGCCAAAAAACGCTATCTTAGAAATTTCAATGATCGCAGCCAAATAAGCGCTCAAGTTTTACACATAAAAAAAGCACTCGAAATTCGAGTGCTTTTTTGCTTTTATATTTTTTTATAACGTTATTCTCAAAACATTTCAGCAAATAATCGACATAAAAAAAGTGGGTTACATCTTGCTCCACCCCGTCGCACAGGTCTAGGCGTTGTAGCAGCTTTTGCAACATAATATCCAAGTTTACCCACTAATTGCTCATATCTTCGAGAACACAATTTAAAATCTTCATCTAGTACGTCTTTATGACGAGCAATTTTTTCTCCAAGCTCTATTTCTACTTCAAGCATTTGTAATCTTGGACCACCATAAACTTGTTTAATACCCCAATCAAACCGAATTTTAAGCCCAAGCGCTAGTAAATAATCATATATAGTCTTCAATTCTAACAATAACAACGGATCACCATTTCCAAGCATTACTTGCCGCACCGCTGCAAACATACGCGCATTAATGGCCGCAAGATTATCTCTTTTAATTAACTGGTCACATGTTTCATGAATAATTTTTTGGACAGTTTTTTCATCATTAAGATCATGTTTTTGAGAATACTGTATTGTAAGGGCCAATGATGTCGCAATCCAAATAATATGACATGGAATCATATGTACCGATGTGCTTATGGCAATTTTTTTGCCACGCAAACATAACTCATTCAAGGGGTGCTCTTCTGCAAAAAATTTAATGATATACTGATCAAAATCAATGTTATTATGGGTAAAAATCTCTGCTATAATTTTTCGACTCTCTGCGCAGGCACTCGATGTCACTTCTTCAAATAGGTCACTATGACAACCAGGAGCTTTTACTTCACCAGATTCTGGATCAAGCAAAGCAACTCTTGAAATTTTACCTACTGTTACTGCGCCATGCGGCGAACCTAACTTCATAGAAAAAACGTGATTATACAATCCCGATAATCCCAATAAACTTATAAAACATACGCGTAAGAGACTATTAGAGTTCTTCATACACACTCCCTCTTTTTTATTTTTTTATAATAACGGGTTAAAATTTGTTTTTATAAGATAATATAACGGCAAAAATAATGGCTCTGGGAGATTGTCCCACGCTACCCATGACCATATTTCACATACCTCAGGTTCACAAACAGTAACATCTCCTGAATCATAATCACATACTATAAATAACGTTATATAGTGTTTCCCCGATGCTTCAAAAATATCATTTGAAAAAGGGCCCCTTCGTAAATTTTTTACACGTACTCCAGTTTCTTCCAATACTTCACGCTCTGCGCACTGCTCAGGGGTCTCATCCCATTCAAGATGCCCACCTGGTAGACCCCAGGTCCCAAGGCCATGGGCCCCCTTACGTTTACCCATTAAGATTTTATTATCTTTAATAACAAAAACCCCAACACCAACTAACGGTCTTTTTTTCTCTAGCATATAAAGCTCTTAAGCTGGTCGCAATCTATCCGTATTAACTCGTGCATCAATCCATTTTGTAATAATTTCAGAAAATCGCTTAGTTATACGAACGCCAAACACTAAATTTTTGATCCCTGTACAAACCGCATGCTTAATACTTATGTCATCTTTGCGCCATTGACATTGTTTCCATTCAGATGGTTTTAAACCATTCCCCTCTCTTGCTTCCCATTCACAATGCGAAGTGATCGCATCTAGGGTTTTTTTATCCGTAAGATCAAGCTCTCTGACAATTATCTCTCTCGGTTCTGCAGAGCCTGTTTCATAAGCTCCATAACCATGATCCATGACAGCAATATCTTTTCCATGCCATTCTAAAAGTAGGGAATTTTTCATAGTAGCAGGATCGGACATACACATTGCAAAAGCCCGTCCAAAAATCTCTTGGCACTCTTTATCAACGTTAAACAATTTATCAGCATAAAATGGCTCGTTAGCACAGAGTAAAAATGCGTGTTGAGAACCAATCATCGTTAATTCATAGCAAATTTTCTTTGCAGATGCGCCATCTGCTTTCATAACAACCCCAAGCATCCCAAGTTCTGCAATGTATATCATAGTAAAAGTTACTAATGGATCTGCTGATAACCCAAGATACGTTGCTAAATCGTAGGCAGCTTTACCTGTAATAAACGTCACACTCATACCTCCTGCAATACCAGCAGTAGTAATCGTGGGCTTAGATTTCGCACATTGAGTAAATGCGTTTTTTATAGCTAATCCAACATACGACAGACCGCGTTTAACAACCCATGAACATCCCCTGCCTGGACCATCTGCACCCATAGAAAAAACTGTTGTAGAAATATTTGCCGTTATAAAAAAACTTAAAAAACATGCTAAAAATTTTGACGTGCTCTTCATAAAAAATCCCCTTTTTTCTTAGTTAATTATTCACACACATAATATTTACTATATCTATATTGTTAACCTTTCAAAAACGGGTCCCATTAGACAACATCATAACGTATCTACTAGACACATTATTAAGCATCAATTCTCGCTTGAATCCATCGTTCGATAATGTCAGAATACCTAGAAGCTATTTTAACGCTACATACAAAATAAGTGCACCCCGTATAAAAAATTCGAGCAGGTCCTTCATAATAATTTTTGTCTCTATCACACGATACAAAATTTAGATTTTTTCGTACTTCAGATTCGCAATGTAAATTCATTCCCATAAAAGTATTTTCATCTGAATGATCTTTCATAGAAACATCATCACTGAGACATTTATTAAGATAGTCTGTAAAAATATCTTCACATTTTTGATTCATGCTAACAAATTTGTATTTAAGATATAATTCACAGCAAGGCATCAAGGTTATCGGCGCAAAACTCAATGCCTTTAACTCAGAGCTAATATGAAGTACAGGTGCACCATCTGTCTTCATAAAAACAGCAAGCGTACCTAGCTCTGCTATATATATAATAGCCATCACCGAAAACGGATCTGCTGACAATCCCAGATACATTACTAAATCATAGGCAGCCTTACCCGTTATGACCATAGTACCAAGACCAGCTACTTTGCTGGCTATCTTAACCGTAGGCTTAGACCTAACGCATCGAGCAAATGCGTTTCGCATGCTTTGCCCAATACACGATAAGCAACGCTTGAAAGAACCTATGCATGTTCTATTTGGCGCGCCTTCATATTCAACAAGAGCTCTATCTGGAGCATCATTTACAGAATGTATATGGGTATAAAATCCCATGGTTATAATCAAACTAAAAAAAATAATCCATGATTTTGAAAAATTGTTCATGACACACTCATTTTTATATGTAATAAAACATCATATGCTTGTTTTGTGAAAAATCTTATTATAGTAAGTCCTCAAAACAAGTCGCGTCAAGCATGCAGCTCCACCTTCAGCTAAGTCATAACCTTAAAACTCCCGATCATAATATTTTTACAAATCAATTACATTCATGCGTTATAACGTAATTATAAAGTTTGCACAACCACAAGAGAATTATCTCGCCTAAAAAATTATTATTTTTGATAAAAAATATGCATAATTTTTTATAGTGACATATACTTTTCTTTAAACACGACTGTGTTATTCAAATTTTTTATATACAAAAAAATAGATAGGAAATAGATCATGAACAAAAATATGAAAATAATATTTTTTGTACCATTGGTTTGCACGACGTTACAAATTTTTCAACTTTTCCCACTACAAATCGCTCACAATAATTATCACGTTATCGATCTTACCCACACGCTTGATGAAAAAACGCCTGTTGTCCCAGGAAAAGAAATTTTTCAAGCAACAAGAACCTGCTGGGCAGATACATGGAACTTGATGAGTTATCAATCAAGCTCTGGGATTGGAACACACATGGACGCACCACATCACAGAATTAAAGCAGGTGCCTGTATATCAGAATTAAATATAGAATATCTTGTCGCACCCTGCTGTATGCTTGACATGCACGCGCAGTGTAAAGACAATCATGACTATCAAATACAAGAACAAGATATTCTTGCGTGGGAAAAAATACACGGAATAATTACTCCAGGAACTATCGTCATAGCAAATACCGGTTGGGCAGAACGTTGGCACAATCAAGAACTTTACAGAAATAGTGACCCGACAGGTACCATGCATTTTCCAGGATTTTCGCTGCCCGCAGCAAAGCTTTTACTATCACGCGGGATCGTCGGCATGGGTATTGATACGTTTTCTCTTGACCCAGGAAACACAGACACGGCACCGGTACATGAGTATATGCTTGCCCATGGGGTCTATTTTGTCGAATGTCTTGCCAATCTTGATAAACTTCCTGCAACAGGGGCTATCGTTTGTTCACTTCCCCTCAAACTTGCACAAGCTCCTGAGGCACCTGCGCGCATTATTGCTCTTGTCCCAGAATAATTTTTTTTGCTTCACAATCAGTCAACCACTCAGCGCGTTCAATTAAACAACGTAATTGTAGTCGAGCAACTGCACGATCTACGGGATCTTGGAGATGTTGTGCCCCACGATAACAATAGCATTCGCATGGGATATTACGACGTTTCATCTCATCAACAACGGTAGCAATAAAATCTTTCATATCATCAAAGAAAATAACTTTCTTTGGCTTCCAACCTATTCGATCAAGAAATGCCCCAATTACTTTCCCTTTAGAATTGCGAGCAGCACACAAAATGCCCTTATAAAACATGGGATAATTATCGTTGCATTTTTTCAGATTATCAAAAATAATATGCTCTGTGTTAAAACTTAGCGAAAAATCGATGCCTAGTTCTTGCAGTTTTTGATAGCGCCATTCGTGAGCATTAGAAATAACACCCCATGTACCAGGTGACATGGCAGTGCATGCAATTACCTTGACTGACCGCTTGAACAAGTCAGCAATATAATCTTTTATTTTTGGCTCAATAAGCTGAAACGGTGTTTTAGCAAAAACAACACTAAGAAGTTTATTACCATAGTCGTCGGTCTGTTCAGGTGAATACCTCTTCCAGTAATAAATTCTGTACAACCAACCCTCAATCGATTCTGCAAAAATGCTTCGCGCAGCAACATCGCTTGGAATGGTTAAAGTATCATCAACATCAAAGACAACAAGCGTATCTTCGTCAGCCCGTTGAAATACTGGTGCCACTTGATCATAAGAGGCAATTTTATTACCAGATGGCCAATAAAGCCAGATGGTTGCGCCTACTAAAAAAATAGTTACAAAAAGCAACGGTTTCTTCATGACTAACCTTATACATACGATATTATTAAACGTTATTACTTAAAAATTTCACAAGATTTTCAGGGCTTTTTTTATTCAACAAGAATGTTCTGCAACGTATTCATCTAATGTTTCAAGATATCTCCGTTTCACATCGTCAGCAACAAACGAAGCTATAAAAGAATTACGAGCACACAGAATCAAGTCATGACAAGTTAAGCCCAACGCTTGCCCGACAGCAAGATAATTATCTGCGATATACCCACCAAAAAACGCTGGGTCGTCAGAGTTAATCGTTACCATAAGACCGGTATCAAGCATTTTTTTTAATGGGTGATCATGTAACGTCTTAAAAATTCCCAAGACGATATTTGATAACGGACAAACGGTTATTGGTATTTGTTTCTGGACTAACTCTTGAACAAGCTGGGCATCTTGCATACACAAAACACCATGGTCGATACGTTCGACTTTTAATAACGTCACCGTATCGTGAATAATCTTGGGCAAGCACTCGCCTGCATGGGCAACAATATGAAACCCATATTCGCGCGCTCGAGCAAAAGCTCGTTCAAACTTAGACGGCGGGTTTCCTTGTTCTAAAGACGCAAGACCAATCCCAACAATTTTATCTTTATGCTCATAAGCTATTTCAAGCGCTTTAAACGCATCTTCTTCAGACAGGTGTCTGAGAAAACACATGATCATAGCCCCGTCGATACCGTATAGTTTTTTTGCTTGAATAAACGCACGATCCATACCGTATATAATAATTTTTGGGTCGATATTTCTTGGAAAATACGTTTGTATATCAAAAAATATCTCTGTGTGTAACACCCCCTGCTCTGATGCTTTTTTAAGATAGGCAAGCGTTAACTCATAAAAATCTTGTTCTTTCTGTAAGACATTTGTCGCCTGAATATAGGCATCAAGAAACCCTTGGTAATTAGAAAAAATATATTTTGTTTTTGACGGATCAAGAAGACCATCTGGTATAGAAATATTATTTCTTTCGGCAAATAATAATAACTGTGCTGGCTCCATGGTCCCCTCACTATGTACGTGAAGTTCTGCTTTGGGTAAATTTGTAATAAATTGTTTGCAAATATTCACATCAAGCCCCTATAAAAAAATAACGTCTAATCGCGCAACAATCGCAAATACTCTTTATGACTTTCGTATACCATTTCAGACATAAAATCGATAAATGGCTGCTCATCGCCCTTGTTGCCTTGGCGAATTGTTGTTAAATAGTGCTGCCGCATAACAGGAGGAACAATCGTAATAACGTAGCCGTGTTGCAAAAGAGCTAAGTTATTTAAAAGCCGTGCTGTTCTACCATTGCCATCAATAAATGGGTGTATCGTTACAAACCTGAGATGCACAAGGGCTGCATACTCAACAGGATGGTATTTTTTTGCCAAATCAGGAAAACTTTCGACAAAACTTCTCATAAGTTTCGCAATATCTTGTCCTACAGGGAATTTAAAATCTGTACCTGTTACATGCACCGGAACGGTTCTGTATTTTCCTGCTTCATGTTGATTAATGTGATAGTAAAAGAGTCTATGAAGTTCACAAATCGTGTGTTCAGTAATCGTTTTTTCAGGAACAAGCGATAACATAAAATCATACGCTTCGCTATGTCCTAGTACTTCAAGATGATCACGCAATGGCCTGCCGCCAATGGTTAAACCGTCTTCAAGAACAACTTTTGTTTCGGTCTCTGTTAGTGAGTTTCCTTCAAGTGCATTACTTGCCCAGGTAAGCCCAATGCGATAATATTCTTTAAGTTGCGTAAGCATGTGTTGAGATAATGGACGGTAACCATCTATCTCTTTTTTTAGACGATCAATATCTGTAATACGATTTTTGAACATACTCACCCTTATCTTGTTTTTTTTAAATACTAGCTTTTTTTATTTGCAATACGTTTGAATCAATAAATACCAAAGAGCTCTCAAGATAGCAATATTTAAATCAGGAAAAATCATGAAAACAAAAACTATTATCCCCCAGGACCAAGTATTTTGGTACCTAAAAAAACAGACCCCTAAATTACCCACACAGAAAATAAAAACAGATATTGTTGTCGTTGGCGGCGGTATCGCCGGCCTGAGCGCAGCGCAAAGTTTTCATGATCGAGGGCTGTCAGTTGTTCTTCTTGAAAAAAATTATTGTGGTGCTGGTGCCAGCGGTAAAAGCTCCGGGTTTATCACACCAGAATCAGAATTTAACGTTTCACACTTTATACATCTTTTTGGTAAAGATAACGCAAAAAAACTCTGGGATTTTGTAATAACCGGCGTAGAACTTATGAGAAGTAATATAAAAAAATTTGATATTACCTGTGACTATCAAGAGCAAGATTCACTAGTTGTTGTTAATTCAGCACAAAAACTAGCAGACCTAAAGAAAGAACATCATAACCGTCAGTTATTAGGATACGACAGTTTTTTTTACGAAAAACAGGATATTTCAAATGTTTTAGGATCCCGAGAATACTTTGGTGCGCTACGTTATTCGAATACATTTGGTATAGACAGCTATCGCTATTGTCAGGGCATGAAAGAAGTTTTAGAAAATTCTGGGGTACAAATATTTGAAGAGGCACCGGTTATAAAAATTAATACTAAGAGCGTTGAAACGATATATAACACAATCGAAGCCGAAAATATTATCGTCTGTACAGACAGGTTTACACCAGATCTTAATAAATTAACGCATGATATCTATCAAGCACAAACGTTTCTTATGCTCTCAAGCCCATTGAGCGATAACGATGTTCGTAAAGTATTTCCCGAAAAAAACTGTATGGTCTGGGATACAGATTTAATTTATCAATACTACAGGCTCACCGGCGACAATAGACTCTTAATTGGTGGCAGTAATCTTACCTCTATTTATTGGGGGCAAGAACGACATAATTATCATAGTATTTTTAAAAAATTACATAATTATCTCAAAACAAAATTTCCTGATCTTTCGTGTAACTTCGAATACACCTGGCCTGGGCTTATCGGCGTGAGTAAAGACACGATGCCGATTGCTCAACAAGACGCTCAAGCTCCAAATATTTATTATATTTCTGGCGTTGCGGGATTACCGTGGGGTGCTGCATTGGGTGGTTATAGCACAGACAAAATTCTTGATAATAAAAACGATTTTGATACTTTTTTTTCGCGTACACGAAAATTCCCAATCGGGAGCTCAACACAAAAAATTCTTGGTAAAAGAATTTCGTTTGCTGTATCAAATTTGATTACGCTCTATAAGTAATAAATCGTGATTCTTTTTTAGGACAGCTAATAACTGTTCTTGTACCTGTTTTGAGATCTCTTTTCGTTTACACGCAGCTAGTAAATCTTCTTTATCTTTTTCGAAAGAATCTTCTGTTGCTATAACATACGCAAGTAATTCATCCGGAATTTCAACTAAGTCGCATGAAATATCCGGCTCTGATATTATTTTTTCGTCTATTTTTTCGACAAGCTTTTTATCCAGCTTTTCTGAATTCATCACAAATACTACAATATTACCTTGTTGAATATAATTGCCATTATTAAAGCCAATCCCGCCGGCATTGAAATAATGCTTCTTTTCAGTATGTTTAATCGCACCATCATGATCAAATTCAAACATTTTTGTACGAGGAAGAACATCGACGCTGTTAAGAAAACAATAATCTTCTACACCATCTGTTCTACAACAAACAACCGTACTGCTATTAACACTGTTACAACAACCTGGGTATGGCGCCAATGGCTGACGGCAAACGTCATTGCCACGATCTAACGTATTAAAAATATTTCTAAGATGCCCTTTGCCAACTGTACCACAAGCTTTACCAGAGCATTTATCACCCCGCTGAGATAATCCATTTTGATAATTTTTAGCAGCTTGAAGAACTGGAACTATAAAAACAGCTCCAACACAAAGCCCTAACCCTACTATTTTAGCCCCAAAAACTATCTTACGCTTCAACCCATGCTCTTCTTTTTTTGATTCGTGTGTTGTTAGTTCTTGTTGAAACGAGCTTAAAGCATCGCGTGTAAAAACAACACCGTTACATTCCCACGAAGCATCACGAATAAAAAAAGACATTTCTTTTGGATCATCAGAATTTTGATCAGTTGTATTCTTTATAGCCCATGTGCCAAGAGCATTACACAGACCAGTCCATAATTTTGTATTACTTAACTTAGAAATACATCGCTCAGCACAACCAACGCGAGATTTTTTTTCTTTGTGCTGCGAGCTTGTATCTTTATCAGTCATGGGCAATACAGACGAACTAAATACACAGGCAATACTCACAAAAAGAAAAAAATTAAAAAAATATTTTTTTATAACCATCACAAACTTATTCTCTATTTTTAAATATAATACTAAAAACGTTCGAGACAGTGTATAACGATTATTTTTTTAATCAAATAATTTTATTCTTGTAAAAAGTGTGCAAGGGCAACAATAACACCATCACGCGCAGCAGTTGTTCTGGTTATCGCGTTTTTGGTCATTAATCCCAGATGTCCTTCTGCATGCTTAACGTTAACGCGATTAAAGATTTTATCGAGTGCTGTCCCCAACTCATGACCTTCATGAATTAAGGCCATAACCTTTTCGGGCACAATAATTTTAACTGAAGAACCAATACCTTCTGTCCCACGAGTATCAGTGATAACGGTCCAACTGCAATCAAACCAGCGATTATTAATCTTTTGCAAACCGCCTTCAATGCCAACACCAAAGTCTGCGTTCATGCTTTTTATAGCACTATGGGCCCGCGTTCGGGCCCCTTGAATCGACTCTTCATCGTGCATTGGTTGAGCAGAAACTCCCGAATCTGTCGAAATACCAATAAACTCACATACTTGCTCTGGGAGCATGATCGTAAATGCCTGGCGTACGGCTTCGATTTTTGTTGGATTTGTTGAGCCTACGGCAACTTTGATACTATCTTTTTTTATGTAATTCTTCACGATTCTTTTCTTTTTATATTTTTTATATTTTTTTATTATCAAAAAATATCTCTTCAAGTACTTGCCCAAAACGATAGACATCTTCATAGGTATTATATAATGGGACTGGTGCTACACGAATAATATTTGGTTCGCGCCAATCAACAATAACGCCATTATCTGCAAGCTGGTCACACAGCTTTTTGCCATAACCATGAGCGATTACTGATAACTGACAACCACGTTGTGCTGGATCTTGTGGCGTGATAATTTCTAAGCAATTATTATATTTCTTATTAATCTCTTGGATAATAAATTCAAGATAGCCCGTCAGTAATTTACTTTTAGCACATAACGCTTGCATACCAACTTCGTCAAAGATATCCAGCGACGCTTTACACGCAGCCATTGAAAATACTGGTGCATTACTCAGCTGCCAACCCTGAGCTCCAGGGATCGCTTTAAACCCTTTATTCATGTTAAAGCGGGTTGCTTTGTCGTGTCCCCACCATCCTGCAAACCTCAACGTATCTTGATGCGCATATCGCTCGTGCACAAAAATTCCTGCCACACCACCTGGGCCACTATTAAGATATTTATAACTGCACCATGCCGCAAAATCGACATCCCAAGTATGCAAATCGAGCTGTACATTCCCAACAGCATGGGCAAGATCAAAACCAACTATCGCACCAGCTTCATGACCTGCTTTAGTAATCGCTTGCATGTCAAACAGTTGCCCTGTAGCATAATTCACGCCACCGATCATCACCAGAGCAAGCTGATCTTTATTCTGTTCGATAGCAGCAATAATATCTTCGTTACGTATCAGTAACTCACCGTCTCTTGGACCAACTTCAATAATTGCGTCATCAGGATTGTAACCATGAAAACGTATCTGTGATTCAAGAACATATTGATCTGATGGAAATGCTTTTTGTTCACACAAAATTTTATATCGTGTTTCTGTTGGTCGATAAAAAGAGGCTAAGAGTAAGTGTAAATTTACTGACAACCCGTTCATCATAACAACTTCAATTGGGTTGGCCCCAACAAGCTTTGCTATCTTATCAGTCAAAATTTCATGATACGACAGCCATGGATTACGAGCATTCCAGTGCCCCTCGACACCGTGTGTTGCCCAATCTTCAAGCTCTTGTTGAATATTTTGAGAAACTTGTTTTGGCTGTAAGCCAAGCGAATTGCCGGTAAAATAAAGAATATCACGCTCTTTATGTTTGGGCATGTAAAAACGTGATCGATAATTTTTGACGGGATCTTGACCGTCCATTGATTGAGCAAACTCTTGTGTGTTTTGGTATGTCACTGCATCTAATAGATTTATATCAATAGAAAAGAATACTGATTCATTAAATTGACCGATAGAAAGATGATCTAATTCAGTAAAACCAAGATGCTTATAAAAACCACAGGCCAATTTATTGCCAACATAGCTATCAAGATATATTTTTTTTGCCTGGGGGAATAACCCTTTAAGGGACTTTAATAATAGCTTTCCAATCCCTTTACCTCGCCAGTTCTGATCTACATACAAACGTGATACATAAATGCCAGAACCATCACAATGTTTAATAAACCAAGTAATATCGTTTTCTAGCGTATCATGAATAATTTCTTGAAATTTGATTGTAACAAACTGTTTCCACGTCTCTGAATTCTGCTCAGCAACAAAAAACGGATCAACCTTCATACAAGCAATAATTTGTTTACTCTCATTTTCTGCTACAAAGAGCTGCCCTATTTTATGAGTACCAAAATCATCAAAAAATGTTTCATCTAACTTACGAATATAGTCATCAATCATTGTCGCTGAATAAGCACCATTTATTGATAAAAAAGGTCGGTTAACGGTATCCGAAACCTGCTTTGCTATCTGAATACAGGTTGGCATATCTTGAGGCTCAACTGGACGGATAGTAAAAGTGTCAGCATGCAAACAGACAACCTGAAAGAACATAGAAACCGTTAATAAAATATATTTATTCATGACAATTATATCTCCAATCTCCGATTATATTTTTTTAATATGCCAAAAAACTCATAGCAAATTTTACACCGCATGTAATAGATTTATATCGATAGAAAAGAATACTTCTTCATTGAACTGACCAATAGAAAGATGATCTAATTCACTAAAACCACGATGCTTATAAAAATCACAAGCTTGTGTCTTTCCAGCATAGGTATCAAGATATATTCTTTGTGCTTGAGGACAGAACCCTTTAAGAGACTTTAAAAACAACGTACCAACACCTTTACCGCGCCAATCCTGATCTACATATAAACGTAAAACATAAATACCTGAGCCATCACAATGCTTGGTGAGCCAAGCCTTATCATTTTCCAACGTATTATCTTTAACTTTCGCTACAAACTCTTTCCAGGTCTGTGAACTTGGATCAGCACCGAAAAAATTCTCGTACTTCAAAAATCCAATAACTTGATTACCCTCATTTACTGCTACAAGCAACTGTTCTACTTTGTCTCCGCCAAGACTATGGAAAAATTTTTCATCAATTTTACTAATATATTCATCAACATTACCTGATAAAAAAGGTCGGTTAACTTTATCTATAACCTGCTTTGCTATCTGAATACAGGTTGCCATATCTTGAGGTTCTGCTGGACGAATAGTAAACGTGTTTGCCTGCAAACAAAGAACCTGAAAGAACATAGATACTGTTAATACAATAGATTTATTCATGACAATTATATCTCCAATCCCCGATTATATTTTTTTAATGTACCAAAAAACTCATAGCAAATTTTACAACGTTTATCTTTTAAATCAACCGTATTCAACAGTCGATCAAAAAAAAGAGCCTTGGTTTTATCCAAAGCTCTTTTTTTAAATCTAATTTTTATATAAGCACATTATTTAAAAAGACCCTTCACGAACAAATTCTGTGATTTTTTTACGATCTGATGGTTTTTCTTTTGCTTGCATATATTCTGGCAAATCTTCTACTTTGCCGGGTTTGCCCAATGCACACATCGCTTCAACCGTATATCCATCAGGAATGTTTAGATCTTTTTTTGCACGATCATGATCAAAGCCACCCATACCATGGGCAACTAAACCATTTTGTGATGCTTGAAGTGAGAGATTTTGATACGCAGCACCGGTATCAAACGAATGTGAAATAGATGGTTCGCCGTTATCCAACGTATTACGAGAAGCAATCACCACAAGTACTGCAGCATTTTTTGCCCACTGTTTATTAAAATCAACGAGCAAATTAAATAACTTTTCCCACTGAGCAGTATCACGCTTTGCATAAATAAATATCCAGGGCTGATTATTGTACTCAGATTGGGCCCAACGTGCTGCTTCAAATAACGAAAAAAGTTCTGTATCTGAAAGAGCCTCACCTGACATCGCTCTTGGTGACCAACGTTTTATAATAAAATCTGAAACAGGGTAGTCGGCTTTACGACTATTTGTTATATCTTTTATATCACTTTTTATGTCAGTACTTGAGTCAGTCTTGACGCTCGTCTTTGAGTTACATCCTGAAAAAGCCATACAGACCATCAAAAGAACACTCTGTTTAATACGTAAGATATTCATATTTTCTCTTTTTCTCTCGTTATATAAATTAGATTTTTTTATTGCTTTGATTTTTGATTATGCCAAATAAGAGCCTTTGCTTCTATTGCTTTAACAAACTCTGTTTTGGCGATCGCATAATTATTAGTATCGGTAAATCGACGCGAAAGCTGCTGCTTAAGCTGTTCGTATGCTACACGATCATCGGGATGAGCTCGAAGATAATCTCTAAAGAGTAAATGTCTTGTAAACCATGGATGCGTTGACTCTAACAGATGTATTTGATGTGTACGACGACCGGTTTGAAGAGAGTTTTTTGTAAAATAGCGTCGAAATGGAAACTCTCGTTCATATTGCCTAACATGACGATATCCCATTCTTCTAATAAGCTCAACACACTGTGCATCAGCTTTTGCTAAAGAATTGACCCCTATCATAATATCAATAACCGGCTTTGCAGATATTCCGGGAATAGACGTGCTACCAATGTGCTCGATATGCTCAACAAAAGACCCGATCGAGCTCATGAGTGCTTTTTTTTCTTCTTTAAAAAAGTCTGGCCACTTCGTATTATAATTAACCAGAATAATTTTCTGCATTACTACTACCTCCAAGGTTATGTTTAGACGTTCTCTATTTTTTTATTAAAAATATCACCATTGTAGCACTTATTGGGATTTTCGGTATAAATCTATATTTATTTTCCCAATTTATTTTCCCACGCTCGAGACAAAAAAAAGAGACCCGAGATTTTAGTCTCGAGTCTCTTTTTTTTAAATTAATCCTGGCAGTATCTATTTTTCCAGGCCGTCTCCAGCCAAGTATCTTTGACGTAGTGGACTTAACTTCTGTATTCGGAATGGGAACAGGTGTGGCCCCACAACTCTAGCCACCAGGAAATTTTTTGACATTTTGTTCTCACATATTACACGCTTTTTGACCTAACATCAAGCATATAATCGAAAAAATGTCTTTAATCTTCGTATATTTCATAACAAGTAATTTTTAGTGTCACGGTGCAGTTTTTACGCTGCACCGTGCCCATAATTTTTTTGGCCTGATAGATGCTTGCTTTCGCAAGCTCGGGGTATTGTTTCATCTCATACAGTTGAGAATTACTCTAGAACATACTTCTCGACTCCGAAGAATACGAGAAAATATAGTGTAGATAAAACATTCGATCTATTAGTACTGGTTAGCTGAGTACATTGCTGTACTTACACACCCAGCCTATCAACCTTGTAGTCTTCAAGGGATCTTATGGGATTTAACCCGAGGTATCTTATCTTGAGGTGAGTTTCCCACTTAGATGCTTTCAGCGGTTATCTCATCCGAACCTAGCTACCCAGCTTTGCTCTTGGTGAACAACTGGAACACCAGAGGTTCGTCCATCCCGGTCCTCTCGTACTAGGGACAGCGCCTCTCAAATACCTTACGCCCACAGTGGATAAGGACCGAACTGTCTTACGACGTTCTGAACCCAGCTCGCGTACCGCTTTAATTGGCGAACAGCCAAACCCTTGGGACCTTCTCCAGCCCCAGGATGCGATGAGCCGACATCGAGGTGCCAAACCTCCTCGTCGATATGGACTCTTGGAGGAGATCAGCCTGTTATCCCCGGCGTACCTTTTATCCGTTTAGCAATGGCCATTCCATACAGAACCACTGGATCACTAAATCCTGCTTTCGCACCTGCTCGACCTGTATGTCTTGCAGTCAAGCCTTCTTCTGCTTTTACGCTCTTTATGACGATTTCTATTCGCCATGAGAAGACCTTTGAACGCCTCCGTTACATTTTGGGAGGCGACCACCCCAGTCAAACTACCCACCAGACACTGTCCTTCTTCCGGTTTACGGACAGAAGTTAGATTTTCAAACCAACAAGGGCGGTATTTCAACGTTGACTCCATCGCAGCTAGCGCTACAACTTCAATGTCTCCCGCCTATCCTACACATGGTAGTCCAAAAATCAATGCCAAGCTATAGTAAAGGTGCACGGGGTCTTTCCGTCCTACTGCGGGAAGCCGGCATTTTCACCGGCACTACAAATTCACTGAGTTTCTCATCAAGACAGCGCCCAAGTCGTTACGCCATTCATGCAGGTCGGAACTTACCCGACAAGGGACTTCGCTACCTTAGGACCGTTATAGTTACGGCCGCCGTTTACCGGGGCTTCGATTCAATGCTTCGCGGTTACCCGCTAACACCTCCTGTTGACCTTCCGGCACTGGGCAGGCGTCAGACCATATACTTCCTCTTACGAGTTCGCATGGCCCTGTGTTTTTGTTAAACAGTCGCTTGGGCCTCTTTGTTGCAACCGTCAAGCGCCCCTCTTACTTTCGTAAAATCACGCCGACGGCACCTCTTCTCCCGAAGTTACGAGGCTATTTTGCCGAGTTCCTGAATGAGAGTTATCTCAACACCTTAGTATTCTCTACTTGCCCACCTGTGTCGGTTTGCGGTACGATCACTTTTTCGCTCGCTAGAGGTTTTTCTGGTCAGCGGAGAATCAACAGAACACATCTCTCGCTTAGATTGAAGTGCTCATCACGTTTCAGAGTTTGACTTTGCGGATTTTCCTACAAAGTCCCCCTACGCGCTTAACGTGGCATCCATGCGCCCCGTCTGTCTATCTTTCTGCGTCCCCCCTTCGCTCAAACGCTAAAAGCGGTACAGGAATATTTAACCTGTTGCCCATCGCCTACTCCAATTGGCCTCGGCTTAGGAATCGACTAACCCTGAGCGGATAAACCTTTCTCACGGAACCCTTGGGCTTTCGGTGAACAGGAATCTCACCTGTTTTTTCGTTACTTATACCAACATACTCACTTCTATGGCCCTCCATCTGTCCTTACGGTCAAACTTGCCGCCATAGAACGCTCCTCTACCACGCCGTATTATTCATACGACATCCATAGCTTCGGTGGTTCGTTTTAGCCCCGTTCATACTTCAGCGCAAAAACACTTGACCAGTGAGCTATTACGCTTTCTTTAAAGGATGGCTGCTTCTAAGCCAACCTCCTGGCTGTCTGTGTATTTCCACCACTTTTCCCACTTAACGAACACTTTGGGACCTTAGCTGATGGTCTGGGCTCTTTCCCTTTCGACTATGCAGCTTATCCCGCACAGTCTGCCTCCCGCCTTCTAAATATGTGGTATTCAGAGTTAGTAAAGATTTGGTAAACTCACGTCCCCTAGTCTAAACTGTGCTTTACAGCCACATATCATTCAGCGAGGCTATACCTAAATATATTTCGAGGAGAACCAGCTATTTCCCAGTTTGATTAGCCTTTCACTCCTAACCACAGGTCATCCGAGCAGTTTTCAACCCACACCGGTTCAGACCTCCATCTGGAATTACCCAGACTTCATCTTGCCCATGGTTAGCTCACTAGGTTTCGGGTCTACCTCACACTACTTAACGCCCTATTCAGACTCGCTTTCGCTACGGCTCCGGTCTTTCAAACCTTAACCTTGCAGTGTAAGAGTAACTCGTTGGCTCATTATGCAAAAGGTACATGGTTGCGGATACTTATACCCCGCTTCCATCGCTTGTAGACATTCGGTTTCAGTTTCTATTTCACTCCCCTCCCGGGGTTCTTTTCACCTTTCCCTCACGGTACTCGTTCGCTATCGGTCATCAGTTAGTATTTAGCTTTACCCAATGGTCTGGGCTGATTCCCACGGAATTTCACGTGCTCCGTGGTACTTGGGTGTAAAATTATCGAGCGCTTTTAACTTTTCATTTACAGGACTTTCACCTTCTTTGGTCTCACTTCCCAGAGTGTTCAACTAAGTTAACTGCTCGACTCGATAGAGTCACCTATCGAAGACTTTATCCCGCTTCCCCTACGTTGCAACAAGTGACTTTTTACACAACGTAAGTTTTTAGCTGTTCCCGTTTCGCTCACCACTACTCAGGGAATCACATTCGTTTTCTTTTCCTGGCACTACTTAGATGTTTCAGTTCATGCCGTTCGCTTCTCTACCCTATATATTCAGATAGAGATACATGGCCTTTTGCCATGTAGGTTTCCCCATTCGGAAATCTTCGGATCAATGCTCTATTGACAGCTCCCCGAAGCTTACAGCAGTCTTATGCTTCCTTCATCGCCTACTGATACCATGGCATCCACCAAATGCCCTTTTCAATTATCTACAAATTCTAAGGCTCTCATTCAACTGTCTTTTTGATGAACTCAAATTTTTTCGCAGTATATATTATTCTATCAGGCACAAAAATTTCAAAGATCACTAATTTTTTTAAAAATATTTTTTAAATATTTATCGATCTCATACAGAAAATAATACGTTTTATAGGTTAATTAGTCATAATATTTAGTTATTAAAGACGTTGCTTAGTCCGAAAACTAAGCAACGTCTTTAAATTTAAATCCTGAGAGTGAATGATTTTTCTTAGCACCGTAATAACAAAGCGTTCGATTTACTAAATCCGAAGATTTTTACGAACGGTTCTATTTTATCTCCCTCGAAAGGAGGTGATCCAGCCGCAGGTTCTCCTACAGCTACCTTGTTACGACTTCACCCCAATCACCCTCTTCACCTTCATTACCCGCCTCCTTTACAGGTTAGCTGAGATAATTTCGGGTGCAGACGGCTTTCGTGGTGTGACGGGCGGTGTGTACAAGGTCCGAGAACGTATTCACCGCGTCGTTCTGATACGCGATTACTAGCGATTTCAACTTCATGAAGTCGAATTGCAGACTTCAATCCGAACTTAGACTAGTTTTATGGGATTTGCTCCACCTCGCGGTATTGCGCCCCTTTGTACTAGCCATTGTAACACGTGTGTAGCCCTGGACATAAGGGCCATGAGGACTTGACGTCATCCCCACCTTCCTCCGAGTTTCCTCGGCAGTCCCGCTAGAGTAGCTGCCTTACGGCGAGCAACTAGCGGCAAGGGTTGCGCTCGTTAAAGGACTTAACCCAACATCTCACGACACGAGCTGACGACAGCCATGCAGCACCTGTGTAATCGTTTGTATTACTACAAAACCCGATATTTCTACCAGTAGCAAAAACATGTCAAGTCCAGGTAAGGTTCCTCGCGTATTGTCGAATTAAACCACATGTTCCACCGCTTGTGCGGACCCCCGTCAATTTCTTTGAGTTTTAATCTTGCGACCGTACTCCCCAGGCGGATCACTTAACGCGTTAGCTTCGACACAGACCTTGCTAAGCAGGGCCCATATCTAGTGATCATCGTTTACGGCGTGGACTACCAGGGTATCTAATCCTGTTTGCTCCCCACGCTTTCGCACTTGAGCGTCAGTTGTAAGCCAAGAAGCCGCCTTCGCCTCCGGTGTTCCTCTCGAGATCTACGCATTTTACCGCTACTCCGAGAATTCCACTTCTCTCTCTTACACTCTAGCCCCCCAGTTTTACTTGCATGTTCCCGGTTAAGCCGGGAGATTTAACAAATAACTTAAAGGGCCGCCTACGCGCTCTTTACGCCCAGTAACTCCGAATAACGCTTGCACCCTTCGTATTACCGCGGCTGCTGGCACGAAGTTTGCCGGTGCTTTCTATAGTGGTACCGTCATCTCAACGACGTATTAGGTCGTCGCCTTTCTTCCCACTCAACAGGAGTTTACAATCCGAAAACCTTCATCCTCCACGCGGCGTCGCTGCATCAGACTTTCGTCCATTGTGCAATATTCCCCACTGCTGCCTCCCGTAGGAGTCTGGGCCGTATCTCAGTCCCAATGTGGCCGTACACCCTCTCAGGCCGGCTAACCATCTGAGCCTTGGTGAGCCATTACCTCACCAACTAGCTAATAGTACGCAGGCACATCCTTCAGCAATAGCTATTAGGCCATTTTTCCCCATCTCTGGGCTTATGCAGTATTAGCTCCGATTTCTCGAAGGTATCCTTCACTCAAGGGCAGTTTCCCACGCGTTATGCACCAGTTCGCCACTCTACTAAGCCTTTCGGCTTTTCGCGTTCGACTTGCATGTGTTAGGCACGCCGCCAGCGTTCATTCTGAGCCAGAATCAAACTCTCCGTATCAAAAATTGATTAGAGAATCCTTCACTCTCAGGAAATTTTTTAATTCTGTAATTAATTTCCTATTTATTCGTCATTATTTTCGTGTATTTCAAAGATATAAAGCTTTTCCCAGTCCCACTTCCCGTGCATTTCATGTGCTGTATTTTTGAACGTCTTACCATTCTACTTTTTTATTTTTCTTCTTTCAAGTCTTTTTTTAATTATTTTAAACTTTTTTCAAAATTTAACATTTTTTAAAAACTTTCGGTGAAAGTTCGGTGAAAGAAAAAATGAAAAAGTGCATTTGTTTTTTCGTTCTTTGCTCATGTCAACTCGAGAATTATAAACCATTTGAAACTGATGTAAAGAAATTATTGAATTATTCTGATTATTTTTTCTAAGCTAAAATGTGTATTTACTTTTGCAATCAAAAACTATCGATCCAGAGAGGCTTTGCATGAAAATACTTACTATTGGCGGAGCAACACAAGACATCTTTATTGCCTACGAAGGAAGCGATGTTATGAGCATTGCAAAAAAAAATCTTGTGGCAACGTACATGCTTTTTGAGTCCGGCGAAAAAATTGAAATAGACACACTCAGCTACCAAACAGGTGGTGGAGCCACAAATGCCGCTGTAGCATTCAAAAGACTCGGTTTTGAGGTCAGCTGTTTTGCAGCTCTTGGCAACGATCCAGCAGGCTTAAGTATATTAAAAGACTTAGAAAAAGACGCTGTATCAATCGACCAGATCGCAACATCTAAAGATCACGCAACGGGAACATCTTTTATTGTTAATTCACGCAACGGTGAACGTACCATATTTGCCTTTCGCGGAGCAAACGGCTTTCTTGACCGTAAAAATATACCCTTTGACTATATCAAGACATGCGACCAGATCTATATAACGTCACTATCTAACCAGTCGGCGCAACTATTACCTGAAATAGCCTCGTTTGCCAAACAACATAATATTCCCGTAGCGATTAACCCCGGAACCAGCCAGCTGACAAAAAACACCCAAAGCCTGAAAGAATCGCTTAAATCCATCGATATTCTTATATTAAACAGCTCAGAAGCACGCACATTCATGATTGCACTGGTCGCACAGGACCAAAAATACCGAGAAGCCCTTGAAAGTAGCTCAAGCCAAAAGCCGTGCGGGGTCAACATGAATAACGAACAAGCCTACTTACTGACCAATCCACTCTCTCATATAGACTTTTACTTCAGTATTCAAAAGTTTTTTACCGCTGTTTTGGCAATGGGCCCTAAAATTGTCGTCATAACCAATGGCTGTAACGGTGTATATGTAGCAACACAAGAAGAAATACTGTTTCACCCGAGCATAAAAGTCTCTGTTGTTAACTCTGTTGGAGCTGGCGATGCATTTGGGTCATGTTTTGTTGCAAGCCTTCGATTAGGGGACGCTCTAGAAGACGCATTGCGCCATGGGATAATTAACAGTGCGTCTGTCTTGACCACGCTTGGAGCAAAACCAGGGCTTTTAACACGTACCCAACTTAATGAAAAAATGCAAAAATTACCAAAAAACCTTATACAACGTTTTTCCCACAAATAAACCAGCGTAACCAAAGTTATACGTTATGATATATCTCTATATAGAAGTTAATAACCAAGCATTAGAACTGGGAATTTTACAAAAAGCGGGCAAAAAGCTATTTCTAACCTCCTATAAAACAATCTCTCTTCTTAATAGTGAAGTTGTCGACGGGGTAATTTTTAACTCTTCTTATATATGTAGTCAAATATATGCCTATATCCAAGAGCATAATCTTAAAAACCCCAAAGCTCTTATATCTGTACCCCAGGTACATCACGACACACATCATAATAAACATAGCGAAGCTAAGAATTCTGGGAAAATACTTCAGGCAGCGCTATGTTTCTCAAAAACACCTATAAAAATAGAAAAAATAATCACAGAATCTCTTCTAACAGATATAAAAGCAGATATAAAAGATCTTGCGCAAAAACATATACTAACGCGATCACCCCAAGAACTTCTAAATATTACCAACCAACTATCACAGTTTTATCCGTCATATTCTATCAGGCTTGACCACTGGCTCGTGATTTCGTGTGTTATTCTGTCGGGCTTGGGCTTTGGACTTGCCAAAATATATGCTCAGGCAGCAACTAAAATACAAACTATCCACGCAAAAAATACAAATCTTGCCCATAACCTACAAGCACTTAAAGAAAAAACATCTCTATATCCTACGGTACAAGAGCATAAAAACGATCTTATAGCAAAAATCGCTGACCTTACCTACTTAACCGATACGACCTATAATCCGACAAAGATCTTGCTCGCAATTGGAGAGAATATCCCTGAAACCTGCTGGCTTACCGGTATTACAATAAAACCAGAGCCGCAACAAAAATATCTTAAACAATATAAACAAAAACAAAAAGAAGCTCAGCAATCTTCTCATACTACTATTAATAACAAGAGCGTCCAAAATTCAGAATCTCAAGAACCAGCCAAAAAACAAAATCTAAAAATAACAATTCGCGGGACAACCCCATCTCTGAGCGACACAACAGGCTTTGTTCATAGTCTTAGCTCATCGCCACTATTTAAGAACCTAACGCTTGTGCAGGTCAAAAAACTTAAAAACATATCTAAATCATCACAATCAAGCATAAAAACCCAGAAAGCTACAGACAAGACAATCTTATATGCTTTCACGATATCAGCAGTAATTGAGAAATAACCGTAAAACGTCTGTAAAATAAATTTAGGGAGTGTTTGCAAAAACATTCCCTGCTTAGAGCGACTTTCAAGACTACAAGAATCTTGGGTACCTTAAAAAATTAAAATAGATTTTTTCGCTATCCGATGAAACAATTAAGTCATATCTAGTTCCCAAAGAAGAAGCTAGCCCAACGCTTGTCGTTGCCATTACCCTGTATTCAGCGACTATGGAGTTTAAGATGCTGTCCGATTCTAAATTGATTGGCGCTGTTAATGTAGACCAAGCTACCATAAGCCGATCTTTAATAAGAACCGTTTCATCGGCAGCAGATAAATTATTGGTTACACTTGTCGTAATTCCAGCTTCGGTTTGCATTGACAAAAAAGTAGCTGTGTATGTCCCAACCTTTACATTATTCACATTATAAATAAACGCCGCTCCTGCAAGGTAGCTCGAAGCTATTGTTGGACTTTCTATCGATACATTAGATGTTGGTATTTCAACAAAGCTTGCTGCTAAATCTGCGATATTCAGATAATAGGTCACATTAGTCAGACCATATAAAGAATGCGAATGACTGGCCAAACCAATAAATAACAATACAAGAAACACTGCGAAACCATTTTTACCAGTACCTTGTTTGATCACCATCAAAGTCCTCTATTCTATACTTGCGGTTATTCTACAATTCTCAAAGATACAACTAAGAAGAAGATAGGCAGCCGCTTATCCCTAAGTAAATATTTTAAAAAAGAATGTCCTTTTAATTATAGAGAGTAAGCAATTTTAATTATGTTAATCGCTCCACATCTTTTAGCTCTTCCCATAAGCCCTTGAGGCCTAGCTCTTTCATAAAAGAGCCATAAATTTAAACAATTATCTTCCCGAATTTCAGGACTTTTCCACATAGTATCATACTCTTCACATATGTAGATTTGAATACCTTTACCAATTATTTTAGCCTTATCTATAAGGCCTTGACCATCACAAAAAGGACAAAATATCATTGTACTTCCTCATTTGTTATTTTATTGGAAATGCTGTTATAATTTTCGAAGTTTGATGTACCACAGCAATTCTAAGACTGAAGTCTGTTTATTAATTTGTTGAAGCACAAAAATCAATTTTGAAAAACACTTAGATGCTTAAGAAATAAAATCTTAGAGCAACAAATTCTATCAAAGTATACGAAAGCCCCTGATATAAAAACCAGGGGCTTTAAAGTGTTATAAGTTTTTTTGCCAATAATTTTTTAAGATTAACAGCGCTCCAGCAAAATAGAATCCAGAAAATACCATCAGAAAGATCAAGAATATCCAATAAAAAGCATTACCCCATTGATATTCAAGTCCTGTTTTTAATGGGTAATATCTCGCCATAGCCATCATCGATATTACTCCACCTATAATATTCAAGATTGTTAATATAATTATCAATATTTCCATGATCATCAATTATGGAGTAGGTAAGAAATCGCAGATGAGCTGACAAACATCGGCAACTCCATCAACCATCGCAGCAGTTGGCATAAAGACAGCTTTGCCTGCCTTAGCCGCTTTTTGAGCGTTTTTGATATTCTTTGCCGTTGTTACACCATTTTCAGCGACATCTACAATCATAGCACCTTCTACAACCCCTTTGCCGCCACCCATAGCAACCAATTTAGCTGTTTTTTGTATAGAAATGCTGTTTAATTTTTCGAATTTGTTCACCAACTTTGCTACATGTTTTAAATTTTTAGCAGTAGGCGCTTTCTCAGCAACTTTTTGAACGCCCTGTAGCATTTTACGTGCTTTATCTGCAGCTTTAGCAGCTTCTTTAGCTTTTTTAGTTGCTTTAGCTAATTTCCCACCACCCGCAAGAAAGTTTAAAGCACCACCGATCAATCCACTAGCTATTGTTTCTCCTAAGCTCCAACCCACCATAGCCCAACCAACCGGGCCACCGCAAACAGCAATGGTTGTATATCCAATAGCCTTGACACCTATACCAACAATGGTCCCTGTTATGGGCCCACCACCCAAGCCCCGATTAAAAGCTTTAAGGGTGAATTCCCCATCGGACATTTGTTCAAGTCTTAAATAGCCACTAGAAAACAGAGACAAGATCTCTTCTTTTTCTGATTCACTTATCTCATGTACTTGAAATCCTGCATCTCCGTATTGTTCTTCGAACTGTTCTGCGGTAATGGGAGTAATTTGTGGTCTATCAAGTCCCAAGAACTGAATCAACTGATCCTGATCCATATTTCTTACAAGCTTATCAACAAATCCTGGGTGAATATCATGAATATTGCCATCATGCAAGATCCTGAATCCATCATTATTGCGATAAAGCTCAACATGTCCAAGCCTAGCTTCTGAATAACTACAAGGGATTTTTGTGCCCAGATTAAGTGTCGTAGGAGCACCTGTGTTCATCATGGGAGAAGCTGTTGCTATCCCCAAAGACAAGAGTGCTAATAGAAAAAGTTTACGCATAAGAAACCTTTCGGTTAAAATTTTATTAATAATAAAAACCTACAGTAATATAGTGAGCTTTGTTTTTAATGCAAGTTATAATATTAATTTGATTTTTATCTTCATTGAAAAGGATTAGAAGGTAAAAAGGCATGGATCCTGAAACAAGTTCAGGATGACAAAGGGGCGTAAAAATGGGCGGTAAACAAGCAAAAATAGTCAGAAAAGCAACAATATAGTCCCAAAATTGCTTTTTACTCTCTTTTTGATAGCTTTATCCCTAATTAAGAGCGTGTAGCTCTTGATTCTGTTTAACCCTCTAACCTGTTTGTAGTCTGCTGACCCGGGTTCTTCTGGTGTCACGCTCACAAACGTAAGGATATCGCACATGCTTAAAAAACATAGCGAAAAAGCTCCTCACAAGCTTCCTATTATCTCGAGCAGCGATCTGCTTGAAGACGTATTCAAACTCAGCGATAGTCAGAAATCTGAACTGTCGTCGATGTATGAAGATATCTCAAACACTTTTCAAGTAGGTAAAGTACTTGCTGGTAAAGTCGTTGCTAAAGATAACTCAGGCATGATTGTGAGCATCGAGTACAAATCTGATGGGGTTATTCCTCATTATGAATTCTCCGAATTTGAATTAAAAAAATTCAATGTCGGCGATCCAATCGAAGTTATTCTTGATCGTCTTGAAGACGAAAATGGCGCTGTTATCTTGTCATACCAAAAGGCTAAAGCTCTTAAAGCTTGGGACAAAATTAGCGAACTTGCTGCAAACGATGAGCCAGTTCGTGGTGTTGTTACCCATAAAGTTAAAGGCGGTCTTAACGTTGACGTTGGTATTCCAGCATTCTTGCCAGGATCTCAAGTTGATACACAACGCGTCAGCGATTTTGATCAATTTGTTGGACAAGAAGTTACCTGCAAAATCTTAAAGATAAACAAAAAACGCGGGAATATTATCATCTCACGCAGAAAATATATCGAAGAACAACGCTTCGAAGATAAGAAGAAAGCGCTTGATACTATTTCTGACGGACAAGTTCTTCAAGGTATCGTTAAAAATATCACCAGCTACGGCGTATTCGTTGACGTTGGCGGTATTGACGGACTCTTGCATATCACCGATATGTCATGGGGCAGAATTGCTCACCCAAGCGAGTTGGTGAGAATTGGCGATACAATCAACGTTAAAGTTATCTCTTTTGATAAGAATAACGAAAAGATCTCATTGGGCATGAAGCAGCTTACGCCTAACCCATGGGAAAATGTTGATCAAAAATACCCAGTTGGCAGCAAAGTTAAAGGTCGCATTTCAAGCATTACCGATTACGGTCTATTTATCGAAGTTGAAAAAGGCGTTGAAGGCTTGGTACACATTTCAGAAATTTCATGGACTGAACGTATCAATAACCTTTCAAAGCACTTCGCACTTAATGACTTGATCGAAGCGGTCGTTGTTGCGCTTGATAAAGAAAACAGAAGAATGTCTCTGAGCGTTAAACAACTCAGCGATGATCCTTGGAAGACCGTTGCAGCAAAATTCAATATCGGCGACAAGATCAGTGGCAAAATTACCAATATTACTGACTTTGGTCTTTTTGTTCAATTGCTTGAAGGCGTTGATGGCTTGGTGCACATCTCAGATCTTTCATGGACTGATCATGTTACTCACCCAGGCGATCGCTATAAAAAAGGCGATTCAGTCGAAGCGGTTATTCTTGCAATCGATCCAACCAACCGTAAAGTTTCACTCGGCATTAAACAGTTGGATAAAGATCCATGGACAAATGTTTCAAGTGAATACACCGTTGGTAGCACCGTTGAAGGCGTTGTTTCAAAAATCACCAACTTTGGTGCTTTTGTAAAACTCCCTACCGGTATCGAAGGTCTTGTTCATATTTCTGAACTTGCAGACAACGAAGTAACCAAGGTTGAAGACATCTTGAAAGTTGGTCAAACATCTTCTTTCAGAGTCATCAAAGTAAGCCAAGACGAACGCAAGTTGGGCTTGAGCTTGAAACCTGCTCGTGAAGGCAAAGCTGAAACTAAAGAAACAAAAGAAGAATCAGCTGAGCCAAGACCTGCTCGTGAACCAAGACAACAATCGTTTAAAAAACCAAAAGAAGAAGCTTCTGCAAAACAACAACATCAACAGCCACAGCAAGCACAACAACAGCAAAAAGATCCTGCAAAGGGTTCTTTACAACAAGCATTAGCAGAGCACGCAGCGAAGATCAAAAAACAAAGCGATGAGTAATTAATAGACATAAAGCCCCTTGATAATCTTGAGGGGCTTTATGTTTTATTTTAAGAGCTTAAGGAATACCCCTCGAGACGTCACTTCGTGACCCTCGGGGCAACGGGAAAAATATGGAAAAAACATTTGCAATTATTAAGCCTGATGCTGTCAAAGCTAAATACTCTGGCAAAATCATTGATCGTATCGAACAAGAAGGCTTTAAGATCGTTGGTCTTAAAAAGCTTACGATGACAACAGCTCAAGCTGAAGAGTTTTATAGCGTACACAAAGAACGCGGGTTTTTTAGAGAGTTGGTCGATTTCATGGTCTCAGGTCCTGTTATCGTTCTTGCTCTTGAAAAAGACAATGCTGTAAAAGCATGGCGCGATTTAATGGGCGCTACCGATCCTGCTAAAGCTGATGCTGGAACCATACGTAAAGAGTTTGGTGCTAACTTAGGCGAAAATGCAACACACGGATCAGATTCTTTAGAAAATGCACAAATCGAACTTAAGTTCTTTTTTCCAGAACTCAAGTAATTATTCGTTGCCGTCATCCCGATGAAAATCGTGATCCAGTACGGACACTTTGTGCACGATATTATAAATTCTGATTATATAAGAATATCGCATAAAGATATCAAAAAAGAGCGCTCATAAACGGGGCGCTCTTTTTTTGTCTCTTTTTTTTCTAAGACCCTTCAAGCTTTGGTAACGTATCTTTCGTAAACTGAAAAAAACAAGTGCTCGGTGGCAACCCTTTTAAAGCTCCAAATTTTATAGCGTGTGCTATTGTACTCTGACTGTAATACGGGTTAAGTTTATTGGCTTCAATAAAACTTTTTAGGTTACTCACAGCATCATGGGAAAATCCACTTGGCTTAAATCCTGCATTCAAGTGGCCTTTTATGCTATTAATATTCCAACTAGCAGCAGCTGAAGAAAACGAAGAGATACTCGGATATACTCTAAAATATTCGCGTGCTATAAGGTGAACAGCTTCTTTCATAATGCCCTTGCCCCAAAAATTTTCATTGAGCCAAATTCCCATATCTCCAGGTGGCATATTTCGTCGAACTTCGATCTCTCCTACCAGTTGGCCAGATTCTTTATCAAAAATACAGTAGTGAATAAAGAAAAACTTTTTATTTAACGTATAGGCACGACGGTGTGCCAAGTGACGCCAAAGTACTTGCTGAGCTTTTTGGGCAGGAATACCCCATGGAAAAAGTTTATACCCTTGGGAAGCAATTTGAGTAAAATTCTTAACGTATTCAGGAAACATTGATTCAGAATACGGCTTGAGAACAACTTTTTTGCCTTCAAGTTCCCCAACTTTCTTAACATAACTTGTTTTTACATCTGGCTCATGTAACTTTTTAGGCGTGGGAGTATCAGGCAGCTTGCCCGCTATTTTGTTTGCTATGATAATATTGGCAATAATTGAAGCTTTTGTTGGTAAAACATGAGCTCCAGGATTAGGAGCTACAGAAATATGAGACGATGAGATACTACTTAATGCTGCACTTAAATCAACTAATCTATTTTTTAAAATCGAAAGCCTACTCGGCAAGCCATCAAGGGATGCATCAGCATGAATCGCAACAATCTGATTGATTAATACAGTACAAAATAGCGTACAAAAAAAAATAGTTCGTTTAGAAAAAACCCTCATACACCCCCCAATATTTGGCGTTACTCGATTATCCCCCAGCGATCATCTCCCATCCAGAATAGATATGCTCATATTTAAATTTTAATCAATGATGCTTGCTAAACACAATCAATCTCATATTTTATATCACATGTGCCCTTGCCCAAACTTTCAAATATTTGTAATCTCAAGTTTCTTTTTTATATACTATTTTTTTTATTTATTTTGAATTCGATAATTACATAGATTTTATGAAAGACTTGATGAATATAAACGTAGCTCGTATATTTCTTGTTATTATTTTATCTTCTTGGATCTCAAGATCATATGGGGTCGTTATATTGGTACACGGCTCATTTGCAACGCTTTCAACATGGTGTAAACCCACGGGGCTATTTTACCAAGAACTTGAAAAACAAGCTCATGAGTTCAACCAAAAAGTCATCTCTTTTTCTTGGTCAGGCATGCCGCACGATTCACAAATCGTTTTAGGGGCGCAAGCGCTGGCAAAAACTATTTTAAGCTATTCAGCGGATGAAGAAATTATTTTAATTGGGCACAGCCACGGTGGCAACGTTATTAATTTTGCAAGCCAGTTGCTCCATAACTCGCTTGACGACATGGTTGCATCAACACCGTATACGACCATGAGCTCTATTATCTCACAAGCTTATCAATCGCTCTTGCTTGAAAATCAAACGAATAGTACAGCTCATGATTATACGCCCACAACAAAGAAACAAAATCTCAATAATAAGAACCAAGCAAATAATCACGTTTTTAAAGTCGTCCTACATGCAATGAGTTGCGTTGAAAGCTATAAACTCAGGCATGCAGCAAATAATCAGGGTAAGAAAAGTAAAAAATTTATAATCGAAAAAGTGTATCTCTTGGGAACCCCTGTGCATACAGCAAAATATATGCCACACATGAAAATAGTTAATAAAGTTTTTAACTTCTATTCACTAGGTGATTTTATTCAGCCTGTTTTTGGGCTTTATAAAAGAACATATCCACCACATGAACGAATTACCAATATTTCACTTACCATTAATAACACTGGTACGTTTTTACGTCCCAATAAGCCAAAGCATCATGAACTTCATGAGCCTATCGTTGGTCAATGGATACTTGCAATCCCTGAAAAATTACAAACCCAAAAACTTGGTAATTTCGAAAATTTCTCGTTTAATAAAAATAGCTCCATTTCGTTCAGTCAAAACCAAGCCCCAGCTTATAAAATTCATGGCAAAAAAAAGAGCCTACAGATCTTTTAAATCTATAGGCTCTTTTTTATATCAACTCACACCTACTAACTCACATGATAAAATCATGAGCAAGTTTGATGGTTACATTACTCTGCAGCAACTTCTTCAGGTTGATACGTTTTCACGTCATCTTGATACCGTGTATTACGATATTTCGCACGTGCTTTATCACCTTCTGCTCGAGTTCTACGTCGAGTTTTAACTTCTACATCGCCTGCAGCTTCTGAATCTTCTGCTACTACTTCTTGTAGTCTGGAACCCTTATCTGTCGATGCTTTTGCAGGTTCTTTAGACGTATCTTGTTTTTCCATCGTGCTGCGAACTTCATTAAGTTTGCTCTCATTTACGTTCTTGCTTCTGATCGTTTCTTTGATCTTGTTAACTTCAGCTTCTTGTGCAGGTGATAAACTTTCAGATACCTTAACAGGTTCTACCGATTCACCACTTGAAAGTTCAACATCTGAACGTTTTGTTTTCTCATCATCAAGACTGATAATCGTACGTCCTTCAGACTCAGTACCCTCTTGGTCAATTTTGTCTACAAGAGCATTTGGGTCTTTAGATAGTACAACTACACGGTCACCATTCTTATAACCTTCAGGAATAACAATTCTTGCTTTTCTGTGTCGTTTAATTCTAAATGGTGCTTTTTCAGCTAACGGATAAATACGTGCCATTTCATTCTCGCCCTTATAATAAATGGCGTAATACAATGTATCATTACCATCATTTTCAAAGACAACTACTTTGTCATCGCTTGAACCAACGTCATCCTGATCAACAGTATTCACGTGATAAACTCGTATGCCATAGTCTGGGTACCACCAGTAGTTGTCTGTCGGCCAAGCCCAACAACCGAATGTTGGATAGTACCAACAGCCCCATGGCTGATAATGCCAGAAACCAAAGTTTGGATAGTAATAACAGCCTAATCCGTAACCCCACCATGGACCCCAGAAAGGGCCAAATGGATTGGCAAACCAGCCGAAACCAAAGCCCCAAAGGCCAAGGCCTAAACCAAATGCCCAACCACCTCTAAAACATCCAAAGCCTGCATGCCATGCAACACCACTAACACCACGACCAAAACTTCTAACGCCACCAGCACGACCTATACGAGCTCCGGCAACTCTCGATCCAGCGCGAGCTCCAGCAGTTCTCGCTCCAGTTCTTGTCCCTGTTCTTGTACCAGCTCTTGTACCAGCTCTTGTACCAGCTCTCGATCCAGCTCTTGTACCTGAGCCGCTTCGAGTAGTTCCTGATCTTCTGGTGCTAATCCCACCAGATCTTATACCTGTTGCTCTTGAGCCTCCGCCACCAGCGCGACCACCGCCGCCACCGCTAAAACCTCGACCGCCACCACCACCGCCAGCACGACCGCCGCCAGCACGACCGCCGCCACCACCGCCGCCGCCACGGCCAGCTGTTAACTCTACATCTGGTGTTCCCAATGCAAAAAGCATTAGGAAGCCTATAATTTTATTACTATTTCTTATCATTCGACTCCCCTTTCACAAATAATTAATAAAAAATTAGAAAATCTCATACACTTCAAAACCCGATTATCTATATTTACATAATTTTATATTAGTAAATTTAACAAGTTAAAAGCAACTAAAAGCATAAATACTAAAACAAGAAAAATAGCAGAAGAGCCCACGGATTTCTCAATCCGTGGGCTCTTCTGTAACTAATAACATGAACCAATAACATGAGCCAAGCGCTCATCTACAGTTTATACTGTAGTTTGTACTGTAAAATCGTTTACTCAGCTGCTACCGGTTCTTTATTTGCATTCACCGGCTCTTTGCTTGTATCTTGTTTTTCAATATTTCTGCGCGTTTCTTCAAGCTTCTGCTTATTGACGCCTTTCGCTTCTAGTTGCGCGTTGACATCATTAATCTTGGCTTCTTCTTCGCTTGAAATATCTTCAGACGTTTGAATCGGTGCGCCCTCAGCTGAACGTTTTGTTTTGTCATCGTCCACGTCTATAACCGTAAGATTCTGAGCATCTTCTTTCGCTAGACGATCTCCAAGATCACCACGGTTACGAGACATTATAATTACACGATCCTTACCTTCAATACCATCTGAAACAACGAATTTCATCTTTCTGCTTCTTCGCACTACTACTGGAGCCTGGTCAGAAATACTTACAAACGATTCCCCATCGATATAGTATTGGTTAGCATACATGTCGCCATCACCATCATTATCAAGAATAACGACTCTGCCATCTTCTGCAGGCACAGGATTAACATAAACTCTTGCTAAACCTGGATACCATGAGCAGCCGTATTCAGGCCAGACATAAGATCCGAATAGTGGATAGTAAGCACAACCCCATGCTGGGTAACGCCATATTCCAAAAAACGGATTGAATCCCCAACCAAATGAATATCCCCACCATGGGTATGAACCCCAGACTGGACCCCAGAATGGATATGGCCACGCTGAAAATCCTAAACCGAAAAGACCAATACCTAAACCAAAGGCCCAACCGCTTGCAAAAACTCCAAAACCAATGCCATGTGCATATGCAATACCACCATGACCAAAGCTTCTCACGCCACCAGCACGACCAACTCTTGCAGCTGATGCTGAACGGCTTCTTGAAGTCCCACTCGCCCTGCTCACACTTCTTCCACGAGTACTACCTGTACGACCAACGCTGGCACTTCGAGATCTCGCTGGGCTCTTTGATCTTCTATTTGTCCCTTTTTGTGCAGATTTTTTACCCACAGATTTTTTAGCAGTAGTTTTCTTACCAACATTTGTAGAAGACTTTCTAGATGACTTTCTAGATGATGTTTTAGCTGGTGATTTAACAACATGTGGTGATCTTTTATTGCTCGTTCTGGTTGGCTTGGTAGATCCAGAACGTACTGTGCCAGATCTTTTTCCAGACCCTACTTTTGATCTTGTTTTTGTACCAGCATGACTCACGTTCGATCTAGTTTTTGTACCAGCATGACTCACGTTCGATCTAGTTTTTGTACCTGCGTGGCTAACATTTGATCTAGTTTTTGTGCTCGTATGACTAATACCTGATCTTGTTGAGCCCTTTGAACTTCCATTTCCCCTGCTTGTTCCTCTGTTTGAGCTTGGAGAATGCGTTCGAGTTCTTGTACCAGCACCCGAACGTACTTGAGATCTTGATCGAGCTCCTGATCCACCTGATTTCATACTACTATTATGAGTAGGACCAGCATGACCAGCACCTGTATGTGTAGAACCAGCATGCTGAGCACCACCTGTATGTGCAGAAGAACCCGCATGTTGTGTAGAACCTGATCGTGAACCACCCCTAGCAGCCGATAGGTCTAGCCCTGGTGTTCCTAATGCAACTAGCATCAGGAAAACTATAATTTGGTTAACTTTTCTCATCATTAGACACTCCTTTCTTATAAATCGCCTCAAAAGTCGATTTTTACTTTGTTTGGACATTGGACAAATACTCACACACAATTTTCTATCTGTAATTTTATTGTAATAAATTTATAAAACAAAAAGCAATTAAAAATATATAAACATACAAAAACACCGTTTTTTATCGTTTTTTAACAAATCTTGCGTTTTTAATATTTCTATTTAGAATTAATAATTACTCGTAGTATTTTTTCTATTATGACTAATTAAAAACTTTGGAGGTTTTATGAATTTTGTACGTTATATCGCAATTATCGTTTTTGCTTGCCTAGGCGCCAGCACAACCCAATCATCTGTTTTCGCAGCTGCACGTCCTGCTGCGCCTGTACTAGCAGCACCTATACATACACCAGTAACACCCGAGCAAGAAGATGACGAAAAAAAACCTACTGGATGCCTCGCTCGCACTTGGGCTCGTGCTAGGACTCGCATGTTGAAATTTTTTGCAAAAAATCCAAAAGCCATTGATCACGTAGCTAAACTCACCGTGCTCGGTGCAGGAGTTGCTGGAGCCGCCGCTGGTGGACTTGTAGCAGCGCCATTATGTGGTATTTCTGCAGCCGCTGGTGGTCTTGAACTTGGTGCCACACTCATATTTGCATATGGCGGATCCCTTGTAGCAATAAAGGGTATTGACGTCGCAATAATTAAAGCAAAAACAGGTCTCAATCTTTTGAAGGCAGCACAAGAACAGCACCGGATAACATCTCAAATAATGATTAATCAGGAACCTGACGGAAGAGTTGGCCAAGCACTGGACCAGAAAACTGTAACGTTAATACATGTTGGGGCAGTCTTTGAAAATCTCGCAATATACCACCTAATAGGATCCCCTATAATCAAATCTTTAGCTCCCTCAATAGATGGATTAAGCGCGGGAGCTGCCACTGTATACCCCATAATGGGATCTATAAGACAACAAGATAATAATGGTGGAATGTTGGTTGTTCACGACCGTTTTAGCACAATTTTCTTAGCACATTTACCCCTATCAGCAAAAATGTCATTTTACGAACTCAAAAAAAATATCACTGAACATGTTACTGCTCATACAGACCAATTTTTACCCACCATCGATCTTAAAGAAATAGACAATCATGAATGTCCTATTTGCCTAGAACGTTTTGATCTTGAAGTACTCGAAATGCTTGGTTCCGAAATAAGAACGAAAGCTCTGGATAAGATTGTAGTCCTGCATACGATAACTTCCAAGGATGGTACATTTTCGCGTCATGCTATGCACAGAAAGTGCTCACCCTTATTCTTACATGGCACTGAGGAGAAATGTTCCTTTTGTCCTTGCGCAGAAAATCTCAAATTTGAGACCTACAGACTTAAGCCGCATGTTGAATAAAAAATTAGTTTAAAAATAATTAAAAATTTGGAGGTTATTATGAATTTTGTACGTTATATCGCAATTATCATTTTTACTCTTTTAGGTGCCAGCACAACACAATCACTCGTTTTTGCTGCAGCACGACGCCCTGCAGCACCTATTAAAAAGAGCCAACCTGTTCGAAAACATACAACAGTTGTTATTACGAGAGTAAATGTTGAACCAGCAGATATCAAAGTAGATGCTAAACCTGACACTAAAAAAGAAACCCCGTGCACAGCTAGCCTGAAATCTCGAGCTCTTAATAAGATATATCACGTGTCACGTGTTATAAAAAATCAAGCACCACGAGTAATACGTGCGACCTATTATGCATATATGATTTGTAGCTTATGTAACGATTTTATCGATTCTATAGCATCGAATAACAATTCAAGCAATGTAAGTTCTATAGCAACTCAAGTACCTCATTCACTTCTAGCCGAAAGCCTCATAGCAGAAAAGACCTACCTAACAACGGGGCTCCAAAACATTTGTTACAATCTTTTTGATCTTGATACCGTCAAGTATTTAATAGGTCAGTAGGAGGTTATTATGAATTTTGTACGTTATGTAGCAATTATCGTTTTTGCTTGCCTAGGCACCAGCACTGTCCAATCACCTGTTTTTGCAGCAGCACGACCTGCTGCACCGGATGACAAAAAAATAGTTGTTATCCCAAAACCAGAAAGAAGACCCCGTGGATGTGTAGCATGCATCAGCCGCGTAGGAAGCCTTCTGCGAGGAAAAATAAGTAGTGCGCGCGATCGTGTTTTTAAGTATTTTGCAAAAAATCCTGCAGCTATCGACAAAGCAACTAAACTAATACTGCTTTGCGCTGGGGGTGCTGGGACTGCAATATATGCATGTACATTTGTCCCTCCACAATCTTCAGTTTTGCTCAGACATATTATATTCTCAATAGCCCCAGGATCTATGCTTGGGACGGGCGCAATTACCCTGGCAATAATTAACGCTGAGAATGGCGAAGGATTTTTGAAAACAATAATACAATACCAGGAAACAGTAATACAATACGCGGGAGCAATTGACCTAAGGCTGACTCTGGATCAGAAACGATATCTACGTATTATTGGCACAGGAGGCGCCATACTTCACCTAGGATTTCTATGGCAAAAATTACCAACATTGGTTCAATGGAACGATTTCTTCATTCTGTTGCGAGCAGGAGGAGGCTCCCTCTTTGCATTTATTCTTCCCTCGGTCTGTGGTGATACAGCAAATATAGCTTTTCATAAACTCAAAAATTTTATTATAAACAAAACAACACCGTATACCGATCAATTGTTACCTGTAATCGATGATTCTGGAATCGAAATTAAAAATGCTACCTGTTCTATTTGCCGCGAGCCCCTTAACCCTGACATAGAAGTTTTTGAGATGCATGGCACAAAGAATATAACAAAGAAAATTCTCGTTATACTTGTACACACAGTGGCTACCACAACCGGGCCTATTGTTCATGGTTTTCACAGAAAATGCTTACAGATCTTCTGGAACTCTAGTGCAGGCTGGCATAATAAATGCCCAGAACATGCGTGTCAGGCAGTTCGTGACTTTCAAGCCTACAGGCTCAAGCCACACGCTGCATAAAAATTAGTTTATTATTTGGAGGTTATTATGAATTTTATACGTTATGTCGCAATTATCGTTTTTGCTTTTTTGGGTGCAATAACAACACAATCACAAACTTTTGCAGCAGCTCGACCAGCAACACCTACACAAAAAAACCTTACAACAATCACAGCAGGAGCTGCTCGTTGTGTAAAAACAGTGAGCAAATTTGCTTGGCATGGCTTGCATAACATAGTTAACCGAGCTACCAGTGCCGTTCTTGCATCAGAACGCTGGGATAAGCTCTGCCAAAAAATACAAAACTTTGCTGAAACCACGGTTCAAGAAGCTCCCCGTTACTTTGACAAATCAAACTCTATTACAATGCCTGGCTCATCAGCCGAAGGAATCGTGGAACTCATAATGACAGATAAAAAAAATAGAACGTCGTATGTTCCCGTAATTATTCTTTGTGCGCTACTGCTTACACCAATGCTACTCAATTCTCACGAGTTCCATTATGAACAGTTCAAAAGTCAATTCGATTTTTGCAATGAATCAAAAAAATTTAGTATGTGCTGTCGTTTTGTTGGTACCCGCAATGACAATATTCAGTGCTGCGTATATGACCATAGCTCACAACAACCAGCGTGTGGTGTAATGCAGTTTGATTCGGCAACTAGACATGATGCTTATAATGCCACACGACTAGAAATATTTGATATAAATAGCTGTCCGGCTGAAAAAAATAAACGCGAATCTCTCATTAAAGAAGAACTGCGAAAATATAAAACTATGCCTAAGGCATTTATTGACTACCAAGCCCTTGGCTATAAATTATCTCCAGAGTCATTACCAAGATTCTTTACGACACTACGCCAACTTGCCGAGAACACCAACAAATGGGGCATCACAACAACCATTAAAATATTCAGGGGCCCATTCCCAAGAATGTCTGTATATAATTATGAAAATTCATGCACGATAGCTCTATCAGACCGCTGGATTTCATCCTATAAAACCTCCGAGATTTTTGGTGCGTTTGCCCACGAATTTGGACACTTATTTAATGTTTATGTCCCGTGCGATGAAATAGACTGCAAGTATTATAATAATGAAATTCGTGCTGACAGAGCTGCAATAATGCTCGGACATGGCCCAGGGCTTGCAAATGCGCTCACTAAACGTGATAAAATAGCACAAACACTTCATCCATCAGAAGTTCCTCCCCATTATAAGCATGATGAAGAAACAACACAAATTTCGACACTACATCAACATCTACCAGCACGATTTCGCGTTCCAATGATCGATCATGATACAAAAAAATACGAAGCCCTACGTAAAAAACTAAGAGATCGACTTAAGGTTAAACAGGATCACTAACCTCTCTCATGTCAAAATAACGTAAGCTCGCCCCAGCAGCAACCAGCTGTTTAACAGCAGAGAAACCTTGTGTTATTGCAAGCTTAAGCGGGGTTTGATAAAAACGTGTTTCAATCTCAACCCCGTTCTCGATTTTAAGAAATCGTTTGATATAATTGTTCAGCACGATCCCAGTTAACAACAAACCACCATGCTGAAATATAATCAGCACGCTTATTTTTGTATTTTAAGTAATATGCATGTTCCCAAACATCAAAACACAAAACAGGCAATAGATCTTTATCTAGCGGCGTATCTTGATTAGACGTTGACGCAATAACTAACTTTTTATCTTTATCTACACATAACCAAGCCCAACCACTACCAAACACCGTTTGTGCCGTCTTTTCAAAACTTGTTTTAAATTTTTCAAACGATCCAAACATTTTTATAATCTCTTCGCCAAGTTTTCCTACGGGCAAATTATCTTGTACATCGTTCAAGCCAGCAGTTTCGTGGGCACCATGCGGCGCTGGAGCTTTTGCAGGTCGCATAAGTTGCCAAAATAACGAATGGTTAAAATGGCCCCCACCATGATTTTGAATAGCTTTTCGTAATTTCTCAGGCAATGCTCTCAAGTGCGTAAGCAGCCAGACAAGCGTTTTGTCTTGAAATAACGGATGGTCAATAAGCGCTTTGTTAAGATTATCGACATATGCTTGATGATGCTTGGTATGGTGCGTTGTCATAGTTTCAGCATCGATATAGGGCTCAAGCGCACTATACGTATATCCAAGTTCGGGAAGTTTATACGGATACGTTAGTTCGTGTAATACCATGGTATCAAGACTTTTTGTTACCATTGGCTTTGCGGTCGAAACAGAGACAAGACCAACAAGATCATAAATTTTTTCAACGTATAACCCTAATGCAAACGTACTGACTAATAACAATAAACATAATAGCTTTTTCATAACTTTCTCCGTTAAAATATTGCGATATTTTTTATAACACACGGTCAAGATAGGACAACAAGCAGGCTAAGATCCCACATAAAATCATGCCCCAACCGATATCGATCATAGCAAAGTTTGCAGGCCAACTTATAATCGTCGCAAGATTGGTTAGATCATAAACCCCATATAAAACAAGCCCAAAAAAAGCCCCTTGTGCAAAAACTAAACTTAAAGGCTTTGCTTTGACGAGTGGGACAACAAAAATGATTGCTCCAAGAATCATGAGCATCCATGCAAGTAATGCTGGCATTACGTGTACTTGAAAGCTTTGCAGCTGAAACCGTTCAATAAACTTTATGAAGTTTTGATCATAAAACTCACGCATTAAATATTTAATCCAGAAGAGATCCAGAAGAATTGTCACAGGATAGGAAATTAAAAACATTTTTAGTTCTTTTAGATACATAACGCCCTCTTTCAAATATTTTGATATTTTGACCCAAGAACAACGTTCTTGTATGCTCACACAGTAGATCATACTTGCACCTAAAATTTCAATAGTTTTCTGAGCCCTAACATAAATGGAAAAATTATGACCCCCCAAATAACTATTACACCAGCAAAATCGTATGTCATGCAAAGCAAATCTATCGAGTCGGTACTCAAACATATTGATAACGACAAAACACTTGTTTTACTTGATATCGACAATACTATTTTTGAACCTGTCGACGGTCGTGGTAGTCAGCAATGGGTGACAACGTTAATCAAGCACGCTCATAGCCTCGGGCTTGATAGTATGCAAGCACATGACGCGCTTGCTGAACTCTTTTTTGATATTCAAATGTCAGCGGCTGTCCAAGCTGTCGAACAGTCTGTTATATCAATGATCAAAAATCTGCAAGAACAAACGATTCCTGTTGTTGGACTTACGGCACGGTCTCATCCCATCGTCCAAAGAACAATCGACCAATTAAGCTCTATCTCGATTGATCTCTCTCATACAAGTCTAAGACTTATTAAAGCATGGGAAACGGCACACTTACTCTATCCAGAACAAGCTGCGTATACAAACGGCGTTGTTTTTTCAGGCTTTAATCCTAAAGGCGACTTACTGACAACGTTATTACAACATACCGGCTTTGTACCTGAAAAAATTATCTTTGTTGATGATCAAATTAAGTATCTGGCAAGTGTTGAAAAAAGCGCGGCAGAACTTAATATCCCGTTTATTGGGATTCATTATACCTATCTTGACGAAAAAGTTCGTAATTTTGTTATCGATCAAGAGAGTATCACGCGCTGTTTTGCACAAAAAACTCTCTAGATAAAAAAGCGTTTTATTGCGTTCTAAAAAACTTGCCTGATACATTTTACAAATAGACTTCTTCTGAAACCATAAATTTGTTACTCACAAAGGCGCTCGTCCTGAGGAGTGAAGCTCTCTGAGAGCGAACGTCTCGAAGGATGCCCCTTGGGCACGCCCATAATTCAGAAGAGATCTAATTTAGATTACGGGCTCTATAAAATCAGGTGAGTTTTTTATGAAAAAAATATACATAATTTTTCTAGCTCTATTTTTGCACGTCTTTCAAATACTATCTCTACGAGCAGATAATTTATTATATAATCTTATTGTACTTTTAAATCACAATCAAAGTGAATTTCAAGCACCTCTTAACTCTGATCATGTAGCAATCACGGGAACTTTAGCAATAGCATTGCATGAAAAAGCAAACCCCATACTCGTTTCAACATCGTTAAAAGAAAATTTCGATAGCCATTATAAAAATCCAGAAAATCAAAAAATTGTTGCTTCAATCAGGGCAAAAAAACTTACTGGAGAAGCATTTCGAGCAACTCCTGAATATAATACCGTCATAAATCCATATACCTACGCCTACCCATTAATCGCCTATAATCCAGATGATTGGTTTATCTACACACACAGATCATCCGATTTATTGTTATTTATTCCAAAATCGTATGCAACTCAAAAAGCTCTTGAGTTTGAAAAAAAAAATCTTGAACAAATAGAATATGCAAAAGAACTAAAAGACAAGCTCAAATCTACACAAAAAGCGTTCGAAAATTTACCTGAAACAAAAGATCTACCACCAAGAGATACTATAACTGTTGAAGAAAACCCCAGGACAGCACTCAAAGAAGAAATTTTTTATTTTGAACAAGAATCAAAAAAAATTGATCTTATTTTAGAAAACCAAAAAACTCTGTTAAACGAAGCAAAAACTGTTGATGCTCAGGTATTAATAACCTGCGGGTTTAGCCCTCATGAATTTATAGCTGGTGAACCCATTATGCGCGATAAGCCTAGTACAGGCATAGCAGCAATAGTTGCAGAAATGTCAAAAACAGATACAGAACCTGAAAAAAAACCTGTAAAGCAACGGACTATTCAAGCTTTGCTGTCTAGTTTACTAACAAAAGAACAGACCTTTGGACAATGGCTTTTCTATTTGAGCGGTCATGGCCATGGTGTAGATGAAATAGCTGGTGCATTTAACAGTAGCCAAGCAATTATTGCTGATCTCGTATACAAAGAGTTTATTACACTTCTCAAACATCTTAATAACAACATACAAACACGCGCTTTATTTTATCTCACCTGCTCTGCGGGCGGATACAACCGAGGTTTTATTGAAAAAGGCATGCAACAAGAGAATCTTAATTATTATCTTATTTTTGTTGGCGCTTCAGACGTTATTGTTGTGCCTAATCAACCTGATGATTTTGAACTTTCCAAGTCGGGCATTGTCACCATCAAGCCAATAGTATCTCTTGATGGTTATTTTAAAAATTTGGAACTTTTTTTTAATGCACCCGAAAAAGAAGATCCCAAAAAAGAAATCAAGCGCCCAGAAAAATCAAAGCCAACAATGCTCAGCGACCCATTTAGTAAAAATTTAGCGCCACTGTTACCAGCCGACCAGATCAGAAATTCTAACTTACAAGTTTTTGTGCGCTTTCCAGGCTTGGATAAAATTTTTACGCCGCTACAACTTAATAATAAAAAAATAAAATTTTTGACAAAAAATAGGGTTCAAGCGTTAAAAATGTCTCACGAAAGTTCTTTAGATTATCGGGAAGCTGACCTTGTTTTTATTGAAACAGATGCCGTATTACAAACACTACGTCTTGGGGCAAAAACGGCTCTCGCTTATTCAAAAAAGGGTACCCCCAATCTTGACAAACGCGTGCTATTTCTCGCTGAATGTTCAGTACCAGCAGAGCTTAATCAATTTATTTATAATATTGTGCAATTTTTTGGCCTCTACACGACAACGATCTGTATTAAAAAGTTAACTGTAATAAATAACGAAAAACCAATTGTGTATAATAACGTTATAATTAGTGGAAAATCAGAAGAAACAATTGCTATACGGTATACTGACCAAAATTTTATCCCCTATCTCGGCCAAAAATATATCTATAAAAGTATTGCCCGTATGAATCTTTATAAACCTGATGAATTACAAAAAGCAATCGCTGATATCACTTATGCAATCGATCTTTCATCTGAATATACATCACCTGAAAAATTCAATACTTTCACAAAGATAGAACAATACTGTTCAGATTCTACGGTGTTACGCGACTTGAACGATCAGCTTGATATCTTGCAAAAACAGCCGGAAGTCGATGAAAAAGCTGCTGATCGTTTAACAAGAAACAGCAATGAAGCGTATAAAAAGCATGAAATATCTTTTTTTGATACGTTCTTATTGGATCAAAAAGTCTTAGAGTTTAATAATAGAACACAGATTTTGTTAATCACACAGTTTATAAACCCAATAATCGGAATCGACAATAATATTGATATCGATAGAATCGCTACACTTACAAATTATCTAAAAAAACTTGCTACCGAATATACAGCAAAAAATATTTCAAAGAAGCTTTATAGACAGCTGAAAGATAGTATTGAACCTAGACTTTTAGCGTACAAAACAGTTGTCAAAGAATTTGAAGACAAAATAATAGAAATAATAAAAACCTCAAAAACTACAGATCAAAATATACCCGAACGCCTATTTTTAGATATGAAATACAAAAAGAACTCTTTTGATGAAATAATGATGGATAAGCACCAAATTGCCCGCTTACTCAAGATGTTTACAAAATCATACGCTAATTTTTTGAACCAACTCACCACCATTAATGATTATAACGACTACTTTGAATACTTTTGCCTATCGCTTAAAGATAGTTTTTTAGCACAAGATATAAGCGAAAGAGATTATACCCATTACCTGGCCCTAGGAAAAGCAAAGTTTTTGAAAATTATCACTGACACAAAGGTACCTGTTCTTGCTCATTTTATTACAAGGCGAACAGAACTGAGCAAAAGCTATCGTAAAGCAATGGCCAAATTGATGGCATCTTTCTGTAATTTTTCTGGTCGTAGCAGAATTACAGACCTCCAAGAGTTTTTCGAAGCCTTCGATGATATAAACATCACATTGAAATTATATCAACCGCTGACAGAAGCAGAAGCTCACAACCTATCTGATAGTTTGAAACACGCCATGATCAAAGCAATTTGGCTTGTTTTAACAACGTTGAGTTATGAAAACTTAATTGATCAAGAGAACGTACAAAAAATATCGCTTAACCTGAACGACATACAATCATCAGGGTATATTACTGAAAAAGAACTCGGTGAAATCAAAAATATCTTTGAAAAACTACAAAAATTTGCCAACAATTTTAAAAATAAAATATCAGTCGAAGTTCAATTGCCAGAAAACATGCTTGAATACTTTGTAAAACTACGAACAGATACAGAATCAGCGTATTTCACGATATTTCGAGAGAAAGTATACAAAATAAGACAAGATTGTCTTGAGATTATTGATCAAAAAATAAAAGATGTTCAAGAAGAACTCGATAATCCACTTGGATCGTGCACTATCGCTTAAGTATTGCATTCTGGAAAACTTAAGCGATATGTTTTGTAGATCTTACGGGCTCTATAAAATCAGGTGAGTTTTTGATGAAAAAAATATACGTAATTTTTCTCGTTTTTCTCGTTCATGTCTTTCAAGCAGTGTCTCTACGAGCAGACAATTTAATCTATAATCTTATTGTCCTGCTCAATCATGATCAAAGCGAACTTAAATCACCGCTTAATTCTGATCATATTGCCATCACAGGAACATTAGCAATAGCATTGCATGAAAAAGCAAACCCCATACTCGTTTCAACATCGCTAAAAGAAAACTTTGATCGACATTTTAACGATCCAGACAATCAAAAAATTGTCGCTCTGATACGCGCTAATAATTTATCTGAACCAGCATTTCGCGCAAGACCTGAATATGCCACAGCAACATATGCCTATACCTACCCGTTAATGGCTTATAATCCCACTGAATGGTTTATTTATAAAAACAAACTCTCTGACTTGCTCTTGTTTATTCCTAAAACGTACGCAGCTCAAAAAGAGCTTGAATATGCAGATAAAAAGCAAGAACAAGAAAATCTTAAAAAAGAGTTACAAGACAAGTTTGACACAGCAAAAGCAGTCTATGAAAAGTTAACAGAAGAAAAAGAAGATACGCATCAAAAACTTGAAGAAATTAATTATTTTAATAGCGAACTCCAAAGAATCGATACTATTTTAAAAAATCAAAAACAGTTAGAAGATGCTGCAAATACAGGTAATTATGAAGAAATACAATCAAAAAAAGTCTTACTAGCCTGTGGTTTTGACCGCCGTGCATTTACAACTGTCGACGCAAAAGCACCATACACAAAACCCAAAACACAAACAACAATTCGCGGCGCAATACAATTAAGTTTACTTACAAAAGAACAGACATTTGGAGAATGGCTCATATACCTATCAGGTCATGGTTATACAGCTATGACAAAGTCTCATAAACTAGATCCAGAAACAGCAATTATTGCAGATCTAAAATTTAGAGATTTTATTGGGCTTCTTACGCACCTGAATAAAAATACAAATACACTCGCTCTTTTTTATCTAACATGCTTTGCAGGTGGTTATAATCGTGGTTTTATTGAAGCTGCAATGCGCCAAATCATGGTAAACTATTATCTTATTTCTGTTGGAGCTTCGGATAAAACCGTAGGAGCAAGTCAACCAACTGAATTTGAAATTACTGACGCAAAAGAAGTTATTATCAAACCAAAAATCTCGTTTGATCAATATTTTAAGAACTTAACAGTTTTTTTTACAAAACCAACACCAACAATTACCGATATAAAAACAAAAACAGACAAAATTCGCCAAGAAGAAGACGAACAAACAACCTATAATTTCTTAGGGAGAAGTTTAAATCCTGACGAACCTGAAGAACCTACAAAAGCAACAGCCCCTGTCATGTTAAGCGATCCATTTAGTAAGAATTTAGCTCCATTATTACCCGAAGATCAAATCAGAAGCTCTAATTTGCAAGTTTTTGTGCGTTTTCCAGGTTCAGACAAACTTTTTACGCCATTACATCTTAATAACCAAAAAATTAAGTTTCTTACTAAGACGAAACTCGAAGCGTTGCGCTTGTCGGTATTGCCTACAGAATACCATCTTGACTATTCCAATACAGACCTTGTCTTTATCGATACAGACACTGTACTGCACAAACTTGAGCTTGGAAAAGATACAGCAATAGCATATTCGAAAAAAAGTTTTGATCAAAACCAAAACCGTACACTCTTTATTGCCGAATGTGCTGCAAACACAACATTAAACCAATTTCTTTATAATCTCGCACAGTTCTTTGGACCACATGAAACAAAAATATATATTAAAAGCCTTCAAGCAATGACCAATCTCTATAGCAACATACAAATAGAGGGAACTATACCTGGAACAATTAAGTTGCGATATACAAATAACAATTATATCCCCTATTATGGCCAAGTAACAATAACTCCTGCACATGCTTATAAACCTGATGCTGTAAAAAAATTAATCTCAGCAACAGCTTACGTAATCGATATTTCCCCAGAATATATGTCATCTGAGAAATTTAATACGGTAACAAAGATAGATCAGTATAGCTCTGGCTCTGAGACGTTAGTTGATTTTAATAATCAGATCGAGACATTAGAAAAGTTACCCTATGTCGAAGCAAAAACAGTCGCTCTATTAAAAGCTGACATAGCGATGGCAACAAAACAACGTAAAATTTCATCATTTGATCGATTTTTGCTCTTTGAAAGAATTGCTGACTTAAAAAAACAAGCTCTTATTATTGCAAGTACAGAAGCAATAAAAATCTTGCCTGAAGTGCTTAAAAATATCGATATTAACAGAACCGATCAGCTTAATAATTTTCTTGCGATGCTTGTTGTTGAAACCACTGCAGGTAATATCCCAGCAGAACTTGGCAATATCCTAAAAATTAACGCTGAAAAAGTACTGAAAGAATCGACCGACGCATTACAAAGAATTGAATCAAAAATAGTAACTGGCCGAATCAGTTCATTGGATAAATTTAATCGTGAATTTACACGAATTAAAAACATGAAAAACTCGCTCGGGGAGAATATTTTAGATAAATATCAGATTGCCCGATTGCTTTTTATCATTGCAAAATCATACGATACATGGCTTGATCAATTTGGGAGCTTTAACGATTATTACGATTATTTTGAATATTTCTGTATTTCACTTAACGATGCTTTTACTGCCGGAGCACTACCTGAAGCAGAGTATACAGATTATCTCAGCAGAGCAAAAAAATTATTTATCGATGCTTTTGCAGACATGCAACCCGAACAATTAACTGAGTTTTTTAATCCAAACCCCGGCGATCTTGGAATGCAGGAATTTATTGCGACAATTACTACCATACACAAGAAGCTTGCATTGTGTAATCAACCAATGAATCGCTTTGAAAGTGATATATTAACAGATGAATTGAGAAATAATATTCCAGATGCTGCTTGGCTCACACTAAAAAATATCTCTTTTCATGCTTTACAAGACGAAGAAAGAATAAAAACCGTCTCTGCAAATATACAGATAGCAACATCCAATAAATACATCACAGAAAAAGATAGTAAAGAAATTATAGATACTTTTGAAAAACTACAAAAATTTGCTCAAGATTTTAAAGGAAAAATATCAATCCCAGTAAAACCTCCTCAAGAAATGCTTAAATATTTCGAAGAACTCAAAACTACAACAAAATTAGACTATGAAACAGCTTTTGGAACAGAAAAATATGAGCTAGAAAAAAATTGTCTTGATTTAATTGAGCGTAATATAAAAAAACTCAAACAGACCGTTGCTCAACAAGCAAAAGCTGCCGAAGACTTGGCAATACCTGTAGATCTAGCACCACCTCCATTGGTAAGACAGTAATTTTAAAAATAAGAACGAAAGACGCTTAAAAATTCAAAAGTTATTAATATAAAGGGTTACTATGAAGAAAATTTGGTTATCAAGCATACTCGTCGTCCTTGGATGTTGGGCAAATGTACGAGGAATGAAAGAAATCAATGATCTTAAAGATCTTGTCAAAAAAGGTCAGGAATATACAAAGGCAACAGAAGCAGCTGTAAAAGGCATTAAAAGTACAAAACAAAAAACACGAGAGGCTGCGTTAGATCTTTTTAAAGAGCTTGTCAAAAAAGGTCAAGCATACGCTCAGGCAACTGTAGCTGCTACAAACAGCAAGTCATTAAATCTTTTTAAAGAACTTATCAAAAAAGACCAAGCATACGCTCAGGCGACTGTGGTTGCTACAAACAACAACTCATTAGATCTTTTTAAAGAGCTTGTCAATAAAGGTCAAGCCTACTCGGAAGCAACTAAGGCTGCCGTGAAATACTGCGTCGACTATGATAAGCATACTCGTTCTGCAGCATTCTGGTTGCTTAGAGATCTTGTCAATAAAGGGCAGGCTTACACACAAGCAACTAAGGCCGCTGTAAAAGCAAGCAAGGACGAAAAGACCTTACGTGAAGCGTTTGATCTTTTTGCGGAACTTGTCAAACAAGAAAAAACATACAAAGAGGCTACAGACCTTGCTATTGCAGGAATGGAATATTTTGACGAATTAGACGAATTACCAGAAGAAACCGAATATGATTCTGATTCTGAAGAAGCAAAACGCAGCTCAGTGTTACATCTTTTTAAAGAGCTTGTCGCAAAGGGACTTGTACACACTCAGGCAACTGAGATTGCTGTAAAAGTCTGCAAACACAAAAATCAATCTACATTGCATAGTGAAGCACTTGGGCTCTTTACGGAACTTGTCAAAAAAGGGGTAGCATATAACGAGGCTATAGAAGCAGTTAAGGAATTACATCAAAATGTAGACGCCCCTATATTAGGAGAACTTCTTAAGGAACTTGTCAAAAAGGGGCTAGCATACACGCTGGCAGTAGATACTGCAGTAAAAAATAGTAAAGAAAAAAACGTAGGATGCCGCTATGCAGCATTAGGTATTTATACAGAGCTTGTTAAGCAAGGTCAGGCATACACTCAGGCAACTGATGCTGCCGTAGAAGACAGCAAACATACAAACGAATATATCCGTCGTGCATCATTAGATCTATTTAAAGAACTTGTTAAAAAGAATCAGGCGCGCATACAGGCAGCCGTTGCTGCTGCAGCAGGTATTACAGATCCAGTTAAAAACGTTCAAACATCAGCAGGAGATCTCAAGAAAATATTAGAACAAAAAATTGAATCAACAACAGAAACCCCAGAAACTAAATCAACAACTCACATAATTCAGAGTCTTATTACTTTACAAGCCAAGTTGAACGAGTTAATAAAAGTATTGAATAAAAAATAACGGGTACAATTGGGTTTTAACTAACCTCAGGCACAGGACGTGATTTGCTCCATGCATCAAGGTCGATTAAATAACTTACGAGCGATTCGAGTTGTGATAATCTGATCATGTTTGGCCCGTCAGATAAAGCTTTTTCTGGTTCGTCATAGACTTCCATGAATAAGCCAGAGATCCCTTGAACAACAGCGGACGCTGCAAGATTTGCAACAAATTCACGGTCGCCGGCAGACGAATTACCAAGCCCGCCAGGGCGTTGGACGGCATGCGTGGCATCAAGTAGTACCGGTTTGCCAAAACGTTTCATAATGGCGAAATTTCGATAGTCTACGATCAAATTATTATAGCCGAACGTGAAGCCGCGTTCGCAAACCCACGCATGATTATTTCCGGTCGACGTAACTTTATCTATAGCACCACCCATATTTTCAGGCGCAAAAAATTGGCCTTTTTTTATGTTAACGATTTTGCCAGACTTTCCTGCGGCAAGAAGCAAATCTGTTTGGCGACATAACATTGCTGGAATTTGAAGAACATCGACAACAGATGATACAGGATTAACCTGATAGGTTTCATGAATATCTGTTGTAATGGGAAGATTAAACTCTGAGCGAACACGAGCAAGAATTCGTAAGCCCTCGTCAAGACCAACCGAACGGTAGCTTGAGCCAGAAATTCTGTTTGCTTTGTCAAAAGAGCTCTTAAAGATAAGGTTAAACTTTAACTTTTCAGAAAGTTGCTTGAGAAACTCAGCCATTTTTAATGTATGAGCTTCGCTTTCCATAGAACATGGACCAAGAATAAAAAATAATGGCGTTGTATTGCTAACGGTTTGTAACCACGGAAAATTTTGAGTACTCATTTTACTTCTTACTCTTATTTTTTTATTTTAGTTTTTGCTTTTTTAGGTTTTTCTAGAACTTCTTCTTCTAGAACTTCTTCAGGTAACTCAGCAGTTATTTTTTTCTTAGCTTTTTTTGCTGGTTTTTCTTTGCCTACTTCTGTATGTACTATTCCAGCTGGTTTTTCAACGACTTCTGGTACTTCTGGCTTTTGGTACATTTCATCAAGAATGCCGTTAATAAACTTGTAAGCATCTTTTTCAGCAAACATTTTAGCCAATTCGACCGCTTCGTTAATAACAATTGAGCTAATCGCGTTTGGCTGTTCAAGCTCCCATAACGCAAGCCTGAGAATCAATTTAGTGCAACAACCAAGGCGTTCAAGCTTCCAATTTTTAAGATAGGGCTTAAGCTTTTCATCCAGCTTTTCACGCTCTTCTATTGCTCCTTGTGCAACAATAACTGAAAACGAACGCGCTGGAATTGTAACCGAAAAACCTTCTTGAAAATCGCGCACAACATCGTCAAATGAGATGCTATAATCAAAACGATCCATCGCATAGATCAAATAAAACGCTAAAATACGTTCGTCTCTACGCGAATCAATCTTTAAGACAAAATTTTCTGACTCTTCTTGCTCTGCAATTGCTTCGCTTTTTTGAAGTTCACTATCAAGCTCAGTATCAATAGGAACAATATTCATCTCATGTAATTTTGGATTTTCCATAACTTCAAACCCTTGCAACAAGCATTTCAAATAACCTAACCATTTCCCACAACCAAGTAAAAACTAATCTGCACGCTCGATATACTTATCTTCACGTGTATCAAACTTAATTTTATCGCCTTCGTTCAAAAACAATGGAACGTGAACAACAACACCTGTTTCTAATTTTGCAGGCTTACTACCACCTTGAGCAGTATCACCTTTAACACCAGGAACAGTTTCTTTTATTTTTAAAATCATAAACGTTGGTGGTTCAACCGAAATTGGCTGCCCTTTGAATTTGATAACGTTATACACAATACCGTCTTTGAGATAATTTTTTACGGTAGATATTTGGTCTTCATTGAAATCTACCTGTTCATAGCTTTCTTGATCAAGAAAGTGAAAAAGATCGTCTGAGTACAAAAATTGCATATGGCTGTACTCTAAATCAGGCTCTTCAAATTTTTCTGCAGATCTGAATGTTTCTTCAAGAACCCTACCGGTGATCATGTTTTTCATTTTTGTTCTGATGTACGTTCCACCTTTACCGGGCTTAACAGAATGATATTCAATCACTACCCATGGTTCATTGTTCCACAAAATCTTTGTCGAATTTTTGCGAAAATCGGATGTTGAAATCACGCAATCACCTTTCTATTATTTGGTATATATTAGAGCTATTATGTGAAGATAACCCATAGATCAAAATATTACAAACACCGACCCTGAGCTGCGTCAAATTATCAAAATTACTAATAAAAATATTACGCCCAGAAAATATACAGGATATTTACAAAACACCCTCAAAAAGAGAATTGCAGTATGCTCATGAACTTTTATAAAGTCAACCGATTTTATGCCAAAACCCTATAGCCATCAGGGCTTTTTCAATAAGTTCTGTAATTTCGGCTTCTTCGAGATGTTTAAAGTTCGAGAGTACATACTGAGGGACCTCTTCTTTTATATCGGGACGCCCAATCCCAAATTTTAAACGCCAAAAATCCTGGCCTATTTTACCCATAATCGAACGCAAGCCGTTATGTCCTTTAGCACTTCCACCAAATGACACCCCGGTAAATCCTAGCGGTTTTTCAAGCTCATCGTGTGCAACAATAATTTCTTCAGGCTTAATCCCTTTTTTTTGCAAAAAAGATACCACAAGGCCTGAGTCGTTCATAAAGGTCTGTGGTTTAATTAAATATATTGTTCTTGAATGACTATCAACAGTACTGTCAGGAATAGTTACCGTTGCGTACTCCATCTTATCGCCCTTGTGCCAGGTAACACCTAACTCGATGGCAAGAGCATCAAGAATACGAAAGCCAATATTATGTCGATTTTTTTGATACTTTGATCCGGGATTGCCGAGACCAATAATGGCTTTAATAAGCTTGTTGTCAAATTTTTGTGCGTTTTTATTGTTCATATATTTGTTTCTTTAATTTGTTTCTTTAATTTTTTTCGATATTTTCGGGGATTACCCCTCGAGACGATGCTTCGCATCCCTCGGGACGACGGTTAAATAAACATTCGTATTGTTTAAAGCTTTCACAAGAGCCTGTACAAGAAAATCATGTATTGAAATAACAGTATATTTTTTATCAAATACAGAACTATCGTATACAAGCGTATCAGTCAGGAAAATTCGTTCAAATTTACTTACTTTAAGCTTTTCGTAGGCTTGAGATGATAGTACAGCATGTGAAAAAAAGCCTATAACTTTTAGAGCCCCACGTTCTAATAACAAATCACACGCTCGTATCGCTGTTTGCGCAGTATCAACAATATCGTCAATCAAAAATACTATTTTACCGGTAACATCGCCCACAAGATCAAGAACTCTTGGCTTCCCATCAACATCTCGTGTTTTTTTTATAAATGCTGATGAGCACTCTGTTACTCCAGCATAATTCTGAAGAAGATCTTGAAGATCCTGGACCCGTTGACAACCGCCAACATCAGGAGAGACCAGGCATATTTGTTCTTGGTCTTGACCTATAAAATCAGCATATACGCTTTTCCATACATGTGTTAATGATAGAGTATGCAATGGAATAGGCATAAGAGATAGTAATTTTTCAGTATGTACATCCAAAACAATCAGTTCGTCAGCGCCTGCTTGTTGTATAAGATGCCCAAAGACAATCGCACCTGATTGCGTATTTTTTTCTTGACGAGCATAGGGCAAATAGGGCAAAACAAGTGAGATTTTTACAGCCCCAAGCTGTTTAAGCATCTGAGTAATAAGCAACAGATCGAATAGCTGATTGTTTATATAAGCTTGAGCATGTTGAGAATAAAACTGAAAGAAAAGAAGTACCGACGCGCCAGCAATATCCTGTTCGCGCTCGAGTATAATAGTACTTTCAGTGTCTGAAAAGTGTGCTTGGGTAAACGATATAAGGTCACAACCAATACTATGAGCAGCTTTTTGTGCTAAAACCGAGTTGTGAGATCCAACAATGACAAGCTTGGACCCTAAATCGAGCTGCTGTTTCATATCTTATAAGCCTGTAACTTTTCGCCACCAAGATTTTTGCTTGTTTTTTTGTAATGTATCGAAGAAAGATTTAAGCTCTGCAGCTTGCTTTAATACATCTGGAAGTCTGTTTAACGAAACGACCAAGCGCTTCCACTGAGAAAAAGCAATCGCAGGGATACCTGCAACAATCTCACCGTCTTTCAGATTGTTCATGACGCCGCTTTTTGAAACAATTTTAACGCTATTACCAATAACGACATTATCTTTAATAGCAACCTGTCCGCCAATCTGGCATCCCATACCAATAACAACGCTACCAGCAATACCTGTTTGAGCGAGTATCACCGTATGATTACCGATTTTAACGTTATGTGCTATGTGAACACTATTATCAAGTTTCACGCCATCGCCAATTATGGTCTCGTCAAATGACGCACGATCAATCGTGCAATTGGCGCCAATTTCAACCGATTTGCCAATGCGAACAATACCAATTTGAGGGATTTTTTGTAGTCCAGTGCGAGACACCTGATATCCAAAGCCATCAGAGCCAATAACAGCTCCTGCATGAATAATACTGTTGTCGCCAACAATACAGCGATCTAAAACTTTGGCACCAGCATGAATGTGCACGTTTTGGCCAAGAACACAGTTGTTACCAACAAATGCTAATGAGCCAATAACAGTACCCGCGCCAATTGTTGCGCTTTCGGAAACAATTGCACCGGCACCAACCTGATATTTTCCAGAATCTTTTATAGAATCTTTCTCTTGAACATAGACACCGTACTGAGCACGGCGAACGATCTGGTCAAATGCTGCAAGAGCATCTGGAACAATCAGATAGTTTTTACCAGGAACAAGCGGTGAACTTGCAAGAAAAAGACCGGCAGAGCTCTGTTTGATTTTTTCAGCTGAAACTGCATCAAATACCGAATTATCACCACGGTCAACAATAATCGCGAGATCTTCTGGTCCAGCTTTTTCGAGCGAAGCGATTCGCTTGATCAGTACAGACCGATCTAACGAACACGCAGCTTTTTCACCAACTACCTGTAAAATATGTTCAAGAGAAAGATTTATTTCCATTAAGCAGCCTTAACTGTTTTCTTTGTATCTACAGCTGTTACTGTTGTAGCTCCAGCAACTTTCTTTGTTGTTCCTGCATCTGTTGCTGCAGCTGCAAGATATTTTTCATCAACTGCTTTTAAGACCATATCTGTTTTATCGATAGCGTTTGAAACATATAAAACACCTGGAACGTTACGATCTACAAGCATGCCCCAGTCTTCTTTTGAAGAAACTTCAGTAATCGTAGCAAGCTGTTTTTCACGCAACATGAACTGTTTTTTCTGAATTTCGCCCTTTAACGCTTCTTCTTTCTCGGTTAACTTACGTTCAATGTCTTTTTTCTTGTTTGTTAACTGTTCTGTTTTTTCTTGCAGAGCTGTTTGGCTTAACGCTTTTGATTGCTTGGTGATCGATTCTTGCATTGCTACAAGTTCTTTTTGGTAGCCTTCTACTTCTTTTTGAAACTTTTCAACGTCTTTTTGGATTTTAGCAGAAATTTCTTGGCCTTCTTTTGATTTTTGCATAATCAAAATACTGTCGATTGAAACCAATTCTGATTTAGCTGCAACAAAGTTCATGCTCATCACTGAAAGTGCTGCTAATGCTGATAAAACTCTTTTCATAAAAGCTCCTAGGTTAATAATATATTAAAAATACTACTCTTCTTGATTATTACTATACTCGCTCGTAATGCAAAATTAGGGTAACTTTTTTATAAATTCCAGTCAATATCAAACGCCCCCGAAAGATCAAACCCCTACAAAAGATCTTTAAGTACTGTTGATAATAATGTTGTAGCTGAAAGATCTGCACATGATGCAATAACTAAGCGTGCTCGAGAGAAATCCTGCGTTTTTGTATAATCATTGGGAACGGCGATAACAAACATACCTGCATCAGCTCCTGCAACAATTCCTGCTTGTGTATCTTCAAATACAAGACATTCGCTTGGCTCTAGTCCCAACAACTTTGCCGTCTTTTGATAGACATACGGTTTTGGTTTATTCGTGCCTGTTACATCATGATATTCAGCAAGATCATCTTTTCCTGAAACAATCACATCAAAAACATCTGAAAGTCCTGCTTGTTTCAAATTTTCCATAACCTCGTGACGCTCAGCCGAGGATGCCAAGCCAATTTTAATACCTAATAGTTGTTTTTGCAGAGCAAGGGCTTTTGCAAAATCGACAGCAGCTTGAATGACAGGAACCCCTTTATTTTGCAACGTTTTATAATAAACATTACGCTCAACACAAATTTCAGTACAAACTGATGACGGAAAAGTAATTGCATACTTTTCAGAGATTTTTCCTAAAATATAGTTCCCTGAATAACCAACCAATGGAACATAATCCTGTAATGAAAAGTCGATATTATGCTTTTTCAAGACATGTTGCCACGATAGCAACTTAAGATACTCTGTGTCTACCAATACGCCATCACAATCAAAAATAACAGCCCGTATTTTTGCTTGTGATACGTTATCTGATAAATTCTTACTATGCATAAGATTAAAACTTACCGTACATACTATTACTACGATAATAGCTCTAAATTTCATGCGATCTCCCATGATCTCCTAAAAAATTTCATCGATCGATTTACGGACATCTTGAACAGTAACAACCGGCATCATTGCTTTGTAAAACTCGTTATCGTACTCACGCGTTTGTATAACAACCGGCATAGGCACAGCGTGCCCCATAAGCAAAACCTGTTTTTTTGAATCTAACGTAGCCAAAATCGACCGTAAGCCACTTGAATTACTCACACCGGTCAAGACAGCCTGAATATCTTTTTCGTCGCTTAATAACGCAACCAGCTTGGTCCCAATTTGCGAAATAATTTCTGGGTCAATACTTGATGGTCGCTGGTCAACAACCAATAACGAAACGTAATATTTACGCATTTCACGTGCAATAATGCCAAATATCGTTTGGCGTGCAGCTTGAGGGTTTAAAAATTTATGTGCTTCTTCAATCGTAATCATGAGCTTTCGGGGCTCGTCAGATTTCTGTTGTGATGCCAAAAACTTCTCTGTTTTGGCAACATAGGCTTCATGAATACGCCGAGAAATAATATTGGCAACCAGTAAGTAACATAACATAGAGGTCTGATTACCAAACTCAAGAACCACGTGAATACCCCGATCGAGATACTCAACCATACGGTCGATAACTGACGTGGCTCCAACAGATTTTTGCAAAAACGGAAACCGTTCGAGTCGCTTTAATTTACGATAGAGCGCCCCAACCGACTCTGTATGCGCACCAATATCGTCTGCAAACTCTTTGATCTTACCCTCTTGCTCAAGTAAGATACTTAACCAATTATTTTTGTATTTACTTGCAATGAGATACGCAGCTTCAAGTGCCGTTGGATGCAAATTTAACTCGTCTTGCAGAGGCATAACGTCTTCAACACGAATATCCTGATAGTTTAAAATAACTTCAAAGTCTGGCGCACATCCTCGTCGACGTGTTGAATCGGGATCGAGCGAAAATATAGCAACTTTACTTGGAAATAATGTCTTTAAGCCCTTAACAAACGATTCACCTTGACCCTCTTTGCGCGCCTGAAAGCCGTACTCACTGTGCATATCAAAAATCAGATTTACTGCTTTTTCGCTTTTTACCAAGCCTGCCAAGATTAAACGTGTAATAAATGTTTTACCGGTACCGGTTTTACCAAAAATACCATTACTTCTTTCGGTAAACGCATCAAGATCAAGACACACGGGTGTTGTCATATCAAGTGGGAAGCCAATATTAAAGTATTTGCGCTCGCTTTCATCACCAAAGATTTCAGCGACGTCTTTTGCCGTTGCTTCATATACTGTTGCAAAGTGCGATGGTATGGTCTTAACCGGCATACGCCTTCTGTTATTGTCCAACATAAGCATTGGTCTGAGCGAGACTTTAGCGTACATATCTTTTTTTTTGAGAACGCTTGTTAAAATAGTCTCTTGATCTGATGGGGGAAATAAAAGAATATCAGGATGCGTTACCTGCAACTCAAGATCTGTTATGAGCGAAAAAAATGTGTACTGTTCGCCAACAACTGAAACAAATTTACCGGTTTTTACATCTTCAAGCGAGCTTGAGCTGTCGAGCCGCATAACCAGCCCTTCAACAAGCGACCCTTCTAAGATGTGTCCTAACTTTTTTTTATTCATAATTTTGTAAGCTACTTTTTATTTCTAAAAAAATATGTACGATTCTGGGCAAGCTTACGGAGCAAGCTTTTTTTAACACGTTCTGAAAGCCCTTTTCGCTGACAAACTGTTTCAATAAGTTGTTCATCGTGATATATGTTATCCTGAGAGCTTCCGTTTGAAATCGTATACGGATATAAATCATGTGTACTATCAAACGACTCAGGGGCTTTATCTTCACTAGCATCGCTCATTTCATGTACTCCTGCAAGCTCAGATTCTTCTGGAACATAGCGTAAGTCCGGTGACTTATTTTGGTCTCGATAAGAAAAACTTCTATAACGTCTATTGCGATACATAAGCGCTTCATCGTCACTTTCGCTTTCACGCTCTCTTTCATCTTCGCTTGTACTTTCACCTGTATCTTGACCAGAGCCTTCTTGATTATCATCATCCGTACCATTAAGACCCGCAAGTAATCTTTTAAACCTAGCGATTTCAGCGAGTAATTTTTTAATTTTACGAGGCTTATTGCGCGAATCGGACATACGTAAAAACGTAAGCTCTTTTTCAGCGCGCGCTATCTCGTTATGTAAAATTTTTTTGATTGCAACTTTATCACGTTCTTCATAACCGGTATCTTGAACAGTATTTTGGTGCATAGACAGCACGTAATCTTGTAGTCCAAACATCATAACAAAAGAACAAAAAGTTATTTTTCTGATAGACATATTAGCCTTTATTTTTAAATTTTACTGCGACAGACACGTTAGCAAAACTCTCTTGAAATAACAACAAAAGCAATTGCTGAACTTTTTTCATGCGATAGTGAGACATGAACCTGTAATGGCGGGATTTTTGCTTGAATTTTTTCTTCAAACCCATCCCAATTAACGACTAATACGGGTACACCCCATTCACTTGTTGTAATATTGATATTTTGACACGAAAACATAAACGAAAAAATATGATCTGTAAGCTTGAATCTTGTTAACGTTGCGCTTAAAGCTTTAAAAAAAGCTTCTTTAGCTGCAAATCGTACCGCAAGCCTTTCAGGCACATAACGCCCATCGGATGTAAGACATACAGCGAGCTCTGACAACGAAAAAATTTTTAATAACCGTGATTCTGGGGCGTCTGCCCACGACTCAAAACGTGCGACTTCGACAATATCTGTACCAATACCAACAATCATATGTATATCCTAAAATTTTTCGATTTACGATAATATTCCCAGGGCTCACGGCCTGGGCTATAAGAATCTGTCGGCCTAAAGGCCTCGTTAACCAAAATTATATTATTCCCATACATCAGACTTCGCTTATCAGGGCGTTTGACCATGTTCAATACCATGTTTTTCTAAAAGCAACAAATATTCATCTTCAAAAGAGCGTTTTTTATGGTGCTCTTCTTGCCTTTCGATATAACGCATAACGGTCGGCACCATTGACACGCTCACCGAAAAAACTCCATACCCTTCTTGCCATGCAAAATCACGCTGGAGAGTTTGACGAACAAAAGAAGAAGAATTTGTTTTAATAACACGCATAAAATCTGGAATTATCATCGTTTGCTTTACTGATACCAACAAATGTACGTGATCTTCAATGCCGCCAATTGCTAACGTTTCCGCGCCTTGATGCTCCACAATCGCTTCAATATACTTATAAACGCGCAATCGAATATCATCGGTAAGATACGGAATACGTCTTTTTGTACCCCATACACAATGAACAAACAAACTCGAATATGTATGACTCATGTTTTCGCCTATTGTATTATAAACCCAGGGCTTGCGCCCTGGGCTAAAAAAACGTTTCGGCCTAAAGGCCTCGTTAATCAAAATTATTATATTATTCCCAGACACAGGCCGTCAGGTCTGTGAACTATCTTGTAGCCCAGATCGTAAGACCTGGTATTTGGGCATATGTTATTCGTAGCAACTCTATTATTATATTATTCCCAGACACAGGCCGTTAGGTCTGTGAACTATCTTGTAGCCCAGATCGTAAGATCTGGGTATGGGTATATATTGGTTATAATCACATAGGTTCAAGTTTTTGATCCAACGATCGATACATAATCGCCTCTTGCACATGCGCTTTATCAATATGTTCAGCACCATCAAGGTCCGCAATCGTACGAGCTATTTTTAAAATTTTGTGATAACCCCGCATGCTCAAATGCAAACGCTCAAAAGCCATCTTCATGGTCGCTTCACCGGCAGGTGTCAGCGCACAATGCTTTTCAACCTGTTCAGGGGTCATAAATGCATTACGCATTGATCCAAATCGTTTTTCTTGCAAGCGAACAGCTTGCGTCACGACATCATACATCTCTGCTGAAGTTTTTCCCTTTGCTGGATTGCCCTTTAACTCTGTATAATTTATCGCTGAAACATTCACGTGCAAATCGATACGATCTAATAACGGACCTGAAAGTTTTGTTATGTATTTTGAAATTTGCTGCGGCGTACAGGTACATTTTTTATTACGGTCGCCATAAAACCCGCATGGGCACGGATTTAACGCTGCTATAAGCAAAAATTTTGCGGGAAATTCAAGCGCGCAACTTGCACGCGAGATTAATACATGACCACTTTCTAACGGCTCTCGTAATACTTCAAGCGTTGCACGCGTAAACTCAGTTAATTCATCAAGAAACAAAACGCCATTATGGGCCAAACTGATTTCGCCCGGTCGGGGGTGCGACCCGCCGCCAACAAGCCCTGCTTGCGAGATCGTATGATGAGGGCTACGAAATGGCCTTTGCACAATTAACGACTCTTTGCCTAAATGCCCTGCAATTGAATAGATTTTTGTTGTTTCGATAACTTCATCAAATGACATAGGCGGCAAAATAGTTGCAAACCGTTTTGCAAGCATGGTCTTACCCGACCCAGGAGGCCCAATAAAAAGAATATTATGATTGCCCGCGGCAGCAATTTGCAAAGCTCGCTTTGCAAGCTGCTGGCCTTTAACTTGATCAAAATCGAGTGATGTATTTTGAATCGATTTTTGAAAAGCATCAAAGCGTGACGGCGTCGGCTCTATGACGATCTCGTTACGTAAATATGCAACCACTTCTGTTAAGCTACTAACACCGATAACTTCAAGACCTTTAATTAAACTCGCTTCTTCGACATTTTCTTTTGGTATAATAATACGTTTTTTGCCAAACTTAAGAGCACTATGCGCTATTGACAATACGCCACAGACAGGTCGTATATTACCATCGAGTGATAACTCACCCAGCATAAGCGTCTCTTGAATAAAAGAGTTTTGAATCTCAAGGAGCTTTGAGGCCTGCAAAATAGCTATTGCGATGGGAAGATCGAATAAAATATCTTCTTTTTTTAATGTTGCAGGCGCAAGATTGACCGTAATTAAGCGCTCAGGAATTCGCAAGCCACTATTTTTTAGTGCTGCCCGAATACGATCTTTGCTCTCTTTAATTGCTTTATCGGGTAATCCGACAATATAAAACTGAATCATACCCATCGAAAGATCAACTTCGACCTCTACAAGATGGGCGTCAATACCAACGGTTGTCGCTGAATAAATTTTTGCATGCATGGCTACACAATTTTCTATTTATAAATTTAAGTGAAATATGTCTTATAAATCGCGAAGTTATGTATAGCATGCTTTTTTCTTATTGAGAAGTAGTTGTTTTGATCGTTACTTTGACGATAACTTGAATGGCTTACTTATCAGGACGTCACCCCCGTGAAAACGGGGGTCCAGGCAAAGCTTTCAGTTATACCCCAAAAAATTATTTTTATTCTGTGCAAGCAAAGAGTCGATCTTTGCTAATAACCCCATTTGCTCTTGAGTAAAAATCTTAGTTCTATCGTATCCAGGAAATAACGCGTGTAAAACAGTATTCAAAAAGTTTTCGTGTGAAAATAACAATACAGCATCACTTGATAAATAATTTTTTATGTTATTCAAGTACTCTTGATACATATCTTCTGGCATGTTTTTAATAAAATCATAAATATCTTGTAACGAATCAAAATCTTCTCGGCGAAGATAACAGTTGTTTGGAATATATCGCTCGATATTGGTAGCACCCCAATAAATAGGTACACAGCCAGCACTCAAGCAATCTAAAATCTTTTCACTAATATACCCTGTAACGTTTTTAGTATTTTCAAAGCAATAACAAAAACGATACTGTTTTAAAACTTCAGTTTTATCAGGTACAGAGCCTTTATAATTTACGTATTTCTTCTTACCCCAGCCGCTCCCATAAAATTCAAACACTTGTACATCTTCTATGTTCTGTTGTTTTTTTACTTCTTTTAATTTTTCAAAAAACTTTATTACTTCGACACGCTGTGAATAGAGCTCATTGGGGTGATTACTATATTTGCAATTATTCATCAGCATTGCAAGCTTTCGTGACCCAAAAGCATGTACAGGCCCCGATCGATCTGATGGATTTATGGGATAACAAAACTTGTGATATTTTTGGCCCTTAAAATTATCGTAACAGGTAATAACTTTGCCAAACAGTTCATGCATTACAGGATCGTGATTTTCTGAGTCATACGCTTCTGGTTCAAAGCACATCAGCACAAGCTTGTCTTTACTAAACCGTGATAATAAACGAGCAACATGTTTTGGATACGGTGAAAGCTCTTTTGGCGTAAAACGTTTAAAGTCTGGTATATGCGAAAAGTCGATCAATATGAGATATGCTGTATCTTCTTCTGACAGGTCAGGAATCGCATAAAAAGAAACAAAATGACATTCGTAACCAAGCGTATTAACAGCCTGTTTGAGCTTGATAAAAACACCACCCTCGAATTCAGTTGGATTTTTTTCGTATCCTTTAGATGGGACAATATACACATTTTGACCAGCATATAATTTATTATAAAAACTAAAAAAACTAAAGAAGATCGACACGCAAAATACTATAAAAATATTATTTAAACCCATGAGATACCCTTATACAAACAGGCCCGTTAGTCTTTGATATGGTTCTAAGTTTCTAATATAATCACTTAAATCGTCTTGAATTTTTCTTGATTGTCTATGGTCTGCAAGGGGGTTTTCGTTATTATAAATATATAAAACTTCAGGTATAAATTTATAACGTTCACCGGCCATTTCAAGCATTGGAAACATGATTGCCAAGTCCCAGGCAACAGGAAAAAACTGTCCATTTCTTGTTAAATCTTCTTTTTTGATTCGATTAAATAATCCTGCATAAAACGTTCGTAAATGACTCGTAATCCAACGATGCTTTCTAAAACTATTGGCCTGAACAACTTCTTGTGGATAATCAGCGCAGCAGCTTGTTGTATAATTCGAAGAGTCAATATAACAGCCGTAGGTCATCAAAACATTAAAATAGTCGTATACTTTGTTTACCTGTGACAGCACATTTTCGTGAGCAAATCTATCATCACCATCAAGCGTTGCAATAATTGCACTATCAGGACAGGCATGAATTGTTGTATATAAATTTGCCAGCGCACCACAACGCTCTTGGTTTTGGATAAGAATAATTTTATGCTCAAGATTATGTTTTTTTATATACTCTTTTACAAGCTCTCCTGTCCCATCAGGAGATTTATCGTCAATATATATCGCACGCCAGTTTTCATATTTTTGCATGATAAGAGAATCAAGATTAGCTTCGTAATAATTTTTATTATTATACGACGGGATAACAACAATAATCTCACGCATTGTTTTTGGCGTATAATCAATAATCTCTGAAATTAATATATCTTTATCAATCGCATTTTTTATAACGATTTTTTTCTTACTCGTATCAGGCTTCTTGCTATCCAAACGTGTGCTATTGCATGCCAAAACTACTTTTTTATCAGCTTTTTTCTGGTCAGTTTTTTTATTACTCATATACCAAACTTTATCAGTTTTTTTATGCTCTTTTTCTAACGATATATAACGCTCTGACACATCGTTATGATCAAGCTTGCGATACGATCGTTGCTCAGTAATAATTTTGGTTATCTGTCTTTGGTGTTCAGCTTTTATCTTCCAATCGTTAATTCCTGTCCCAATATTATAAATATACGTAATATCAGGAACAAACTGTATTCTGTTACCCGCCATTTCAAGCATGGGCAACATGATTGCCAAATCAGAACAGATATCAAAAAACCTATTATTAATTTGTAAATCTTGTTTTTCTATTTTTTTAAATAACCAGGCATAAAATGTTCTTGTTGGCCCGGCTGTGAATGGGTATTGTCTAAAGTTCTCAGTATCAATAATATGCTGGGGTATTTCTTTGCACGCCGTTGTCTGGAAAGTCGGCCACCGAACATCACTTCCGTAGGTCACCCAGATTTTTTTGTTTTGATAAAGAATATTTAAGAGATCCAGTACATTCTCATGGGCGAATAAATCGTCTCCGTCAAGACTAATAATTACTTTTTCGTCAGAGCACATATGTACAGCATTATAAATATTAGCCAGCGCGCCTATACGTTCAGGATTTTTGATAACAGTCACAACATCTTGCTTGTTTTTTTCTGTAACATACGCTTCAACAAGCTTTCCTGTGCCATCAGGCGAACAATCATCAAGATATATAACAGTAAAATTTTTATAATTTTGGGCAAATACTGAATCAAGATTACGCTTATACCATTGAGCGTTATTATATGACGGGATAACAATAACAAAGTTTATATTTTTTTTAATAGGCTTATGCTTGAGAAGATCCCACAACGGCCGCATGGTTTCGTTATGCGTAAACCCTAACTGACGAGCTGATTTATAGCGTTCGTATTGTTTAAATGTCAGCATATAGTCCATATGTGGCGCTTTATTCTCGATTCTATGTAATGGCGCAATATCAATGCGCATATTATTATTAAACAGATCTAAAAGCTCATACTTTGAATAAGATTTCATGTGCGGCGTATGGCCATCTTCCTGGACCATATTTACCGGAATATTAACAACTTTTGACTGACAATATGCAAGCCCTTTTTTTGAACGATCTGCGGTGTGATCCCAAAATGCTTCTAGCGTATTGGGAGACTTAAATCGAACGCTTTTTACCGACTCTTCGATATCAGATTTTCTGTATATCGCCATATCAAGCGTGTGCGGGTAAGCCCATTCAAGAATACCTGTATTAAATTGCCAGGATATAAAACCTTTTTTTGTTACTTGTAAAGTTGGTAACGCATGATCAGTATTATGTCCCTTTGTATAACATTGCGTAATATTTTTACCCATGCGCAAATAAAACCCATATGCCTGTTCTTGCTCCATTGCTTCGATACAATCGGGCAGGTGAAAAAAATCTGTTACAATAATATCATCGACCGCGTACATGATATACGGAGCGCGAGACACCTGAAACGACAGTTTTAGGGTCCAGTCTTTAAAGTCATTAAAATCTTCTTGAGTATTTTTATGACTTGTTTTACTGAGCTTATGATTATTTTTATTTTTTTTAGTTTTATTATCGCGCTCCTGAGATGCTTGTTCGTCAACAGTTTGTCGTATAAATAAAGCCTGAGTATATTCTTGCTTAACTGTTTGATATGCCCACTCAAAGTCGTCATTACTTGCGCGATACAAAACGTATACAGCATAGTTGCCACTGGCATAGGTCTGTAACGACTTTAAATACGCATCTAATTGCATAGGTCGATCGTAAGAAAATACGATAATATCGACAAGAACATCTTGTTTAAGATTTTGTGTATTTTTTGATTGCCCGTATATCGTGCTAACAAAAAATAAGCAAAAAATTGCGCACAACACCTGTATATACTTAAAGATATTCACAGAGTTCCCCTTTTTTTTAACTTGTAACTTTTTACTAGTTAAACAAGTGTTGGGGTAATAAACAAGAGCAATTGTTTATCGCTTAAAACTTTTTGAGATCCTTTAAATAACCAACCAATCACCGGAATCTCTTGCAAAAGGGGCACGCCTGTTTTAACATGCTCTTTTGTATGAGAAATTAGACCGCCAATCATGGTCGACTGACCACTTTTAAGCAAAACTCTATTTTTTGATCGCGAAGTATTAATCGTATAATTAAAACCACCAAGAGATCCTGAATTATTTTGTCCATTGTGTCCATGATGCCCATGATGTCGAGCGTGATGTAATGGAACAACCATCGAATTTTCAACAAAAATATCCAAAAATACCGATTGCTGGTCGGGCGAAACAACCGGCTTTACCCGAATTTTCATACCAATATCTTTATAATTCACCGTCGTTACGTTGGTAAGCTTGCCCTCAATGGTTTCATCAAGTCGTGTTTCCTGAGGCATCTCTTCGCCAACCAAAATTTCTGCTGTTTCTTCGTTATTGACCAAGAGCGATGGTTTTAAGATCGTTTTAATCTCGCGACGCTCTTCTGCTGCATTAAGTGTCAAACCTAATCGTTTGGTATTTAAGTCTTTGCCGCCAAACAATACCGGTATTTTTATTGGCGCATGTTTAACCGATGTTGGCAATAAATTAAGCGACCAACTCAAAAGCTCTGTAATAGGATTAGGGTTATGAGGCGTTGTCTCGTTAAAAGTCCCAATCCCAGCAAAATTAAAATGTTTAATACTTGCTCGTTGATCGTAAACACCACCCCACTGAAACCCTAACGCTTCATCAAAATCTTTATTTGCAATAACAACACGGGCGTCAATACGCACCTGTGGAATTCTTATATCGAGCTCTTGTAAGCACATTTCAAACGCTTCAACGTGACGGGTTCTGCCCTGAAAAAATACTTTTTTGCTCGTGTCATCAAACATAATAAAAACGCCATTTTTTTCGTTTGTACCGACAATACCAAGCCATAACTTTTCAGCCCGTTTTTTAAACGACTCATCCCATCGAGCATTAAATAACGTCCTACATGAGGACTGCCAATCTTGCTCGGTATAGTCTTGCGCGATATCACGCAACCGCTCAACTGCTTCAGAAAAACGTACAATACGCCATACGTCAGATTCTTTTATTAACGCAAGCTTTGGATGATTGTGGGTCAGTAAAACATTAAGCGCCGTTCCAAGGGCAATATCCTCAAAGTTACTATCTTCTACAACACCTGTTAGGTCAGCATCAACAACAAAATTTGTATTCGTTATTTGCCCAATCAATCGTAACGCATCTTTTATGTCAGCATGTTTAAGTTTTACCGTTATTTTTTTTGATACAAGCTCTGGGTCTTGATACTGTTGGTCCAGCAACCTACGAACATCGCGTGAAACAAGATCTTGTTTGGCATGTTTATCGTGTCGATCATGCTTATGTCGATTTTTTTTGAATAATTTTCGTTCATCGTGTGACAAATTTTTCATGAGCTTTTTGAGCTGTTTTTTATTCTTGAATAACCCATGAGTTTTACCAGCATCTTCATCTTCGGTAAGTGCTTGGGCAACTACTTCTTTTATATTTTGTAACGAAGATACTTCTTGTAATCGTCGTTCATGCTTAATTAAATCAAGATCAAGCGGTGGAACGTTAGACAGATCGTACTCTATACCTCGAGCTGCACGATAGTCATTGCTACTATCATGATCACGATCATGATCATGATTAGTATCGTCATTTTCAGCATGTAGCGACAGTATAGACGCACATAACAGGACTAATATTATTTTTTTTATTATTTTTTTCATGAATTACCATCCCCTACCATTCGAACTTTTTAAAATCTAAATATTGGCGCTCGCCCTGAGAAAAATACCCCGATCATGGTGAGGAGGCGTTGGTACGCCGTCTCGAACCAGAAGGGTGCGCATTTTAAAACTATTCCAGAGTAAGCGTCTTCGACTTCTTACCTTTAACGAGCACAACATCTTTTTGAGAAATATTTTTTACGGTATATCCATCACAAGAATCATCTTTATAAACGATCCTAACCTGTTTATGATCTTTTATAAGGGCTCCAGTTTTCCCGCCTGATTGAACAATGCCAACTAAGCGCAATACCGATTGCTCGTTATGATCACCGTAACGCTCTTTATTATGCTCTTTTTTTTGGGGAGTCGGTAAAAAAAACGGGTCCCGTATTTTTGGTGTATCTAACGCATGAGCAGCAAAAATCGTAAAATTTATAATCATAAAATTTATAAATAGATACCCAAAAACAAATAAAAACAGTAGTTTGTACAGTTTTTTCACGGCACCTCCTGTGCTATTTCTGGTTCTGGTATTGGTGATACAGGTGATCCAGGTGATATAGACGCAATTCTAACAACAATATCGATGTTAATGGTGCTCGTATCCCCGCGCTCTAGACTCAGCGTTTTAAAAGCAATAAGCCGTTTAGACAAAAGTATTTCATCTAAGAACGAAAGCATCTGGGCAAAAGTACCTGTAAGTGTGAATCTCCAGTATTCTTTTTGAAAAAAATCACGTTTTTCAAAAGCTTCTCGTGCATCTTTTTTATAAACGCGTATTTCTTTTTTTTGCGTTTGTGTATGTTCTGGCTGTAAATTTTTGCACAGAATATCATGATTACGTAACGACTGAACAAGAAAATCTATCGATTCATGTAATGTCCCAGACTGTATATCAAACGAGTCAGCCTGAGTTTCAAGCTTTGCACACTCAAGCGTTAATAGAGCTAATTTATCTGCAACTTTTTGCATCGCTGTATTTTGTTCTGTCAAATCATGCTGGGCTCGTAACGACTGTTCTAACTGGGCACGGGCTGGGATAAATAATACAAAAGCCCAGAGGGCTATGATCACCGCACAAATAACAGTAATTGCGACAATTTTATATCGAGGAGCAAGATAGCGAAGTGCTAACAGCACGCGATGTTCATGAAGCCAAAAAGCCATTGTTCTCGTTTACGTTTTTATTATTTATTTTTTTATTTAATTAGACTTCTTTTGAAACCATACATTGTAGTAGAATAAGGCGCTCGTCCTGAGGAGCCCGCCGTAGCCTTGGCGAAGGCTGGCGTCTCGAAGGATGCCCGTAGGGCACGCCCAGGCTTTCAAAGAGATCTATTCACACAAGGCAACGATAAAACAAACATCATGCCCCTGTAAATTAAACGTACATTTTGCTAGAATTCAAGCGTTAAAGCGACAATTTATAAAGCTTTTGATACTATATACGGCTGGAACATAGAATCTAATTAATGTAATGAGAAGATACACACAGATGAACATGGTTAATAAAAAAATCAAAGCTATTATCCAACTACTAATGGGAGTTATGTTATTTTCTTATATTCACGGCTCTGTACATATTCCAGAAGAAAAACTCATGTACAGCTGGGATAAAATTATAGAACCTAATTATCGTTGGGACCAATTTATAGATGAATTTAATCGTTTTTCAAAACTGCAAAATTTTTTAGAAGCAGACCATAAACCATATAGTAAAATAAATGACTATGATAATCGCTCAGAACATGTGCTATATCAAGCGCTACTCAGACGAAACGGCGAAATGCTTGTTTTTCTTATTGAACACGGTACCGATATTAATAAACCCCTCAGTAATGACGATCATTCTATATTATCTCACATGACTCCATTACAATATTGTGAAAAATATTGCTGGGAAATGTACGATCTGGTGCAAAATCCCGGACTACGTTTTAATCTCAATCGTCATGTCTGTTATAAGCAATTTATAAATATAATAAAAATACTTGCCCAAGCTGGAGCAAAGCCATCACTTACCTACATCACAATGTTTCCAGAATTATTCGTAGAATGCCCCATGTGTCTTGTCCTACCAGGAGACAATGCAGTAACATTGCTATGTAAACATCAATTCTGTAAAGGCTGCATAGATACTTGGAAAAGAAACACAAATACCTGCCCTCTGTGTCGAGCAGAAATTATTATAAGATCTTAGTAAGATGGTATATGAATAATAATCTTATTACTCGTTACTTACAGCGTCTTAATCTTGATAACGCAACGTTTTCACAAATTATTCATAGCGATGCAATCGTTGCAATCGTCTATAAAATTACACAACCTACAAACATAAACAGTATTTTAAAGATATGCGCACGCCCCGAAGAGTACTTACGTGAACGATATTTTTTAGAAAAATTTAAAGACATACTACCAGTCCCCAAAATTATCAAAACTATCGAACCTGAAGAAAATCTTCATGGGGCTCTTTTACTCGAGTATCTACCGGGCGAACCACTCAAAACAATTACTATTACTCCTGAGCTGGTTTACGAATTAGGCCTACAGTTAGCACGTATTCATAGTAGTCGAGAATCTGGATATGGCGATCTTATACAACCTGATAGCTTAACACCAAACCCGCGGGCTTACTTTTCACAACAATTTGAAACCGGTTTTGCAGAATGCTCAAAACACTTGCCAAAAAAGCTTTTAGACCAGTGTCGAGAATATTACGAAAAAAATATCGATCTTTTAATCTCAGTCGATGGCCCATGTATTGTTCACCGCGACTTCAGGCCCGGTAATATTATCGCGCATAACAACAAACTTCTGGGAATTATCGACTGGGCAACATCGCGCGCAAGTTTTGCCCAAGAAGATTTTCGTTCTTTAGAACATAACTGGGACTGGCACAATAACTCTAATACCAAAAATAACTTTTTAGCGGGATACACCAGCGTTCGCCCTGTACCTGATTACGATACCATCATGCCATTATTACGTCTTACAAGATCACTTGATATACTTGGCTTTACGCTCAAACGCAACACATGGCAAAGTACCAACGCTGGCATTTATCAGTTTGAACGCAATTTTCTCGATACATTTTTTTCAAAATTGCTTTAATCTCACCATATTTGTTATAGATCGTGTATATAAATTTATAACAAGTATAAAAGAGAGATTTACATGAAGAAAAAATATCTTTTAGCTTTTTTTCTTATCGTTATTTCACATCATAGAATAATGGGAACAACACTCGATCCACTTAAAAATAGTCTTGAAAAACTCAAAACATCTTTAAGCTCGCTCAAGAATATTTTAAATAACCCAGCAGGCAAAAAACCGATAACAACGCCGCTCAATCTTGAACTCTTGGCAAATAATATATACGATGAAATAAAAGAACTCTTGAAAGATACCGATGAGCAACAAAAAAAATTTGTTGCTGCATTTGCCCTCAGTGGGACAAAAAAAAGAAATGTTCTTAGAATGACGACAATCCCAATTATGTATACAACAGGTTTGTCTCCAGAAAAGCTTGCAGCCCTTCAAAAAATATTTGACCACGTTATTAAGCAGCTCAGAGAATCAGCAACTTCACAACAGCTATCCATGCTTTTATCTCAAACAAATGACGCTTTTATATTAAAACCATATTTTGATAGAGGAACTGGTTTGTTGATGCCCTGTCCATTTTCAATGGTTGCTGGTGATGCACTCTCAATAAATCCAGCAATAGTAAGGGGAATCGTTAATTTACTAGATATCATTATAGATGAGGATAAAAAAGAAATTAAAAGCAGATTTTTACAGGGATTATTAGAAGCTGAAAGACACATCGGAAATAAGTTAGAGCCTTCTCAACAAGAAACCTTTACATATCTTGTGGATAAACTATATGAAAATTTATCTGAACAAGAATTAGTCCAGTCTTTTTCAGGAGAAATGGCAACTTTTGATGTAGGAAGAAAAGTAATGGATCACATTATCATTCATGGCTTAAAATTTAAAGCAAAAATCTTAACGATTTATTTGATTAAGAAACTATTTTCAAAGCTCTCAGTCGAAAGTATTACGCAAATAAAAAAATCTATATCACCCAACGCAAAATCAACTGCAGCTTTTAATCCTACAACTAAATCAGGTTTAGATGAACTTGAAAAATTGGGATTTATATAATTTTGGTTTGATTATTTATACATATAAAAAATTCTTTGTAAGCACTGTTAAACGAGCGTGGCGGAGAGCGCCATCGCCGTGATTTAGTGCGTAAAGCAGGTTCTAGGGCGCAGCCCATAGTGTGTGGATTTGAAAGGTGTGCACAAACACACCTTTCATCGGATGCAGGGCCTGCATAACTTTGTATCTTACTCTTCACGCTCTTCGACGTATGCAACAGAGAGTACTTCGTCTAACGTTGTTTTGCCTTCACGGATACTACGAACGCCGTCAAGACCAAGTAAGGTCATGCCTTTTTCGATAGCTTTTTGCTTAATAATCGTTGCGTCAACACGCTTAACAATTAATTGCGCAATATCGTCATCGATTTCCATGACTTCAAAAATTGGCAATCGACCGCGATAGCCGACGCCTAAACATTCGTCACAACCTACTGCTTTATAAAATGTAATAGATTTTGCTTCTTCTGCTGAAATCCCAGCTTGCTTAATTGCTGCAGCTTCTGGCGTATATTTTTCTTTGCATTTTTCGCACAATCTACGAATCAAACGCTGTGAGATCACACAAATCAAAGACGATGCAATTAAAAACGGTTCTACGCCCATGTCAATTAAACGAGTAATCGTTGCGGGTGCACTGTTTGTATGAATAGTACTGAGTACTAAGTGACCCGTTAACGCCGCCTGTGTTGCTATTTGTGCCGTTTCTTTATCTCGAATTTCCCCGATCAGCACGATATCAGGATCTTGTCGCAAAATAGAACGCAAAGCGCCTGCAAATGTTAAACCTGCTTTTTCGTTAACTTGTACCTGACTGATCCCGTGCATTGTATATTCAACCGGATCTTCTACGGTGATAATATTAACGTCAGGCTTATTTAACCTGTATAAAATAGAATATAATGTCGTCGTTTTACCCGATCCTGTTGGACCACTCACAAGAATAATACCGTTGGGACGTTCAATAGTTCTGAGTAAAATCTTTAAATCGCGCGGACTGAGATTAATTTTTTCAAGATCGATAGCGCCTTTAGTTTTATCAAGCAGACGCATCACAACACGTTCACCAAAATTACACGGCAAAACAGATACACGAATATCGAACGCTTTGTCGGCTACTTTAATTTGGATACGCCCGTCTTGAGGCACACGCTTTTCAGCGATATTTAGGTTCGACATAATTTTGATACGTGAGACAATGGCACCCTGATAGCGCTTAGGCGGGATAATACGCTGGTACATATTACCATCGATACGATAGCGAACACGTAACTCTTTTTCAAACGGTTCAATATGAATATCTGAAGCGTTTTCTTTGACAGCTTGGAGCAAGATATGATTAACAAGCTTAACAATGGGAGCATCGTTTGCCATTTCCATGATATCTTTTTCGTCAAGCGGCCCTTCTGACAATCCAAGCCCAGCCCCTTCTTCTTCGGTCAGCTCTTCCATCATCTCTTTACTGGTCTCTAATGGATAGTAACGATTGATAGCATCGTTAATAATATCTTCAGTCGATACAGCGTACGTTACATCGCCTGACATCAATAAAGCAAGATCGTCTAATGGCTGTAAATCGCGAGGATTTGCCGTAACAATTGTACGTTGGCCCTCGAACATTATTGGAATAACAATGTGTTGACGAAGAAACTTTAACGGTACTTTGCCAAGCATTTGCGTATCAGCCATTTGCTCGGTAATTTTGTCGATAAATGGGAGCGATACTTGATCGCTCAACGCGCGCGAAAGATCGCCTTTTGTTACAAAGCGACGTTCAAGCAAAATTTGCCCAAGCGATTTTCCCGTCGTTTTTTCTTCTTGTAAACAATCGAGCAACTGCTCAGGTGTTATAACTTTATGCTCAACAAGAATATCACCTATTTGTTTCTTCACCATGCTTCATGCTCCTAGAGGGTTATTTTCTGGGGTTTAACACGTTAGCTTTGCCTGGATCCCCGCTTTCGCGGAGATGACGTCGTCGCAACTTATTATCTACTATAGAATACGTATAGAATTTGCACACTCAGCGAAAGCTTAACAGAGCGTTTTTGCGCGAGCAATACTTTACTAAGATCACATATCTCTTTGTATAAAATAAACACAAAAAAGCCCGAGCTTTTTACACTCGGGCTTTTTAAAATCTAAACTAAATTTTGATTAGTTAACCAAAACTTCAGCGCGACGGTTTGGTGATAATTCTTTGATCAAGCTTGAACGATCTTTCTTTTCAGACCATACAAGTGGCATTTCGTAACCATAACCAACAGTCTTGATGCTGTCTGCTGCAATACCAGCTTCAACCATTTCAGCTTTTACAGATTCTGCACGGCGTTGTGACAATGCAAGATTGTATGATGCTGAACCAACTTGGCAGGTATGTCCTTGAACAACAACTTGTTTACCAGCTTCAACTGCGTTTTGTGCAAGTTCACAGTCTGATGTAACAACTGCATCTTGGTCTTCACGAATACTGTTTTCGTTGAACCCGAAGTGAATAGCTTTAAACGGATACTCTGATGCTGTTTCTTGATCTGCAAATTCTGAAGGTAATTCGTCAGCTGATGCTAACACGGTATCTTTGTTATCTTTCTTTTCAGTGTTTGCGTCATCAACGAATGCTAAATCTGAAACTGCATCTTCATCTAAGAAGCTCTCTGACTCTTCTTCTAATGTTGGGATTGTAGCGCTTGCCATCTTCTTTGAATCTGTTTTTACTGTTTTCTTGTCATTTTTCTTACCGCAACCAGCTGTTGCAAATAAAGCTAGAACAACACACAATAAACCTAATTTGTTACCGAAAGAATTCATCTTGGCTTCTCCTTTAAGACTTTTTGACATTTTGTAATCTTTTTGCACATGTTTTTTCAAACTGGCAGCAATTTAACATATTTTAACTAAATTTTCTACTCTTTGCGTGTTAAATTGTTTATACTTTAAAAATATAGTTAATTTATACAACAAGAATATTACTGAAAAAATTTTAAAAATCTACATTTTAATTCAAACTTAACAAATTACATCCTACTCCTACGAGGCAAAGACGTGAAAAAAATTCTGATTAGCCGAGAAGCATGGCAAACGCGCGTAGCAATTTTAAATAATGATAAATTGCAGGACATTTATTTTGATACTTCGACTAAGATCGATCTTGAGCGCTGCTTTTTTAAGGGTCGTGTCTCAAAAATTTTGCCAGGTATTCAAACATCATTTGTTGATATAGGGCAAAGTAAAGCCGGTTTTCTGCATATAACCGAAATAGACCGAGCGCTTGCAACCGAAAAAATTACTGAGTTCTTACAAGGTGACGACACTAAAGAAGAATTTACCGAACGCGAAATTAAAACCTCTCTTGATATCAGTAAAATATTTCATGAAGGCCAAGATATTCTCGTTCAAGTTATTAAAGAGCCCATTAGTGAAAAAGGCGCAAAGCTGACAACGTGCTTTACGCTGCCAGGAAGATTTGTCGTTTTAATGCCTAATATCCCTCAAATTGGTATCTCGAAAAAAATCGACGACAAAGACGAGCGTACACGCCTGCGCGAAACGCTTACAAAAAGTCTTCCTAAGGGCATGGGCGCTATTGTCAGAACAACTGCAGAAGGTCGCTCTGAAAAAGATTTACGTAAAGATATCGCTTTCTTGGTTTCAATCTGGAACGCGATTATCAAAAAGTTTAACAAAGCCCAGCCTGGTGAAAAAATTTATGAAGATTTACCGTTAGGCTTACGTGCTGTTCGAGATCATCTTGATAATGATGTTGAAATGGTTGTTGCTGATAACAAAATAGACCAGGCAATGATCTATAAATTTGTCAAAAATACATCACCTGAGCATCTTAATAAAATACGTATTTACGAAGGACCTCCGTCATTATTTGATCGCTTTGAAATTGATAAACAAATCGACAAAGCATTACAGAAAAAAGTTCTTCTTAAATCAGGTGGCACCGTTATTATCGAGTCAACAGAAGCGATGACCGTTATCGACGTTAACACCGGCAAATTTACTGGGTCAGGAAACCTTGAAGATACGATTTCAAAAACCAACCTTGAAGCAGCTGATGAAATTGTAACCCAACTTCGTTTGCGTAATATCGGTGGTTTAATTGTTATCGACTTTATCGATATGAACCTGGCGTCCAATCGACAAAAACTTTCTCGCTTTCTTGAAAAAACATTAAAAGAACGAGATAAATTTCAGTCAGTTGCGTTAAAAGTTTCTGAGTTTGGTATCGTACAAATGACCCGTAAGCGCTCTGGTAAAACATTACAACAGCAGTTAACCAACGTGTGTCAATCATGCTCGGGCTTAGGATCAGTTAAATCGATTTCAACACTGAGCTTTCAGGTACTGCGCGATTTTACTGCTGAAGTTATACGTAAAAACTTTACGGGGTCTATTGTACTCTCTGTATCCAACAAACTTTTTGATTATCTTCTTCAGTTTGAGTATCAACCTATTTTACTGCTTGAAAAACAGTTAAACTGTAAAATAGTGCTTGAAAGTAACGAGCATTTTGAAGATACTCACTTTACGGTCTCAAAAGCCAGTAGCGTAGACCAGTAAAGTAGACCAGTAACTTCACATCAAACTCTCTCGATTGATAAGCTCGAGGGGTAATTAACATTAAGAAGTTTTCCGGAGATAATAAAACTATGTCAGAAATTAAAAACGTTCTCGATCGATATCCCAATTACGAAGCAACCATAGGTATCGAAGTCCACGTTCAACTTAAAACTAATTCAAAAATATTTTGTAGCTGCCCCAATAAATTCGGCTCAGAGCCCAATAGCAATATCTGTCCTGTTTGTGCTGGACATCCCGGCGTTTTACCCGTACTTAATAAAAAAGTTGTCGACTTTGCAATTCTAGCGGGTCTTGCAACCAACTGTACGATTGCAAAAACGTGTGGCTTTGCGCGTAAACATTACATGTATCCCGACTTGCCAAAAAATTATCAAATCACCCAAGCAGATGATCCAATTTGTTCTAACGGGTATGTGCCCATCGAACTTGCTGACGGGACAGAAAAACGTATTCGATTAATTCGAATTCACCTCGAAGAAGACGCGGGAAAAAATACTCACACACAATCACACTACAGTCTTGTCGATTTAAACCGTGCCGGAACACCCTTAATAGAGATCGTCAGTCATCCAGATATTTCAAATTCTCAAGAAGCAAAAGCATACATGACCCGCTTGCGTACCATCGTTCAGTATTTGGGCGTTAGCGATGCCGATATGGAAAAAGGTTCTTTTCGAGGCGACATTAACGTGTCTGTACGACTCAAGGGTGAAACCAAACTTGGTACCAAAGTTGAACTCAAAAATATTAATTCTTTTAGATTTGTTGTAAACGCTATCGAACACGAAATCGAACGCCAAATCGAGACCATTAATTCTGGGAAAAAATTAGTTCAAGAAACCCGTCAGTGGGACAATAAAAACCAAGAATCTTCTTCGATGCGATCAAAAGAAGAAGCAATGGATTATCGTTATTTTACCGAACCAGACTTACCAGAGTTACACATTGATGACGCTTGGCTCGAACGATTAAAAAAATTACTCCCAGAACTCCCACATCATAAGTTTGTTCGTCTTCAAAAAGAATTTACGCTCTCAGCATATGAAGCCGAAATTCTTGTCGAAGACAAAACAATTGGCGACTTCTTTGAAGAGACCAATAAACTTTGTAATAAACCAAAACAGGTAAGTAACTGGATTTTGCGCGATCTTTTAGGATACTTAAAAGAACACAAGCTTGAACTGCATGAATCAAAAATTACAGCACAGACACTTGCAGAGCTTGTGACAGAGATAGACTCTGGAACAATTAACAGCAAAGTCGCCCAAGATATTTTTATTGAAATAATACAAACCGGTAAATCACCAAAAGTTATTATTCAAGAAAAAAACTTATCCCAAATCGATTCATTAGATATTTTAGAACCGCTTGTTCAAAAAGTTATTGCTGATAATCAAGAGTCTGTTATTAAATACAAAGCTGGTAACACAAAACTTTTTGGGTTTTTTGTTGGACAGGCCATGAAAGCCTCTCAGGGCAAAGCGAATCCTAAGATTCTTAACGATTTGTTACAAAAGTACTTGGGTTAAAACTAAACAAATGGGTACGCACATGCGTACCCATTTGTTTAGTTTTAACTTTAATTTCCGGATGGACTCTCAACCATTCTTCCTCCAGCCTTTATCACAAACTGCTTTGGTTCAGGTTTTGTTTCAGTATTTGCCTCAACCGTTCTTCCCCCAGCCTTTACCATAAACTGCTTTGTTTCAGGTTTTTCTTCAGGCGTTATTGGATATTTTTGCAGCATCTGTTTCATCTTCATAATCAGCTCTTCATTCGATCTTTCAGGCTTTTTTCGATACTTATTCAATAACTCATCTAACTTAACCCTTTGAGGTGATGAGGAGGGAAGATCCTTCAATATTTTTTCAGCCTGCTCAAGCCCTTGCCCCTTTTTAAGAAGCTCCTCATACAACCATAATCCTTCAACTGCTTGATCAGCATCACTACTTACTATCAAATCTCCGGCTACCTTTTCTGCTGCACGATAAGCCTGACCCTGCTCAATAAGCGTTGCATATAAACCAAGCCCCAAAACTCGTACTTTTTCGTTACTGTCTGCAGCCAACTCTCCCGCTATCTTTTCTCCAGACACGTAAGCTTGACCCTTTTTAATAAGCCTTGTATATAAATCATGGCCCACAGCCTGCATTCTTTTATTACCGTTTGCTATCAACGCTTCCGCCATCTTTTCTCCAGACTCGTAGGCCTGCCCTTTTTCAAATAGATTTTCGTACAGATCTAACGCTTCAGACTTCACAATATTTTTATCAGAAGCCACAAGCTTAGCAGCAACATTTGTTGCAGCTTCGTAAGCCAATCCTTCTTTAACAAGATTTTGATACGTCTTCAAAAGAACTTCTTGTAGCCCTGGATCACTACTATCTGAACAATCCCCTGCTGTCTTCGTTGCCAGGTCGTACATGTGTCCCTTTTCAACTAGCCATGCATAAAGAAACAAAGCAGCTCTTTGTGAAGCTGTATCTCTTTTTGCTGCTAATTCTGCTGCTTTATTGGCGACTCGGTCAAAGATTTTTCCTTCTCCAAAAATTTTTTCAGATATTTTTAACGCTTCATTTTGTGTTTCCCAATTAGGGATTGCTAAGCCCATGTCAGCGAGTTCACCAGCTTTTTTTTCATATTTTTTGAAATCAACGAAATCCAAAGAGAGTATCATTCGATAGAAGAATCGATCGGCACTCAGAGCAGTAAGCCCATATTTTTGAATCAGTTGCCCAATAAAATCCCTGCAAATTGCTGGTTTGCCTAACTCATCTCCTATCAGCCCCAACACTGAAATAAGCTTTATTACATCAAACGAAAACTCCGACGTAAATTCACAAAGCTCTCCG